>Ga0214472_10006222_pt1 | contig 12513 bp, 9 predicted proteins | sample RVTome_6_FD_207662 | JGI IMG/M metagenome (GOLD analysis project Ga0214472, IMG submission 207662) | Soil microbial communities from uranium-contaminated site in the Upper Colorado River Basin, Wyoming, United States - RVT140D175 | ecosystem: Environmental > Terrestrial > Soil > Contaminated >... | reverse complement strand
GTGGCAGGGATTGCACCGGCGGATCTGAAGCTGCCGCCGAAGGAGACTCTGCAGATTCCTACGGCGGGGCCGTCGCCGTTGCCGGCGCTGATTGAGTTTGTGCAGGGGGAACAGCGGGAGATCGACGGAAAGAACGTGCTGACGGGTGCAGTGCTGGTCAGCGGTGACGGCTATGCCAGCATACTAGCTTACGGCACTAGTACGAGAATCTCGACGGTAGCGCTTGACGACGCAATCGGGTCGGCAGTATTTGAAGCTGGCCAGATGACGCATTTCGAACCTCAGCAGCCGCTCATTCCTATCACAGGGAATTTCCTTGTATTAACTGATGCTGTATTAACTCAAGCCGCGCCCCTTCCGACTTCCACCAGCTATACGCTCTCGTCCGGCAGCAGGCACGCCGACTTCGGCACGGACGGCATCCTTGCCTGGGGTCGCTGGATTGATGGCGTATCGATCTTGGGATTGACTGAAAGCTTCAACGCAAACCAAGGTCTGCACTATGTCGTCGGCATACCGACTGCGTCAATGCCTCAGACAGGATCGGCGACATACAGTCTGCTCGGCGCAACACGACCGACGTATCTTGACGGTAGCGATGCACCTGGAACTTTCACTGGATCGCTCAATGTTACGTTTGGCGCGCAAGCGTCTGTTGGAATGGTCTTCAATGTTGCGATGCCTGGCAGGAACTATACGATGTCCGGTACTGCGGTTGCCAATGGTTCTACATTTACGGCTTCAAGCCTCGACAAAGTATTGTCTGTGACCGGATCGTGCGTCTCATGCGGTGGACTTGTGGAAGGCTTTTTTGCCGGAACAAACGCCGAGCGCGCCGGTGTTGGATATCACATCAACGACTCCGCCCAACTAACTGGTACGGACATTTTAGGCTCGGCTGCTTTTACGAAGTAATCGCGCTACTTGTCACGCACGAAGGCGCCTGCGCATCTTCGGGCTGGCCACGCGCAGGCTTCCGTTGGTCTCCTCGAATTGCATCTGGATGCCGAGGCGCGCGACTATCAAGGCTGGTTTTTGCTTGGCGCCTGCTGCCATTTTTCCTGATCGATTTCACCGGGGCTGAAACGGTCTTCTGGCGTACGCCGGCATGAGCGCGCGCGCCAGCCCCGACAATCGACGAAAATCGCAACCGATGACGCCACCCGCCCGCTCGGCCCTCCTCGCGCTCGCCCTGACGTTCCCGACCGCCGCCTGGAGCCAGGGCGTCACCGACCGCACGGTCGTCCTCGGCCAGTCGGCGCCGCTCTCCGGCGCGCTGCAATCCCACGGCGAGGAGATCCGCAGCGGCGCCCTCGCCTACTTCCGCAAGCTGAACGAGGCCGGCGGCGTGCACGGCCGGCGCCTCGAGCTCGCCACGCTCGACGACGCCGGCGACGCCAAACGCACGCTCGCCAACACGCGCCGCTTCATCGAGGAATTCAAGGTGTTCGCGCTCTTCGGCTACGCCGACGCCGGCGTGACGCGCGAGCTGCTCGCCCTGGCGCAGCAGGCACGCGTGCCGCTCTTCGGGCCGGTGACCGGCGCCGCGATCGCGCGCCGGCCCGGGCGCAACGTCTTCACGGTGAGAGCGGGCCACGCCGACGAGATCGAGCGCGTCATCGGCCATTACGCGCAGCTCGGCCTCAAGCGCTTCGCGCTGCTGCGCGCCGACGACGACGCCGGCGCGGAGTACCTCGCGGCCGCGCGCTCGGCGCTGTCGCGCCGCGGCCTCGACGCGCCCGCAGACGCGGCGCTGAAGGGCGACGCGGGCATTGCCGGCCTGGTGCGGGAGGCGTTCGTGGCCGATCCCGATGTCGTCATCTTCGCGCTGCCGCAGCCGCCCGCGGCGGATCTGGTGCGCTCCCTGAGACGCACCGGCCGGCGCACGCAGCTGGTCGCGCTGTCGCCCGCCGATCCCGCAAAGCTCGCCCGGGCGCTCGGCGCGGACGGCGCCGGCGTCGCGCTTTCGCAAGTGGTGCCGCCGCTCGCGCAGGAATCGCTGCCCGTGGTCGCGGAGTACCGCGCCGCCATCGAGGCCGAGACCGGGCGCAAAGAGTATTCCCCCGCGTCGCTCGAGGCCTACATTGCGGCCAGGGTGTTCGCCGAGGCGGTGCGCCGCGCCGGCCCTGCGCTCACGCGCGATGCGCTGCTGCTGGCGCTCAGCGCGATGTCCTATCACGATGCCGGCGGCTATACGGTAAGCTTCTCGCGCACCCGCCGTCAGGGCAGCGCACGCAACTACCTGCTGGCGCTGACGCGCGAGGGGAAGCTGCTGCACTAGGCCCCTGGCGGTCTATGCTATGGATATGGCAATGCGTTACCGCAATCTAAGACGCGCCGCCCTGCCGCTCCTGCTGTCCGCGATCGCCATCGCCGTGCTCTGGCAGGCCGGCGTCTCGCTTCTTGTGTCCCGTCCCAAGGCGACGTTCACGCCGTTGCCGCTGCATCCCGCGCCGTCCGACGAACCGATCTCGCCCATTCCGCGCGCGCTGCCCCTGGACGCGGGCAAGATCGCGCTGGGCAGGCGCCTGTTTCACGACACGCGGCTGTCGCAGGACAACAGCATCTCGTGCGCGAGCTGCCACGATCTCGGCCAAGGCGGCACCGACCGGCTGAGTCGCTCCGTCGGCATCGGCGGGCAGCGCGCAGACATGAACGCGCCCACCGTGTTCAACAGCGGGTTCAATTTCCGGCAATTCTGGAACGGGCGCGCGGCGTCGCTCGAGGACCAGCTCGACGGACCGGTGCACAATCCGAAGGAAATGGGGTCGAAGTGGCCGCAAATCGTGGCCAAGCTGGAGCGGGACGGCACCTACGTCGCGCAATTCCGCCGGCTCTACGGCGGCGGCATCGAGCCGGCGCATATCAAGGACGCGATCGCCGAGTTCGAGCGTTCCCTCGTGACCCCCGACTCGCGCTTCGACAAGTACCTGCGCGGCGAGCACAACGCGTTGAATTTCGAGGAGGTGAAGGGATATCAGCTCTTCAAGCGCTACGGCTGCGTCGCCTGCCATCAGGGCGTCAACGTCGGCGGCAACCTCTATGAGCGCCTGGGCGTCGTCACCCCCTACTTCAGGGACGAGCAGGCCAGCGCCGCCGCCCACCTCGGCCGCAACGCGGTCACCGGCAGGCCCGAGGACCTGCATGTGTTCAAGGTGCCGGGCCTGCGCAACGTCGCGCTCACGGCTCCCTATTTCCACGATGGATCGATCAAGAGCCTCGAGCAGGTCGTGGCGATCATGGGCCGGTATCAACTCGGCGTCGCGATCCCGCAGGCCGACGTGGCCCTGATCGTGAAGTTCCTCCATACGCTGACCGGCGAGTACGCCGGCGCCCCCCTGTGAGGCTGTTGCGCACGGCGGCAAGAGCGGGCGCCGGCCTGCTGGCGGCGGCAGTCATCGCCTTTCTTCTCGTCAACGCGCGCTCCATCGATCCGGCCGCCCACAGCAGCGTGATCGGGAACCTGAGCAAAATACAGGAGCTCGACTCGGAGCTGGACGAGATCGTGCTGAAGCTGCGCGATGGGCTGCTCCACACTTACGACCCCCTGGTCGCCGCCCTGGGCCTCATCCACGCGCACCACCGCGACCTGGAAGCGGGCGAGCACGCCGTCGCCGGGCGCGGCGAGGCCGAGGTCGACGCCGCCCTGGCGCAGCTCGACGTGGCGCTGGCGGAAAAGGAAGCGTTGATCGAGCGCTTCAAGTCGCGCAACGCGCTGCTCAGGAACTCCTTCCATTACTTTCCGACGTCCGTCGACGTGATGTCGCGCGACGCGCAGACACCGCCCGAGCTTCGCGTCAGTGCGCAGGCGCTGCTGCGTGACATGCTGATGCTGCGGCTGGGGGCGACGCCGCTCGATTACAAGTTGATCTCCCTGGAAATCGATCAACTGCGCCGCAGGCAGCCCCGCAGCGCTTTCGCGGGCGAGAAGCTGGAAAGCGTCGTGCTGCATGCCCGATTCGTGCTCGAGCACCAGGCGGCGCTCGACGGCCTGGTGCGGGACATCACCGCGACCGGCCTTTCTCGCACCGGCAGATCGCTAAGCGAGGCCTACAACCGCGCGTTCGAGCAGCGGCTGAGGCAAGCCAATCTGTACCGCTTCGTCCTGATACTGCTCATCGTCGGGCTGCTCGGCTATGCCGTATTCTCGTTCCGCCGGCTGCGGCGGAGCGAGAGCCGCTATCGCAAGCTGTTCGACGAACATCCGCGCCCGATGTGGCTGTATGACCCGCACACGCTCGCGTTTCGCACGGTGAACGAGGCGGCGATCAAGGATTACGGCTACTCGCGGGACGAATTCCTGTCGATGACCCTGCGCGACATCCGGCCGCAGGAAGACGTGCCGGCGCTGCTCGAGGCGATAAGGCATCCGGAGCTCGCGAGGCGGCAATCATGGCGCCACCGCAGAAAAGACGGCACGCTGATCGACGTCGAGATCGCCTCCCACGACTTCGACTTTTCCGGATTGGCGGGACGGCTGGCGCTGGTCGAGAACGTGACGGCAAAGAAACAGGCGGAGCAGCAGCTGCAGTTGGCGGCGCGCGCGCTCGAGAACGCCGCCGAGGGCGTGATGATCGCCGACCAGCGCCACCGCATCGTATCGGTGAACAAGGCGTTTACCCGCATCACCGGCTATGAGCCCGCCGAGGTGATCGGGCAGGAGTCCGACTTCCTGCGCTCGAGCGAGCACGACGCGGCTTTCTACGAGAAGGTGCGCAGCGAAGTCAGGGATGCCGGCCGGTGGCAGGGCGAAATCCTGCGCCGGCGCAAGGACGGTGCCATCTACCCCGAATGGCGCAGCATCAGCACGGTCCGGGACCCGGCCGAGAACGTCACGCACTACGTGGAGGTTTTTTCCGATATTTCGCAGGACAAGGAAGCGCAGATACGGCTCGAATTCATGGCGCACCATGACGCCCTGACCGGCCTTCCGAACCGCATCCTGTTCGAAGACCGCCTGCAGGAGGCGCTGAACCGGGCGCATCGGCACCGCAGCGTGGCAGGGCTGCTTTTCATCGACCTCGACCGCTTCAAGGACGTCAACGACTCGCTCGGACACCATATGGGAGACCAGCTGCTGCGCGAGGTCACCGCACGCCTCAAGGCTTGCGTGCGTGAAACCGACACCGTGGCTCGCCTGGGCGGAGACGAATTCACGCTGCTGGTCGAAGAGCTCGGCGAACCGCAGCATGCGGCGCAGATCGCGGAAAAAGTGCTCGCCGCGCTCGCCGAGCCCCTGGTGCTCGGCGATCACCAGGTGTTCATCTCGGGCAGCATCGGCGTCAGCTGCTACCCGCAGGACGGCGGCGATGCGCAGATCCTGCTGAAGAACGCGGACGCCGCGATGTACCAGGCCAAGGAACGCGGACGCAACAACTTCCAGTTCTTCTCCGCCGCGATGAACGCGCGCGCGCTGGACCGGCTCGTCATGAAGAACAGCCTGCGCGCCGCGCTGGAGCGCGGCGAGCTCCTGCTGCATTACCAGCCGATCGTCGATCTCGGTTCGGGGCGGCTGAACGCGGTGGAGGCGCTGCTGCGCTGGCGCCACCCGGAGCAGGGCCTGGTGGCGCCGCTGCGCTTCATCCCGCTCGCCGAGGAGTCCGGACTGATCGTTCCCATCGGCGAATGGGTGCTCAGGACGGCCTGCGCCCAGATGAAGGCCTGGCAAGATGCCGGCATCGCTCCGCGGCGGATGGCGGTCAATCTCTCCGCGCGCCAGTTCAGGCAAAAGCATCTGCTGCAGCACATCGAGGAAATTCTGCGGGCGACCGGCCTGGAGCCGAAATATCTCGAGCTCGAAATAACCGAAAGCATGGTCATGGAGGATCCCGGCGAGGCCGTAAAGCTGCTCGGCCAGCTCAGCGACCTGGGAGTGACGCTCGCCATCGACGATTTCGGCACCGGTTATTCCTCGCTCAGCTACCTGAAACGCTTCCCGGTCGACTTTCTCAAGATCGACCGGTCGTTCGTGCGCGAGGTTCCGCAAAACGCGGACGACGTCGCCATCGCCCGCACCATCATTGCGCTGGCCAGGGGCCTCGGCCTGCGCGTCATCGCAGAAGGGGTCGAAACGGAACGCCAGCGTAATTTTCTCGAGATGGAGGGATGCGAGGAAGCGCAGGGCTATCTGCTGGGCAAACCCGCCGAAGCGCAGGACGTCGAGCGTTTGCTGCGCGAGCCCTACGCCCGCTGAAGGTCGTTACCGCCTGCGCCAGGTGGTGCCGCCGGGGCCATCCTCGAGAACGATACCCTGGTCCAGCAACTCGCCGCGGATGCGGTCCGCCTCGGCGTATTCGCGGCGCCGCCTCGCCGCCTCGCGCGCGGTGACGCGTTCTGCAATCGATTCTTCGTCCTGCCCGCCGCGCAAAAACGCGGTCGCCTCGCGTTGCAGGATGCCGAGCACGCCGCCCAATGCGCGCAACAGACCCGCCAGTGGCGCGCCGCGATTCACCTCGTTCGCCAGCTCGAACAGCACCGCCACCGCTTCCGGCGTGCCGAAGTCGTCGTCCATCGCCGCCTGGAAGCGGTGCGCGCGCGGCTCCTGCCAGTCGACGGGTCCGGCCGCGGCGGGCGCCTCTTTGAGCGCCGTGTACAGCCGCGTCAGCGCCTGCTTCGCGTCCTCGAGGTGCGCGTCCGAGTAGTTCAGCGGGCTGCGGTAGTGCGCGCGCAGGATGAAAAAGCGCACCACCTCGGCGTCGAAGCGCTGCAGCACCTCGCGGATGAGAAAGAAGTTGCCCAGCGACTTGGACATCTTCTCCTCGTCCACGCGCACGAAGCCGTTGTGCATCCAGGTGTTCACGAACGGCCGGCCGCTCGCGCCCTCGGACTGCGCGATCTCGTTCTCGTGGTGCGGAAACTGCAGGTCCTGCCCGCCGCCGTGGATGTCGAAATGCTCGCCGAGCAGCGCGCCGCTCATGGCCGAGCATTCGAGGTGCCAGCCGGGCCGGCCCGGGCCCCAGCGCGACTCCCAGGCCGGCTCGCCGCCCTTGGCGCGCTTCCACAGCACGAAGTCGAGCGGATCGTCCTTCGCGCGGTCGATCTCGACGCGCTCGCCCGCGCGCAGCTCGTCGAGGCTCTTGCCCGAGAGCTTGCCGTAGCCCGGGAAGCGCCGCACCGCGAAGTTGACGTCGCCCGAGCTCGACCGGTAGGCGAGGCGCCGTTGCTCGAGGCGCTCGATCAGCTCGAGCATCTGCGGCACGTACTGGGTGGCGCGCGGCTCGTGGTCGGGCTTTTCCACGCCGAGCGCGGCGAGGTCCTCGTCCATGGCGGCGATGAAGCGCGCCGTGAGTGCGGCGACCGGCTCGCCGTTCTCGGCCGCCCGCCGGATGATCTTGTCGTCGATATCGGTGATGTTGCGCACGTAGGTGACGCGGTAGCCGCTCGCGCGCAGCCACCGGCGCACGATATCGAACACCACCATGACGCGCGCATGCCCGAGGTGGCAGTAGTCGTACGCCGTCATGCCGCACACGTACATGCGCGCTTCGCCGGCGCGGATCGGCCTGAAGTCCTGCTTTTGCCGCGCCAGCGAGTTGAAGATTCGGAGCATCGAGGGGCTGTGCGTGGCCTGGCCGAGGGCCCGGTTGTGATCCCGCGGGGCTTGGTCTAGAATCAGCAAGTTTCCGTATATCCTTGAAAACTATAACACAATGCATGTCTTCGTCGCGCCGCGCCTGAGCCTCGCCGCACTTGCTGCCGCGTTCGTGCTGGCGGCTGCGCCCGCGCTCGCCGACGAGCTGACCGAGGCAAGCAAGCTCATGCGCGCCGGCCAGCACCAGCAGGCCCTGGAGCGCGTCAACAAGCTGCTCGCGGGCACGCCCGCCGATCCGCAGGCGCGCTTCCTGAAGGGCGTCATCTACGCCGAGCAGGGCAATGCGGGCGCGGCGATCCAGATGTTCCGCAAGCTGACCGAGGACTACCCGGAGCTGCCAGAGCCCTACAACAATCTCGCGGTGGTCTACGCATCGCAGGGCGAGTACGACAAGGCGCGCGCCGCCCTCGAGCAGTCGATCCGCACGCATCCGAGCTATGCCACGGCCTACGAGAACCTGGGCGACGTCTACGCGAAGCTGGCGAGCCGGGCCTACGACAAGGCGCTGAAGCTCGACTCGTCCAACGCGGGCGCGCAGAACAAGCTGGCGCTGGTGCGCGAGCTGGTCGGCGCCGCGCCGCGCGAGAAACCGGCGGCCATGGTCGCCGCCGCGGCGACGCCGAGCGCCGCGGCCGCGAAGCCGGCAGCGCCCAAACCGGCTGCGCCGAAACCGGCGCAGGAGCCCCAGGACGTGCTGGCGGCGGTGGCGGCGTGGGCCGAGGCCTGGTCGCGCAAGGACGCGAACGCGTATCTCGCCGCCTACGCAAAGGACTTCCGTACGCCGAAGGGCGAGCCGAGGAGCGAATGGGAGAAGCAGCGGCGCGAGCGAGTGACCGCGCCCAAGTCCATCTCCGTGAAGATCGACTTCACACGGGTCGTCGACAAGGGCGACGGCAGGGTGAGCGTCACCTTCCGCCAGGACTACCAGTCCGACCGGTTCAGCGGCAGCGCCATGAAGACGCTGCTGATGGGCAAGTCCGAGGACGGACGCTGGCGCATCCTGCAGGAGCAGGTGTCGAATTGAGGCGCGGCATCCTTTACGAGGAATCGGCGTGAAATTCAGACTGTCCTGCCTGTGGAAACCCCTGGTCGTGCTCTCGGCCGCGGCGGCCGGGCCCGGCGCGCTCGCCGCCGAGCCGCAGGTCGACCTCAAGACCAGCGCCGGCACCATCCGGCTCGAGCTCTATCCCGCCAAGGCGCCGAAGACGGTGGCCAATTTCCTGCAGTACGTGAAGGACGGGCACTACGACGGCAGCGTCTTTCACCGCGTCATCGACGGCTTCATGATCCAGGGCGGCGGCTTCGACGGCGGCTACAAGCAGAAGGCGACGCGCGACCCGATCCAGAACGAGGCCAGGAACGGGCTGAAGAACGACCTCGGCACCATCGCGATGGCGCGCACCAGCGCCCCGCACTCGGCCTCCGCCCAGTTCTTCATCAACGTCAAGAACAACGATTTCCTCAACGCCGCCGCGGCGCAGGACGGCTGGGGCTACGCCGTGTTCGGCAAGGTCATCTCCGGCATGGACGTGGTGACGAAGATCGCCAAGACGCCGACCGGCCCGGGCGGGCCGTTCCGCAGCGACGTGCCGCGCGAGGCGGTGGTGATCCAGTCGGCCACCGTGGTCGGCAAGTAGCCCGGCGGCGTGCCCGCCACGCTGTTCATCTCGGACCTGCATCTCTCGGGCGAGCGCCCGGCGATCAGCGAGCGGTTCTTCGAGTTCCTGCGCACGCAGGCCGCGCGCGCGCAGGCGCTCTACATTCTCGGCGACCTGTTCGAGTACTGGATCGGCGACGACGAGCTCGATGCCGCGGCCGGCGACCCGCTCGCGCGCCGCGTGGCCGACGCGCTCGGCGCGCTTTCGCGGCACGGCGTGGGCGTGGCGTTCATGCACGGCAACCGGGATTTTCTCGTCGGCCGGCGCTTCTGCGAGGCGAGCGGCGCGCGCCTGCTCGAGGATCCGTCGGTGGAGAGAATCGGCGGCGTGCGCACGCTGCTGATGCACGGCGACACGCTGTGCACCGACGACCACGACTACCAGGCGTGGCGACGCACCGCGCGCTCGCGCGAGTGGCAGCGGGAGTTCCTGGCGAAGCCGCTCGCCGAGCGGCGCAGCACGCTGCAGGCATTGCGCGAAAAGAGCAAAGAGGTGGTCGGCGCAAAACCGGCCGAGATCATGGACGTCAACGACACGGCGGTGCGTGAAGCGCTGCGCACGCACGGCCTGACGCGCCTGGTGCACGGGCATACGCACCGCCCGGCGCGCCATGCGCTGGAGGTGGACGGCCGGCGCTGCGAGCGCTGGGTGCTGCCCGACTGGTACGAGCGCGGCGGGTATCTTGCGGTCGACGACGCCGGGCCGCGGCTGGTTTCGTTTTGACCCCAGGACGCCTGCTCGCGATCTGCATCGCGCGGGTGTTTCTGTTCGCGACCTTCATGACCGTCGCCGCGGTCATTCCGCTCCTCATGCGGGACTGGTCGCTCACCGCGACGGCCGCCGGCGCGCTCGTCTCGAGCTTCACCCTGTGCTACGCGCTGTCGGTGTTCGGCTTCGGCTGGGCCGCGGACCATTTCGGGGCAAAGCGCATGGTGGTCGGCTCGGCGATCGCCGCCGCCGCGACGAGCGCGGCGTTCGGATTTTTCGCGCATGACTGGGGCTCGGCAATCGTCCTCTACGGCCTGGTCGGCCTCGCCCAGGGCGGCGTCTACACGCCGCTCATCATGGTGCTGTCGGACGAGGTCGCGCCGCAAGCGCGTGGCAACGCCATGGGCTGGCTCATCGCCTCGACCTCGGCGGGCTACGCCGCCTCGCTCGGCTTGGCCGGACTGGGCGTGGCGGTCGGCGGCTTCAAGAGCGCCTTCGTGCTGAGCGGCCTCCTGCCGGCGGTGGGCGCCGCCCTGCTGCTCGCCGCCCTCATGCCCTTCGCGCACCGCGTCCACCCGCGCTCCGGCGAGCTGCGGTTGAGCGACGAGATCGCGCGCAACCGCACGTCACGGCTCCTGATCGCGGGCTACACCGGCCATTCCTGGGAGGTGGTCGGCATGTGGGCCTGGGTCCCGGCGTTCCTCGCTGCGGGCTTCGCGCTCAAAGGCGCGGCCGCGGCCGGCGCCACTGTCTCGGGCGCTTATCTGGCCGGCACCCTGCATCTGTTCGGTGCCATCGCCGCATTCACGATGGGGCGCCTCTCGGACCGCGTGGGCCGGCGCCCGGTGCTGGTCGCGCTCGCAGCCGCCGGCGCTGCCGTCTCCTTCGTCATCGGCTGGCTGATCCACGCGCCCTCGGTCGTCCTCATCCCGCTCGCGCTCGCCTACGCGTTCGTCACGCTCGGCGACTCGCCGGTGCTGACGGCGGCGATCTCGGAAGCCGTGCGACCAGGCTATCTGGGCGCCGTGCTCGCCTGGCGGGGACTGGCGGGATTCGGCGCCGGCGCGGTCGCGCCCCTCGCGGTCGGGCTGGTGCTCGACAGCGCGGCCGCGGCGGGCGGCGGCCTGGCGCTTGCCTGGGGCCTTGGCTTCGCGGCGCTGGGACTCGGCGGGGTGATCGCCCTGGCTTGCGCCTTATTCCTCGGGAGGCACCGGCCGCCTGCCTAGCCCAGGCCGCGCGCAAGATCCGTCTTCACGTCCTCGATCGCCTCCAGACCGACCGCTACTCTGAGCAGCCCTTCGGTGATCCCCGCGGCGGCCCGCGCCTCGGGCGTGATGCGGCCGTGGGTCGTGGTCGCCGGATGGGTGATCGTCGTCTTCACGTCCCCCAGGTTTCCAGTGATCGAGATGAGCTCCGTCGAGTCGATCACCTTCCAGGCGGCCTCGCGGCCGCCCTTGACCTCGAACGAGACGATGGCACCGCCGGCGCGCTGCTGGCGCACGGCGAGCGCGTGCTGCGGATGGGAAGCAAGGCCCGGGTAGTGCACGCGCGCCACCTTGGAGTGTCCTTCAAGCCAGCGCGCGAGCTCCAGCGCGCGCTCCGACTGCGCCAGCATGCGCAGCTCGAGCGTCTCCATGCCCTTGAGGATCACCCAGGCGTTGAAAGGCGACAATGACGGCCCGGCGGTGCGCAGGAAGCCGAAGACGCCGTCCATGATCGGCCCCTTGGCGCCGAGAACCGCCCCCCCCAGCACCCTGCCCTGCCCGTCGAGGTACTTGGTGGCGGAATGAATCACCAGGTCGGCGCCGAATTCGAGCGGCCGTTGCAGCGCCGGCGTGCACAAGGCGTTGTCCACCGCGAGCAGCGCGCCGGCTTTCTTCGCCACCGCGGCAAGCACAGCGATATCGGAGATCTCGCCCAGGGGATTCGACGGCGTTTCGACGAATAAGAGCTTCGTCTTCGGCCGCACGGCGCGTTGCCACTCCTCGACCCGCGTGGGAGAGACGAACGTTGTTTCGACGCCAAAGCGCGACAGGATCGTGGCATAGAGTTGCACCGTGGCGCCGAACACCGCATTCGAGCAGACCACGTGCTCGCCCGCCTTGAGCAGGGCCATGGACATGGCGAGGATCGCCGACATCCCCGAAGCGGTGGCCACGCAGGCTTGCGCCCCCTCGAGCGCTGCCAGGCGGTCCTGGAACATGGTTACGGTCGGGTTGGTGAAGCGCGAATAGACGAAGCCGTCCTCGCCGCCGGTGAAGCGGCCCGCCGCCTGAGCGGCGTTCTCGAACACGAAACTCGAGGTAAGGAACAGGGCCTCGGAATGCTCCTGGAACGCGGTGCGGCGCTGGCCGGCGCGCACCCCCAGGGTGGATTGCTCGAACTGTTTTGCCATAAAAAAAACCCGGTCCTTTCGCTCACCAAGACTGGACTAAGAGCGGACCGGGTTTCGTCGGCACGCTTTAGCAGTATTTTTAACGCGCCCGCAAGCTGTGGCTCAAATCGGCGCGAAGCGGACTATAGCAAATTCATTCGGCCGTGACCAGATTGAGGTCG
>Ga0214472_10006220_pt1 | contig 12515 bp, 9 predicted proteins | sample RVTome_6_FD_207662 | JGI IMG/M metagenome (GOLD analysis project Ga0214472, IMG submission 207662) | Soil microbial communities from uranium-contaminated site in the Upper Colorado River Basin, Wyoming, United States - RVT140D175 | ecosystem: Environmental > Terrestrial > Soil > Contaminated >... | reverse complement strand
ATGAAAAATTTGCAAATACTGCAAATTTTGATCTCAAAGAGAAAAAAGTAATCAAGAATTTGCAGTTACTTACGGAGAAACCAATTCTTTACGTTCTAAATACTTCTGCCGCAAGCTCCAAAACAGAATTTGATAGAAGCAGAATACCCGGATCTTACATAGAGATTGACTCTGTGTTTGGTGACGGACTGGACGAACTTATAAAAAAAGGATTTGAGATTTTAAATCTAATAACCTTTTTCACTACGGGGGAAGATGAAACTCGCGCATGGACGGTTACAAAAAACTCAACCGCACCCGAGGCCGGAGCGGCAATTCATAGTGATTTTAGAGATAAGTTTATTCGTGCAGAAGTTGTGACTTATGACAAACTGACAGAAACAAGCAGTTTTGCTCTGGCGCGCGAGAAGGGGTGGGTGAGGACGGAGGGAAAGGGATATGTTGTCCAAGATGGAGATGTCATTGAATTTAGAATCTAAACTCAATGATTCTGAGTGAAGCGAATGGATAATTGAATTCAATGATCCAGAGTGAAATCGAAGGATCGTAGAATTTAAATATGATATAATTGCCAGAATATGGAACCAAATAAACCAAAAACTACAGCTAAAGATTTCTTTTTACACTTAGGCACTATGGTTGCGCTTTATGCGGGAACTGTTGCTCTTTTGAATTTATTATTCCAAATCATAAATGCCGCCTTTCCCGTAATTGACAGATATTTTTTGGGAGCGAGTAAGATTAGCTTACCGGTTGCTACTTTGATAGTGGTTTTTCCTCTCTATCTTTTTCTGGTAAATATTTTACAAAAGGGATATATAGCTGACCCGTCCAGAAAAGAATTTAGTGTCCGCAAGTGGCTTGTCTGGATAACACTATTCGTTACTGGAATTGTAATTGCCGGCGACCTTATAACACTTATTTATTTTTTTCTTGATGGACGTGAATTGACGACTGGGTTCATTCTCAAAGTTGTGGCGGTGTTTGTTGTCGCCGGTTCAATTTTTGGCTACTACATGGATGATCTGCGTGGTCGACTCACAGGACAGAGGCGTAATTTATGGAGGATTGTTTCGGTTGTTCTTGTCATAGGTTCAATCGTAGCTGGTTTTTCAATAATCGGTTCACCAAAGACTCAAAGACTTCTTAATTACGACCAGCAAAAGGTAAGTGATCTGCAAAATATTCAAAGCCAAGTTATCCAATATTGGCAACAAAAAGGATCTATGCCGGAAAATTTAGATGATTTGAGAGACCCTCTTTCTTATTTTGTAATCCCGACTGATTCTCAAAGGAGTGAAGAATATATTTATAACAAAATCGGCACTTTGAGCTTTGAAATCTGCGCAGAGTTTAATCTCGCGTCCCAATCTTCCACGGCAATGCCAAGAATAAGCAATGCTATGAAATTTGGCATGGAAAATGAAAACTGGATGCATGGGGCTGGACAGTTTTGCTTCGAGAGAACAGTTGATCCGCAGAGATATCCGGTTTATCCGAAACCCGTCATTTAATTTTCTCTTAAAGAGTTGGAAAAAACGGTTTTGTCAGAACCGTTTTTTTCTTGTATTATTTGGAAAATCTTTCAATGAAATTCTACGACCATAAGAAAATTGAAAAAAAGTGGCAGAAGGAATGGGAGAAAAAAAAACTTCATGAAACTCCAGATGCGGTAAGAAGCAAAGAAAATTTCTACGCGCTAGTAGAATTTCCATACCCTTCCGGTGATTTACATGTGGGGCATTGGTATGCATTTACCGTACCAGATATTTTTGTTCGGATGAAGAGAATGCAGGGTTTTAACGCCTTGTATCCAATAGGTTTTGACGCTTTTGGATTACCTGCGGAAAATGCCGCAATCCAAAACAAGGTCAATCCTTCCGAGTGGACTTGGAACAACATAGAGAGAATGCGCAAACAACTGCGCTCCATGGGAAACACTTTTGATTGGTCGCGAGAGGTTGTGACTTGCGATCCGAGTTATTACAAGTGGACGCAGTGGCTTTTTTTGAAGCTTTTTGAAAAAGGTTTGGCTTATCGCGGAAAGGCTCTTGTAAATTGGGACCCAGTAGATCAAACGGTACTTGCCAATGAACAGGTTCTGCCTGACGGTACTGCGGAAAGGTCCGGTGCAAAAGTTGAGAAGAAAGAATTAGAACAGTGGTTTTTTAAAATTACCGATTATGCCGAAAGACTTCTGAACGACCTCGATGAACTTAATTGGCCGGGACCAATAAAAGAGGCGCAAAGAAACTGGATAGGGAAGTCAGAAGGAGCGGAAATCGAATTTAAGCTTGAAGCTTCAAGCTTGAAGCTTCAAGCTTCGGTTAAGGTTTTTACGACACGGCCGGATACGATATTTGGAGCAACGTACCTTGTTTTGAGTCCCGAACATGAACTACTCCAGAATGATGAATTAGGAATTAAGAATAAAGAAGAGATTCAAGATTATGTAGAAAAAGCGAAAGGGAGGTCCGAACTTCAAAGACAGGAAGCAAAAGAGAAAACAGGGCTTGAACTAAAGGGAATTAAGGCGATTAATCCAGCTAATGACGAAGAAATTCCTGTGTGGGTGGCGGATTACGTTCTTCCGCACTATGGTACGGGAGCGATTATGGCAGTACCGGCGCATGATGAGAGGGATTGGGAGTTTGCGGGGAAGTATGGTCTCCTGATAAAACAGGTTATCGAACCAGTTTATGTTAATGAAACGACAGACGGTGGAATAAAAAAAGATAAGCCAATATTAGAGAGACACTCAATTATGGCAATAGTTAAACACTGGTCGGAAGATAAATATATTGGGCTAAAGTGGAAAACAGTAAATTGGCAGACTCTTATCACGGGTGCTCCTGAGGAAGGGCAATCTTTTTTGGAAGGCGCAATAAATGAAATTAAAGAAGAGACTGGGTACATAAACCTAAAATTTGTTAAAAATCTCAGTAAAGTTCATTCCAAGTTTTTTCATATTCCTAAACAGATAAATCGATTTGCTCACTTCCAAACCTTTTATTTCGAGTTAGTAGATGACAAGAGACAAGAAACTTCTGAACAAGAAAAAGATAGACACGAGGTTATGTGGATTTCACAAGGTGACATGAAGAATTTCCTCACTCCCAGAGCTCATAAGTATGTATGGTCTACATTCGTTAATGGTTTAAAGGTTTATAACGGCGAAGGTATTTTGGCAAATTCCGAAAAATTTTCAGGAATGGATTCGGAGAGGACGAAAAAAGAAATTGTGAAATTTGTAGGTGGCAAGTGGAAAATTGTCTATAAACTTAGGGACTGGCTTATTTCTAGGCAAAGATATTGGGGAGCGTCAATCCCTATTGTCTATGACACAGAGAATAAGCCTCACCCAATTCCAGAAAAGTATTTGCCGTGGCTTCTGCCCAAGGACGTTGATTTCAAACCGACCGGTGTTGCGCCCTTGGCAAGATCAAAAGAACTTGCTCAAAGGACAGAGAGAATATTCGGCAAGGGGTGGAGGCCGGAGGTTGACACAATGGATACATTCGTTGATTCCTCGTGGTATTTCTTGCGTTATTTAGACTCGCAGAATGAAAAAGAGTTCTCTTCAGTCAAGGAACAAAAGCCATGGATGCCTGTTGAAAGATATTCTGGCGGAGCGGAGCACACCACATTACACTTATTATATTCTCGTTTTTTCTACAAAGCTCTTTATGACCTTAAACTCACTACGGAGAAAGAACCTTACAAAATAAGAATGAACAGGGGAATTATTCTTGGAGAAGACGGCAGGAAAATGTCCAAAAGATGGAAGAATGTTATAAATCCGGACAAGCAGGTGGAAGATGTGGGAGCTGACGCAGTTAGAATGTATCTAGCTTTCATTGGTCCTTTTAATGAAGTCGGCTCGTATCCTTGGTCAATGAATGGTCTTATCGGTGTGCGTAAATTTTTGGAAAGGGTGTGGAGAATTCAAGACAAATTGACGGTGCACGATCAACAAACGACAAATGATAAAAATCTCGACAGCCTTTTACACAAGACAATAAAAAAAGTTACGGAGGAAATTGAATCGATGAAATTTAATACCGCCGTTTCATCATTAATGATTCTCAGTAATGAATTTCAAAAGGCGGATGAAGTTCCAAAGGATTCATACGAAATATTTCTAAAGCTCTTGTCCCCGTTTGCACCCCATCTGGCGGAGGAAATTTGGCATTCGTTGGATCACAAGAGGTCAATTCATGAAGAGCATTGGCCAGTACATGATAAGAAAAAAATCGTGTCTGGGCAGACAAAATTAGTTATCCAGGTTAACGGAAAAGTCAGAGCAGTTATTGATATTGACAGTGGTTTGTCGCAGGATGAGGTGGAGAAAATGGTTATGGCAAAGGAAGAGGTAAAGAAATATATTGAGGGTAAAAAAGTGGCCAAAACCTTATATATTCAGGATAAAATCTTTAACATAGTTCTTGCTTGACGGAAGGCTTGACTTGCTAACCAGGGTATGATAGAAATAATCTCATTAAAACCACAGAAAAAGGCTATTAGCAACAAGACTTTATGAGTGAAACAGTAACTATTAAATTTAAACCCAAGCAGATTACAAAAAGATTGTTTGAAGTTCTCAGTGATCGTGCAAAAGAAGTAATTGAAAAGCGCTACGGTCTCGGAGAGATGGCCGAGCGGATGACTCTTGAAGCAATCGGCAAAAAGTACGGAATTACCCGCGAGAGGGTCAGGCAAATTGAAAATCACTCTCTGGCCCAGATAAGAAAGTCCAAGGAATACGCTAAAGAAAAACCGGCTTTTGACGGTCTTAAAGAATACATACAGACTCTTGGCGGAATCGTTTCCGAAGAAGACCTTCTTAATCATGTCAGCAAAGACCAGAGCACCCGTAATCACGTGCATTTTCTCCTTGTTATCGGAGAGGAGTTTTCAAAGGAAAAAGAAGACGAACATTTTAAACATCGCTGGCATGTAGATAAAGAGTTGGCAGATAGGATACACTCTTCACTCAAAAAACTTTACTCCAGTCTTGATGACGATGAATTAATGATTGAGGGTGACATGGTCAATTCATTTTTGGAATATGTAGAAGATGTATCCGATAAATATAAGAATGAAGAGATAGTTAAACGTTGGTTGTCTATAACTAAAAAAATCGGCCGCAACCCTCTCGGTGAGTGGGGAAAAACCGAGTCCTCAAACGTCAGCGCCAAGGGCATGCGTGACTATGCTTATTTGGTTATTCGCAAGCACGGTTCGCCCATTCATTTTCGTGAAGTGGCGAAGGCTATTACACAGTATTTCAACAAGAAAGCTCACGTTGCTACTACGCACAACGAACTCATAAAGGACCCCAGATTTGTCCTTGTCGGACGTGGACTCTATGCTTTGGCTGAATGGGGGTATCTCTCGGGGGTAGTTAAAGATGTTATAAAAAAGATTCTTGAAAAACACGGCCCCCTTCCTAAAGACAAAGTTATTGAAAAAGTCTTGAAAGAAAGATACGTCAAGGAAAACACCATAGTGGTCAACCTTCAGAACCCGAAGTATTTCTGGAAGGATAAGGAAAGTAAGTTTCATTTGGCTGGAGCAAAATAGGTCTCTGAATTGAATCTATCCGAATCTGTCAAAAGAAGGTTTGATCTCCGTAGAACTTGAAAAAACAATAGGGTAGAATATACAAATGCTAGAACGTTTCCTGTCTCTTTTTAAACAAGAATTTTTTCTTAGGGTTCTGGATTTCACAATTGATTCGATGCCCGTATGGGCTCCGATTCTCTTATTTGTTTTACTTGTAAAAACATGGCTTCGTTATAAGCAGGCCCTTTGGATACACGAACAGGGAAGTATTCTCTTGGAAATAAAACTACCCAAAGAGATTACGAAATCACCGGCGGCAATGGAGCTAGTTTTCTATGGCCTGTGGGAGGATGTGGTGGGAACCCTTCTGGATGTTTATTTGAAAGGGCAAGTCAGGTATTGGTTTTCTTTGGAAATTGTCTCTATTGGAGGAGAGGTAAAATTTTTCATTTGGACGATGCCTAAATGGAAAAACATAGTTGAATCCAGGATTTACGCTCAATATCCGGGAGCGGAAGTGGTTGAGGTAAAAGATTATACTTTGGATACAGTTTTTAATCCCAATGAAGTAAAAATATGGGGATCCCAGCTGGCTCTGGCCAAACCGGATGCTTACCCAATAAAAACCTACGTTGATTATGGTCTTGATAAAGAATCCACGGAAGAAGAAGAGAAAGTCGACCCCCTGACCCCGTTTTTGGAATACCTGGGTTCTCTCAAGGCCGGAGAGCAAGTTTGGTTTCAGATTCTTATTGAGGCTCATCGCAAGGAGGGTTTTCAAGATGCGAGAATATTCAAAAAGCCCGATTGGAAAGAGGCCGCCAAGAAGGAAATTAAAAAAATAATAGAAGAAGAAGCATTTATAAAATCGGAGGGTGAAAAACCCGCAACACTTTTGGGCTTGACTTCCACTCAGACGGAAACCATTAAGGCGATTGAGAGAAGTCTGGGTAAACATGTCTTTAACACAGGAATGAGAGTTCTCTATGTGGCCAAAAATGACGCGTATGATTCCATGGCCGGAATGGGACTGATTGGAAGTATTCGACAATTCGGTTCATATAATTTGAATGGAATAAAGCCGGTCTGGTTTACGGGATTGGCTTATCCCTGGCAGGATTTTGGAGGTGCAAGGAAGAGAAGAAGGCAACGTATGATTTTTGATGCCTATAAACGCCGCTCTTTTTTTCATGAACCGTATAAATTTTTCAAAGCCAGGCCTTTCGTACTGACTACGGAAGAATTGGCGACTGTCTTTCATTTCCCTGGCAGTGTTGCGACCACTCCGACTGTTCCGAGAGTTGTTTCCAAAAAAACCACCGCTCCTCCGAATTTGCCGATTTAGGATGTTTAATTTTTCAACTTTTAAACCTCTACGTGCTTTAAGTGGAATACCCACAAAGGTTACCGTGCTTTTTGTGGTTTTTTTCGTAATAGTATTTTTCCTGACTCTTAACGCGTTTTACTGGGTGCCTCCTGCTAAGTTTAAGGATGAAACGACGATTAAAATTGAGCGTGGATCAAATCTCACCCAAATCTCCAAAAAACTTAAAGAAGATGGCTTGATACGTTCTCAATTCTGGTTTAAATCATTTGTTGAAATTTTCGGAGGAGATACGGCGGTAAAAGCGGGGGATTATCACTTTGAAAAGCCAATTTCAACGCCAACATTGGCGTGGCGTCTATCAATAGGAAAGTATTCTCTTAATCCAATCAGGGTAACCGTTCCCGAAGGTTTAAACGTACGTCAAATGTCTGAACTTTTTGCGGGAAAGTTTGATTTATTTGACAAGGAGGAGTTTATCAAAGATGCTTTGGAAGGTTACCTTTTTCCCGATACCTACTTTTTTTTGCCAAACGCTTCTTCTTCCGGAGTGATTGAAAAGATGAATGCGCAGTTTGGAGATGTTATCACCGCTCTCCAGGAAAAAATTGGCAATTCGGGGAAATCTTTTGAAGATGTGATTACAATGGCGTCTCTGGTTGAGGAAGAAGCTCATACGAAAGAAGACAGGCGGATTATATCCGGTATTTTATGGAAACGACTTGGTTTGGGTATCCCTCTTCAGGTTGACGCTTCTTTTTCCTATGTAAACGGCAAAAACACATACGAATTGACCCTTGTTGATTTAGAAGTCGATTCTCCTTACAACACTTATAGAAATCTAGGCTTGCCTCCCACACCCATATCAAATCCTGGATTAGACTCAATCTTGGCCGCTCTGGAACCGATTGACAGCGATTACCTATACTATCTTTCCGATCTGGACGGAAATATTTATTATGCAGAGGATTTTGACGGACACCAAAAAAATAGGGAATTATATCTAAGAAAATAAACCGAATTCCTGGCTTGTGGCTTTAAGCCCGAAGCTTTGTTAAACTTCGTGAGTGGAAAATAGCGGGAAAAAAATTTTTGTTGCACTTTCAGGCGGTGTAGATAGCTCGGTTGCCGCCGCCCTTTTGAAGAAGAAAGGTTATGGTGTGACGGGTGTTTTTATAAAAGGTTGGTATCCTGATTTTTTGCCTTGCAACTGGAGAGAAGATCGTCGTGATGCAATGAGAGTTTGCGCCAAACTCAATATTCCGTTTTTGACGCTGGATACCGGAAAAGAATACAAAAAATCAGTCATAGACTACATGATTAAGGAATATAGGACGGGCAGGACTCCTAACCCCGATGTTATGTGTAATAAGCATATTAAATTCGGGGTGTTTTTAGACTTTGCGAAGAAAAACGGAGTGGATTTCATCGCAACCGGACACTATGCATCAAGAGTCGAAAATCGAAAATCGAAAGTCGAAAGTCGCTACAAATTAAAAATATCCAGAGATAGAGATAAGGATCAAAGTTATTTTTTATGGACACTGACACAGGAACAATTGGCTCGCACATTGTTTCCAGTCGGCCATTTAACAAAAAAAGAAGTTCGCCTTATTGCTAGGAAATTTAACTTGCCGACTTCAGAGAAGAAGGACAGTCAGGGCATATGTTTTCTGGGCGAGGTCAATTTAAAGGATTTCCTTAAAAACTACATCAAATCGCCAAGAGGTCTGGTTCTCAACACACTGGGGGAGAAAATAGGAGAACATGACGGAGTTCTTTTTTTGACTGTCGGACAGCGGCACGGCTTTAAAGCAGACAATAGAAACACTAATTCCAAACCGCTTTACATCGTAGACAGGGATGTTATGAGAAATACAGTAACGGTTTCTGAAGAGATACGAGTCGATACTGAAAATCTGGGGATAAAAAGAATAATTCTGGAAAACCCAAATTGGATTAGTGGGGAACCGCGGCAGGGTGCGAAATACAGAGTTAGGCTTCGCTATAGACAGGAACCAATCATGGGAAGTTACAGGAAAGAAAAGCATCTGGAGGTTATTGAATTGGAAAAATCCTTTTTCGGTGCGGCAAACGGACAATCATTGGTTGTGTATGGAAAGGGTGTTTCTCTGGGCGGAGGAATAATAAAGGTTTCTTAGTCCAGGTGTGTTACAAGGCTATGTCTGATATATTAGTTGAATGCAGAAAGTATTCACAATAGTAAAAGCTAACGGGCAGACTGAGCCTTTCTACAGAGAAAAACTTCTAAATTCTTTAATTAGGGCCGGAGCCCAGAAATCGGTGGCGGAGGAAATGGTGACACACATAGAAAGTGAACTTAAGGACGGAATGTCCACCTCGCAGATTTATAAACATGCTTTCTTTCTACTCAGAAAAAAAACAAGTCCGGTCGCAGTAAGATACTCTTTGCGCCGCGCGGTTATGGATCTGGGGCCATCGGGATTCCCTTTTGAAGATTTCATAGCTTTGATTCTGAAAGAGAAAGGGTATGCGGTTAAAACTGGAGAAAGGGTTTTTGGCGGTTGTGTTGAACATGAAGTGGATGTGGTTGCTTGGAATGAGAACAAGCTTATTATGGTTGAAGCAAAGTTTCACAACGAGCTCGGTATAAAAACCGACTTAAAGGTCGCACTTTATGTAAAAGCCAGGTTTGACGATTTGAAGGAAGCCAAACATCTCTACGGGAAAGAACGTGACGTGGATGAAGCTTGGCTTGTTACCAATACCAAGTTTACAAGCACGGCCATCCATTATGCGGGGTGTAAGGGTCTGCAACTTATCGGCTGGAATTATCCGGAAAAAGACAATCTTCACAATATGATAAACGACAGTGGCTTGCATCCGTTGACTTGTCTGACAACTTTGACGGGGAGCCAAAAGAGGACTCTTCTTGAAAACAGAATAGTCTTAAGTAAAGATCTAAAAAACGATTCCTCTCCGCTTCGCTCTCTTGGTATGGACGACAAGAAAATACAAATTGTTTTGGATGAGGTAGCCCTTTTTCAATGAGTTATAACGGAAAACGAAAAAAAAATATATTTGATTTAAACTCAAGCGAGCCTTTTAAGCTCTCACGCTCAAAAATAGACCTTTTTTGGGGATGTCCCAGGTGTTTTTATCTGGATGCCAAGCTGGGACTAAGGCGCCCGGATTCGTATCCCTTAACTCTCAACATAGCGGTTGACCATTTATTAAAAAAAGAATTTGATATACACCGGGCCAATAAGGCGCCCCATCCCATGATGAGGTCGTACAAAATAGACGCTATCCCTTATGACGGAGAGGGGTTTAATAAATGGAGAGAAGTAGATTTTGGTCGTGGCGGAATTCATTTCTTGTATGAACCATCGGGATTTGACGTTTATGGAGCAATTGACGATGTTTGGATAAACAAAGATGGCGAATTGATAGTGGTTGATTATAAAGCGACGGCAAAGAAAGATACTCCTACTCTGGAAGGAAGTTTAGGTGAGCAATATAAAAGGCAAATGGAGGTTTATCAGTGGTTATTGAAAAAAAATGGGCATGAGGTTTCAAAGATCGGATATTTTGTTTATGTAAATGGTAAGAAGGATGCGAAAGCATTTGACGAAAAGCTGGAGTTTGATGTGACGATTGTTCCCTGTGAAGGTAATACTGATTGGATTGAAGATATCCTCGGTAAAATAAAAGAGTGTCTTATCGGAGAATTGCCCGCACCTTCCAGCGAGTGTGATTATTGTGAATACAGAAAAAAAGCGGCGGAGGCGGCGTCCAACGCCATTAAATCCAGAAAAATCAAGGAGTTAGAGAATAAATCTCTGTTTTAATTTGCTATGACGCCAAAGACGATTTCTAAAAAAAAATATGAAAATTTGAAGGATATAAGAGATGAGGTTTTGAACTTAACATCGTCCCCGCTTTACTCTGAACGGATTGAGAACGGTTATTTTCCGGTAATAGGGGAAGGAAATCATGACGCCCAGATTATGTATATAGGAGAAGCCCCGGGAAAGAACGAAGCCGAAACAGGAAGGCCCTTTTGCGGCCGAGCCGGGAAGGTTCTTGACGAGCTTCTTAATTCCATAGGAATTGAAAGGACGGATGTTTACATTACAAATATTTTGAAAGACCGACCGCCTGGAAACCGTGATCCTTTACCGAACGAAGTTGAGATCTACGCACCCTTTCTTGACAGACAGATTGAAATAATTCAGCCAAAAGTAATCGCAACTCTCGGGCGACATTCAATGTCATACGTCTTTAAAAAATACGGACTTGACGATGTGTTAGCTCCAATTAGTAAAATTCACGGCAAGGTTTTTGACATTGAAACTCTTTTTGGCGGAATAAAACTGATCGCTCTCTATCATCCGGCGGTTGCAGTCTATGATTCAAACCAAATAAGTGTTTTAAAAAATGATTTTGAAATATTAAAAGACCTTATAGTTTAAGCTTAAAAAATGAAGGCTGAGGAAATCAGAAAAAAATTTCTATCTTTTTTTGAAAAACGAGGGCACAGAATAATACCCTCGGCTTCGCTTGTGCCTGAGAGCGACCCCTCTGTGCTTTTTACGACTGCCGGAATGCAACAGTTGGTTCCATACCTATTGGGACAACCACACCCCTTAGGTAAAAGATTGGTCAATGTTCAGAAATGTGCCAGAACACAAGACATAGATGAAGTTGGAGATAATACACATGACACTTTTTTTGAAATGCTGGGCAATTGGTCATTGGGAGATTATTTCAAAGAGGAGGCAATTGCTTGGACATACGAGTTTTTAATCTCAAAAAAAGAAGGTCTTGGACTTGATCCAAATAGAATTTATATAACTGTTTTTGCTGGTAATAAAGATGCGCCAAGAGATGAAGAATCCAAACAGATTTGGAATTCTTTGGGTGTTCCAGAGCATAGAATTTATTTTCTTGAAGACAATTGGTGGAGTCCGGGAGATAACGGGCCTTGTGGCCCAGACACAGAAATTTTTTATGATTTAACTGAAAAGGGACTCGGTGATTTAACTAGAGAACAATATTTTGAAGCTGAAAAAAAACAAAATATTTTAGAAATCGGCAACAATGTGTTTATTGAGTATGAAAAAAAGGATGGTGAAGTGGTTGGTCAACTTAAGCAAAGAAGTGTTGATTTTGGTGGTGGATTGGAGAGACTAGCGGCGGCAGCGCAGAAAAAGACAAGTATTTTTGAGACAGATTTGTTTGAACCTGTTATGTTTTGTTTAAACCAGATTTCTAACTCCGCTGATATTAAAGCTAAGAGAATAATCGCTGATCACATTAGAACAGCTACTTTCATGATTGCTGATGGGGTAAAACCATCCAATGTAGACAGAGGTTACGTCTTAAGAAGATTAATAAGACGTGCTAGGTATTACCTTGATTCAATCGGCGCAAGAGATAAGAAATTAGCGTCAGTCAATATAAATATTCCTAAAATATACAAGAGTACGGATTATGATTTAGACAGTAAAATCATCGAGATTGAAACTGTTATCACGGATGAAGAGATGGAGTTTTCCGCAACCCTGGCATTTGGAAAAAAACTTCTTGAAAAAGTTATCAAAATGCATGGAAAAATTTCCGGAGAAGATGCGTTTATGTT
>Ga0214472_10006217_pt1 | contig 12520 bp, 9 predicted proteins | sample RVTome_6_FD_207662 | JGI IMG/M metagenome (GOLD analysis project Ga0214472, IMG submission 207662) | Soil microbial communities from uranium-contaminated site in the Upper Colorado River Basin, Wyoming, United States - RVT140D175 | ecosystem: Environmental > Terrestrial > Soil > Contaminated >... | reverse complement strand
ACAGGCCACCCCAAGCAAGGCAACTCATCGGAATTTGATCCCTGGAACGGGGTAATTTTCCTGTTCTCTCCGATCGTCACCGGGTTGTCACATCACACCGTTCGCCGCCGAACTCGATGGTGACCGGCGGCTGGTCACGGCCTCCTTCCTCCTGCATTCAAGGCATGCGCAGCTGCACATCCGCCCACTCGCCGAGCGTGCGCGTGTCAATCGACGCACTTGGCGAGGCCGTCGCGAAGGTCGCACGCACGGCATCGAGTTCTGTCGCCAGGATGCCGCTCAGCACGAGCACACCTCCGGGCGCGACTGCACCGACCAGGTCAACGGAAAACCTCCGGAGCACATCCGCGAGGATGTTTGCCACCAGGAAATCCGCGCGCCGGCCCGAGAACCCCGAGGTGAGGTCGCCGACGAAAAACTCCACGCGATCCGGGACGTCGTTGATGGCCGCATTCTCCCGCGCAATCCTCACCGCCTCGGGGTCGTTATCGAAGCCCGCCACGCTTGCGAAGCCGAGCTTGGCGGCCGAGATCGCAAGAATGCCGGAACCGCAGCCTGCATCGATGACGCGCGTACTCGCGCGCCGCCGCGCATCGAAGGCCACGAGCCGTTCCACGCACAACCGAGTGGTTTCGTGATTGCCCGTGCCGAACGCCATGCCCGGATCCAGCCACACGACCTCGTCGCCCGGCGGCAGCGCGTAGGTCTCGCGCTCCCAGACAGGCACCCAATGCAGGCGGTCAATCTTCCACGGCTTGAAGTGCAGCTTGTAGCTCTCACGCCAGTCGATGACATCGAGCGGTCGCACGACCGCCTCGCCGGTTTCGTTTAACATGGGAGCAAGCGAGTTCCACGACGCTCGGGCCGCGACTTCACTCTCAAACACCCCGACGATCCACGCGCGGCGCGCGATGACGTCCTCGTACAAACTCCAGCGTTCATCGCCCACTTCGATCAGGAGATCGTCGACCGCCTCAACGGACTCGACCGCAACGGCCGCCCGGATCTCGAAAAGTGACATCCCGATGACCTCAGTCCGCGAGCCCCACCGCCTCGTCGAGTCCGAGGCGGAGGTTCATGCACTGGATGGCTGCTCCGGAGGCGCCCTTGCCGAGGTTGTCGAGCCGGACCACGACAACGGCCTGCGCACCATGTCCAAAGACCATCACGTCGGCCCGATTCGTGTCGTTGCACGCCTGAACATCCAGAAAACCATTATCCAGCACCGTCTCATCGCCGAGCGACAGGACCCGCACAAAGCGTTCGCCGGCGTAGGCCTTGGCGAGGACGTCGTGCAGATCACTTGGCTGCGGATTCCCGGGCAGCGTCTCCAGCGCCAGCGGCAGCGTGACGGCCAGCCCCTTGTAAAATGCGCCGACGACAGGATTGAAAACCGGTGGGTGCTCGAGACCTCCGTGAGTTTTCATCTCGGGCAGATGCTTGTGCGTGAGACCGAGCGCGTACGGCCGGGGGCACGCGAGCCTCCCTCTCGCGGAGCCGTTCGCTTCATATTCTGCAATCATCTTCTTGCCGCCGCCACTGTACCCTGTGAGCGAAAAACACGTGAGGTGCTGCCGCGTCGGGATGATGCCAGCATCCACGAGCGGCCTCACCCCCAGCAGGAACGCCGCGGCATGGCACCCCGTCACCGCAATGCGATTGGAAATCCGGATTCTCCCCCGATACGCCACGCCCAGCTCGGGCAGTCCATACGCCCATGCGGGATCGACGCGATGTGCCGTGCTTGCGTCGATCAGCACGGTCGCCGGATTCGCGACAAGCGCCGCTGCCTCGCGCGCCGCCACATCCGGCAGGCATAAAAACGCCACGTCGGCGGCATTAAGGCACTCCGCGCGTGCCGTCGCATCTTTGCGCCGCTCGGGATCGATCGTGATCAAATCGACATCGCTGCGCCCGCCCAGTCTCTCGTGAATCTGGAGGCCGGTGGTTCCCTCGGACCCGTCGACGAATACCTTGATGCTCATGGGCAAAGTCCACCGTCAGGGCGCCCCGGCACCTCGGCAAGCGAACAATTGCCCTCCCGGCGACGCTCCTGCCTTTCAGTCTCTCGATCGCACCAGGCGTTCGATGCCCTCCGTGCTGATCCGCGCGATCACTGCCGGGAGCAGGGCGTGTTCGGCCTCGTGAACCTTGGTGGCGACCGACTCCAGCGTGTCATCCAGTTCGATTCGGACTGCGGCTTGGTCGAGAATGGGGCCGCCATCAACGTCCATCGTGACCATGTGAACGGTGCATCCGGTAATCGCCACGCCCCGCCGCCACGCCTGTTCAATTCCATCGAGCCCTGGAAAGCTCGGGAGAAGGCTCGGGTGCAGGTTGATGATCCTGTCTTCGAAAGCGGAAAGAAACTGCGCCTTCAACACCCGCATGAAACCCGCCAGCACGATCAGGTCGGGCATGCAGGCGGTGATGGCCGTGATGTAATGCTCCTCGGCGGCACCCTCGAGCTTCGTCCGGTAGGGCGCCGGATCCACGAAGTCTGCCGGCACGCCAAATTTCGGCCCGAGGGCGAGGATGCCGGCGTCCGGCTGGTCGGAAAAGATCTGCACCACCCGGGCCGAACCCAGGCGGCCTTCCCCCTGGGCCCGCAAAATCGCTGCCGCGTTGGAACCGTGTCCGGAACCGAGAATGACGACTCGCATGGGCGCTCCGGGATCTATTGAAAGAATCGCTTGGCCTTCTCGAAGAAGCTCTTGCTCATCGGCTCGTCCGCGTCGCCGCAAAGCACCGCGTACTCCTCGAGCTTCTTGCGCTGCTCATTCGAGAGCGAAGCCGGCACCTCGACGTGCACGCGCAACAGCTGGTCGCCCTGATAGCCGCCGCGGAGATTCGGGACGCCCTTTCCGCGAAGCCGGAAGGTCGTGCCGGACTGTGTGCCGGGCGGGATCTTGAGGGTCGCTTTGCCCGTGAGGGTCGGCACCTGGATCGTGCCGCCGAGCGCCGCGAGCGTGAACTTGATCGGAATCTCCACAAAGAGGTCGTCTCCCTGCCGCTCGAAGACGTCGTGATCGGCGACATGGATGACGATGTAAAGATCGCCCGAAGGTCCGCCGTGGCCGCCCGCTTCACCGTTGCCGGCGCTGCGCAGTTTCGAACCGGTGTCGACCCCGGCGGGGACGCGGACCTTGATCTTGGTGGTCGCATTGACCCGCCCCTGGCCGTTGCAGTGCGTGCATGGCTTCTCGATCCGGGTGCCGGCGCCCTCGCAGGTCGGGCAGGTCTGGCGAAACGTGAAGAAGCCGCGCGAGGTGGTAACCTGGCCCGATCCACCGCAGGTCGGGCAGCGCGTCGAGCGCGAGCCCGGCTCCGCCCCCGACCCGCTGCAGTGTTCACACGCCGTCGGCTTGCGAAACGAGATCTCCTTTTCGACGCCGTTCGCGGCCTCCTCGAGCGAGATCTCGAGGTCGTAGCGCAGATCCGCTCCGCGCTGCGGACCGCCGCGCGCGCCACCGCCGCCGCCTCCTCCGAAAATATCCTCGAAAATCCCTCCTCCCCCTCCTCCGCCGCCAAAGACCTCGCGGAAGATGTCGAAGGGATCGTGGAAGCCGCCTGCACCGCCACGCGGCGCGGCGCCGGCGCCACCCTGGAAGGCGGCATGGCCATAGCGATCGTAGGCAGCACGCTTCTGCTCGTCGGCCAGCACCTCGTAGGCTTCGGAGATTTTCTTGAACATCTCTTCCGCCTCCTTGTTGCCCGGATTTCGGTCCGGGTGGTACTTCATGGCCATCTTGCGGTAGGCCTTCTTTATCTCGTCCGCCGAGGCCGTCTTGCTGGTGCCGAGAAGCTCGTAGTAATCTTCTTTGACCTTGCTCATGGGTTACTGGGCGCGCGCTGCGCGTGGACCATCGCCTGATTCGCGATCAGGATCTATAAGTGGGAAAGTCTGCAAAACAATGGAGGTGCCGCGGCCTTACGAATTCACGTCGGCGGCCTGTTTGGGAACCGCCGGGCCGCCGGACAGGACGACACTTGCCGGGCGCAGGAGCCGCCCCTTGAGGGAGTATCCAACCCTCGCAACCTGCAGAACCTTTTCCGGCGCAATTTCCTCGCTCGGCGCATGCGCCAGCGACTCGTGCTGGTGTGGATCAAAGTCCGCACCCGGTGCGGGGTTGATCTCCGAGAGACCGACGCCTGAGAGCGTGGCGCGAAACTGTTCCAGCACCATCGATACGCCGGTGACGATCGTCTGGGGATCCGCCGCCTGTTTCGCGGAAGCAACCGCCAGTCCGAGATTCTCGATGATCGGGAGAAGCTGCTCGACGACGTCGCTGACCGCGTATTGCCGGAGCTCGTCCTTCTCGCGCTGGACGCGACGGCGGTAATTGTCGAGATCTGCCACGGACCGCAGGTAGCGGTTGTAGAAATCGTCGCGCTCGGTCCGGAGCTTCTCAAGTTCGGACGAGGTGTCGGCTGGAGCGATCTGCTCCGTCGAACTGGACTCGCCGGAAGCCGCGGTGTCGACCGCGGTGTCCTGTTCTTCGGCCGGAGTTCCGGCGGTGGAATTGCTGTTCTTGTTGCTGCTGGCGTCGGTCATATCCGTGACGGGAAAGGTCACGGCTTACTGTCACCCTTCAAGGATTCAAAGAATTTTTTTGCGGAGTCGCCCACCGCCTTGCCCTTTTTGTCGAGCGGAGCGTTGGGATCGTTGAGGATCGATTGCACGTCCCTGAGGGCATTCCCAACCGTTTCGGAATACTCCTCCGGCAATAGATTGGAGAGTTCACCAGCCAGCCCGGGAAGGTTGGCCTTGAGGATGTCCGCCATGATCGGCGTGACGACAACCTTGGGATCGGTGACGTCGGTGAAGGTACGGTCCACGCCGAGTTCCACGACCCGGTGCTCGGGAGTCTCACCCTTGGAGTAGTCGATGATCTCGATTTTGCCCAGTTTCACCTGCAAAAGGCTGATGTGGAACGGTTTTGCCGGCTCATCGGACGGTTTGTCCTCGGATCCTCCGAGGGCTTCATCGATGTTCTTCTTGAACAGGCTCGCGTTGGACACGCCGTCCTTGTTCGTGACGAAGGTGATCTTCTCGAGGTCGATCATCAACTGCGGGATCTCGAGCCTCTCGCCGCTGATGGAAAGTGGCTTCACCCGAAGATCGAGGGCGCGCACGCTTACAAAGTCACTGACGGCAAACCCGGCAGGGTTGTTGAGCTGAAAGCCATCGACGAGCACAGTCGCGCCGAAGGGATTGACGCGGATTCTGGACGCCTCGACGGGAAAACCGCTGATCGAACGCACCTGCCCCTTGACGATCCCGGGCAGGAAAACGATCCAGCCGATGACCAAGACGAGCGTCAGGACGACCAAAACCAGAAGAATACCCTTGAGGGCTCCCCCGGCGCGCTCGCTGCAGATGCTTTGCCTGTACATGATGGACTATCTTCCGGAGAAATGGTCCGTCAACAACACCGTCAATTCAGACAACCCGCGTGCCGTGTAGTCGCCGTCCGCCGGCACGAGGACGTTGTCTCCGGTGCTGAACGACTCCGTGCCGCCCTTCCAGGTGACTTTCACGTCACCGCGCACGACGTGCAACAGTCGCGCCTCGCGCGACTCATCGTCCAGCGGGATTTTCCCGTCTCCCTTCCGTTCAACGCGTCGGATCCGAAACTCCTTGCAGTCCGCGAGAACGCAATCGCCGCTCGTGCCGCGCAAGGGTTCAGGTTCGAAGTCCTCGAAGTCAATGCACTGCATCGACTGCTCGACGTGGAGTTGGCGGGGCTTGCCGTCCAACCCCGCGCGACCCCAGTCGTAGACGCGGTAGGTGGTGTCCGAGTTTTGCTGAATCTCGAGAATGAGATTGCCGGCGTCGATGGCGTGCAGCCGCCCGCTTTCCACAAGAATCGAATCACCGGGCCGCACCGGAAAACGATGCACGAGCTTCTCGAGCCTGTTATCTGAGATGGCTTTCTCGAAATCCTCGCGTGTCACCCCCTTGCGGAGACCGACGATGAGCGCGGCATCTGAATTCGTGTCGGCCACATACCAGTTTTCCGTCTTCGGCTCACCCTGAAGCCGCGCCGCGACGCCCGCCGGAGGATGCACCTGCAGGCTCAGGCGATCCTGGCAATCGAGCCATTTCACGAGAATCGGGAACGGCCGGCTGGCATCCCATGCGCCGCCCATGATCTCAGCGAACGAATCGCGCAACAACTTCCGCAACGTGCTGCCTTCCAGCGGTCCGCGTGCGACCACGGATTGCGCCTCGGGTCGATCGACGACCTCCCAGCTTTCGCCGATGGTCTTGCCGACAGGAAGGTCGCGCCCGAGCGCGTTTTCGAAGAAACGCCCTCCCCACACGCGCTCCTGGTAGAGCGGACGAAACAGAAGTGGACCCATCATTGGCATTAAGTATTCGTCAAACCCTTCCGAAGTGGCCGCGACCGTGCATCTGCAGGTTTGTCATCGCCGCACTCGATACGTTTAAGTAGAGGCCCCACTGAAATGGCGAAGCGTCAGAATACCAATCCAAAAAGCGTGCCTTCATTCCAGCCTGCGCGAGGGCGCAGCAGCTGGTTCTGGGCGATTCTGTGCACCGTCCTCGCCCTACTGCTCGTCGTCTCGTTCATCGACTACCGCCCGGAGCAGAGCACGGAATTCACATCTGATCCGACCGACCGCAATCTTGTGGGCCGATTCGGTGTGGTCGTCAGCTGGTACAGTTTTTCCCTTTTTGGCGGGGCGGCATGGCTAATCCCTGCATTCTTGGCTTGGCTGGCTTATCTGATGTTGCGCGGCATCCGGCGTTTCGTACTCGGCCGACTCGCCGTGATGATTGTCGCGGTACTCACAGGCAGCGGGCTGCTAGCGATGCCCGCGATGGAGGATTCCTACTTCGCCTATCCTAACATTTATACACAGGGACCTGGTGGAGCGCTCGGACATACACTCTACAAACGGTTCCTAGAAGACTACCTCGGTGTATTCGGGTCCGGTCTGATCCTCGGCGCCATCTACCTTGTCTGCCTGCTGTTCATCATGTTCCGCGATGTCAGCAGCGAGTTGCACAGTTTCGGAGAGGCCCTTCGCGCGTGGAGGAAACGCCGGGCAGAAAAAGGGGCGGAGCGCGCCGAGTTGAAGCGTCTCGCGAAGGAGGCGAGGGCGAAGGCCGTCGCCGTGGCAAAGGCCTCCCCGCCGCCGCCGGAACCGCGACGACTCTCGGTGTCGAAGCGGAACGCGGAGGCACCGCCCGGCGCCCCGGACGACGGTGCCGGCGACCGGACCATGGCCGCTCCGCCGCCACCTGCGGACAGGTTGAAGATGACCGAACCCCGGCTGTCCGGCCTCGCGGACACCGACCCAAAAATCAAGGCGGCAGACAAGGACGCCCCCGCCGCCGAGAAGAAGGCGGCGCTCAAGATCGTCACGCCGGAGGAAACACGAAAGGCCAAGTTCGAGCTGCCCAAGGCACGCGGCAACTACGTGTTCCCCGCGCTCGAACTCCTCAACGAAGCGGCGAGTCCCGATGGAGGGGCGGACGAGGAGGAGCATGGCCGCACCGCCGAGGCCCTCCTGCGCACCCTCAACGAGTTCGGCGTGGAGGTGACACTGGGCGAGATCCACATCGGCCCGGTGATCACGCGCTACGAGATCTATCCGGCGCCTGGCGTGCGCGTGGAAAAGATCGCCAGCCTGGACAAGAACATCGCGCTCGGTCTCCGGGCCCAGTCCGTGCGCATCCTGGCTCCGGTTCCCGGCAAGGGATGCGTCGGCGTGGAGGTCCCCAACAAGAAGGCGACCCCGGTCGGCATCCGCGAGTTGATCGAGTCCGAGGACTGGGCAAACGCGAAGGCGGAGATCCCGCTCGCCCTCGGGCGCGACGTGGGCGGCCGTCCCGTCATCGCCGACCTCACGCGCATGCCCCACCTGCTGATCGCGGGCGCCACGGGCGCGGGCAAGACGGTTTGTATCAACTCGATCATTACGTCGCTCCTCTATTTCGCCAGCCCGGAGGACCTGCGCTTCATCATGGTCGACCCGAAGATCGTCGAGATGAAGGTCTTCAACGATCTCCCCCACATGCTGATCCCCGTCGTCACGGACCCGAAGAAGGTTCCGGCGGCCTTGCGGTGGCTGATCGCGGAGATGGAGACCCGCTATCAGATTTTCAGCAAGGTCGGCGTCCGCAACATCGCCGGCTTCAATGGGCGGAAGAAGCTCGCGGACGAAACACCGGCGGCGCCCACCGCGGCCGAGCGCGGCTCGATGGACGACCTCGGGATCGAGGTGCCGCGCGAGGACGAGATCGAGATTCCCGAAAAGATGCCCTACATCGTGTGCATCATCGATGAACTCGCCGACCTCATGATGGTCGCACCCGCGGACATTGAAACGGGCATCGCCCGCCTGGCCCAGCTCGCACGCGCCGCGGGCATACACCTCATCCTCGCGACGCAACGCCCGTCCGTGAACGTGATCACCGGCGTCATCAAGGCCAACCTCCCCTGCCGCATCGCCTTCCAGGTCGCCTCGAAGGTCGACAGCCGCACCATTCTCGACGCCGGGGGAGCGGACCAGCTCATCGGTCGCGGCGACATGCTCTTCTCGCCTCCGGGAACGGCGAAACTCGTGCGCACCCAGGGCTGCCTCGTCAGTGACGAGGAGCTCAACCGCGTCGTCGAGTTCCTCAAGCGCAACGGGCCTCCCGATATCGCGGAGGACGTCCAGCGGCAGATTGAGTCCGGCGACGACGAGGACGACGAAGACATGCCGGTCGACGAGGCCGACGACGAAATGTTTCCGCAGGCGCTCGAGGTGCTCAAGTCCAGCCGCCGCGCGTCCACCTCGATGCTCCAGCGCCGTTTGCGCATTGGCTACAACCGCGCCGCGCGCCTGATGGAGATCATGGAAGCGCGCGGGATCGTGGGTCCGGAAAACGGTTCGAGCCCGCGCGAGATCCTCGTCGATCTCGACACGTTGTGAACCAGCCGTTTGCGTCACTTTCCGGTCGCACCAGATTTTTCGTGCCAAGGCCCGGCGGAATCCGTTAGCTCAAAGCAATATGCAATCGATTGGTGAGCGTCTCGAAGAAGCCCGCAAGCGCCGTGGTATTTCCGTCCGCGAAGCCGCTGAAGGCACGAAGATCCGCGGCGACTTCCTCCTCGGATTCGAGAACAACCAGTTCGATACCGGCCTGCCCGATCTCTACGTGCGCGGATTCCTGCGCAACTACGCCCAGTTCATCAAAGCCGACGCCGAGAAGATCGTCACCGACTACAACGCCATACTGATCGGCGAGACCAAGGTGTCCCGGAAGGAGAACCGCGAGCTCTTCGGGCGCATGGAGATTCCCGAGCAAAAACGCGCGGCCCCGGAAGCGGGGGGCAATCCATCGCAGACCGAACGGCGCCGGCCGGACGATGGGGGCGAGCGCAAGCGGGATCTTCTCAGCCCGGAAGTGGCCAACTACGTCAAGATCGGCGCGATCGTGCTGGCGGGTATACTCGCCGTGGTCTTCATCGTCTGGCTCGTCCAGCTCATCATTCATTCGGCCTCGTCCCCGGAAGCGGTTGGAGGTCCTTCCGCCTCGCAGGTCGAGGAACAACAGGCGCCCCTGGAAACCGTCACGTTGATCGCGCTCGACACCGTCGCGGTGAAAGTCACCCAGGAGTCCGACGGGCGCGAATTGTTTTCCGGGCCGCTCGCCAAGGGCGAAACCCGCCAGATTGCCAAACGCGGCCGGATCATCATCACCTACGACGCGGGGCGGAATCTCCACGTCGAGAAAAGCGGCAAGCGCTTCCAGATGCCGCGCGACGATTACGGACGTTCCTACTTCGAATAGGCCCGGCCGTTCCCGACACGCCTTAGAGTCGGCGCGATATCTTTAACTTCGGCGCCGATTGCGTCGATTACTCAGGGCAATGTGGTCCGAGTGCTCCGCTCCATCGAATAAGAAGGCAAGGTGGAGGGCGTCTGCTTGCGTTCCCGGCAAGTCGCGCCCCTGTCAGGGCGCCGCCGCACAATTGGAGAAATCCGCTCATTCCCGGTCCTGAAGTCGTCTGGCCATGCGACTTCCCGTTCCCATTGCCAATCTTCTGGAGAAAGTCCGGCCGGCGCTGCCATTCGGCGTTCTCGCGGCGCTCCTGGGGTGCACACTTCTGGTGCACCGAATGACGCTCGATCAAAAGGCCCGGGAAAGGGACGCGCGCCACCGGGCTTCGGATGAACGACTTATCGGAGAGGTCAACCGGAGATTCTCGAACGTCGAAAAGATCGTTCGCAGCGCCCGCGCGCACCTTCTCTTCAACGAGGACCAGTCACAGTTTGCCTGGGAGGCCTTTGCGCGGGAAGTCCTCGACCATGAATCCGACGGTCTCGAATCCCTTGCATTCGTCGAGCATGTCCCCCACGACCTGATTTTCGACTACACAAACCGCATTCGAAACGGAGAAGATCCGCGCTTCGAGATCCGCGAGCCGCGACCAAAGGGCGATCATCAGGTCCTGCGCTACCGCTACCCCTACAACAGCAAGGTGATGGGTTTCGACACAGCACAGTTTCCCGAACGCCGTGAGGCGGCCGAACAGGCGATGCTCTCCGGTAGCCCCGTGCTTTCAAAGCGCACGGTGTTGATCAGCGACAAGTCCGGGCATGCCGCCTTCGTCCTTTACCTGCCATTGTATCAGACGGTGATGCCGCCGGAGCGGCCAGACGATCGCAGGAGCATGATTCGCGGCTGGATCTCGGCCGCGTTCCGAGTCGACCGGTTCCTCGAGGGCGCATCGGAAAGCGTCGGGGAGAAACTCTCCTTTCAAGCCTTTGACGGCACCAGAATCGAACCCGCCTCCTTTCTCTACGACTCGCTGTCTCCTGACGATCCGCGTGTCCGGGGTGCGCTCAACAAAGCACGCACCGCGGACGATCCATTCCACTCCGCCCAGACCATCTCGCTGTTTGGCAGCGCATGGACGCTGCGGATCAGCATCGGCAGTGGAGGGGAACTCGGCGGGCCCGCATCGAGCGCCGGCGTCATCCTCTCGACAGGGATCACGGTCAGCATTCTCGCCGCGGGCCTGGCATGGACGCTCTTGTCTTCGCGCCGGCGCGCGCTCGAGTTCGCCGAGTCGATGACTTCCGATCTGCGAAACGCCGAAGCCGAGTCCCGCACGCTGGCGGCAATCGTGAGCCGCACCGCCCACGGCGTCATTCTCACTAATCCCGAGGGCAGGATTCAGTGGGCCAACGAAAGCTTCACGCGCATCACCGGCTACACGCTGGGCGAAGTTGCCGGCCGCAAGCCAGGGGAGTTCCTGTGTGGCGCGGACACTTCCACGAAAACCCGCACATACATGCGCGAGCAACTGGCCGCTGGAACGGGGTTCACCGGCGAGGTCGTCAACTACCGCAAGAACGGCGCCGCCTACTGGGCGCACGTCGAGGTGCAGCCACTGTTCGATGTCGACGGGCGATGCACCCACTACATGGGCTTCCATGTCGACATCACCGAAAGGAAGAACGCCGAGGCCCAGCTCGAAGAGAAGGTCACCGCCCTCACCGCGGCCCAGGCACAGCTGAAACTCCAGGAGGAACGCCTGAAGTTCATCTTTGACAGTGCCCCCATCGGCCTGAAGTGGATCAAGGTCGACCCGGATGGCACCACCAGCCGCCTGGCAAATGCCGCGCACGAGCGCATCACCGGAGCCAGCGCACACACCGAGGCCGGCCTCCCGCATTCAGATCTTGAACACACTCATCCGGATGACCGCGCAGTGGAACCGCCGCTCCGGGAACGGCTGGCACGTTGCGAGATCGAAGGCTACAACCTCGAAAAGCGCTATCTCAGGCCGGACGGAACAACCGTGTGGGCCGCGTACTCGAAGCGGCGCTTCATGGAGGCGAACGGCCGTGGATACCAGGAGGTCACCGCGGTGGTGGACATCACCGAGCTGCGCATCGCCAAGGAGGCCGCGGAACAGGCCAGCCTCGCCAAGAGCCAGTTCCTCGCGATGATGAGCCATGAGATTCGCACTCCGATGAACGGAGTGATCGGCATGACGTCGCTCCTGCTCGATTCCCAGCTCAAGCCGGAACAGCGCGAGTTTGCCGAAACGATTCGCAGCAGCGGCGATGCGCTCCTGACCATCATCAACGACATCCTCGACTTCTCCAAGGTCGAATCCGGCCGCATGGAGCTGGAGGAGGAGCCGATCGAGGTCGGCATGGTGGTGATGGAGGTCTTCGATCTCCTTTCGCACCGCGCGGCCCAGAAAGGACTGGAAATGCTGTGCGAGATCGACGACTCGGCTCCCCGCATCGTGCGCAGCGACTCGACGAGGCTTCGCCAGATCCTGGTCAACCTCGCCGGCAATGCGATCAAGTTCACCGAGCGGGGTGAGGTCACCGTCTCCCTTTCTTCATCCCGGGTCGCCGGAACCCGGCACGAGCTACACTTTTCCGTCCGCGACACGGGCATCGGCGTGCCCAGGGAGGCACAAGGGCGATTGTTTCAATCCTTCACGCAAGTGGATGCGTCGACCGCACGCAGGTTCGG
>Ga0214472_10006216_pt1 | contig 12520 bp, 18 predicted proteins | sample RVTome_6_FD_207662 | JGI IMG/M metagenome (GOLD analysis project Ga0214472, IMG submission 207662) | Soil microbial communities from uranium-contaminated site in the Upper Colorado River Basin, Wyoming, United States - RVT140D175 | ecosystem: Environmental > Terrestrial > Soil > Contaminated >... | reverse complement strand
AAGGCTTACGTTTCATACTGCACCTTGTTCGTCGCGTCCAACGTTGAGAGTTGGCTGCTTAGCCTGGCGGCCTCCTTGGCCCTTAACAATAGCATTGGGATCCAGCGGTTCATATAAGCAGCGCCGGAGATTATCGTAGCGGTGCTTTTTCAGAAGGCCTTGTCTTCCCCAAGTATTGATTGTCGTAATCGTTACACTGTGCCGAACGCTCATTTCTTTGGCGGTGAGCAGCCCCCTTTCTCGCAGCCGGCTATAGCGACACTTCAGATCGAAGGCCTGGCGGATATGGGCAATCTTCTTCAGGTTAAACGGCTCATCCTGCCAAGTTTTTCGTCCTTGTCGATTGAGAACTTCTGCGACTTGGCGATCACAGTGATCCTCGAGCAGCGCGTCGATTTCGGCAACCACCTCTGGCTTGGTCTTTCGAATCTGCGCGATCGGCAGGGGCTTTTCGAGCGTAAGACTTCGAGTAGCGCCGCCGCGCAAGCGCACATGGACCTGGATCTTTTCTCCGTTGATCAATGTCACATCCTCGATGAGCAGACGCAGAATACGTTTTCGTTCGCGGGTTTCGACGCACGGATCATTCCAGACACGTGGGAAGTCAGCCGCCAGGGAGAGCAGTTGCTCGCGTGTCTGAGCGTCAATCAACAGACGCTGCATCTGTGTCTGTTGCTCGTATTGTTCCTGGGTCTCGGCCAGGATACGCAGCTTATTGTTCCACTCCGCTTCAAGGCTATCGGCCACCAGACGATTATCGGGATCGACCTTCAGGTAGCGCCGCCGGGCGAGTTCCGCCTCGTATTGTGCTCGCTCAACGTGCTGGTGGCGCAACGCCTCGGTTTCTCTAACCCGCGCCTCCACTTCCTGCTGAACGGCGAGAGCGATCTGTAGGGTCATCGGCGCCATCAGTTCTAGCAGGAGGTTGCTGATCGCCTGATCGACGACCCTGCCCGGCACGTGCTGGCAGACCTTCTCTGCCCTGCGGATCGAGGCTTGCTGGCATACATAAGTGGGGACGACTTGCTGATAGGCGATGCTGTAATGAATGCTCATTCGCTCTCCGCAGATGCCGCATAGGACGCGGCCTTGCAGAAGCGCCGGGCCTTCGCGTGGCGGTCCCGCCTTGCGTTCACCGCCGAACCCCAGCGCGTTGTCGGCCAGACGCTTTTGATTCGCCTCAAACTGCTCCCAGCTGATGTAGCCCACATGAATATCAGGAATCACGAACTGCCATTGTGCCCGGGGTATCTTGGTCGTGCTGTGCCTGCCGTCTGGCAGAAGGCGAGTGCGCACGCGACCGTAGACGAAGGCACCCGCATAGCGGGGGTTATGCAAGACCTGCAGGATTCGAGAGTGTGCCGCTCCCACCCAATGCAATTCCCCCTTGTTCACTCCCTTGCGAATGCGGCGGGGAAACACAAGCCCTTGCTCGCGGAACAGCTTGGCAGTTTGCATCGCGGAGCCGGTCCTGTCGAATGTCTCGAACACCAGGCGCAGCGCAGCTTGTACTTCGGCGTCGGGATCGAGAATCAAGACGCCGTCGTCGCGATAAACCAGACCGATGGGCGGGCGCATCTCCAGTTCGCCGCGTCGCGCTTTGTTGATCACTCCGCCTCTCATTCGGGCCTTGAGAAAGTGCAGTTCCGCTTCCGACATGGTCCCTTTTAATCCGAGCAGGAGCCGGTCGTTAAAGTTCGCCGGGTCATAGATGCCATCCTCGTCGAGAATCAGCGCGCCGGCCAGCGAACACAACTCGATCAGTCGGTGCCAGTCGGCGGAGTTGCGCGCCAAGCGTGAGACCTCCAACCCCATCACCAGCCCTGCCTTGCCGAGGGCGACCTCACTGACCAGCTTCTGAAACCCGTCGCGGCCGGCCGACTGTGATCCCGACTTGCCCAGATCGCAGTCCAGGACGTGGATCCGTTCGAGTGGCCAGCCCAGCGCCACGGCGCGATCCCGCAAGGCGTACTGGCGTTGGGTGCTCTCCGTGTTCTCCACAACCTGGCGGGGTGTGGACTGTCGAATGTAGAGATAAGCATCGTGTTCAAGATGTTGTTGGGTAATTTTCAGCTCAGGCATGCAGAAAACCCTCCTGTCGAGTGCTGAGAATAAGACCGGCTACCAGGCGCACCAGTTCGGCTCCAAAGGATTCGAGGACTGGCGTTTGGGCTCCGGATGGAAAATTCGATTCGGGTGGACGTTGCGGCACGGCCGTGGGCCGGATCTGGGCCCAAGCTGCCAAGCCACAGCGCATCAGAAGGCCGCGGCCTTCGGGGTGCTCTCCTCGTCGGTCCGGTTCGACCACTTGTTGGCGCAGTCCTTCGTAGGCTTCGACGCTCCCCTGCGCAAGGGGCGATCCTACGCCGGCTGGCGCGGTTTTTTTTTGCTCGCCAAGGCCCGCTCCAGACTGCGGCGGTGAACCTTGACAGCGAAGTTTTCCTGAACGGCTTGGAGGCAAGCGTTGGTCGTCAGGTTGGGGGCGCTGACTCGCAAGCTGCGCACATACTCGACGATCTCTGCGGACAGCTTGTGCCCTTGTTTGGGTCCGCGGTGCTTGGGCAGCAGGCCGCTCAGGCCGGTCTCCTGGAATGACGCCTGTGCCTGATAGACGGTGGGGCGGGAAATGCCAAACTGGGTAGCCACATCGACGATCGAGACTCCCTCCACGTTGTGCCTGCGCAGCATCTCGTAGCGGACCTGAAGAAGATCCTTGGGGTCGAAGAATGGATTCTGTTTGAACAGAGGGTCGGAAATAAAGTCGGGATGCGGGTTGAGGGTGCCCGTTCGTTTTAACTCCAAGCTTTTCTGATCGGGCTTTTTTTGTTTGGCCATCCCAGCACTCGCCCCAATGTGTGTAATTATTATTACGCCTCATATGCATGCTAAGTCAAGCACAAAACTGCACGCCGATTGCCTGTCTTGCTCGCTGCTTGCAGGTTTTATTGCCATTGGAAACTGCCAGAGGGTCACAGCGATGCCACCGGCTCGGGCCGTGCATGCGGCAAAATTCTTCTTTCAATTGCGGCAATATTTAGCTTACACATCCAGCGCTCCCTTAGCCGCCTCTTTGCGCTTGTCGAAAAGACGCCGGAGTTCCAAAAGGTCGTCCACACGAAACGCTGACTGGCCAGCCGAGATGCAATCGAAGGCATCATTCGAGACCACGTCCGTCATGTTGGTTAACAAAGACCTAAACTTCCCGCTGGAGTCGTAGTAGAAAACCCGATCCTCGCCCCAGGTGAGCTTGCGCGTCACCAATTCGTACTCGCTACCACGAAGCGGATGAAAGGGATGGGTTATGCGGAATCGGCTTGCGGTCGATCCCACACAACCTGCATTTGATGACTCTCGACAAAGCCAAAGTAGAAACCGGCGTGCTCATCGCCAAACGGTGGATTCTTGCCGTGCTACGCCACCGCACGTTTTATAGCCTGGCCGAGATCAATGACGCCATCCATGAGTTGCTTGAGCGCTTAAACAGCCGAGCGCTGCGCAAGTTAAAGAAGTCGCGACGAGAACTATTTGAGCTGTTCGATCAGCCCAACGCCCTGGGTCTTCCCCAAAAGCCTTACGAGTATGCCGAGTGGAAACTGGCCACCGTCAACATCGACTACCACATCGAGGTCGAGCGCCACTACTACAGTGTGCCGTTCCGCCTGCTTCGAGAAAAGCTCGATTTAAGGCTCACCGCTCATATGGTGGAGGCCTTCTTCAAAGGCGAGCGGGTGACCGCCCATGTCCGATCCTTTATCCCGCACCGCCACTCCACTCTTAAAGAGCACATGCCGCCAGCGCACCAGCATTATCTGGAGTGGAGCCCCTCTCGGATCGTTAGCTGGGCCAAAAAGACCGGCCCCGCTACCGCCGCGTTGGTCCAAAAGATCATCGACAGCCGCGCTCACCCCGAGCAGGCCTACCGCTCCTGCTTGGGCATCCTGCGGCTGGAGAAACATTATTCCCAACAGCGGTTAGAAAACGCCGCGAAAAGGGCGCTTAAGTTCGGCGCCCTATCGTTTAAAGCCCTGCGCAACATCTTGGAGAACGGACTGGACCGCTTGGAGGACAACGACAAGAGTGCTGAGCTGGCTCTTCCCGATCACGAAAACATCCGTGGCAGCGGCTACTACCACTGAAAAAAGCAAAAGTGAACCGGCAAAGCAAAAAACGACGCCCTCAGGGGCTCTATAAACGACGATCTCAAAGGGGTGAAGGGGTAAGCCACCCCCCCATTTACGGAAAAGAACAAAAACCAGGAGGACCCTCTCTCATGCTCAATGAACAAACACTATCAACTCTCAACGCGCTCAAGCTGTTCGGTATGGCCAAAAGCTTCAGCGATAAACTCTCTCATCCCCACTCCGCCGATCTCAGCCACCAAGAGTTCTTCGGCCTGATCGTCCAGGATAAAAAAACTACCGGGACAATCTGCGGCTAAAAAGGCTCCTCGCCAACGCCAAGCTTAAACAGCCCGCCGCCCTCGAAGACATCGATTACAAACACCCCCGAGGCTTAAACAAACAGACCCTCTTGGAACTCTCCTCACAGCAGTGGATGACCCACCACCAAAACGTGCTCTTAACCGGCCCCTCCGGCGTGGGCAAAAGCTATATCGCTTGCGCGCTGGGCAACTTCGCCGCACGACAGGGCCACACCGTGCTCTATCTGCGCGCCCCTCGCCTGTTTGAAACCCTCCTCCAAGCCAAAGCCGATGGCTCGCATTTAAAGACCCTCACCAAACTGGCCAAGGTCAACATCCTCATCCTTGACGATCTGTTTCTGACCCCGCTTAGCGATGCCGAACGAAAAGACCTACTCGAAATCATCGAGGATCGTCATCAAAAGGCTCCCACCGTGATCACCAGCCAGTGCCCGACCAAGGAATGGCATCATATCATCGGCGAGCCCACTATCGCCGACGCCATCTGTGACCGTTTACTGCACCACGGCTACAAAATTGAACTGAAAGGAGAGTCGATCAGAAAAACCAAGAAATAAAAACAGACTTGCAACTGAGTCAACCCTTAGGCTATGAAAAAACTCCAGCGTCGCTTCGCTCCGATGGCCCCGGCCGCAATCAGCGAAACAGGGGGCCGCAATGGAACGAAATCACTGGCCGAATTGAGCGAAATACCCAGCCAAGTATTACGGCGTCGAAGAAAAGCGACTAACGGGAAAACGCACTGGACTGCGCGACGAGCGGGCGATGGCGATGGAGTTAATATATCGCACGGGAGGTATAGGCCAGACAGAGATCGGGCAGATCTTTGGGGGATTGGACTACACGGCGGTGAGCCGGGAGCGCACGCGACTGAGGGAGAGAGTGGAACAAAATGCGAAGCTAGGGCGGGCCGTGGCGGCGATAGAATCTGAGCTAATGTCAAAAGTAAAGATTTGACACCTGTCCCGGATGGCTAACAGGCCCATGAAAGCGGCAACACGAAGAACAACGCTGCGCTTCCCGTTTGTTCGGCGGCTGTGGGGAATCTGTTAGGAATTGTAGGAATTGGAGTCAGAGAACTTTTTTTAACAACCAACTCAAGCCGACGCCTGGGAGCAGCGGCTGCTTGCGTTTGCCGGAGCATTTGGCCAGGCGCGCCTTAGCAGCGCATTGAGGGCGTAGAAAAAGTATTTTTAGGCGATAGTCCCACCGCAACCAGCGCGTTGCGAAGGCAACCCGCTGCCGTCAAATCTCGGTGAAATCCACCAACGGGAAGAGCGTACTTTAGACGATGCTTGACGATAGCCGGGCAGCCCAAGTGACTATGCCAAATCGATTTTCAGCCATTCCTGCCATCTCTCCATATCACGAAATAAGGGCAAAGAGTCCGTCACCACTTCACTCCGTACTAGCTGAAAGTGTTTCTTGAAAAGCTGGTTGGCTTCGGGTTCTGTAAGAGGAAACGGCGGCCCCGACGACGAGCGTTGCCCATACAAGAAGACGCCGATCAATCTGCCGCCGGGCGACAATATCTCTGCTACTCTGTTCACATACTCAGGCCAGCGAGACGGAGTCATCGAACAAAGAAACGTCCGTTCATAAACGACGTCGAAACGGCGCTCGCCGAAGTCGTACGTAAAGAAGTCCCCCAAAATAACCCGTTCAGCTAACTCCCCTAGCACCCGTTTGGCTTGGTTAACAGCGGCAGGCGAAAAATCGATTGCTGAAACATCGTAGCCGGCTGCATGGAACGCCTGAACCTCGTAGCCGGAGCCACATCCCGGAATCAGTACTGTGCCCAGAACAGAAGATCTCTCAAGAAATGATTTCAAGGCCAATGGAACACCACCGAAGTCCCAAGGTGTCTTGCCAGCAGCGTAGCGGACGGTCCAGAAATCCGGCTGGTTACTATCAGGAAAGTTTTCCATAGGGCGCCTTAACCCTAGGCGATTCGATTTCTAAAGACAACGAGTAGCGGCATCATGTTTTTTTATTGCTGAGAATTTTACGCCGGGTGTTTTGCATGGTTGCGGAATGAAATTCTGCAAACTGCCCTATAAACTAAGTAGTTCGATCCGGCACCACTTTTGCTCAGAATTAACTAGAAGGAGGAAACTGTCATGTGGGGACCTGGACCATGGATGGGACCGATGTGGGGATTCTGGTGGATTTTCCCTGTGATCGGGCTACTCATCTGCTTTCTGTTTGTGATGGTCGTGGTGCGCACGATCGCTAGTGGTGATCGTTTCATGTGCATGGGGCCGCATCAACGCGACAGCGATGAGATAAATCGGCTTCGCCATGAGGTGGAAGACCTGCGTGGGCAAATGAAGAATCAGCAGGCTGCACGATGAGCGCCCAGACTAAGCTGCGCTGGCCACTTGCGATCGCGCTTGCCGCCACCTTGGGTGTGGTATCCGGCATCCTAGTCGCGAGCTTCAGGTTTAAGTTGCCGAAGCTTATGAAGGGTAGCTGACCTTGAGCAAGGGCACCCAACGAGCTGGTTCAGCTCGAAAAAGAAAAAGCTTCCGAAGTCGCTAACGGTGCCAGCAAACAGGCAAAGGTGTAAACCAGAGGGCGAACAGTTTATTCCTCCGCTTCCGCTTTCCTCGCCCGCCGTCCACGCTTCGCTTTGACACCGGGCGCCGCGATTTTCTTGCCGCCGATCAAAACAAAACCAGATTTTGCCGCACGGCGACGGAGCATCAAACCAGCGCACATGCGGAAGCGACCGATGGCGCCCCGTGGTGCTCCAGATCAACCTTCGGCGCTTCCATGTCGTTTTCCTTCTAGCAAGCCTTAAACACCGTTAGATCGAAGCTGCCGTGATCGGTGCGAAAAGCCTCTTTCGAGGCCAGCGCCAACCAGTCTCCACGGCTTCCGCCGCCACTTCTACAGTAACCGCCCACACCCCATCCGCCCGAATTCCTTGACAGTCGCAACCCTTCTTAGTAATTTCGCACCGACTCAATCCCATTAGGAGGTATTTATGTTATGAAAGTTAGACTGGGGGTCGTCGCGGCGGTCGTTTTTTATTGCGCGGCGGCAGGCGTTATCTGGGGACAGGACCTTGACCCGCAGATCCGAAAAATTACAGACGGCATCTACGTCTATGTGGGTAAGAATCTCAATTCCAACGCGGGGATCGTTCTCACCCAAGAGGGTGTTGTTCTCGTCGACAGCGGCCATAATCCGACCGACTCCAGGGCGATAGCGGCGGCGGTAAAAAAAACTCACGGCTCTGCCGGTGCGCTTCCTCATCGACACCGAGCCGCACGCCGATCACACGACCGGCCACCTTGTCTTCTCGCCGCCGGCGATCATCATCGCCCACGAAAGCGCCACGGAGTCGATGAAGCGGGCGTACAATCCTAAGCGTAACGAAAAATTGATGGCCGACCACCCGGACATGCGCGAGTCATTCAAAGGTTTCCGCTTGATCACCCCGCACATCGAGTATCGTGACAAGATGACGCTCAATGTCGGTGAAAGAACCTTCGAGCTACGATTCCTAAAAAGCGTCCACAGCGAGGCGGACACGGCGATCTGGCTGCCCAAGGAGCGCGTGGTCTTCGCAGCGGCTTCGGTGGGCGTGAAACGATTCAGTAATCTGCGCCCGTTCGTGAAAATCTCTGACACGTTGGAAGCGATAAAGATGATGAAGGCGCTAAACCCGAAAGTCGTTGTGCCGGGCCATGGTGCGCCGGGAACGGTAAAGATCCTTGAGGACATGGAAAAATATTACAACTTGCTCATGGAAGGAGTCGGAGCGATGGTCAAGGCCGGCAAGTCCCTCGACGAGATTAAAAAGGAATTGAAGATCCCGGGGACCGAAGAGTGGGCCGGCAAGGACCGCTATCCGAACAATATCGAGGCCGCCTATCGGGCGGTGGCGGGAAAGTAATGCGCGCGAGTTTTACGTCAGGATACACGGGAATGCTTCGCCAATGACGACCTAGGTGCGCAAATTGGTTTAAAGTCGGTTGCATCCACATTCCCCCCGTGGAAAAATGAATCGCGCGACATTTCAGCTTATATCGGAGCTTCGAAGACGCGAGGCAGCGTCTCTACTTACAGCCGGCCATTATTGTGGCGCATATTATCTTGCCGGATATGCTGTGGAATGCGCACTCAAGGCATGTGTTTGCAAACAAGTGCAACGATATGACTTTCCTGACAGAAAGGTCGCAAACGAGGTGTTTACCCATGATCTGGAGAAACTCATGAGGTTATCCGGCCTGGCGCGGGAACTAGAGAAAGAAATGGAGACGAACAAACAACTTGAACTGAACTGGGCGGTGACAAAGGACTGGTCTGAAGCCTCGCGATATCAGCCGGGAATAAGCGAAGCCCAAGCGCGCGATCTTTATTCAGCCTGTACCGTTCGCAAGGATGGCGTGCTAATGTGGATACGACGCAGATGGTAGAAACGGGTCTTACAAGAGAACTGATTGATGCAGGTGCCAAGCTGGTTGAGAAGCTTGATGAACGTGGCTTGGCGCCTGACGCGGCATTCTGGCTGTATTCGCCTGAAGAGGAGGCTTGGAAACTTCTATTGGTCGAGGTCAAGCTGGCGAAAAAAGGTCCAAAAGCGGCGTATTCTGAGGTTCAGAAGATATTGGCTAAAAACGGAAAGGAATTCGGCAACCTACGATTGGATGATTTGGTTTTGGAAAAGCCCGATGCGCGTATCGTGGAGCTGATTCGAAAAGCTGTTCGAACCGGACCACGCATCACTGGCATTCGTTTCAAGAACAACGTGATTGATGGCACGCTCGTCGAAGATGCCTACATTTACCGTGTAGCCTAGTTCTGAACCTTGTTACTGAACAATGCTAGCGAGTGATCACCCCAGTAACCGCAGCGGAGCGGCGGCTAGTCGCGTCGTATTCTCTGTCACGTGGCGGTAAAAATCGGCTGTTATCCTAATTCTTGAAGCCCGCCTTCCAAGGTGTTAGAAAGATGCTTCCGTGGTCGCATAGCTCAGCTGGTTAGAGCGCGCGCCTCACATGCGCGAGGTCGTAGGTTCAAGTCCTACTGCGACCACCATCATTCATTCCCGTCGCACCTGTTGGCGGATCGTATCCCGGAACTCACCGGCCCAGTGCCCGCCCACTTTAGAAAGCCTTATATGTCCATCAGAGAAGGTGGCATGGTCCGCACTCTAGATTTGGAGGCAAGAAATTTCGCTGACTGTGTATTATCTCAACCTGAGGTCCGTATTTCCTTCCGGCGTGTCATGCCATACGTCGGATGGTGCTTGCCCATATAACTTTCGAAATTGATAGATGCTCGAGTACGGGAGCATTCGGATCAACTCTTCTAGATTTGTCCTGCCTTCACGTAATTTTTCCATTGCATCTTCCGCCACCAAGATCGTGCTTTTAATGGTGCTTTGTTGCAGTTCCTCGAAAGGCGCATCCTTGTTAATGAGGGCAATATCTTCGTCGCTAGGCGTCCACAACTCTGCCACCGCCAAACGTCCTCGGTAACCCGTACAGTTGCAGTGAGAACATCCTCTGCCTTGGTACCAACGCATATCCCTTGGCGGAGAAACAAAAAATTCCTTCAACAGGTCAGCACTGGGCGTGTACTCTTGCTTACACTTTGGGCAGATCTCACGAACGAGCCGTTGGGATAAAACGCCCAAGAGACAGGACGTTAAGACATTCAAGTCCAAGCCGAGCCCATGGAGGCGCGCAATCGCCCCAATTGCGTTATTGGTGTGCAAGGTGCTTAGAACCAGATGTCCGGTTTGCGCTGCTCTGAAAGCCATTAATGCTGTTTCCTCGTCCCGGATTTCCCCGATCATGATGACTTCGGGGTCGTGACGCAGAAAGGCGCGAAGGTAACCGGCAAAAGTGTTGCCGATCCTTTCGTTGACTTCGCACTGGCTGAAGTTTTCATACACGTATTCAATCGGTTCTTCGGCGGTTAGGATTTTAATGCCCGGACGGTAAACTGTCATGAGAGCCCCACAGAGTGTAGAGGTTTTCCCCGAGCCCGTCGGGCCGGTCACAAGAATTATTCCGCTGGGTCTTCTTAGCAGCCGCTCGAATCGTTCGCTAATTCGGTTAGAAAACCCGAGCTGGGAAAATGACCGAGGGGCGTTTCTCGAATCCAAGATTCGAATGACAGCATTTTCGCCGTAATACCCGGGGATGATGGATGCACGGAAGTCCACGTTGACCGGTTGTCCGTCTCTCGATATCCGTATTCGGAAGCTTCCATCCTGTGGACGTCGCCTCTCTGCGATATCCATGTTTGCCAAGACTTTGATCCGCGATAGAATCTGCAAGCCGTTGCTGCTTACTTTTTGCTCGATCTCGCGCAAGTCCGGTTTGTGCAGCACTCCATCGATTCTGAATCGAACACTTATTCCCTGGACTTCGTTCTCCAAGTGGATGTCCGTGGCACTCTGATCCAAGGCAGAGGTCAGGAGCTTTCGAACGAGAAGATCGGCTCTCCGGCTGTGCTCAGCCACGAGGTACTGGGACGTATAATCGCGTTCAGAGGATTGCTCTTCGATGAGCTCGATCCCCGTCTCGTTCGATGTTCCTTGTGGTAAATCGTCGTCGAATAGCCTGGCATAGGCACGCCAGATCGCACTTCGTGTTGACGTGACGATGTTGACGGAAAATCCGGAAAACGCCTCGATTTCGCGGACGGTCCTCGCATCCGTGGGATCATCCATCGCAAGCGTAACGGTGTTGCCAATTTTCCCGATCGGCAGAACGCAATGTTTGCGTGCATAATTTCTGTTGAGTAGTTTCCCCAGACTTCGGTCGGCTTCGATTTTGTCCAGATCGATGAACGGAATGTTCAGTTGGGTACAGAGCGCCTGCCGCATCACCGGCTCGGTAATGAAGCCGAGTTTTATGAGCGTCTCGCCGATGGGCAAGCGGGTCTCTTGCTGTTGCTTCAATGCGGCGTCCAGACTTGCTTTCGAAATGACTCCGGCTGCCACCATGAGATCGCCTAATCGAGGACGTTTATCGTAACGCTCCAAAATGAAATCGAGCTGTTTCCGCGTAAGCAGGTTCTGATCCAGCAAAATTTGGCCGATCGGCTTATAGGCTCCGAGCTGGTTTTGAATTCGCAGCGCCTCGTCCAGTGTTGCTTGACTGATGAGTCCTTCCTCAACCAATCGTTGGCCCAGTTCGATGGTTTCAGATTCGGCTGTCGCCACCCGGCTGCTTTCGGGCGGTAGCGCAATTTCGGGCCTTGCCTGCGAGATCTCCTGAGGTTGTGCTGAAACTTTATCCATTATTTCCCCCTTGCTTGAGGAATCACTGCGGTTACCTGACAGTTGGTCATTAGAAATTTTCCTTCTTGAAGAACCGAGATGTGAGCATCCTTGAGGAGGTGCATCAGTGATCTCCCTCCGAATCAAGATGCCTACCCTCGGGTGCGCACAAGTTCGAGAAGCCCAAGAGTTTTGCGATCCTTATCTGTCTTTCCACCGCTCCCGGCCCACTGGTTGTCCAACTCGCTAACGTCGGGCACTGTGATTCAAAAATTGAGCGGCGTCATGGACGGGTGGCTATATCCCCTTTTTCGGATTTTTTTGTAACGGGTTAAGCCAATTTGGTTTTTTTTGTCACGACGTTAGCCAAAAATATAGCAATACGGGTGCCAGACTTCGTTTATGAAATGCGGCGATAACTTATTGAAAAAATGAATCTTTTTACGGCAAATCCCTCCACGAAGCGAAACCTTGTTCACCTTTATCCAAAAAACCGCACAAACCGGAACCCCACGTACGGTTTCTCAACTAATCTTGTCTCAATGCATGCCTTAGAATCCACCACTGCCATGCTTGCGACGTTGCCGTGTCCGATGGTAGGAATTTCTGTGAGGCCGATGTGAAGGCAGGGCCGGACAAGCGCCGCCGAGCGGCAGCGAGAGGCTTTTGAACTAATGATTTCATCAAGCGATAGGGACGGGTTGTTAAAAATGATCAAAGGCGAGCAGATCGAATTTTCGTTACCCGAGGAACTGAACCTCGGCAGCTATTATCTGGACGTGAATCTGGAGGCGGGCAGGGGCGATAGGACCGCCATCTACTACAAGGACAGG
>Ga0214472_10006213_pt1 | contig 12522 bp, 12 predicted proteins | sample RVTome_6_FD_207662 | JGI IMG/M metagenome (GOLD analysis project Ga0214472, IMG submission 207662) | Soil microbial communities from uranium-contaminated site in the Upper Colorado River Basin, Wyoming, United States - RVT140D175 | ecosystem: Environmental > Terrestrial > Soil > Contaminated >... | reverse complement strand
CGCGCGGCGGCGGCGGACGGATCGCGATCGGGGTGGTACTTCATGGCAAGCGCACGGAAGGCAGCCTGCACCACCGCCTGGTCGGCGTCGGGCAGCACCTGGAGGACCCGATACGGGTCAGATGCCGGCATCTGCCTGCCTCAATCAGTCGTTGTAGAGACGCTCTTCGACGAGCTTCTCGGCGGTGACCCGACCGGTCGGATCGAAGCAGCTGTACTCGAACAGCTTCTCGAACTCGAGATCCACGTTGTCCTGGCCGCCGCGGTTCTTCTCGACGGTGGCGACGACCCAGTCGCGGTAGCGCTGGGCCTGGTACGGATTGAACTCGATGTTGACCTTGGCGACGATGTGGTACTTGTCGTTGAGGATCAGGATGATGTCGCTCTCGTAGTTGATGGCGCTGCTGCCACGCAGGTGATGGTTGCGCAGGCGCTTCGCCTTCAACCCTTCCCGGTCGGCGGCGACGATGGCCACCACCGGAACGCCGAGCGCGAGCGCGATGTCCTTCAGCCCGCTCACCACTCGCGTCACCTTTTCCGCCTCTTCGGCAGGCTCGGGGATGACCGGCACCTTCTGCAGGTAGTCAACGAAGAGAACGAGCCGCTTGCCCTCCTCGCCTCGGTACTCGGCAACCAGCTCGCGCAGGTTGTCGACCGTCGAGGCGGTGGCCGTGCCGCGCATCAGGAAGAGGTTGCCGCCGTAGCGAGCGATCCGCTCGAGCGAGGGACGCAGCCGCGGGTTCGCCCCGAGCTTGGCTCGCTGGCCGGCCTCGGCGGCCGCCGCGTAGCTCTGCATGACCTCTTTCTTGACGTCCTGGATCTTCATGGCGCTCGACTTTGAGGGCAGTTGGGAGAGCAGCGACTCCATGGCGATCAGCCGCTGGATGAGGTACTCCTCCTCGTGCTCGAAGCACACGTACAGGGCGGTGGCCTGGCCGGAGGCGGCCATGTTGCGGGCCATCTGGAGGGCCATCGTGGTCTTGCCCGCGCCCTGCGCACCGCCGATCAGCATCAGCTCGCCAGGGCGCAGGCCACCACCGATGGTCTTGTCGAGCGGCGTCATTCCGGTCGGGATCGGCTGGAACTCGTCCACCTTGCCCGCCGCAATCCGCTCGTTGAGGTTGGTGAGGACGTCGAGCGCGGAGCGCGGTGCTATGGCGCCGGTCGCGGCTTCGACCTTCCAATCCGCGGCGGCGGACTGGTCGACATCGGTAAGGGGATCATCGATCATCGGTGAACGCAGCTCCTCGTGACCCGCGATGGCGCATGGTGCCCATGCGCACCGGACCGGAGTATACGGCCCGGCTCCTAGTGCCGGAATGGGCCGAAAGGGCTACCCCAACGAGGTCAGGCGGGCTGGGGAGCAGCCTTCCGGCGGCGCTTGGGGGTGGTCGCGGGTGCTGTCTCCCCCTCGCCGCCGACCTCCGATTCGCCCAGGCGACGCGGTGTCGGTCCGCTCCCGTCACGCGGCGGCAGCACTCCGCTCCACAGCGCCTCGAACTCGTCGCCCTCGATCGTCTCTTTCTCGATCAGGAGCGCGGCCAGCCGGTCGAGCACGGCCCGGTGCGTGTTGAGCGCTTCCTTCGCTCGAACGTACGCGCGATCGATGATCTCGCGTACCTCCGCGTCGATCTTCGCGGCGATCTCGTCGGAGTAGTTGCGTTGCTCGCTGATCTCGCGACCCAGGAAGATCATCTCGTCCTTCTTGCCGAAGGTGAGTGGTCCGAGCTTCTCACTCATCCCGTACTGGGTCACCATCGCGCGGGCCAGGCCGGTCGCCTTCTCGATATCGTTGGTGGCGCCGGTGGTGGTGTCGCCGAAGACGATCTCCTCCGAGACATGCCCGCCGAGCATACCGGCGAGCTTGTCCTCGAACTCGGACTTGCTGTGGAGGTATCGGTCTTCAGCCGGAAGGCTCATGGTGTAGCCGAGCGCCATGCCCCGACTGACGATGGTCACCTTGCTGACCGCGTCGCACTTCGGAAGCGCGCGCTGCACCACGGCGTGCCCGCCCTCGTGATAGGCGATGATCTCCTTCTCCTCGGGGGTGATGATGCGGCTGCGGCGCTCCGGGCCGGCGACAACCCGATCGATCGCCTCCTTGAAGTCCATCGTCCCCACCGACTTCTTGTTGTTCCGCGCGGCCAGGATGGCCGCCTCGTTCACCAGGTTGGCGATATCGGCGCCGGTGAAGCCTGGAGTACGGCGCGCGAGCTCATCGAGGTCGATCGTCTTGTCGAGCGGCTTGCCCTTGATGTGCACGTCCAGGATCTGGCGGCGCCCCTTGATGTCGGGGCGGTCGAGGATGACCTGACGGTCGAAGCGGCCCGGGCGCAGGAGCGCGGGGTCGAGGACATCGGGCCGGTTGGTGGCGGCCACCACGATCACGTTCGTGTTTGTGTCGAAGCCGTCCATCTCGACCAGGATCTGGTTGAGCGTCTGCTCGCGCTCGTCGTGGCTGCCGCCCAGGCCGGCGCCACGCTGGCGGCCGACCGCGTCGATCTCGTCGACGAAGACGATGCACGGCGAGTTGCGCTTGGCCTGCTCGAAGAGGTCGCGCACCCGGCTGGCGCCGACACCCACGAACATCTCCACGAACTCGGAGCCGGAGATGCTGAAGAAGGGCACGCCCGCCTCGCCGGCGACGGCGCGGGCCAGCAGCGTCTTGCCGGTGCCGGGAGGGCCGACCAGCAGTACGCCGCGCGGGATCCGGGCGCCGAGCGAGTTGAACTTCTCGGGGTACTTGAGGAACTCGACCACCTCGGTCAGCTCCTGCTTCGCCTCGTCAACGCCGGCCACGTCGTCGAAGGTGATGACCGTCTTGTTGCCCAGGAACATCCGGGCGCGGCTCTTGCCGAAGCTCATCGCCTGGTTATTGGTGCCCTGGGCCTGGCGCATCATGAAGATGATGAACCCGCCGATCAGGAGCACCGGCAGGAAGGCGAAGAGGAGCTGGAAGAGCACCTGTCCGGCGGCGCCCTCCTGGACCGCGGAGTAGCTGATCGAGCACGTTCCCGGGTTGCTGCTGCCGACCGCCGCGCACAGCTCCTCGCGGACGTTGACGAACTCGGACGGCACGATCACCACCCGTGGGTTGTTGATGTCGGAGGTGAGCACCACGCTGAGGGTGGTGCCGTCCTGCTCGACGGCCTTGACCTTGTTCCCGGCAGCGTCCTGGAGAAGCTCGCTGTAGGTGTAGGCGCCAGTCTCGCTGTTGGGGTCGACGAGGTAGGTCCACAGGAGCGCCATGCCAAAGACGGCCAGGACGACGAGCACGACGCTGTTGCGGACGAGTCGGCTGCTCAAGTGATGTCTCTTCCCTTTGTACCGGTGCTTCCACGGTGGGCGGCGCGGCAAGTATAGGTGCGGGGCGGCAACGCCAACAAACGGCCCATCCGGGCCATGACCGATGGCGGCTAGCCCAGCCGGATCCGGCGTGCCACGACCGATGCCCTGCGCCCCGCGCCGAGCTCGATGGTCAGCCCTCCGCGCGGACCCTCCGCCGCCTTCAGCAGCGCCTCGATGCGCTCAGCCGCGGGTGCCGGCTCCCCGATCGCGAGTCGCAGCACGCGGCGGCCGAGGGCGCGGGCCGGTGGGGCGTGCCAGTCGAGGCCGCCGTCCCCGCGGTCCCGCCGGCGGGCGAGCTCCGCGGTCGCGAGCGCGTCGAGCAGGTCGTCATCATCGGCGGCCAGGCGCCCGAACCGGGTCAACGCCTCCACCGCAGCCGGGTTGAGGCGCTCGAGCGCCGGGAGGAGTTCCGCGCGCACCCGGTTGCGGGTTGCATGCGCGGGGTCGTCGTTGGTCGGATCGGTAGCGAATCCGATGCCGGCGGCGTCCAGCGCGGCCCGCAGCGCCGAGCGGCGGGCACCCAGCAGGGGGCGCACCACGCGACCGCGCCGTGCAGGGATGCCGCGCAGGCCGCGCAACCCGCTGCCGCGTGCCAGCCGGAAGAGGATCGTCTCGGCCGCATCGTCGGCGGTGTGCGCGGTGGCGATCAGCGCGTCCGATCCCTGCTCCACCGCCACCGCTTCGAGAAACCGGTAACGCGCCTGGCGCCCGGCGTCCTCCATCGACCGATGCTCCGCCCGCGCGAGTGCAGCGACGTCCACGCGATGCGTGGCGAAGGGGAGCCTCAATCCGGCGGCAGATCTGCCCACGGCGGCCGCGTCCTCGTCCGACTCGGTGCGCAGGCCGTGGTCAAGGTGCGCGACGGTCAGTCGCCAGCCGCGGGCCGGCGCCAGGCGCGCCGCGCCGTGCAGGAGGGCCGTGGAGTCGGGACCGCCGGAGATGGCGAGGACGATGGGCACCTCGTTCGGGATGCGCAGGGCATCGGCGCCGCGCGCGACCGCGTCGGCCAGGCCTTCGACCGCGACCGGGTGGCTGCGCGATCGGCTCATCGGTGTCGTTGGACTGCGCCAGGGTGTTCCGAGCGCTGGCACCGGATCACCCGCGGGTGGGGTTTGGTAGCGGAGGGCGGATTCGAACCACCGACCAAGGGCTTATGAGTCCCCTGCTCTGCCACTGAGCTACTCCGCCATCGACCCGTTCGCGGAAACACGGGGCGCCGGCTATCCGGGTGGCTCGAGGATACAGAGACACGAGGAGCACGGCAACCCGATGGACGAGCACTCGCACGACACATGGCGAGGCCAGTATCAGCGCATCGCGCCGCTCTCGGAACTGATCTCTGCCGCCCACGCCGTCAGGCGCTCGGAGATCGTGGTCAGCAGGCCGGGCAGCCGGCTCGCGAGGGCGGGGCTGAGCTCGGTCCCCATCCCGAGCCGGTCCGGCTGCAGACCTATCACCCGGACTCGTCTCGGCAGCCGGCCGGTGATCAGCAGTGCACCGAGCAGCTCGGCCGCGCCGAGCTCGTGAACGCCCATCGGTCCCTCTGCCGGCCGCAACGGGTCGATCTCCATGTCGACCAGCGAGCCCGGCGCCGCCGCCTGATCCACCACGTCCACGACGACGAGCCCGTCGAGGTCTTCCAGGTAGGGCAGCAGTCCCAGCCCCACCGTTCCGCCGTCGATGAGGTCAACGCGGGCGGCGAGGCTCGCTGGCAGCTCGCCACGCAGCCGTTCGACCACGATGGCGCCGAGCGCCTCGTCGCCCTGGATCCGGTTCCCCAGGCCAAGCACGGCGAAGCGGGGCCCTTCGCGCCGCGGTCCCGATCGCTCCATTCAGATGATCAGGGCCGCGCCGGTCGGGCGCATCAGGCCGTCAGCGCATCTGCACTCCGCCCGCGCCATGCCGCCCAGGCCAGCACCGCCACGGCCGCAAGGGCCAGGAGATACCCGCCCATCGGCGCCGCGCCCGGCAGGCTGCCGCTTTCGAGCGCCGACAGCGTGGCCGTGATGGGCGCTGCTGCAACGAGCACCGCCGTCACCACCGTGGCCGGTGCGCGTCGCAGCGCCGCGTACCACGTCGCCACGTACCCGGCGAGCAGCAGTCCGGTCATCAGCGCCCAGGCCCACTGGACCGCACCGAGTTCGGCGATCATGCCGGCGCGCCCGGTCACCACCAGGTACCCGACCAGGACGACGAACCCGATCCCCATCCGCCCCGCCGCGCCGACCGAAGAGGGGATGCTGCGCAGCAGCCGGCGAGCCACGATCACCTCGCACGCCCAGAGCAGTGTGGCGAGCGCTATCAGCGTCTCACCGCCGCCCCAGGTCACGCCGGTCGGCGGCCTGATCAGGATCTGCGACCCGAGCAGCGCGGCCAGCGCCACGATCTGCGTCCAGCCAAGCCGCTCGGCCAGCAGCGGTACGGCCAGCAGCGCGACCCAGATGAAGAGTGTCTTGTGGATGAACGCGGCGCTCGGCGCACTGGCCATCGTCAGGCCGGTGAAGAAGAGCAGGAACGGGATGCTGCCTCCGAGCACACCGATCGCCCCCAGGCCCAGCCACTGTCGGCCCGACAGACGCGGGACGGCCGCGCGTGCCCGCGGGGTGGCGAGCAGAATCCCGATCAGCAGCACGGCTGCCACGCCGTTCTTGAGCGTGGTGTACAGGGCGGCGTCCGGAACCTGCTTGACGCCAATCGCGTTGACGTAGACGGCAATGCCGCTGATCACCGCGGTGCTGGCCGCCAGGCCGATCCCCCAGCCGAGGGTTCGCGGCAGGGCCGGCCGATCGGTTTCACGAGGCTGCATCGGTGAGTCCTTTCTGGCTGTCGACCAGCCGCAATGCTTCCAGCAACGCGTCACGTATCTCCATGGCTTCAGCCGGCGTCAAATGCCGCACCACCGTTCCGGCGGCGACGATAACCCAGTCTCCGACCGCCACATCGGGGTGGAGCAGCGTCGAGGCACGACGCCGGCGACCATCCGACTCGATGGTGGCACCTGAAGCATCGACCGCCAGCACCTGGCCGGGCATTGTCAGGCACACGGTTCAACTCCGCGCCCGGATCAGGAGAGGAGCGCCCTCCGGCCGGGGCAGCGGCCACCCGCACGCGGCGCAGAACGCCTCCGCCGTCGCCTGGCTGGCTGCTGAACCACAGGCCGGGCATGTCACGCCGGCGACGCGGATCTCGACCGGCACGCCCTCCAGTCCGACCTCGCGCATGGCGATCTCCAGGTGGAGCCGTGCAGCCTCCGCGCTGATGCCAGCCGGATCGCCGATCTCCATCTCGAGCGCCGCGACGGTCATCCGCCCGCGGATGGCGCCCTGCAGCGCCTGCTCAACCAGCCCCGCCTCATGCATCGGGGACCCCGTCCTCGAGCTCACGCCACTCGGCCAGGCGTGTCTTGAAGCCGGTCACGATGCTCGAGATGAGGCCGTTGCGCTCCTCGAGATCGATGAGCACCGAGCTGTAGACGTGGTGGACCGTGAAGGCGAGGAAGGCAAAGGTAAGCAGGTAGTGGAGCAGGCGCACTAGTTGGATGCCGCCCGGCACCAGCGATACCCATCCGAACAGCAGCGAGACGGGGCCGGTGCTGAGAAGGAACGCAAACAGGAGCAGGCCCGTCAGGATCTGGCCGAAAAAGCCGAGGTAGACGACCAGGTACGCGAGACTGGCGAGGGAGTTGTGGCCGATGGACGGCGGCGGCGATGGTCGACGGAATGTGTAGAAGGCGAACATCTCGCGCACCGAGCGCCACTGGGCCGGCGTGTGCGGCACGATTGCCCGCCAGCTGGCGTATCGGTTTCCCACCAGCGACCAGTAGACGCGGAACCCGACCGCGATGGTGAAGGCGATCGCCGTCAGCTCGTGGATGAAGCGGACCGTCGCCATGATCGAGGGCGCCACCTCTCCGGGTGGCGGCGCGACGAACGGCTCGTGGATGTACAGCCCGGTGACCGTCAGCACAACGATGCTGAGCACGATTGTCCAGTGCGCGAGGCGCACCGGGAGCTCCCAAACGTAGAGCACCTCCGCGAGCGGGCCATCGGCGGTCTGGCCGGCGGCGGTCGAAGTGCCGGCCGTCATCAGCGGACCTGCACTCGACTGCGCTCGCGACCGGTTGCGTCGATGACGTGCACCGCACACGCCAGGCACGGGTCGAACGAGTGGATCGTGCGCAGGATCTCCAGGGGCCGCTCCGGGTCCGCCACGGGCGTTCCCACCAGGGCGGCCTCGTACGGGCCGGTCTGGCCCTGGAGGTCACGCGGTCCGGCGTTCCAGGTGCTCGGGACGACCGCCTGGTAGTTGGCGATCTTGCGGTCCTTGATTCGCACCCAGTGCCCGAGCGAGCCGCGCGGCGCCTCGTGGTGGCCCCATCCCTCAGCCTCCGCGGGCCAGGTTGAGGGATCCCACCTGGTGCCGTCATGCACGCGCAGGTCGCCGCTGCCCATGTTCGCGGTCAGCTCATCAAGCCACCCGTCCATCAGATCGAGCAGGTAGACGGTCTCGAGCGCCCGGGCGGCGACGCGTCCGAGGGTCGAGAAGAGCGCCGTCGCCGGCAGCCTCAGCTCGGCCAGCGTTCCGTCCACGAGGGATCGGATGCGCGCCGAGCCGCTGGCATAGGCGACCAGCACGCGGGCGAGGGGCCCGACCTCCATCACCTTGCCGTCGTAGCGCGGCGCCTTCAGCCAGGAGTACTCCGCGTCGGTGGTGAGCTCCTCAAACGGCGGGGTGGGGCCGGTGTAGTTGGGCTTCGTCTCGCCGTTCCACGGGTGGCGCAGCTCCTTCTTTCCCCCGGAGTAGTCGTAGTACGAGCGCGCAATCGACTCGGTCACCTTGGCCTGGTCGAACGGGTGGACCGTTCGCAGGTCGCCGCCGAGGATGATCCCGCGCGGGAAGGCATACGAGCCGGTGTCGTGGATGCTGCCAGCCGGTGCATCACCGTAGCTCAGGTAGTTGCGGTGGCCGGCTCCCAGCGCGAACCACTCCGGGTAGAAGCCGGCGATCGCCTTCAGGTCGGGAACATAGACCTGCTCGACGAATGCACGCATGGCCTGCACGCGCTCCCGCAGGAAGCCGACACGCTCCAGATTGATCACCTCCGGCGAGGTGGGATCGACGGCCGAGGCCATGCCGCCGACCAGGTAGGTCTGGGGGTGTGGGTTCTTCCCGCCCAGGACCGCGTGGATGCGGATCACGTCTCGCTGCCATTCGAGCGCTTCGAGGTAATGCGCCACCGCCAGCAGGTTCGCCTCCGCCGGTAGCTGGTACGCCGGGTGACCCCAGTAGCCGCTTGCGAATAGGCTCAGCTGCCCGCTGGAAACCAGCGTGGCAACCCGATCCTTGACCTGCTTGAAGTTCCCCGTCGACCCGGTTGGCCAGTCGCTGATGCTGCCCGCCAGGCGCGCGGTGGCCGCCGGGTCCGCATCGAGTGCCTTCGCCACGTCGACCCAGTCGAGGGCATGGAGGTGGTAGAAGTGAATGACGTGGTCCTGGATGTGCTGTGCGCCGGCGATGATGCTGCGGATCAGCCGCGCGTTCGGCGGGACCTCGATGCCCAGCGCGTCCTCGACCGCGCGAACCGAGGCGAGGGCATGCACGGTGGTGCACACGCCGCAGATGCGCTGTGCCCAGAGCCACGCCTCGCGTGGGTCCCGCCCCTGCAGGATGAGCTCCATCCCGCGGAACATGGTGCCGCTGGAGAAGGCCTCCCGGACCTCGCCGCCCTCGACGATCGCCTCGATTCGCAGATGACCCTCAATCCGGGTGACGGGGTCAATGATCACCCTGGCCATCGGTCAGCCCTCCGGCGCTTCTGGCGGTGCATCTGGCTGAGGCTCCACGGTCGGCGGCGCCGGCGACCGCGGCAACCGCCCCCAGGCCGATGGTCTGGGCATCAAGGTCGAGTCCAATCAGCTTGACGTTGGGCAGTCGCTCGTAGAACGGGCTCATCTGGGTCCAGAACTGCGGCGAGGCGCAACCGATGCAGCCATGCCCGGCCTGGACCGGCCAGCTGGTGCCGTCATTCCACCGCACGCTGGGGCAGTTGAACGTCGCCTCAGGGCCCTTGCAGCCCATCTTGTACAGGCACCACCCCTTGCGATGCCCGGCATCACCCCACGCCTCCACGTAGCGGCCGGCATCGAAGTGCGCCCGGCGCTCGCACTGATCGTGGATCAGGTGGCCGTAGGCGAACAGCGGACGCCGGTAGGCATCCAACGGCGGCGCCTCGCCGAAGGTGAGGTAGTGCACGAGTACCGCCGCGGCATTGGCCGAGTTCATCGGACAGCCGCCCAGGTTAACCAGGTTCAGGCCGGAGACCGCCTGCCCGATGCCGACCGCGCCGGTCGGTCCGGATGCCACGAACCCGCCGTCCCAGGCGCAGGCGCCGGCGGCGATGACGAGCGCGGCGTCCGAGCACACCTCGCGTGCGATCTGGAGCGCGGTCTTCCCGCCGATGGTGCAGTAGATGCCGCCCGCGGCGGTCGGGATAGCCCCCTCGACAACGACGATGTACTCGCCCTTGTGCTCGCGCCGCACCCGCTCGATGACCGCTTCAGCCTGGTGCCCGGCACCGGCCATGATCGTCTCGTGGTACTCCCACGAGAGCGTCTCGAGCACGACCTCGGCAACATCTGGATGGCTGGAGCGCAGCATCGACTCGGTGTTTCCGGCACAGTCCTGGAACTCGAGCCAGAGGAGTATCGGCCTGGGAGATGACTCCAATGCGCGGGCGATGCGCGGCCCGTAAGCCGACGGCAGGGCCAGCGCGGCGGCCATGGCGCTGCAGAACTGCAGGAATCGGCGCCGTGAGACGCCTCGACGGGTCAGCGCCTCGAGCACGGTGGGGCGCTGCTCGCCGACAGGCACCTCGAGCGGTATTCCGGGCATGGGCTGAATCGTCACGCGCATCCCGATAGCGATCTGGGGATAGCGTTGCGGACGGCGAGCCCGTACTACAGGGTCGCGTGGACCGTGCTGATAGGCCCTTTGGCCTATTCGTGCGGACCGACCGCTGGAGCGACCGGGATGGGTCTGACCCTACTTGCCGAAGAAGAGCTCCAGCCACTGCTGGAGCAGCGGCCTGGGGGGCGCAATGTGCGCCGCCGTCGGCGCCGGCGCCGGCATCTCCGCGCCCGGTGGAATGATCAGCACCTGCTCCCCGGGGATGCCCCAGTTCAGCATCCGTCGTGCCTCGGCAGCGATGTAGGCATCGCTGTTCACATAGGCGAGCTCCTCGCGGAGGGCGGCGTTTCGCGCCTCCATGGCGGCGATCTCGACCCGCACGGCGTCTGCCTCCTGGCCGATCGACCAACTCGTGTACACCTCGCGCCCCACCTGGGCCGCCAGGAACGCGCCGAAGATCACCAGCAGGGCCAGCCAAGCCAGGCCGCCGCGGGAGGCCGGGATGCGGACGCGCATCGGCCGCTCGGGTCGCGCCGGACGGGGTGCGGGTACCTCAAGGCTGGTCATCTGCTCCGCAGTCTAGCCCGCGAGTTTTCCACAACGCAAGGCGAAACCGGCCCGGATATCCACACGCCCGACCCGAACCGTTGCCCCGAGGGGCGGCAACGCTAGAATCGGCCGCATGTGGCCGCCCCCTCGTGATCGACTCGGCCGGCCGCGCGCCTCCCTGCTTCCGGGGATCCTGCTGCTCGGAACCCTGCTGGGTGCATGCGGACCCGCGTCCGTCAGCTCGTCCCCGCCACTGCACCCCGGGTGGCCGGCCCTCGGGGCCGCGGTCGGTGATCCCGAACTGGTGCCAGTGATCGTCTCGTCGGAGGCCGCCGTGGGGCACAACCGGTTGCTGGTCACCGCGCTCGGCAGCGACGGGCAATCCCTCGCCGCCCCGGACCTCGAGGTGCGGTTGCGCTTCTACGACCTGGCCGCCGACGTCACCGCGCCGGCGCAGGAAATGACCGCGAGTTTTCACGTGCTGCTCGATGACGCCCAGGAGCGCCCGGTCGGCGTGTACGTTGCCGTCATCGATTTCGCGCGCGCAGGCGACTGGGGCGTGGAGATGCTTGCCAGTCCGGGGGGAGGGCAGGAGCGCCGCTCGCGCCGGACGTTCTCAGTATCCGAGACGACCACGACTCCCGCACTCGGGGCTCCGGCGCCACCTTCCGACACGCCGACCGCTGCCGATGACGCCGGTCTGGCACTCATCACCAGCGACCCTGAGCCCGACCCGGCCTTCTACCGCCTCTCGGTCCGCGACGCTATCGCGGCCGGCATGCCGTTCGTGGTCGTCTTCGCCACGCCGGCCTTCTGCACCAGTCGTACCTGCGGACCGGCGCTCGAGCTGGCGAAGTCGGTGGCACCCGATTACGCCGGGCGGGTGAACTTCGTCCACGTCGAGCCGTACCGGCTCGAGTCGGTCGGCGGTCACGTTCAGCTGCGGACCGACGCCTCGGGGTCCCGCATCCTGGTCCCCGCGGTCGAAGAATGGGGCATCCCGTCGGAGCCGTACGTCTTCGTCGTGGACGCCGATGGAAATGTCGCCGCGAAGTTCGAAGGGCCTGCGGATACGACGGAACTGGCGACGGCCCTCGACGCGGTCCTGCCCTAGGGCACCTCCAGCGCGCTGATCGGGCCGGGCGCCGCCCGCGCGGCAGGTCGGTAGACTCACCGTCGAGCATGCCAGACCACGCTTCCCCACCCGGCAGTGACCTGCCGCCGCGCCCGGCACGGCGGTGGTTCTCCACGCTCCCGGTCCCGCTGCGCGGGTTGATCCAGGGCAGCCTGCTGGCGGTCCTGCTGGCAGTCCTGCTGGTCGCCGGCGGCTGGATCGTTACGCGCCCGCTCGGGGGACAACCGTGGCTGCCCCTGACCACCGGCGAAGACTTCTACAAGATCGGAGCCCAACGCGCCGGACTTCAGATCGGCGATCTGGCGCCTGAGTTCTCCCCGCCGTCTGGCGGAGATCCGCTGACCGATCTTGACGGCCGCGTCGTCAGGGTCGCCGACTTCGCTGGCCGTCCGCTGTGGATCGTGTTCTGGGCAAGCTGGTGCATCCCGTGCCGCGAGGAGCTCCCCGACCTCAAGGCTGCCTTCAGCGCCCACGCGGATGATGGCCTCGCGGTGCTTGCGATCAATTTCGAGGAATCGACCGACGTGGTTCGGGCCTTCGCCACGCAGAACGGGCTCGACTACATCGTCGGTCTTGACGCACGCG
>Ga0214472_10006211_pt1 | contig 12522 bp, 12 predicted proteins | sample RVTome_6_FD_207662 | JGI IMG/M metagenome (GOLD analysis project Ga0214472, IMG submission 207662) | Soil microbial communities from uranium-contaminated site in the Upper Colorado River Basin, Wyoming, United States - RVT140D175 | ecosystem: Environmental > Terrestrial > Soil > Contaminated >... | reverse complement strand
GCTGCCTCGGACCCATCGGGCCGCGGGCGGGGATTCAGCCCCGCTGAAGCGGATTGCGGGTACAGGGCACCGCTGGCTCCCCGCCTAGCACGGTCACCGGGCCCGAGTATACGACCGGGTCCGACACTCCCGGTTCGCTACCCTTGCCGCGTGCTTCCGATCGGAGCGATCCTGGTGGACTTCGACGGGACGGCATGCACCGCGGACGTCTCCGAGGTCCTGCTCGAGGAGTTCGGCGAGCCTGGCTGGCCGGTGTATGACGAGTTGGTCGACCGAGGCCAGATGGGGCTGCGAGAGGCCGCCCGCCACCAGTCGGCCATGCTCACCGGCGCCCACGAGCAGATGCTGGCCTTCGCGGTTGACCACTGCCCGCTCGATCCCACGTTCCCGGGGTTCGTCGCGTGGACGGAGGCGCGCGCCGTGCCCCTCACGCTCGTCTCCGACGGGTTCGCGTTCTACATCCGGCCCATCCTGGAGGCGGCCGGCCTCGGTCGCCTGGAGGTGGTCACGAACGAGCTGGTCTTCGACGGAAACGGTCCGAAGCTTCGGCACCCGAACGGCCACCCCGAGTGCGTGGGGTGCGGGACCTGCAAGATGCTCGTCGCCCTCGGGGCCCGGGAGCGGCACGGCTCCGTGGCGTTCGTCGGTGAGGGCCAGTCCGACCGCTACGGAGCCCTGTACTCGGACATCGTGTTCGCGAAGAAGGACCTGGTCCGGATCTGCCGGGCGGACGGCGTGCCGTTCGTCGCGTGGGAGACCTTCGACGACGTGCGGGACGCGCTGGAGTCGATGTGCGCGATCCCCGGACCGGTTGCCCCGCAGCGATGTCCGGGATGGCGGGTGCCCTGACGACCGCGCCAGGTCTCTGGGACCGGCGGTGGCCGAGGGATTCGAACCCTCGAGGGGGTTGCCCCCCTACACGCTCTCCAGGCGTGCCCCTTCGTCCGCTCGGGCAGGCCACCGGGCCAAGTCTACGGGAGCGGAACGACCCGGCCTCTCGGCGCCGGTACCCCGACCCCGGGCCATCCCGGGCCGACCTACCCGGAGGCCTGACCCCCGGTCGAATCGGCGGAGGCGGCGTGATTCGAACACGCGAGGGGCGGATTAGGCCCCTAACCGCTTTCGAGGCGGTCCCGTTCGTCCGCTCCGGCACGCCTCCGCCGGCGAGTCTAGCAACCCCTGCCGACGCACCCGCGAGGGCTAGCCCGCGATCAACTCCCACTCCGGCCGGGGCGGGGCCGTCCCATTCTCGAGCACGGCCCTCCACTCTTCGTCTGTGAGCCGTTGGCCCTCGCTCACGAACTCATAGAAGGAGTACGCACCGCCCACGGCGACCTGGAAGGTCCCCCGGTCGTCCGGCACCAGCACGAGGATCCGGTCGATCCGGCCCGTGGCCACCTCGAGGTATCCCTCCGCGCTACTGGCGATGTCGGCGATGATCGCGGCGTCCTCGTCCGCACTGGGGGTCGCGATGATCGTGGCGTCGGAGGTCCGCCACCAGAGAGCCTCCAGCTCCTCGCCGATGTGGGTCAGTCGCTCGTTGTCGCGTCCGGCGATCGGTGCGCCCGCCAGCTCGTCTTCCGCCATCAGCCGGAAGAACCCGAACAGCTCCGACAGGTCGCGCAGCAGGCCGTCCTGCTCATCGGTGAGCAGGTCACGGTCCCCGAGGCCCTCCCGCATCAGGTCGGTCATCACGACAAGCCGGGCGAAGGCCACCGGGTCGGGCTCCACCCAGTTGCGGCGAGGCGGGATCGCAGCGCCGTCCCCGCCCTCCGCGGCGGCCTGCTTCGTGAACAGGATCGTGTCGTGCTTCAGCTCCGCGTACGACCCCGCCCCCGACTGGAGGTCCTTGGCCGCCCACGCGTCGGTTCGCATGAAGTCGGGGAACGCCTTCCCGTGACGGACCCACACCGGCTCCAGGGCCGAAAGCCAGGCGTCGTAGACCGTCCCTCCCCAGGCCTGCCGGGGCCGCTCCGAGATGGCTTCCCGCATCGCCTTCATCTGCGACGCGTAGTTCGCATACTGGGTCTGACCCGTCTCCCTTTGGACGTCGTGCGCCAGGTCGGAGCCGAACGCCGACGCCAGGTCCAGGGCGGAGGGAACCAGCCGGGGCCGGTCGGCCGACCCCACGTTGGGCCAGATCAGCTGATCGAGGACGAAGGAGTCGATCACGAACCTGGTCCCCATCAGCCGGACCGAGGCGCGCTCCGGGTTGATCAGCACGGCCCGCTCGCTCAGCAGGCGCTCGGCCACCAGCGACACCGCCTGGTCGTCACCGAATGCCCTGGGGCTCGAAAGCCAGTCCGGCACGACCGCCTCGGCGGCGTCGGCCACCTCGAACGGCGTGTAGTCGTCGGCCAGCCCCACCAGGAACGCGGTGGGCTCGTAGATGTCCTTCCACAGCGCCGACAGCTCGGCGTCCGGCGCGAGGACGCGCGAGGCCAGGATGGCCAGACGCATCGGGCCCGCACCGGAGGGGCACTCGAACGTGCCGGGCAGGCAGAACGCCGACTGCCCCAGCACCGACATGGCCACGAAGAACCGGGTGAGGTCGGGGTTCCGCGTGTAGTGGCCCCGGGGCGTGTAGAGGCTGTAGTCGATCTTGGTCTCCAGGATGGGCGACGTCCGAGTCGTGGCGTGGGCCTCGACCAACGCCTTCTCCCGCTCCGCCAGCCGCCCCAGGGGGCCGACGTCGAGGCCCAGCCCGGCCCCGGCCACCTGGAGCAGCTGCACGATCCGCGAGGCGGCGTCACCCAGTTCCGTCCCCTTCAGCTCCTCGGCTTGGACCTGGGCGCCGTCGAGCATTCCGATCACGAGACGCTCCAGCTTGGGCAGCAGGACCTCCTGCTCCAGGCTCCGAAGCACCTTGTCGAACGCCAGGTGCCAGGTGTGGTACGCGGCGTCGGTGGTCACGAACACGGGCCACCCGTCGTACACGTTGCCCTGGTAGGCCATGTGGAACAGGCGGAAGCCGGCGGGGACGATGGCGAAGCCCTGCTCCCTAAGGGCCGTCGCCACCGCCGGGTCGCGGAGGAGCCGTCTGATCGCCGGCGCGATCCGCACGTCACCGAGCGAGGTCGGGGTGGAAGGTCCCGCGTAGGCCGGGGCGTCCTTCCCCAGGAGCGGGACGAAGGTGAACGAGGCGAACCGGATGGCCGACTGGGGCAGGGTGACGCCGCCGGGACCGGGGGTTTGCGTCGGTCCGCCGGTCGTGACCGAGGGACTGGGGCCGCCGTCCCCACCGGACGTGCAGCCCGCAACGAACAGCAGGGATACGGATACGAGGACGAGGAATCGACGCTTCATCGGATGCTCCTTTCGAGGACGACGGGTTCCAGGCCGCCGTCGCCGTCGACGTCGGCGCAGGCCGGCACGCCCGGGCGTTCGATGTCCGGAAGAGGCAGGAACCCGAACTCGCGCCAGACCCAGGCGCCGGTCGCCACCACGGATGAGTCGTCAAGGGTCGAGTAGGCGAGGGCCAGCGCGCCGTCGCACGCGGCGACCGAGACGACCGGCCGGAGCAGGGTACCGGCCACCCAGAGTGGCCGGAAGTCGCCGAGGCGATACAGGCCGACGTGCGCGGTTCGACCCTCCGTGTCGATCACGGACGGGGCCGGAAGGAGCGCGTTGACCTCCGTGAGCCGAAACGGACGGCGGAAGGCCACGACGACCTCGGGCCGGCCATCGCCGTCCGAGTCGCCAACGGTTGCCTCGACCACATCCCCGTCGAAGCCGGCCAGCGAAAGGAACCGGTCCCGTTCCACGAGCGCGACCGTTCGGGCAGCCGCCCACCAGCCGCCCTCGACCGCGACGGCGGTGGCCCCGGGCGCCGGAGGCCGCCACCCGCGGAAGTGGACCCGCCGGTCTCGATGCTGGACGATGCCCGTGCGGTACGCGAGCGCGCCGTGCGCATCGGCCAGGACCTCGAGCACTGCGCCCCGGCGGGTGCCGGGCATGGACTGATCGAACAGGAAGTTGCCCAGGCTGGTGGCGACGACCGTCGGGCGTCCGTCGCCGTCGGGATCGATCACCCGGATCGGGTGGATCACGTGGGGGCCGTGGCCCCACACGACGTCGACCCCCCATTCGGCGAGCCGTTCGGCCACGTTCGATACGTAGGGGTCCGGGACCGGCCGGTACTCGGTGCCGCCGTGGATGCCGACCGCCACGACGTCGGCCACGGCTCGGGCGCGCTGAACCGCCGCCCGCGCCAGTCGCTCGTCCCACCACGCGACGCCCGGGGTGCCTTCACCGGCCCCCGGCCCCTGCCCCGTGGCGTCGAACGCCAGCAGGGCGACCCGCAGCCCGTCCGCTTCGATGACCCGGGGGGTGAACGCCTCGTGGGCTGTGCTGCCCCCGCCGACGACCACGAGCCCCGCCGATCGCAAGGCTTCCAGCGAGTCCCCGACGGTTCGGGGGCCGGCGTCGCCGGCGTGGTTGTTGGCCACCGACACCGCGTCGAACCCGGCGCCCGCGAGCAGGCGGGCGGAGTCGGGCCGGGCCTCGAGCGCGTTCGGGCCGGCCTCGGAGAGGTGGGGCAGGGTGGTGAGTGGCGATTCCAGGTTCGCCACGGCGAGATCGCTCCCGGAGACCACGAACCGGACACCGGCGAACAAGCCCTCAGGATCGGCCTGGGCGATGGGGGCGACGCCCCGGCCCAGCATCACGTCACCGGCGAACAGGAGCCGAACCGCGCGGACCGGATCGGATCCTTCCTCCGCGCCGGGGGAAGATGGGACGCACGCGGACAACAAGAGCGTCGTGGCGACCAGGACCTTCCTCATGGATCTCACGCTATGGGGACGCGGCGGCCCGGACCCAGGAAGAAGGTCCCGAAGGTCCAGGGCCGAACCGGCGGGCGGCGAGGGTGTCCCAGGGCCGAACCACGACCCGCGCCGCATGTGGCACCATTGCCCGGTCTTCGCTGCGCAGGAAGGTGAGGGGATGGATGCCGAGCGCTTGAAGTCGATCCCGCTGTTCAACGGCCTGTCCAGGCACGAGCGGGAGCAGGTCGCTCGGTGGGCCGACGAGGTCGACGTGGAGCCGGGCAAACACCTCGTGGACCAGGGCGAGTTCCCGCACGAGTTCTTCGTCATCGAGCAGGGCTCGGCCGACGTGATCATCGACGGCGAGCGCATCGACACCCTGGGCCCCGGCGACTTCTTCGGCGAGATCGCCCTGTTGGAGCACCACCGTCGCACCGCGTCGGTGGTCGCCATAGCGCCCGTGCGGGCCATCGTGATGCACTCGCGGGACTTCGGCTCGATGGATCAGAGCCTGCCGGAGGTCGCCGAGCGCATCCGAGAGGCCATGCGACGGCGCCTGGCCGGTCGCTAGAGCTTCAGCGGCGCTCGCGGAAGAACTCGCGAAGCACGTCTCCGCACTCCCCCGCGAGGACGCCGGACTCCACCTCGACGGCGTGGTTCAGCCGGGGATCGGTCACCAGGTCGCCGAGGGAGCCGGCGAACCCGGCCTTGGGGTCCAGGGCCCCGAACACCAGGCGGTCCACCCGGGCCAGGACGAGCGCGCCCGCGCACATCGCGCACGGCTCCAGCGTGACGTACATCGTGCATCCCTCCAGATGCCACGTGGCGAGGCGATCGGCCGCGGCCCGAAGGGCCAGGATCTCGGCGTGCGCCGTGGGGTCCTGCTTCCGCTCGCGGGCGTTGCCTGCCCTCCCCACCACGTCGTCGCCCCGGGTCACCACCGCACCGACCGGGACGTCGCCCCAGTACGAGGCCACCCTGGCCTCGTCGAGTGCGAGGCGCATCATCTCCCGGTCCCGATCCTCCGCCATCAGTAGGCGTCCATCTCCCGGAGCCGGTCGTCGGAGATCCCGAAGAAGTGCGCCACCTCGTGCTCGACGGTGTGGGCGATGACTCGGCGCAGCCCGTCGTCGTCGCGGGCCTCGCGTTCGATCGTACTGCGGTACAGGGTGATCGTGTCCGGCAGAACGCCCGCGTAGCGACCGTCGCGTTCGGTGAGCGGGATGCCGTGGTACCGGCCGAGCAGGCCCGGCTCGCCGCGGGGCGGACGGTCCTCCACCAGGACCTCGACGTTCTCCAGCCGGGTCAGCACCCACCGAGGGAGGGAGTCCAGGGCCTCGGCCACCAGCTCTTCGAATCGACGACGGCTCACTCCCTCGTAGCCTAGCGGCACGCCGCTGTCCGAGGCCCGAGGCCCGTCCTCCCGCGCGAACCGTTCGCGTAGCCTGTACCGCATGGCCGGCGCGCTTCTCACGGACCTGTACGAGCTCAACATGGCCGCGAGCTACCTGCGACGCGGGATGGACCAGCCGGCCACTTTCAGCCTGTTCGTCCGGCACCTCCCGGCGAACCGCGGGTTCCTGGTGGCGGCGGGTCTGGAGCCCTGCCTGGAGTTCCTGGAGGGGTTCGGGTTCGAGGAGGACGACCTCCGCTACCTGGCCGGCGAGCTCGACTACGACGGTGAGACCATCGAGCGGTTCCGGGGCCTCCGGTTCACCGGCGACGTGTGGGCCGTGCCGGAGGGGCGGATCGTGTTCGCCGACGAACCGATCGTGGAGATCACCGCGCCCATCGCGCTGGCCCAGCTCGTCGAGACCTACCTGCTGAACCAGATCACGTTCCAGACCACGATCGCTTCCAAGGCCGCTCGGTGCCGGATCGCCGCCCGGGACCGGGACCTGGTGGACTTCGCCTTCCGCCGCACGCAGGGGACGGACGCCGCCATGGCGGTGGCCCGGACCACGGCCATGGTCGGGTTCGCTGCCACCAGCAACGTCGAGGCCGCACGCCGGTTCGGCCTCCGTGTCGCCGGCACCATGGCCCACTCGTACATCCAGTCCTTCCCCACCGAGGCCGATGCGTTCCGGGCCTTCGCCCAGGACTTCCCTGACCGGACCACGTTCCTGGTGGACACCTACGACACGCTGAACGGGGTGCGGACGGCCATCGAGGTCATCGGGGAGCTCGGCCTGACCGAGCGCCTCGGCATCCGTCTGGACAGCGGTGACCTCGAGGAGCTGTCCCGGGAGGCCCGCCGGATCCTCGACGAGGAGGGCCTGCCGCACGTGCGGATCTTCGCCAGCGGCGGCCTGGACGAGACCGACGTGGACCGGCTGGTCACGGCGGGCGCGCCGATCGACGCCTTCGGGGTGGGGACTCGGGTGGGCGTTTCGGCCGACGCGCCGTACCTCGACTCGGTGTACAAGCTCGTGGAGTACGACGGCCGGCCGGTGCTCAAGCTCTCCGAGGCGAAAGCCACGGAGCCCGGACGCAAGCAGGTGTTCCGGGGAGAAGGCGGCGACGTGATCGGGCTACGGGACGAGCCTCCGCCACCGGGGACCGAACCGCTGCTCGTCCCGGTGATGCTGGGGGGGAGGCGAACCGGTCCCCCGCGCACCCTCGAGACCGCCCGGCGGCTCTTCCAGGCCGACCTGGTCCGGGTGCCGGAGAGCGCCAAGCGCGTGGACCACCCCGAGCCGGTGCAGCCACCGTTCTCCGAGGCCCTGAAGCGGCTTACGGAGGAGACGCGCGCCGAGGCGCTCCGCAGGGCGGGCGCGTCTTCCTAGGGACGCGGCTCCAGCCTATTGCCCCGTCCATTCGCGATGCGCACTTCACCAGGCGTAGGCCTCGGGCGCGGGGCCGCCGGGGCCCGGGAAGAGCCCGTCGAGCTTTCGCATCGTGTCTTTGTCGAGCTTCAGCTCCAACGAGCGGAGCGACCCGTCGAGCTGCTCCACGGTCCGGGGCCCGATGATCGGCGCCGTGACCACCGGGTTCTTCAGGATCCAGGCCAGCGCCACGTCGGCGGGGTGCTCGCCGAGGTCGGCGCAGAGCTTCTCGTAGGCCTCGATCCGGTCCCGATGCTCCTCGACTTCCCGCTGGACGTCCCGGTCGGCCCGGCGGCCCTCCGAGAGCTTCTGGAGGACGCCGCCGAGCAACCCACCGGCGAGCGGGCTCCACGGGATGACGCCCATGCCGTACCCCTCGCACGCCGGCAACACCTCGAGCTCGCTGGTCCGCTGGTTCAGGTTGTAGAGACACTGCTCGGAGATCAGGCCCAGGAAGTTGCGAGCCTTCGCGGTCTCGTTCGCCCGGGCGATGTGCCAGCCGGCGAAGTTGCTGCTGCCCACGTACAGCACCTTGCCCTGCTGGACCAGCACCTCCATGGCCTGCCAGATCTCGTCCCACGTCGCCTCGCGGTAGATGTGGTGCATCTGGTACAGGTCGATGTGGTCGGTCTGGAGCCGCCGGAGGCTCTCGTCGCAGGCCCGGCGGATGTGGAGGGCGGACAGGCGTGATTCGTTGGGCCACTCGCCCATCTGTCCGTAGACCTTGGTGGCGAGCACCACCTTCTCGCGGCGACCGCCGCCTTTGGCGAACCAGGTGCCCACGATCGTCTCGGTGGTGCCGACGCCTTTGCTGCGACCGTACACGTTGGCCGTGTCGAAGAAGTTCAGGCCGTGCTCCAGGGCGCGGTCCATGATGGCGTGGGAGTCGTCCTCCGACGTCAGGGGGCCGAAGTTCATGGTTCCCAGGCAGAGCCGGCTGACCACAAGCCCCAGCCGTCCGAGGTGCGTGTACTCCATAGCAACCTCCCGTCGTCGCCCCCCGATTTCACCAGATTCGCCAAGAACAGGGGGCGCCCGAGCGCCTCGGCGTCCTAGGTCGAGGGTCCGATCCAGAGGCCCGATTTACCTACGAACGGCACATTGACCGCCGCCGCTGCGGTCCCTAGCCTGATGCTCGTCCGCTTCGCATAAGACAACGGGAGGGAGGTTCGAGACGAAGCGCATCCTCGCGTTTCTGTTGATCACGGGAATCACGCTCGTGCTCTCGGCGAGCGGAGCAGCGGCCGGTCCGCCCGAACGGGTGGAGATCCCGGACGAGGCGTTCGAGGACTTCACGATCGATGCCGGCCCCTGTGAGTTCGCCGTCGCGATCCACGTGGTCGCGCACGACCTGCACACGATCACGTTCTTCGACGACCAAGGGAACCCCGTCAGGGAGATCACCGAGGGGCAGCTCGTCGTCCAGATGACGAACGCCGACACGAACACGTCGGTGGTTCGGAACGTCTCCGGCCCCGCGTTCTTCACGTTCGAGGATCGGATCCGAGTCGCCACGGGACCGGCCCTCTTCTGGTTCTTCCCCGGAGAGCTCGGCCCGGGCTCGCCCGGAGCCTTCTTCATCAACTACGGACGCATCGTCCAGCGTCTCGGCGAGACGACCGAGACCCTCAGCCAGTCGGGAATCCAAGAGGACCTCTGCGCGACCCTCGGGTAAGACAGGACCCCCGGCGCCCGGCCGGGGGTCCTTTCCCGCGGTTGGTTTGCTCAGCTCTTGCTTCTCGACACGTAGAGCGTCAGCCCGCTCGCCTCCGCGATCAGCTCGTCGAAGTTGATCAGGCCAGGGATGTCGAGTGTGATCCCTTCCTCGGCGCCGGCCGGAACGTTCGCCCCGATCAGACAGCTCACCGTCAGGACGCCGTCGAACGCAGGCGCTCCGCCCGGCCCCACGAGGTGCACGCTCAGGACCAGGAGTCCCCCACAGAAGTTGGCGGGGAGACCTTCAGTGCCACATCCCCAGAAGGCGAAGCTGTCTACCCCGGTTGCGGTCCACGTGCCGGCCCCAACGAGCGTGCCCTTACGATCCCTATGCTCGAAGGTTCCGCCGCCGGTGGCGTTCAGGGACGCCGTGTTGAAGGTACCGCTCCCAACCACGGAGACCGTGTCCCTGTTGTCGGCCCGAGCCCGAGCACCAGTCTGCACGATCCCCGTCCCCGCCTCGATGAACGCGTCGGCGATGTGGTAGTCGAACTTCGCCGAGGTTTCGGCGGCCTGTGCCCCGCCCGTGCCGACGGCGGCCAGCAACAGCAGCAGCAAAGCGAGAAGCATGGGAAGTCGCTTCCTCATGGCTAGCACCCCCTCAAGATGTCGCGCGAACGAGATGACGAGCATTCATTCAACGAATCGCCGGCGGCATTACCCCCGCTGGGGCCAGCAGCCGTGGGCTCCTGCAAGGGCAGGCGGTGGGCCGCGAGACTTCGAAGGGGGGATCATCGGGGGAAGAGTGGCGCCTCCCACTCTATCCCTCCGGTGCCCTACAGCACAAGAGGGGGCACCTCCGGACTGGGTGCCGGCCTGGGGTCTACTCGCGCGCCCGGAGGGAGTCGAACCCCCAACCTTCTGATCCGTAGTCAGACGCTCTATCCATTGAGCTACGGGCGCTCCGGGTAAGCATACCGATGCCGCCACCGGCGGACCTCATCGGTTGGCGGTGACACCGTCAAGGCTCACCGGCCGCCACGGGCGGCGGGCCGCGGACGAGGCCCGCCCGCGGACGATGCACGTGTGAACGGAATGCCGGCCCGCTTCAGACGGCCGGGGAGATCACTCGGTGAGCCAGGCCTCCGCTTGCTCCCGGGAATCGAAGTACCCCGTCGGGAAGTTCGCAGTAGGCTCCGGGGCTGGCGCGCTCCCGGCGGCGACCGTCCCCGGAGACCCCGCCGGGACCAGGTAAGCGAACTTCCTCACGCCGGCGCCATTGTAGCGGGGGACGATGTTCTCGTCGCGCCACGGCCCCGTTTTCTCGCCCGGCCGGCCCCGGAAGTGGGTGAGATCGACGAGCAGATGCGGGGTCTGGTGCTGTTCCGCCGCCTCGGCGTACCGCTCCAGCCAGCCCATGAACTCGTCGTCGGTCATGTCGCCGGTGCCCTCGAACCAACCAAGCTCCAGGATGCCCCGCCCGGAGTCGTGGAGAAGGCTCCCGAAGGCGTCGCGATAGAGTTCTTCCGTCATCTCTTCTCCTTTCGGTCTATGGGCCGAGGTCGTGTGTGGCGCCGGCCCGCGGCGATCCCCAGTTGCTCCCCTCGTTCCACGAACGCGACTAATCGCGTGCCGACCAGCTCGTTCCATCCGCCCGCGAGGCTCTCCGCAACCTCCGGACTCACGTCTCCGATCGCGCGGTAGGTGAACCGGAGACGCGCCCCTTCCGGCACGTCCTCGAGCAGGAACTCCGCGACGCCGAACACGACGCCGAAGTGGAACCGCCCCGTGAGCTCCAGCCTCCGGCCCGCATCGATCGCCGTGATCGAAGCGAGGAGCCTTCCCCCGCCTTCACCCCACGCCTCCTCGAAGGCGCCCCCCACCCGCGGGTCGAGCCGGAGATCCGTCGCTTCCTCGCTCAAGAACGGAGGGCCCCACCACGAATGGGGCTGGGTGAGGGCAGCGAACACGTCTCGTCGCGGCCGCCGCAAAAGCACATCTTGGGCGATGTCGATGCTCAGTGCTGTATCACCCGCGCCCACGGTTGCGTGCCCTCCTCCTTCGAGGGAGAACTCGAAGTGCATCAAGGCCTGGGCCCACCCTGCTTCGAGGGGCTGAACCCAGCGATCGTGAAGCCGCTGAAGAGGGACTGCATTGATGTAGTGCCATCGCTCGCGCCCGCGCTTGCGGCTGACCACGAGGCCCGACTCCGCGAGCGTTACGAGGTGCCCCATGACCGCGATCCGGGAGATCTCGAACTCCGACGCGATCTGTCCGGTCGTGCGTGGGCGGACCCGCAGCAGATCCAGCACGCGCCGTCTCGTCGGGTCCGCAAGCGCCCGCCAGATCAAACTGTCCCGCTCCGGCTCGTGGGGAGACATCTAACATGTAATCCTACAGTTACATATTGCGGGAGTCTCGTCAAATGAAGTTCTGATACCAGTTCACGCCGGCTGGTCCTCGCGAAGTATCGATATGACCATCAAGGCGACCCGGAGGTAGATGCGTGGGCCTCACGTAAGGATCTCGAGGCGGTCGTCCGGGCATGTTGCTTCTGGAAGCCAGGCTAGGGAGGCAGCAGACCGCCTCGGTCGTCGACCCTGCGGAGACGGCGCGATTCGAACGCGCGAGGGAGCTCAACACCCCCTAACCGCTTAGCAGGCGGCTGCTTTCGGCCACTCAGCCACGTCTCCGGGCCGATTCTACGGCGAGGGCGCACCGGAGAGGCGACCGTGGCGCTCCAGGATCTGGAGGGTCCGGTCGATGGGCAGCTCGTGCAGGACGTTGCCGTCGCGGCCCCGCGTTGTGGTCGCGGCGAACAGCGCGTTCACCACGGCCTCCTCCACGGCCTCGATGGTCGCCGCGAACAGCTCGGAAAGGACCCACGGCGACGCCTCGGTCGTGCCGTCCAGCAGTGCCGTAACGGCGACGGTCCCGTCGGAGGAGTCGAGCGGCAGGCGGTTCGCCGTGGAGAAGGCGAGCATCAGCTCGCCCGAGCCGTCGTGCGCGGTGGACCCGGTGCGGGCCAGGCCCATGCCCGCGCGCACCGCCAGCCGGCGCACCTGGTGGGGCAGCATCGGCGCGTCGGTCGCGACCACGCACACGCAGGAGCCCTCGGTGTGGCTGGCCGGCATGAGGTCGGTGATCTCCCGGCCCACCGGCACCCCGTCGATCCGGAGCTCGGCCCGGTCGCCGAAGTTCGTGAGTACCAGCGCACCCACCGTGTAGCCGCCGAACTCCGCCGCCAGCACGCGCGACGCTGTCCCGATCCCCCC
>Ga0214472_10006210_pt1 | contig 12523 bp, 11 predicted proteins | sample RVTome_6_FD_207662 | JGI IMG/M metagenome (GOLD analysis project Ga0214472, IMG submission 207662) | Soil microbial communities from uranium-contaminated site in the Upper Colorado River Basin, Wyoming, United States - RVT140D175 | ecosystem: Environmental > Terrestrial > Soil > Contaminated >... | reverse complement strand
GTAGCCCTGCTACGCCTACGGTTTTGCTCAATCGGCGCGACCAAATATGACCCAAATCCGGGCGCGATCCAGGTATATTAGTATTTTCCGGGTCCCTTAGCCACCGCACTTGCCCGCAACCCATCCGGACGGAAATCGTTTACGGAAATCGTTTATGGAGCGAAAGGAAAAGAAACTGGCCGAACTGGCCGCCATGGTCGATGGCGAGGTGGAGGGCGATCCGGAGATCAGGATCACCGGAGTCGCCGACCTCAAGGGGGCCGGCCCGGAGGACATCACCTTTCTGGTCCGGGCCGACCGGGCCGAGGTCCTGCAACAATGCCGGGCCGCGGCCGTCCTGGTGCCGCGCGCGGTGAGCGGCGCGGGCCGGCCGGTCATCCGGGTCGGGGATCCCAATCTGGCCGCCGCGGTCATCCATAACTGGTTTATGCAACCCGGTCCCGCTCCCGGGTCGATTCACCCCCGGGCCTGCATCGGCGAAGGATGCCGCATCCCGGCCTCCGCCACTATCGGCCCCCTGGCGGTGGTCGGCGACCGGGTGGTGCTGGGCGAAAGGGTCAGGGTGGGGCCGGGGGTGGTCATCGGCAACGACGTCACCCTGGGGGATGACTGTTGCCTTTTTGCCAATGTCACCATTTACGAACGTTGCCGGCTCGGCGACCGGGTGATCGTCCACAGCGGCACCGTGGTGGGCAGCGACGGTTTCGGTTATGCCACCGACCCGCGGGGGTGCCACGTCAAGCGGCCCCATGTGGGGGTGGTGGAAATAGAGGACGACGTGGAAATCGGCGCCAATGTCACCATCGATCGGGCCACCTTCGGCCGGACCCTGGTCCGCCGGGGCACCAAGATCGACAATCTGGTGCAGATCGGCCACAATGTCGAGGTGGGAGAAAACAACCTGCTGGTGGCCCAGGTAGGCATTGCCGGCAGCGCCGTTTTGGGCCGCAATGTGGTGGTCGGCGGCCAGGTGGGTATCAAGGGCCACGTGCATCTGGGCGACTTCGCCATGATCGCCGCCAAGTCCGGGGTGCACGGCAATCTGAAGGCGAAGGCCGTGGTCTCCGGGGTGCCGGCCATCGATCATCAGGAGTGGCTCAAGGCCAGCGCCCTTTTCGCCCGACTGCCCCGGCTGCAGAAGGAGTTGCGCACCCTGCGGCGCCGGGTCGAGGACCTGGCCCGGGAGGCCGGGGTTGCCGCCCCCGCGGAGAACCGGGACAACCCGGAAAAGCCATGAACCAAGCCATCGGGACAGGGGAAAGAACTAATGAATAAAGACATGACACCCATCGCCATCAAGGAGATTCTGGCCCTGCTGCCGCATCGCTACCCTTTCATTCTGGTGGATCGCGTCCTGGAGATGGAGTTGGGCGAGCGCATCAGAGGGCTGAAAAACGTCACCATCAACGAGCCCTTTTTTCAGGGCCATTTTCCCGGCGAACCGATCATGCCCGGGGTCCTCATCCTGGAAGGCATGGCCCAGGCGGGCGGCATCCTGGCCTACTGCACCAAGAAGGAGATGGTGGGCGAGAAGCTGATCTATTTCGCCGGCATGGACAAGGTGAGGTTCCGCCATCCCGTGGTGCCCGGGGACCAGCTCTTCTTCGACATGCAGGTCCTCAAGCACAAGGGCAAGATCTGGAAAATGGGCGGCCAGGCCCTGGTGGACGGCAAGGTAGTGGCCGAGGCGGAACTCATGGCCGCCTTTGCCTGAGGGTAACCGTTCAGCAGCAATGCTACGATAAAAGATCGAAATCGAAATCGGGCGATAAAGACGATTTCGATTTCGATTTGGATTTCGATTTGAAAATCGTGCAACCCCAGTGCACCAGTTATTGAGAAGTTACGCCGTCAAGTATATTTGGGAATTACACCGCGTAATTCCCTTATAGGGATCATCCCGAGTTTTTGGTTTTTTTGTTTCTCATTCGACGTTTGTCTTTATCATATCGAGGTCATATGAATATCCATCCCACCGCCATCATCGATCCGGCGGCCGAACTGCACGAAAGCGTGATCGTCGGGCCCTATGTGGTCATCGAGTCCGGGGTCCGGATCGGCGCCAACAGCGAGATCAAGGCCCACAGCGTAATTTCGGGGCCCACCCGCATCGGCGGCGGCAACATTATCGGCCCTTTCGCCTCCATCGGCGCCCCGCCCCAGGATATGAAATTCAAGGGCGAACCTTCCCGGCTGACCATCGGCGACCACAACGTCATCCGGGAATATGTCTCCATCCACCGGGGCACGGCGTCGGGCCACAACGAAACCATGGTGGGCAGCGACAACATGCTGATGGCCTATGTCCATGTGGCCCACGACTGCACGGTCGGCGACCACGTTGTCATGGCCAATGCCGCCACCCTGGCCGGTCACGTGGCCGTGGAGGACCATGTTATCCTGGGTGGGCTGGTGGCGGTACATCAATTCACCCGCATCGGGGCCCACAGTTATATCGGCGGGGTCTCGGGCATCAGCCTCGACGTGGCGCCCTATGTGATCGTCACCGGCATCCGGCGCGACATGCGGGTCTCCGGCATCAACAAGGTGGGTCTGCGGCGCCGCGGCTTTGACGCCGAGACGATCCGCCAGCTCGAATTGGCCTACCGGATCATCTTTCGCTCCCCTGATCTGCTGCTCCAGGAGGCCCTGGACCGGGCCCTGACCGAATATCCGGAGTGCGAACCGGTGCGCCGCCTCGTCGATTTTTTCCGGCAGTCCAAACAGGGGGTGGTGCGATCCGCCAACGGTAAGTCATGACCTGCCCGGACCATCTCGGCAATCCCTCATGAATACGGCTCAAGAACGGACAATCGGCATCGTGGCCGGCGGGGGGCAGTTTCCCCTGCTTTTCGCCAGGGCCGCCAAGGCGCAAGGCTACCGGGTGGTGGCCGTGGCCCACCGGGGTGAAACGAATGCCGAACTGGCCGACTTGGCGGACCGGTGTCACTGGGTGAGGCTGGGGCAACTCGGCCGGATCATCAAGTGCATGCGGCGGGAAGGGGTCAGGGAGACGGTGCTGCTGGGGACCATCACCAAGACCAACATCTTCCGCGATGTCCGGCCCGACCTCAAGGGGCTGGCCATGTGGAAACGCATCGACGCCAAACAGGATGACGCCATCCTGCGGGCCGTGGCCGGCGCCATGGAGGAGGAAGGCATCCGGGTGGTGGCCTCGACCGGTCTGTTGCCGGAGCTGCTTTTCCCTCGGGGTCTCCTCACCCGGACCGGTCCCACGGCCGCCCAGATCGAGGATATCAACTTCGGCTGGCGCATGGCCAAGGAGATCGGCTCCCTGGATATCGGCCAGTGCGTGGTGGTGCGCGATCGGGTGGTGCTGGCCGTGGAGGCCATCGAGGGCACGGACGCCGCCATCCGGAGGGGCGGGCAGTTGAGCAGCGGCCGGGCCGTGGTGGTGAAGATCCGCAAACCGTGTCAGGATTCGCGCTTCGATCTGCCGGCCGTGGGACTGGCCACCATCGGGACCATGGCCGAGGTCAAGGGTGCCGTGCTGGCGGTGGAGGCCGGCCAGGCCCTGCTGTTCGACGCCGAGGCGACCCTCAGGGCCGCGGACCGGCAGGGCATCGTGGTGGTGGGGGTGGAGGAACGGCCGGACGGCGGCCTTAATTTTTGAAGTTTGATTTTTGATTTGAACTTCAAAAATCAAACTTCAAAAATCAAACTTCTTTTATGAATGCCATGATCCTGGCGGCCGGCCTGGGAACCAGGTTGCGGCCTTATACCCTTATCCGGCCCAAGCCGCTTTTTCCGGTGCTCGGCCGGCCCTTGCTCAAACTGATCATCGCCCGGCTGCGGGCGGCCGGCTGCGACCGGATCGTGGTCAACGCCCATCATCTGCGGGAGCAGTTCGGGCCGCTGCTGGCGGATGAACCGGATGTCGTCGTGCAGCACGAAGCCGCGGTCCTGGGCACCGGCGGCGGTCTGCGCCGGGCCCTGGAGAGCTTCGGAACCGAACCGGTGCTGGTGGTGAACGGCGACATCTACCACACCATCGACCTGTCCGAAGTGTATCGTTGCCATTGCGCCGGGGGCCGTGGGGTCACCATGGTGCTGCACGATCAGCCCCGTTTCAACACCGTGCGGGTGAACGAGGTCGACGAGGTGCGAGGCTTCGACCGGCCCGACCTTCAGGGTGCTGCTCCGGCGCCGGCTTCGGGAGAGCGTCGTCTCGCCTATACCGGCATTCAGGTGATCGATCCGGAACTGCTGCGCGCCGTCACTCCCGACACGCCATCCTGCATCATTGATTGTTATCGCCGCTTTCTGGGCCGGGGCGGGACCATCGGCGGCCAGGTGGCGGAGGGGTGTTTCTGGACCGACATGGGCACCCCGGCCGATTACCTGGAACTGCACGGCGGTCTGCTTACCGGCCGTATTCCGGCCTGGCCCGAAATCGCCGGCGCGGCCGGCGCGGGACCCTTCCACCTGCCGGCCTCGGCGGCGGTGGGTGAGCGGGTCGAACTGCGGGATTGGGTCTGTCTCGGCGACCACGTCCGGGTTGGCGACCAAGCCGTCCTGCAAAGGGTGGTGGCCTGGGACGGCGCCAACATCGCCCCCGGGACCCGCCTCACCGATACCATCGTCACCGGGGCCCGGCGGGCGTAACTCCGGTACGTCAAAGGTGGTGCCGGAGTTTTCGTATCTTGACGACTCTTGGTGCTGATTGTGGGAGCGGCTTCAGCCGCGAAGGTGCCCGTGCCGGCGCCATCCCATCTCCGTTCGCGGCTGAAGCCGCTTCCACGGGAGGTAAAATCAACTGTATGGCCTTTATTGGCCATACAGGTTGTGGTTTAGTGTAATTGATTTTGAATCCAATGTTTAAAAGAGCAGCAAATGGGCCTCCTCCCCGGTAATTCCATCCAACCCGGAGATCTCGTCGCCTTCCTGCGGAAGAGAGGAATGATCGAGGCCGGCGACTGGCGCGCTGCGAGGCTGGGCGGCGATGGTTCGGACCGGCGTTTTTACCGGTTGAGCCGTCTCGACCCGGCGGCGAGCCTCATCGCCATCCTGCCGGCCGGGTCCGCCGATCCGGCGGCGGCGGCCAAAGGGCGGGCCGAGGCCGCGGCGGCCCACGCCATCGGCCGGCACCTGCACCGGGCCGGGGTGCCGGTACCGGCCATCCACGGCTACGATCCCGAGTCCGGGCTGCTGCTTTGCGAGGATCTCGGCGATACCCTGTTGCACATCGCGGTCACCGGCCCGGCGGCTGCGGCGGCGACCGGGGAGGCAATTGGGACCGTGGCGCCGTTGGCATCATCCGCCGACCGGGAAACCCTCATCATCGCCCGGTACCGGGAGGCGATCGACATCCTTATCCCCATGCAACTCCGCGGCGGCCGGGGGTTCGACACCGACTGGTGCTGCGATACCCGGCACTACGACCGCCAACTGATGCTGAGCCGGGAATCGGGCTATTTCGTCCAATCCTTCTGCCGCGATTATCTCGGCCTCACCGCGCTGCCCGCCGGTCTGCAACGGGAATTCGAGGCCCTGGCCGACCGGGCCGCCGGTCAGCCGGCCGGCTATTTTCTGCACCGCGATTTCCAGAGCCGCAATCTGATGGTGCACCAGGGCCGGTTGCGGGTCATCGATTTCCAGGGCGGCAGGCTGGGACCCTTGGGTTACGACCTGGCCTCCCTGTTGATCGATCCGTATGTCGCCCTGCCGGAACGGCTGCGCGCACAACTACGGCATTATTATCTGGAAGAGCTGGGCCGTTGTCAGGCCGTGGATGTGGCCGTCTTCCTGGAAGGCTATTATTGCCTGGCCCTGCAACGGAATTTGCAGATCCTGGGGGCCTTCGCCTTTCTGAGCCGGGTGCGGGGCAAAACTTTTTTTCGCGGCTATATCGAACCGGCGGCCCGCTCCTTGCATGAACACCTTGCAAAGAGCAGCGGGGCCGACTATCCTTGCCTGCGCACCCTGACCAGTACCTGCCTGGAACGCCTGGAGGCCACGGCAACCCTTCGGCAGCACCCCATTATTCGGTAAAAACCCATGGAACAAGAGCCGGACATCATCATTGCCCCACCTCGCCATACACCCATCGTGGCCCTGATCGGCAGGCCCAATGTGGGCAAATCGACCCTGTTCAACCGGCTCGTCAGGTCGAGGCAGGCCATTGTCGACCCGACCCCCGGGGTGACCAGGGACCGCCATTACGAACGGGTGACCTGGGACGGCAAGCCCTTCATGCTGGTGGATACCGGCGGCATCGAAGCGGGGGCCGAAGGGTCCATGGCGAGCCACATCCGGGAACAGTCCATGCAGGCGGTGCGGGAGGCGGAGGTTATCGTGCTGCTGCTGGACGGCCGCGAAGGGCTGACCGCCCTGGACAACGAAATCGCCGAGTTGCTCCGGCGGGCCGATAAACCGGTCTACTACGCGGTCAACAAGGTTGACGGCGCGGCCCTGGAAGAGAAACTGCTGGCGCAATTCTTCGAGATCGGCGCCCCGGATCTCTGGCCCGTTTCGGCGGAACACGGCTACGGGGTCGAGGCCCTGTTCGACCGGGTGGTGGCCGATTTCCCGGAGACGGGTCAGGAGGAGGGGCCTGCCGACAATTACGTGCGCATCGCCTTTCTCGGCCGTCCCAACGTGGGCAAATCATCCCTGGTCAACCGGGTCCTGGGAGAAGAGCGCATGCTGGTCTCGGAGATCCCCGGCACCACCAGGGACTCGGTCAATACCCTTCTCACCCGGGGCGAGAGGAGCTATCTGCTCATCGATACCGCCGGTATCCGGCGCAAGGGCAAGGTCAAGGAAAAGATCGAGAAGTTCAGCGTCATCCGGGCCCTGGCCACCCTGGAAAGATGCGACCTGGTCCTGCTGCTCATCGACGCGGGCGAGGGTATCACCGAACAGGATACCAAGGTGATCGGTTATATCCAGGACAGCGGCCGGGGTTGTATTCTGGTGATCAACAAGTGGGATCTGCTCAAGGAGGATCCCAAACGGCAGAAACAACTGCTGGAGGAGGTGGCCAGGGCCACCCAGTTTGTCGGCTTCGCGCCGGTGCTCAAGGTTTCGGCCCTCACCGGGGCCGGTGTCTCGCGTCTTTTTCCCACCATCGGCGGCGTGGCCCGGGAGTATGGCCGGACCCTCACCACCAGCAAGGTCAATCAGGTGCTGCAGGAGGCGGTGTCCGCCCATCCGCCCGCCATGTATCAGAGCCACCGCCTCAAGTTTTACTATGCCACCCAGGTCGCCACCAAGCCGCCCACCTTCGTGCTGTTCACCAACTATCCCAAGGGGGTCCACTTCTCCTATTATCGTTTTCTGGTGAACCAATTCCGCGCCGGACTGGGTCTGGAAAGGACGCCGTTGAAGATCCTGCTCAAGGAGAGGAAACGGAAGAAGTACGATTGATTCATCAATGGGACGACCTGACCTCGGTCAAGGATAACTTGATCCCGCGCCGCAACTAACGGCCTTTTCCAATGAAAATCAGGCCAGCCATGTTTTTTGTGTTGCATTTTTCCTCGTTCGGGCCTATAAAAGTCTAAGGGTGATTTTTGTCAACCCTTTTTTATGCAAGAGACCGGCGTATTTCCTTATCCGCCGGCCCCTTTTGCAGGGCGGCGCCTATGTCGCGCCACCAGTGCCTTTCGAGGCGCGAGGTTCCACCGGTGGTTTTCGGTTAACGGATTCTTATGTTTTAAGGCCGGCATGGTGCATGACTCTCGGGTCCTGCCCCCAAAACTTCAACTGAACAGGGAGAGGTCAAATGGGAAAATCACTTGTTGAGATGGCGGCTGATATCGTTCAATCGCAGTGCCATACCGCCAACATGTCCGCTGAAGAGGTCGCCTGCGCCCTCCAGGCCACCTTCAATGCCCTTCAATGTCTGCAACAGTGCGAGGTTCAGACGACCATCGAAGGGGGACCCGCCGGTCCCAAGAGCGATCTGCAGGCCGCGCCGGAAAAATCGATTCAGAAAAACAAGATCGTCTGCCTGGAATGCGGTCAGGAATTCAAGATGTTGTCGCCCAAGCATCTTAAATCCCATGACCTGACCGGCAAGACCTACCGGGTAAAATACGGTTTTTCCATGCGCCAGCCGCTCTGCGCCAAGTCGCTCTCCGACCGCCGCAAAAAGGCCGGCAAGGAACGTGGTCTGCCGGAGAATCTGCAAAAGGCCATCGCCGGCCGGAAAAAGAAAAAAACGGCCCCGAAAAAGTAAGCAGCGCCCGACGGTCGTTGTCCGGGCCGAGCCATCGCCACCCGCGGGGAAGCCGATCACTTCCCCGCGGGTTCTTTTTTGCCCGGCAATCGGGTATAGTGCCTCTTGCCGTTTTTCTGCCTTTACCCTTCAGCCTATAGCCTACGGTTTTATAAATCATGATCGGCATCTTCGACTCCGGAGTGGGGGGCATGACCGTGGCCCGGGCCGTGGAGCAGCTCCTGCCCACCTATCAAATCGTCTATTTCGGCGATCTGGCCAGGACTCCCTACGGCTCCAAGAGTCCGGAAACCATTACGGCGTATTCCATTGAAAACATCGAGTTTCTGCTGAGCCGGGGCGCCAAGGTCATCATCATCGCCTGCAATTCCGCGGCCAGCGTCGCCTCCGACACCCTGCGCCGCCATTTCCGGGTGCCGATTTTCGAGGTGATCTCACCCGCGGTCAAACAGGCCATGACCGTCACCACCACGGGCCGCATCGGGGTCATCGGCACCCGGGCCACCATCCGGAGCAACGTCTACGAGCGGACTTTCAAGGAAATGGCCCCCGATCTTCGCATTTTTTCGCAGTCCTGCCCCCTGCTCGTCCCGCTGGTGGAGGAAGGATGGCTGAGCAAGCAGGAGACCAAGATGATTCTGCGCCGTTATCTCCAGCCGCTGAGGCAGGAACAGATCGATACCCTGGTGCTGGGCTGCACCCACTATCCCCTGCTGGCCGGCCTCATCCGCCAGCGCCTGGGGAGGGGTCGCGTCAATCTGGTCGATTCCTCCATCGCGGTGGCCGAAAGTCTGAAAAGCTATCTGGAATCGACCCCCGAGATCGCGCCCCTGGCCCACGACCCGTCCCTGAACCGCTACTACGTCTCCGACGTGACCAGCGCCGCCATTGACATTGCCCGGAAAATTTTCGGTCGCCGCATCGACCTGATCAAGGTGTGAGGAAGGCTGTAGGCTTTTAGACTGTAGACTGTAGGCTTTAGGCTTTAGACTGTAGGCTGCGGAAAGGATGAATCCGGAGATCGTTTCCCGAGCCTTTGCAACGACCAACTTCCAGGAGATTATCGGAGTCCCATGCCCGCATTGTATCGAAGTATCGTTTTTTTCCTGCTGTTCCTTTCGACCTGGGGATGGACTTGCCAGGCGACGGCCGAGGAACTGTCCCCGAAGGATATCGCGGCCCGGCTGCAGAAGACCTATGAGGAATCCACCAGTCTGAACGCCAAGTTCCGGCAGGTCACCACCATGGCGCTCACCGGCAAGGAGCGGCTGGGTTTCGGGACCCTGGTTTTCATGAAACCCGGTCTCATGCGCTGGGATTACATCGAGCCCGAACGACAGGTGCTGATCAGCGACGGCGACGAGATTTCCATGTACTTCGCCAACTCGAACCAGATGCTGATCACCTCGGCCCGGGAATATTTGCAGTCCGATGTCTCCTATGCCTTTTTCGCCGGCACCGGCGATGTCCTGCGCGACTTCGAGGCGGTGCGGCCCGAAGGGCAGCCGGAGGTGGCGGCGGACGAATATGCCATCGAACTGGTGCCCCGGCAGCCCCATCCGCAGATCTCCCGGCTTTATGTCCAGGCCGCGCGCGACACCTTTCTCATCACCCGGCTGCGGATCGTCGATCATTTCGACACGGTGACCGACCTCTATTTCGAGGAGATCCACTTGAATGTCCTGGCCGGCGCCGATCCGCAAACGATCGCCGAGCTTTTTTCCTTCATCCCGCCCCCCGGCACGGAGATCATCGAGCAGTAGCCGGCAGGCTGGCAAGCTGGCAAGCTGGCAGGCTGGCAAGCTGGCAAGCTGGCAAGCTGTCAAGCCTGCAAGCTGGTAAGTGTCAAGCTGGCAAGCTGGCAAGCCTGCAAGCTGTCACGCTGTCAAGCTGTCAAGCCTGCAAGCTGTCAAGCCTGCAAGCTGTCAAGCTGTCAAGCCTGCAAGCTGTCAAGCTGTCAAGCCTGCAAGCTGGTTTAAAGGGTTCTCTCTGTATCCTCTGTGGTGAAATTTCGCCTTTGGCGAGTCCGATCATGATTGACACCCTGCACGGAACAGACAAGGGCCGCAAAGGGCCATCCGCAGGCCACCCGGCGGCCCCCTTTCGTCTGGCGCTGCTCTCCATGCCGTGGGCCATCTTCAATCGTCCCTCCATTCAACTCGGCACCCTCAAGGCCTATGTGGAAGGGCGGCGGGAATGGCTCAAGGCCGATACCTTCCATCCCTACCTGGAAATCGCCGCAACCCTGGGCAGCGAGACCTATCAGCGCATCTCCCTGGACATCTGGATCGGCGAGGCCCTGTACGCCCCGCTGCTCTTCCCGGCACAGACCGCGGCCTGCGACGCCCTGATCGACAGGCTAAGTTGCGGCGAGGGGCGGGACCGTCTCGATGCGCCGGCCATCCGGCAAATCCTGGCCGATCGTCTGGAGCGGTTGGTCGAGGGCCCGGCTTGGGGCCAATACCGTTTGGCCGGTTTTTCGGTCTGTTTCAGTCAACTCATGGCCTCGCTGGTCGCGGCTCACCGGCTCAAGGAACGGTACCCCCATCTGGCCGTGGTCTTGGGCGGCTCCTCCTGCTGCGGCGCGGCGGGCGCGGCCCTGTTGCGCAATTTCCCCCGGGTGGATTACGTGGTGAGCGGGGAAGGGGAGGGTGCCCTCGCCGGGCTGTGCGACTTTCTGGCCGGCCAGAATGACACCCTGCCCGGCGGCCTGTTCCATCGCGGCGCGGAGCCGATACGGGCGGCCGGGCCGGTTGTAACCATTCAGCGGCACCCCGTATCGGGGGGGGACAATCGAAATCGAAATCGAAATATGTTGAGAAAGGCAAGCAAAGCCGATCCCGATCCCGATTTGGATTTGGATTTCGATTTCGACCCGGATTCAATCAAATCCAAGCAAACCGGTTCGAAATTTCAGCCCGATGAACGGATACGGTCGGCCGGGGACCCGGGAACGGACGAGGGCGCCATGGCCATGGAGATCGCTTCCCTGGACGATCTGCCGCTTCCCGATTACCGGGACTATTTCCTTGAGATCGGCCGCCATTTCGGCGCGACCGGTTTCATTCCGGCCCTGCCGGTGGAGTTTTCCCGGGGCTGCTGGTGGGGCCGGTGCAGTTTCTGCAACCTGAATCTGCAATGGCGCGGTTACCGCGCCAAGAGCGCCGGCCGCATGGCGGCCGAGGTCAAGACCCTGGCCGAGCGCCACGGTTGCCTGGATTTCTCTTTCACGGACAACGCCCTGCGGCCCGGTGAATCGAGACGTTTTTTTCAAGACATGGCCCACGCCGGGCTCGACTGCCGTTTTTTCGCCGAGATCCGGGCCATTGGCAAGGCGGAGGAGCAGGCCCGGCTGTTCGCCGATTACCGCCGGGGCGGCATGACCTGCATGCAGGTGGGCATCGAGGCTTTGAGCGACAGCCTGCTCGGTCGTATGCAAAAGGGAGTGTCGGTCATGGACAATGTGGCGGCCATGCGGGAGGCCCTGGCCAACCGCATGGTGCTGGAAGGCAACCTGATCGTCGAATTTCCCGGCAGCACCGACGCGGAGGTCGAAGAGACCCTGGAGGTCCTGGAATTCCTGCTGCCTTTCCATCCCCTGACCATTGCCGCTTTTTTTCTCGGCTACGACAGCCCGGTGGACCGGCAGCCGGAGAGTTTCGGCATCCGGGCCCGGGTCCACCATCCCCACGCCAAGGCCCTGTTCCCCGCGCCGCTGCTTCGCGACCTGACCATGCTGGTCATGGATTACCGGGGCGACCGGCGCGAACAGCGGCGCCGCTGGCGGCCGGTCCGGGAACGGGTGGGGCAATGGCGGAAATTCCATCAATCCCGGAAACCGGGTATCATGACCCTGCCGCCCCTGAGCTTCCGGGACGGCGGCACCTTCCTGATCATCCGCCAGGAACGGCCGGACCAGCCGGTGCTGCACCACCGTGTGCGCGGCCCCTCCCGGCAGTTGTATCTCTTCTGCGGGCAGGTCAGGACCATGGCGGAGATTGTCGAGCAATTCCCCGATTTCCGGGAGGAAGCGCTCCGGGATTTTCTGCGGGACATGGCCGGAAAACGGCTGATCTTTTCGGATGGGAACCGCTATCTCTCCCTGGCGGTAAGGGCGGGGACATATGGGAAGGGTTCAGCATGAACCGTATGTCGGACAAAAGATTCGAAATCGAAATCGAAATCGGGCTCGGGCTCTGAATCGGAATCGGAATCGAAATCGAAATCGAAACGGAAGAGATGAAAAGCCGATTTCGATTTCGATAGCGATTTCGATTTCGATTTCGATGCCACCAGACGTCGCCAACTCAGTTGTCAATT
>Ga0214472_10006209_pt1 | contig 12527 bp, 12 predicted proteins | sample RVTome_6_FD_207662 | JGI IMG/M metagenome (GOLD analysis project Ga0214472, IMG submission 207662) | Soil microbial communities from uranium-contaminated site in the Upper Colorado River Basin, Wyoming, United States - RVT140D175 | ecosystem: Environmental > Terrestrial > Soil > Contaminated >... | reverse complement strand
GGAGCGCCGGGCGGCGTCCGCTGGGAGACGCGCCGCGTCAACGCTGAGGACCTGGGTGGCTTCAGCGACTTCTTCCGCGCCTTCTTCGGCGGCGAGAGCTCCGCGTTCGGCGGAGGGCGGTCGGCACCTGGCGGCTTCGACCAGGTCTTCGAGTTCGGCGACCGGGGAGCTGCCGCGCCGCGCCCCGCAACCCGGCCCCCAGAGGCCCACGCCACCGCGCAGGTGACGCTGGCCGAGGTGGCGCGCGGGGCAGAGCGCATGGTGAGCGTCGACGGCCGACGACTCCAGGTCGCGATCCCCGCGGGGGTGAACGACGGGTCGAGGATCCGCCTGCGCGGAGCGGTCAAGCAATCAGGAGGCGGTCCTGCCGGCGACCTGGTGATCACCGTCAAGGTCCAGGCCGATCCGCGCTTCGAGCGCCGCGGCGCCGATCTCGTCACCGAGCTGTCGCTGACGCTCTCCGAGGCGTTGCTCGGCGCGGAGGTGCCCGTCTCCGTTCCCACGGGCACCGTCAAGCTGCGGGTCCGGCCCAACACCCAGAACGGGCAGGAGATCCATCTCGCCGGCCGCGGGCTGCCCAAGCGCGGCGACGGCAAGGGCGACCTGATCGTTCGCACCAGGATCGTCCTCCCCACCCTCGACGAGGAGGCTCGCGAGGAGCTGGCCAACGTCCTCGGCAAGCACCCCCAGGCGGATCCCCGGAGCGAAGGCAAAGTGCAGTGATGCGCCTACTACGTGACGTAGTTCAACGACACGTCAGGCCACCTGGAAGCGTCGTCACACTACGTGTCGTAGTCAGGGAGCGCGTCAACGGCCCGCATAGCGGGCAAGTCCATCGTTCGCGTGCCAATGAACTACGTCACGTAGTAGGGAATGGCACGCAACTCAGGAACGGCCCCCGCTGATGCGAACCGAACGCTTCACGACCCGCGCGACCGAGGCGATCGCCGCCGCCCAGCAGCTGGCCGAGGGCGAGGGCCACGCGGAGCTGACGGCGCTCCACCTGCTCCTCTCGCTGGTGGACCAGCCGGATGGCGTCGTCCCGGGCACCATCGAGCGGATGGGGAAGGATCCCGCCGCCATGGCCGATGCCGTCCGCGCCGAGCTCGCGAAGCTGCCGAAGGTGAGCGGCGGCGCCCAGCTGACCCTCGGCGCCGACACGCGCCGCATCCTCTCCGACGCGCACCCGCTGGCCGAGCGGATGCACGACGAGTACGTCTCGACAGAACACCTGCTGCTGGCCATCATCGAGGACGCGACCGGCAACCCGGCGCAGCTGCTGCTGCGTGCGCAGGGGATCGAGGCCGCATCGGTCTTGGAGGCCCTCACCAGCATCCGAGGCAACCAGCGCGTGACGAGCGAGAATCCCGAGGCAACCTACGAGGCCCTGGAGAAGTACGGCCGCGACCTGACCGATGCCGCCCGCCGCGGGCTGCTGGACCCGGTGATCGGCCGTGACGAGGAGATCCGGCGCGTCATCCAGGTGCTCAGCCGGCGGACGAAGAACAACCCGGTGCTGATCGGCGAGCCGGGGGTCGGCAAGACGGCGATCGCCGAGGGGCTCGCCCAGCGCATCGTGCGCGGCGACGTGCCCGAGGGGCTGCGCGAGAAGCGGGTCGTGGCACTCGACCTGGGCTCGATGGTGGCCGGGGCGAAGTACCGCGGCGAGTTCGAGGAGCGGCTGAAGGCGGTGCTCAAGGAGGTCGCCGCGGCCGAGGGACAGATCATCCTCTTCATCGACGAGCTGCACACCGTCGTCGGCGCGGGCGCCGCCGAGGGGGCGATGGACGCCGCCAACATGCTCAAGCCGATGCTGGCGCGCGGGGAGCTGCACGCCATCGGCGCCACCACCCTCGACGAGTACCGCAAGAACATCGAGAAGGACGCCGCCCTGGAGCGCCGCTTCCAGCCGATCATCGTCGACCAGCCGAGCGTCGAGGACACGATCAGCATCCTGCGCGGCCTGCGCGAGCGGTACGAGGTGCACCACGGGGTGCGCATCACGGACTCGGCGCTGGTCGCCGCGGCGGTCCTCTCGGATCGGTACATCAGCGAGCGCTTCCTCCCCGACAAGGCGATCGACCTGGTCGACGAGGCCGCCTCCCGGCTGCGGATGGAGATGGACTCGATGCCGGCCGAGCTGGACGAGGTGGATCGGCGCCGGATGCAGCTCGAGATCGAGCGCGAGGCGCTGCGCAAGGAGAAGGACAGCGCCTCGAAGACCCGCCTCGAGGCGCTCGAGAGGGAGCTGGCCGACCTGCGCGAGCGCGGCGACGCGATGAAGGCCGCCTGGGAGCGTGAGAAGGAGGTCGTGGCCGGCATCCGCGAGACGCGCGAGCAGCTCGAGAAGCTCACCCCGGAGATCGAGGCGGCCGAGCGCGCCGCCGACTACGCCCGGGCCGCCGAGCTGAAGTACGGCCGGGCCAACGAGCTGCAGACCCAGCTCGCCGAGCGGGAGCAGCGCCTGCGCGAGCTGAAGGCATCGGGCTCGCTGCTGCTCAAGGAGGAGGTCGACGCCGACGACGTCGCCGAGGTGGTCAGCCGCTGGACCGGGATCCCGGTCAGCCGCCTGATGGAGGGCGAGACCGAGAAGCTGCTGCGCATGGAGGAGCGGCTGCACGAGCGGCTCATCGGGCAGGACGAGGCGGTCATCGCCATCAGCGACGCCATCCGCCGCGCCCGGGCCGGGCTCAAGGACCCCAAGCGGCCCATCGGCACCTTCATCTTCCTTGGGCCCACCGGGGTTGGAAAGACGGAGCTGGCCCGCGCGCTGGCCGAGTTCCTCTTCGACGACGAGGGCGCCCTTGTGCGGATCGACATGAGCGAGTACATGGAGAAGTTCGCCGTGTCGCGGCTGGTCGGCGCCCCGCCCGGCTATGTCGGCTACGAGGAGGGCGGCCAGCTGACCGAGGCGGTCCGCCGGCGTCCCTACCAGGTGGTCCTCTTCGACGAGATCGAGAAGGCCCATCCCGATGTCTTCAACATCCTGCTCCAGCTCCTCGACGACGGGCGCCTGACCGATTCCCAGGGGCGAACGGTCAGCTTCCGCAACACGGTCGTGATCATGACCAGCAACATCGGCTCGACCGCGCTGATCGAGGCCGGCGAGGCGGGGTCAAAGGCCTTCGCCGCGGCCGCCGATCGGGTGCGGACCAGCCTGCGCGACCACTTCCGTCCGGAGTTCCTGAACCGGATCGACGAGATCATCGTCTTCCAGCCGCTGGACGAGGCACAGCTCAAGGAGATCGTGGGGCTGCTGCTCACCGGCGTCGAGCGACGGCTCGCCGAGTCGCGCATCGGCCTGGAGGTGACCGATGCTGCCCGCGCCCACGTCGCGCGCGAGGGCTACGACCCGCAGTACGGCGCCAGGCCGCTGCGGCGCGCCATCCAGCGCTCGATCGAGAATCCGCTGGCAAAGCAGCTGCTCGCCGGGGAGTTCTCTGCGGGCGACACGGTGCGGATCGACGAGCGCGACGGCTCGCTGGCGTTCGAGAAGGTCGCCGGGTCACCGGAGCCGGAGACGGTCACCGCCTAGCGGCACCCCCGGCGCTGAGGCTGCGGCATCATCCGCGCGTGAGCGAACGCGTCCTGACTGCACGGGAGCTGAATCGAGCCCTGCTGGCGCGGCAGCTGCTCCTGCATCGGTCCAGTCTCTCGGTCCCGAGCGTGCTCGAGCAGATCGGCGGGATCCAGGCCCAGTACGCCCCCTCGAGCTACGTTCGCCTGTGGACGAATCTGCGCCGGTTCGCGATGGCGGATCGCGATCGGCTCCTGGAGCAGCGCAAGGTGGTGCAGGGAACGCTCATGCGCTCGACCATCCACCTCGTCTCGGCCGCGGACTACTGGCCGATGGCCGAGGGGATCGGCCCGTCCCGCCAGGAATGGTGGCACCGCACCTTCGGCAAGGAGTTCAGCCGCGATGAGATCGACCGGATCGCCGCGAGGCTGGACAGGCAGCTGGCCGGCAGGGTCTGGCCGCGCAGGGAGCTGGACGAGCTGATGCGGTCGCACAGCACCACCGTCTGGAGCGGCGCCTGGGTGGCGCTCATCCGGGTCCCGCCCTCGGGCACCTGGAAGCGTCGCCGGGCCGACCTCTTCCAGCGGGCCGCGGAGTGGATCGGCCCATCCACCGCGGAAGAGGCCGGAGGGATTCAGCTGCTCCTGCGCCGATACCTCGGTGGCTTCGGTCCGGCCCGACTGGCCGATGCCGCGAAGTGGGCGGGCGTCGACACGGCGAAGATGAAGGTTGCCGCCGAGCGGATGACGCTCCGCCGCTTCCGCGACGAGGAGGGCCGCGAGTTGCTGGACCTGCCGCGCGCTCCCCTGCCGGACGCTTCGACGCCTGCACCGGTCCGCTTCCTGCCCACCTGGGACGCCACGCTGCTGACCCACTGCCGCCGTGCGCGCATCCTCCCCGAGGAGTACCGGCCGCTCGTCTTCAGCACCAAGGTGCCGCACTCGGTCGGCACGATCCTGGTGGATGGCCGGGTGGCCGGCAGCTGGCGGGTGGAACGCGACGGCAAGCAGGCCACGCTGGGCTACACGCTGTTCGAGCCGATCCCGGCTGCCGCGGACCGCGAGCTCCGTGATGAAGCAGCCGGTCTCGTGCGCTTTGTCGAGCCGGAGGCCCCCTCGCACGCCGTTGTGCGCCGCGCCGCGGAGTGACCGCCAGGTGGTGGGCATATATTGACATCGGTCTATATACTGCCGGTGTGAAGTCAACCGATCCCGACGTCGAGCTACTCCAGGCGATCGCCGACCCCGTTCGGCTGTCGATCCTGCGGCAGCTGGCGTCCTCCCCCGGGTCGGTCTGCGCCTGCGACTTCACCGAGTGCTGCACCGTCAGCCAGCCGACCGTCAGCCACCACCTCAAGGTGCTGCGCGAAGCCGGCGTGGTCACCACCGAGCGCCGAGGCACCTACATCTACTACGAGCTCGCCCCGGACTTCGCCCGCCGCTGGAGCGGCATCGGCGCAACCCTGGCCGGCCTCGTCAATGTGGCCTGAAACGGAACCGGAAAGGAGGAATGCGATGGCGCGACAGTGTGACTGCCCATGCGACTCTGATTGCCCCTGTGATTGCTGCTAGCACCCGCGGGCCGGGGGCAACCACGGCCCGAAGGAGACCCCGATGACCGACCAGATTCACGAGACCGTGCGCGAGCGATACGCCCATTCCGCGCTCCAGGTCCTCAGCGCTGGCCACACCGCCACCTGCGGCGACGTCTGCTGCACCGATGGCACCGTCGGACCCGACCTCTACTCAGCCCTCGAGCGCGACGAGCTGCCGGACGCGGCCGTCATGGCGTCGCTCGGCTGCGGCAATCCCATCGCGGTGGCGGATCTCCGCGAGGGCGAGCGCGTCCTCGACCTCGGCTCGGGCGGCGGCATCGACGTCCTCCTCTCCGCCAAGCGCGTCGGACCGACCGGGCGCGCCTTCGGCCTGGACATGACCGATGAGATGCTGACCCTCGCCCAGCGCAACGCGGCCGAGGCGGGCGCCGGCAACGTCGAGTTCCTGAAGGGCCACATCGAGGCGATCCCGCTTCCCGCCGAGAGCATCGACGTGGTGATCAGCAACTGCGTCGTCAACCTGGCGGCGGACAAGCCGTCGGTCTTCCGCGAGATCGCGCGCGTGCTGCGTCCCGGCGGGCGCATCGGCATCAGCGACATCGTGGCCGAGGATAGCCTCACCCCCGACCAGCGCGCAGAGCGTGGCTCCTACGTGGGCTGCATCGCGGGCGCGCTCTCGTTCGGCGAGTTCGAGGAGGGCCTGCGGGCCGTCGGACTGACCGATGTCTCCGTCACCCCGACCCACCCGGTCGCGGACGGGATGCACTCGGCCATCATCCGCGCCGCCAAGCCGGAGGGCGCTTCGGCACCGTTGCCGGAGCTGCGGGCCAGTCAGCTCGCGATGGCGTCAACCGGCTGTGGCTGTGGGGACGGCAGCTGCTGAGACACAAAAGCGACCCGAAGAGATCTTTCTTCGTCTCCCCGGCGCTCTTCCCTCTTTCGAGTTCTTCTCGCCGGTCTTACGCCGTCCGACCTCTTCGGATCGAGGTGAAGTATCCCAGACCGCCCCTGAGCGCACCAGTGCCGAACGGCCCGTTCTGGGCGCTGGGCGTTATCGGTGCCGGCGGCGGCGTCCGGCGGGGGTTGGCCGCGGCCGTTCCCGAACGTCGCGGCGAGGCGGCGGCACGAAGCGGCGGCGGCGGATCTCGACGTTGGCCGCCTCGATGATCGGCGGGAAGCGGACGAAGGCGGCGTAGGCGGCGACCACCATCCCCGGCACCACGAGCAGGAGCAGCAGCGCCAGCGGCACGTGAATGACGACCAGCAGCGGGACCACCAGCCAAGGGCCGAAGATCGACCAGAAGACCCACTCGTGGAGCGCCAGGATGGCAGGGTAGCGGCGGTACATGCGACCGGCGGTGCTGTAGACCAGGATCGCGCCGAGCAGGATCACGAACGCCCCCACCCACATCAGGGTGAAGAGGTCGCCGAAGTTGATCGGTGTGAACGGCTCGAAGAACTTGCCCATCGGCCCGGGAGTCTACCAGCCAGCCAGGCGTCGGACGGCGAGCACAGTCGCGACGGTGACGTCGGCGAGGGTCTCGTAGTCGAGGGTCGCGGGCTTGTCGCTGGCGCGGTGGTAGTGCGGGTTGCGGAAGTTGGCGGTGTCGGTCACCTGGATCGCCGGCAGGCGCTTGTCCCAAAAGCGTCGGTGGTCGCTTCGCGAGAAGTTGCGCGCCAGGGGCACCAGGTTCAACAGTGGGCCGATGATCGGCAGGTCGCACGGGTCGCGCAGCATCACCACCCGCTCCCGCCCGACGGCGGCTGCGGCGCATTCGGCCCAGGTGCGGACCAGCGCGGTCGAATGGCGCCGATGGATCGCCACCACACCGTCACCCGCGTTGTCCCGGGCAAGCAGCCGCTTCGTCTGCCCCGGGTAGAGCATCCCCACCCCCCGCGCCAGCCTCTGGGTATTCGGTCGCGGGTCCATATAGCCGATGGGGTCGAACACGATCGCGGCGCGCACCCGATGGCGCGTGCGCAGCAGCCTGACCAGCTCGCGTGAGCCGATGAGGCCGATCTCCTCGAAGTCGGGCGCGGCCAGGACCACTGTCCGCCGCAGCGAGTCCTCGGCCAGCAGGCGCGCAACCTCCATCAGGATCGCGACGCCGGCCCCGTTGTCATCGGCGCCGGGCGAGTTCCAGACCGTGTCGTGGTGCGCGACGACGACGATCGCATCGGTCTCGCGCCCTGCCTTGGTGCCGATCAAGTTGGCGCCGCGCAGCTCCGGGTAGCGGGTGATCCGCTTCTTCGGGCGGCCGTCGCTCGGCTCGTCGCGCACGCCCCACTCGCCATGAAGCTCGAGCTCCTGGCGCTCGGTCGTCCAGCCCGCCGCGTGCCAGGCGTCCGTGATGACGGCATCGGCCTCGTCCATGGCTGCCGGCGCGTGCAACCGGCTGCGTGGTCCGGGGATCGACTCGACCAGCGCTCGCAGCCGGGCCGGAGAGGTCTGCGAGCGCACCTCCGCGGCGGCGGCAGTCAGCTCAGCCGACGGGTCCGGATAGGAAGGTTCCTTGGTGCCCAGCACCGTGACAGCCTAGCCCGCTGCCACTGCCACGGTTCGAGCGAGGCGATGCTCGCGCACGCGAACTACGCCGCCCTCGATGACCGGCCGCCAGTCAGGATGGTAGGCCCCGCGCTTCGTGAGGGGGACAGTCTGACGGCGCTGCCGATGGCCGACTCCTCTCGGGCACGCCATTGCCGCATACTTGCCGACAGGTTGTGGCACCCGGACCTGTTCGAGTAGACAAAAGAGGAAGACATGGGACCTACGGAGATCGTTATCGCCACCATCGTCATCGCCGTGCTCGGGGGCGTCCTCGCCATCTGGTTCCGTCGACGACAGAAGCCGTAGCCGTCGGATTCCTGCGGAACGACTCCGGAGCTGAGCCCGGGGTCCACAACTTCGTCATCGGCCGGACGCTGCACGTCCGCTCGCAACCGCGCCCCACGCAGAGCAGGGCAAAGCCAGTCGTCTTCTCCGTGGAAGGCTTGACACCAGGCACCGTCCGCCACATGAACCCCGGCAGGGCAACCTGCCGAGGGTTCTGGATTCGTATCGGCCATCATCCGTCTGGCGTCATTCACGCACACTCGGCCATCCGAGCAACTACCTACCCGTAGTCACGCCGTAGAGGCAGCGAGTAGGCTTGGCCCGTGGTTGACCGGGGAGGGACGACCCAGCGGTGTGCTCGCGTGCTGGCGGGCGCGATGCTGGTGCTGGTGGTCAGCGGGTGCACCGTCGCGTCGCGGTCGGCGACCTCGAGCAGTGGGGCATCCGAGTCGTCCGCACCGAGCGGTGCCGTGACGACGTCGCCCAGCGCGAGCGTCGAACCTGGGGTCATGTGGGCGCGCGCCTCCAGGCTCCCGGTCGTCCGTGAGTACAGCGTCGTCGTGGCTGTTGCTCCGATGGGCGAAGGCTTCGTCGCGTTCAGTATCGACGGCGAGGGCGTGCAGAACACGGACCTCTGGCATTCGCCGGACGGCCGCACGTGGGAGTCCGTCGCACCGCGCGGAGACCCTGTCTACGGGGTCGTCGGAGTCGTGGCAGTCGGCGGACGACTTCTTGCGTTCGGGAACATTGGTGGCATCACTGAAATCCGCGCCGCGTTCTGGACGTCGGAAGACGGCGTCACCTGGCGGCGTGCTCAAGCCGATTTCGACGGCGCCCAGGTCATCGATGTCGCCGCCGGCGATGACGGCTTCGTGGCCGTCGGCGGGGCCATCTGGACGTCGACTTCGGGCGAGACGTGGACGCGGGTCACGGACAGCGGCCAATTCGAGGGTGCCTTCCTTTGGGCAATCACGCGAGGCGGCCCCGGCTTCGTGGCCGTCGGCTGGCGTCCCAATCCAGAGCCGGACCTCGCCGTGTGGACGTCGGTCAATGGACGCGAGTGGGCGCTCGCGCCGGACCCCCCCGGCGGTCAGGGCTTTGAAGGCCGCGACGTCGTGGAACGCGAAGGGATGCTGGTGATGGTGGGCGACCGGGTCGGGAGCGGCACCGCCGCCGGCGCGTGGACGTCGACCGACGGGGTGACGTGGCGGCCCGCCGAGGCTTCCGCGAGCTTCGAGGGCAGCGCGATGGTGACGGTAACCGCCACGCCGTCCGGCCTGTTGGCTGTGGGCTCGCGCAACGTGGACGATGCCGGCGTGTGGACCTCGTCGGATGGAAGGGCGTGGGAGCCCTTGGACGATTCAGTATTCGTGGACGCGTTCCTCACGGACGCGACGGTTGCGGTCGGTGTGGTCGTTCTCGTAGGCGCAACGCAGGAGAGGATCGCCGGCTCCGCCTCGTACACCTCCGCGGCGATGGCGTGGTACGGCGAGGTCGAGCAGCGCTGAACCGGCTCGCGTGACCCCGGCCCCTGGTCCGTCCCGATCATTTGGTGCGTTTTCGCAATGCTGCCGCAGGCTGCTGCGCCTACGCCCGAGGCGTCCGAGCCTCGGGGCACGAGTCTCATCGGGTCAGGGGTTCCGCGGCGGCGCCCCGCTCAGGCGGCGAGCGCGGCGTCCAGCTTGGTGAACGCCTCGCGCCAGCCCTGATCGCTGGGGGAAGCCAGATGCTCCGGGAGCCACTGGCGGACCTCGAGTCGAGTCCGTCCGTCGGCCTCGTCGTGGAACTCGAGTCGGACCCTCGTCTCGAACGGCTCGAAGCCCTCAGGTAGCTGGCCGGTGACGTGCATGGTGCCATCGAGCAGCTCGCCGTCGACGACCTGCGTAAGGTCGAAGCGGACGTGGACCCGAATGCGGGGATCGGCTGCAGAGACCTCCGTCCATCGCTGGTGGCCGCCGGGGCGCACGTCGAACTCGATCTCGTCGCGCGGCAGCGAATTACCGATCGGGCCCCACCACGCCGCCAGGAGGTCGGGGTCCGTGAACTCCTGGTAGAGGAGCGTGCGCGGCGCGTCGAAGATGCGGGTAAGGGCGAGCTGCGGGGTCGTCGTCGTGGTCATCGCTTCCCTCTCTTGGTCTTGGTCTCCGGCAGGGATGCCGGCTCCTGTGAGGCGAGTCGAGCGAGGTGCTCGTCGAGCCGGCCGAAGCGCTCGACCCAGAGCCGCTCGCATCGCGAGAGCCACGTCGCCGCGCTGGCGATCGTCGTCGGGGAGAGTCGCGCGCGCCGCCACCTTCCATGCCGGCTTCGGGTGATGAGCGACGCGCGCTCGAGCACCTTGAGGTGTCGGGAGATCGCCGGGAGGCTGATGGAGAAGGGAGCGGCGAGCTCCGTGACCGTCGCCTCACCGAGGGCGAGTCGCTCGACGATGCCCCGGCGGGTGGCGTCGGCGAGCGCACCGAAGAGCAGGTCGAGGTCCCCGCTCGGACGTTCCGGCATGACACTTAACATGCTGGTTAATTATAGCGACCGCTCGGTCCCGCGCAAGCCCTCGACGTGGCGACGGGAGCCTTGTCAGCCCGCGTACCATCGGCGCAACACGGGCTGAGCCGAAGGCTCGTGAGGGAGGGACACGTCATGGATTCCGAGCAGGCGCCTGCCGCGGCCGCGAGCCCCAGTCCCGCGACCCCAAGCCCCGCAAGCAAGGGAAAGGAATACGCCGTTGGCGTCCTGTTCGTCCACGGCATGGGCGAGCAGGTCCAGGGCGACAGCGTCACCGAGATGGGCGACGCGCTCACCGAGTGGCTGCGCAAGTGGCTGGCTCCGGTCGAGAAGTCCGTCTTCAAGATCCGCGAGGCGAGGCTCCGCTCAGGCGGGCAGGTATTCGCCGGCGAGCCGGACCATCCGATCGGGGGGCAGGCACACGTCTCGGTCACCATCAGCGACGAGACCAAAACGCCACCGGCCAAGCAGGAGTGGCAGCTCGCCGAGTCGTGGTGGGCGACGACCTTCAGGCAGGCGACCCTCTTCGAGCTGGTGACGTGGGCCTTCTCCGCCGGCCCGTGGCTGATCGCCTCCCAGCGAGCGGGCCTCGAGAATCGGTTCCGCAGCGCCGTCGGGCCCAACCCGGGGACGCTGCGGCGCGTGCTGAACGCCCTCGCGGCGCTCTTCCTGACCCTGGTCGCGGCGATCGTGGCATCGGCCGTGACCCCGGTCTTCCTCGCCCTGCTGGTCTTCAGCCTGATCCCGATCCCCGCCGTGACGGGCCTCGTCCAGGCGATCGCCAAGAACCTCACGGGGAGCTTCGGCGACCTCCTGATCCTGGTCCGCTCGCCCGTCCGTTTCGCGGCCATGGCAGAGCAGGTCCGCACCGACATTGCAGCCATGTCCAGGACATGCGACCGGGTCATCGTGCTGGCCCACTCGCAGGGCAGCGCCGTCTCCTGGCACGCCATTCGGCGCACCGCCGAGCAGGACGCCGACAAGCGGGCGCGGATCGACCTCTTCCTCAGCTTCGGACAGGCGTTCCGCAAGCTGAAGTCGCTCTACCTGGTGCAGACCGGCCCCGGGCGGCGGAAGCTGACCTTCTTCGGACTGGCGACACTGACCACCGTCCTGCTGCTGATCGCCGGCTACAACGGCGCCGGCGTCCTGGCCGAGGTGATCACCAGCAAGTTCAACCCGGCGGAGGTCCTCTACCACGCGCAGATCCCTCTCTCGTGGTTCGGTGGCGCGCTGCTGGGCGTGCTGATCGTGCAGGAGCTGCTGGTCCGCATGGCGAACCAGAACGACGCGGCCGGTGAGGCGGAGATCAAGGACGAGATCGAGCGGGTGCAGAAGGCGATGCCCGGCTTCCAGTGGCTGGACCTGTGGGCATCGGCCGATCCGGCGCCCAACGGTCCGCTCCTCACCGAGGTTCCGAAGGGGGTCGAGTCGTACAAGATCCGCAACGTGGGGAGCACCCTCCTCGACCACGCGATCTACTGGAGCAACCGGACCGTCTTCGTCAGCGCGGTCGCTTTCGCCGCGGCGAGCCTTGCCCCAGCCAGCCCGATGGGCACGCGCGAACGCATCCCTCAGGAGCTGCGCGAGGCGGCCAAGGTCCGGTCGAGGCGGGTGACGCTGCTGCTGGCCGGTCGCATCCTCTTCCTCGTCTCCCTGGCCACGACCCTGTGGGGCGCGCGCAACCACCTCCCCGAGTGGGGCAAGGCGATCCTCGACTGGGTCAACTCCCTGCCGCTCCCGGACTGGTTCGCCGGTTGGCCGCCCATCGCGAACGGGTTCGTCGCGGCCGGCGTCATCGCTGTCGCCAGCCTGATCCTGTGGTGGGTGACGATCAAGGGCTGGGACATCGTCATCGGCGCCGATGAGGCTGCCTTCTTCGGGCGCAAGCCTGCCGTGGACTGGAGCCCGCTCCTGGTCGTCTGGCTGATCGGCGCGGTCGCGCTGCCGACCGGGGTGGTCGCTGGGCTGTCGGCGTTCCTCAACAACTGGAGTGTCTTCCTGGCGTACGTGATCCTCGCGGCGGTGGGAGTCCCGATGGCGCTGATCAGCCTCTCCGCCGGCGGGAGAACGCTGGACGAGGCACCCGGACCGCCCGCGGCCTAGGGCCGGGTCGTCCGCGG
>Ga0214472_10006208_pt1 | contig 12527 bp, 9 predicted proteins | sample RVTome_6_FD_207662 | JGI IMG/M metagenome (GOLD analysis project Ga0214472, IMG submission 207662) | Soil microbial communities from uranium-contaminated site in the Upper Colorado River Basin, Wyoming, United States - RVT140D175 | ecosystem: Environmental > Terrestrial > Soil > Contaminated >... | reverse complement strand
GCCGGCGTGCCCGGCGTGCCGACACGGTCCCCGGCCCCTCAGGGAACGGTGAAGCTCACCGCCGCGCTCTGCGCGTAGCCCACGCGGATCGCAACGGCGGTGACGACGCTCCGAGACGGCGCTTCGAAGGGCTCGGTGTAGAGGCGCCAGTGGTCGGGACCGAAGCCCCGGCCGTCGACCTGGAAGGCCACGGCCGCGCCGGGAGTCGGGCAGTCGAGCTCGACACGGCCCTCGCGCCACGCGACCAGGGGAGCCGCCGTCGCCGGCTGGACGCCGTCCGGCCACATCGACAGGACCAGATCCGCTTCGGGCCGGAGCGGGTCGTCGCCGTTCTCCTCGACCCAGCTCGCGAGAACGCCCCGCAGGCGCTCGACGTGGGAGCGGTAGGGGGCCTCGCGCGCGAGATCGTGCACCTCGTACGGATCGGCCACCGTGTCGTAGAGCTCCTCCGCTGCCCTCGGGTGCCGGAACCACAGCGCCTGGACCTCGTCCAGCTCGCCCGCGTCGCGCCGGCGCAGCAGCTCCTGCATGGTCCCCATCTGCCGGCGGTAGGCCACGTCGAGATAGGCCGGGATCTCGGGCCGGTAGTTCCGGATGTACTTGAACCTCCGGTCCCGCACCGCGCGCTGGGCGTCGTAGAGCTCGTCGAGGCGGTCGCGGGCGGCGAAGACGTACTCGCGGGTCGGCCCCTTCTGCTCTCCCCAGAACGGCCGGCCCTGCATCCACTCCGGCACCGCGACCCCGGCGAGGGAGAGGACGGTGGCCGGGATGTCGACGAAGCTCACGAGGTCGTCCACGACCTCGCCCGCGTGCTCGCCACCCGGAAACCGCATGATGTAGGGCACGTGCAGACCGGAGTCGAGGACCTGCCTCTTCTGGCGGGGGAGCGGCCCCCCGTTGTCGGAATAGAAGATGACGATGGTCTCGTCGGCGAGCCCCGCCTCGTCGAGCTCGGCGAGGATCTCGCCCACCTGGCGATCCATCACCGCGACGTTGCTGTACACCCGCGCCACGTCCCGCCGGACGAGCGGCGTGTCGGGGAAGTAGGGAGGCAGCAGCACCCGCTCCGAAGGGACCACCACCGGGTCGTTCGCCCGGCCCCAGACCTGCGACTCGTGGGTCGTCTCGAGGTTGAAGATCGAGAAGAACGGCATTCCCGCCGGCCGGTGCTTCCAGTGCGCGGTGCGCCCGTTCTCGTCCCACGCCGTGAGGGGCGCCTCGAACTGGTAGTCGGTCTTCGCGTTGTTGGTCGTGAAGTAGCCCGCGGCACGCAGCAGCTCGGTGTACGGCCGCACCCGGGGCGGGGGGACGACTTCGTAGGGCGAGATGCCGGGCACGCCTTCATGGCTCGTGCGCATGTGATCGGCCCCGATCGCCGTCGGGTACATTCCGGTGATGAGGGCCACCCGGGAGGGCGCGCACACGCCGGAGACGTCGAACATCCGCGTGAAGCGCACGCCCTCGCGGGCGAGCGCGTCGAGGACGGGCGTCCGGGCGACGGTGTCCCCGTAGCTTCCGAGCAGCGGCGAGATGTCCTCGCACACCACGCAGAGGATGTTCGGACGACCGCGCCCTTTCCCGACCGGCCTTCTCGGCGACGCGGGGGGACCGCCCCGCCGGCGCGCCTCGGCGGGGCCGACGGCCCGAGGGCTCGCCCGGCGTGACCCAGAGGTCGCGATCCCCGGCCCGCGGCCATCCCTCACGCAACGCACCGAGAAGGCGTTGTCCTTCAGGTAGAAGTCGTCTTCGACGAGGGTCCGGTACCGCGGCGGCTCGGGGTGCCAGTGGCGGTCGAGCTGCACCGACGCCGCGCGCACCGCGTCGCCCTCGGTCGACGTCCAGAACATAGCCCAGTGCCCCTGGCGGCCGAATGAGCCACGAAACCCCGTTCCCGCTGGCAGCGCGGTGAAGCCCACCGCGTCCGTCCCGTCGTAAGCGGGCTCGTGGTCCTCGCGCGCCTTGAGCTGCTCGCCGGCCGTCTTTGGGCCGAGGTGGCGGGCGAGGGCCTCCCACTCCTCGCGCGAGGGCAGGTGCCAGCCGGCGGGACAGATCCCTCGCGCGCCCGGCGTGCCGTCGCCCTGCATCGCCTCGCCCCAGGTGTAGAGCCCCCCGTACACGCGGCAGCTCTCGGGGTCGTTGTCGTAGCACGTCTTCTCCGCCGCCTCCGGGTCCTCGGGTCGGGCGTCCGCCACCTCGCGCCCGTGGTCGAGGTTTCGGGCCATCCAGCACTGGTCGTCGATCTGGACCGTGGGGTAGCGCCGGCCGTCGCGCGGGTCGATGAGGGTGTCGCCGCAGGCGCTCTGGCTCCCTGCCAGGCTGGCGGGAGCGGCGGCAAGCGTCAGGCTCAGGGCGCTGAAGGAAAGAACGGGACGGAGCATCGGCGACCTCCGGGGAGAAGCGACCAGCGGGAAGAGCGCGGCGACGTCGACCGTCTGAAGACGGGACGGAGGATGTCACGAACCGGCGGGGGAGGAAACCCGCGCCGGCCGGTCTCACTCCTCCGGTGGTCGGGCCAGGCCCTCGACCACGGTGGCTCCGGGCGCCTTCAGGATCTCGTTCGGGTCGAGCCGGAGCTTCGAGGCCCGTCCCCCTCCTCCCACGATCACCAGGGGCCTCGTGAGGACGGTGGCGTCGACGTAGACGGGTATCCCGTCGGGCAGCCCGAAAGGGGCAACGCCGCCGACCAGCATTCCCGTGAGCTGCTCGGTCTCCTCGCGCGAAGCGAAGGAGAGCCGGCGGGCTCCGACGAGCTCGCGCAGGCGGTGGTTCACGTCGAGGCGCGTCGTGGCGAGGGCGACGCAGAGCACGGGGCGCCGCGGCTCCTTCTTCGACGTGACGACGATGGCGTTGGCGCAGTCTTCGGGGGCGACTCCGTACCGCTCACAGAAGGCGCCCGTGTCGGCGAAGCCGGGGTCGCACTCGAGCCGCTCGCAGGCGACCCCCAGTCGGCGGACGGCCTCGGCGACGACGTCCTCGGGGGAGCGGGTGGTCACCGCCCCATGATGCCAGCACCCGCCCCGGGACGGCACCCCCCTCGAGAGGGTGCCCGGGACAGACCTCCATGGGCCCTCCTGCTCATTGAAGGATGAGCGACCTGGTCGGTATGGTGGCGCGGAGGACGTGATGGACGACCCCTATGCCGTCGACCGCCGGGGCTTCCTCAAGACCGGCGCCACCGCCGCCGCCGCGACCGCCGTCGCCTGTGGCCGGAGAGGGAGCTCCTGGCGAGCGCTCACCGAGGCCGAGGCCCGCACCCTCGCGGCGGCCTGCGACCAGATCGTCCCCCCTGACGATTTCCCGGGGGCGGTGGAGGCGGGGGCCGTCGTCTTCATCGACCGCCAGCTCGCCACCCGCGAGAAGGACCAGCTCGTCTTCTGGCGCCGGGGACTGGCCGGGCTCGACGCGACCGCCCGCCGCCGCCACGGCGTCCCGTTCGAGGAGATCGACTCCAAAGGCCAGGCGGGGCTGCTGCGGGACGTGGAGGCGGGACGCGCCCCGGCCGAGGACTGGACCGGGGTCGAGGCCGGGGCCTTCTTCGACCGCCTCGTCTCCTACACGATGATGGGCTTCTACGGGGATCCCCGGCACGGTGGCAATCGCGAGCGGGTGAGCTGGCGGATGCTGGGCGTGCCCGACCCGCCCATCCGTGGCCGGCTCCACGAGACGCCGCCGGGCGAGCGGGGGTAGGCGAGGTGGCGCTGCCCAGGGTCGACGTGGTGGTGGTGGGCTCGGGCGCCGGCGGGGGAGTGGCGGCCTGCCAGCTCGCCGAGGCCGGGCTCCGCGTCGTCCTCCTCGAGAAGGGCCGGTGGCACTCTCCTTTCGAAGAGCGCAAGGACGACCTGGTCAACCAGCGCAACTCGAGCCTCGGCGTGGCCTACGGGCCCGACGCCGAGAGGAACCCCAGGGTCTTCGTGGATCTGCAGGGACACGCGCGGATCGTGCGTCCTCGTCAGGGCGAGTACAGCCCCAACGCGAGCTGCGTGGGCGGCGGCACCGTCAGCTACGGCGCCCAGGCCTGGCGATACATGCCCCAGGACTTCCGGATGCGCTCGACGTACGGGACGGTCGAGGGATCGACCCTCGAGGACTGGCCGATCGGATACGACGACCTCGAGCCGTACTACGAGAAGGCGGAGTACGAGATCGGGGTCAGCGGCGACGTCTCCGCCAACCCCTTCGGCGGCCCGCGCCGCAAGCCCCTCCCCATGCCGCCGATGCAGCCGAAGTCGAATGAGTACGAGATCCTGAGGCCGGCCGCGCTGCGCCTGGGCCTGCACCCGTTCGACACCCCGCTCCTCATCAACAGCGTGCCCTACAACGGCCGCTCCGCCTGCATGCGCATCCGGTGGTGCGTGGGCTTCGGCTGCGAGACGGGGGCCAAGAACGGCACCCACAACACGGTGATCCCGCGGGCTCTCGCGACCGGGCACTGCGAATTGCGGACGCGCGCGGTGGCGAAGGCGGTGATGGTCGACGACCGGGGGCGGGCGAGCGGGGTCGCCTACTTCGACGCGAACGACCGCCTCCAGGTGCAGCCCGCCGACGTGGTCGTCGTCTCCTGCGGTGCCACCGAGTCGGCGCGGCTGCTCCTGATGTCGAAGAGCCGGCTCTTTCCGCAGGGCCTCGGCAACCGCCACGACTGGGTGGGCCGCAACATGACCGGCCACACCTACACCGGGGCGGTGGGCTTCTTCGAGGAGGAGATCTACGACGACATCGGGCCCGGGGTCTGCGTCTCGGTGTGCGACTACAACCATGGCACCCCGGGGATCATCGGCGGCGGCATGCTCGCCAACGAGTTCATCCGCCTGCCGATCCAGTTCGTGGGCGCCTCGCCGCCGGGGACGCCGCGGTGGGGACGGGAGCACAAGGACTTCATGCGCCGCCACTACCGGCGGAACATCATGGTCCAGGGTCCGACCCACGACCTGCCGACCTGGGACGGCCGCGTCCAGCTCGACCCCGAGGTGAAGGACTACTGGGGCCTCCCCGTGCTGCGCATCTCCGGAGACAACCACGAGCAGACCCGGATCACCGCCAACCTCCAGGCCGAGCGGGCCGAGGCCTGGCTTCGGGAAGCCGGCGCCGTGCTCACCTACCAGCGGCGCGCGGGGCGCGGGGTCAGCGGCCACCAGCACCAGTCGGGCACCTGCCGCATGGGCCGCAATCCCAAGACGTCCGTCGTCGACCCGAGCGGCCGCGTCCACGACGTGCCCAACGTCTTCGTGATGGACGCCAGCGTCCACGTGACGAACGGCGGCTTCAACCCCGCCCTCACGATCCTCGCGAACGCCTACCGGGCCTCGGACCTGTTGGTCAGGGCCTGGAACGGCGGCGGGCTGAGGGGGTAGGGATGGCGGGGCTCCGCGCCGTCTTCGCCGTCCCCGCCGCGCTGGCCGTGGCCGGCGTCGCCGCTCTCGCCGGAACGAGCTGGTACTACGGCGGCGACGGCGGCACGGGATGTGCGCGCTGCCACGAGATCCGTCCGATGGTCGACTCCTGGGCGGCCTCGACCCACCGCACCGTGGCCTGCCAGGAGTGCCACGGCCGTTCCTTCTCGGCCGACCTGCGCATGCACGCGAAGAACCTGCAGCGGGTCTGGCTTCACGCATGGGGAGAGGCCCCCGAGCAGATCCACCTCCGTCAGCCGGACGTCGTCGCCCTGGTCGACCGCTGCGGGGGGTGCCACCGTCAGGAGCGCGCGGACTGGGAGAGCGGGCCCCACGGCACCCCCTATGCCGCCCTCTTCCTCAACCCCGAGCACAACGCGAGCCAGCAGCTCATGGACGACTGCCTGCGCTGCCACGCGATGCACTTCGAAGGAGGGATCTCGGCCCTCGTCACTCCGATCGACCGTGAAGGCCCGTGGACCTTCGTCGATTCCGAGGTCGCGGGCCTTCCCGCCATTCCCTGCTTCACCTGTCACGCCGTCCACCGCCGCGGCGAGCCCCTCGGGCGGAGGACACAGCGACGGCAGGAGCCCGGTCGGGACCAGGAGATCGTCCGGCCCTCCCTCGCCTTCTACGATCGTCGCTCGCTCGAGCACGTCCCGGTCGTCGACCTGCCGCTGCCCGCGATGCGGGAGGGCGGGCGCCTCGTCCGCACGAGCCCCGATCCTCGGCAGGCCCTGTGCTACCAGTGCCACGCGCCGCGCGCGGGGAACGAGGTCTTCTCGGGCGACGACCGCACGCCCACCGGGGTCCACGAGGGCCTCAGCTGCGCGGCGTGCCACTCGCGGCACGGGTTGACGACACGCGCCTCGTGCGCCGGGTGCCACCCGCGTCTGTCGAACTGCGGCCAGGGCGTCGAGACGATGGACACGACGTTTCGCTCGCCCGACAGCCCGCACGACGTGCACCGCGTCGCGTGCGCGGACTGCCACCCCAAGGGGGTTCCGGGGCGGAAGGCGCGCTCCGGGGCTCCCGGCGGGGGTCCGTAGCCCGCGGTCCGCGGAGTATCATCGGGTCGAATAGCGGGGGAATCGGATGCTTCCCAAGAAGGAGGCCGAGCCGGAGCGCTACGCGGGCCGGCCGCTCCTCATCGTCCTCGAGCACTACGTGCTCGCCGTCATCGGCGAGCTGCGGCCCGAGAAGAGCCACGCGATGATGGCCGTCGTGCAGAAGGTGTTCGGGGGGGGAGACGACTGGAAGACCACGGTGCGCCAGCGCCTGGGACTCACCGACGCCTTCGACGGGGAGGTCCTCACTCTCTGGCGGAAGAACCGCCACCTCGCCGCCCAGAGCGGAGTCGAGCTACACCCCGTGCAGTTCGCGAAGATGTTCGCCGACGAGAACCTCGCCCCGCTGTTCGAGGAAGAGGGGGAGTGAGCCCGCCGCACCACCGCGGCCAGGCGTTTCTCCTCTCGCGCCAGCTCGGACACCGGCTGCCCGGTGCCGCGTCTGCGTTTGGCACTGGAGCGGGCTGGGGAGCCCCCGCCGCTCCTGAGGCCGCGCCAGAGAGGGCTGGTCCTCCGAATCGCGGGCCTCGCGCCGGGAGCCGAGGAGAGAGTCGGGGTGCGGTCGGAGTCAGTCCCCGGGGCTCACCCGGCACGGCTCGCTCCGTCCCCGGGGGACGGAGCGAGCGGCTCCGATCTATGATGAGCGCGAGCGAGGAGGAGCCGATGACGACAAGGCGGCGCAGCCGCGTGATCACCGAGGGCGACGTCCGCGCCCCCAACCGATCGATGCTGCGGGCGGTGGGCTTCGGCGACGACGACTTCGAGAAGCCGATCATCGGGCTCGCGAGCGCCCACAGCACGGTCACTCCCTGCAACATGGGGATCGGAGCGCTCGCCGAGCGGGCCGAGGCCGAGCTGCGTCGCTCGGGGACGATGCCCCAGCTCTTCGGCACCATCACCGTGAGCGACGGCATCTCCATGGGCACGGAGGGCATGAAGTACTCGCTCGTGTCCCGGGAGATCATCGCGGACTCGATCGAGGCGGTCTGCAACGCCCAGTCGATGGACGGTGTGCTCGCGATCGGCGGATGCGACAAGAACATGCCGGGCGCGATGATCGCTTTCGCTCGCCTCGACATTCCTTCCCTCTTCGTCTACGCGGGCACCATCAAGCCGGGCTGCCACGCCGGGCGCGACCTCACGATCGTCAGCGTCTTCGAGGCGCTGGGTCAGTTCGAGGCGGGGAAGATCCCCCACGACGAGCTCATCGCGATCGAGAAGGCGGCGATCCCCGGGGCCGGGGCCTGCGGAGGGATGTTCACGGCCAACACGATGTCCTCCGCGATCGAGGCGATGGGGATGAGCCTGCCCCGCTCGTCCACGATGTCGGCCGAGGACGCCGAGAAGGCCGAGAGCGCCGCGCTGTCGGCTCGGGTCCTCGCGGAGGCGGTCGGAAGCGACCTGCGGCCGAGCCGCATCCTCACCCGGGAGGCCTTCGAGAACGCCATCGCGGTGGTGATGGCGATCGGCGGCTCCACCAACGCCGTCCTCCACCTGCTCGCCATCGCCCACGCCGCGAAGGTGCCGCTCACGCTCGACGACTTCGAAGAGATCCGGGGCCGAGTGCCCGTCCTGTGCGAGCTCAAGCCCTCCGGCCGCTTCGTCACCACCGACTTCCACCGGGCGGGGGGTGTGCCGCAAGTGATGAAGATGCTGCTCGCGCACGGTCTGCTGCATGGGGGCGCCCTCACCATCGCCGGGAAGACGGTCGGGGAGACGCTCGCCGCGGTTCCCGACGAGCCGCCCTCGGGGCAGGACGTGATCCGGCCCTTCGCCAAACCTCTCTACCCCCAGGGGCACCTCGCGATCCTGCGCGGCAACCTCGCCACCGAGGGCGCGGTGGCCAAGATCACCGGGATCAAGACGGCGAAGATGACCGGTCCCGCGCGCGTGTTCGAGAGCGAGGACGGCTGCACCGAGGCGATCTTCGCGGGAAGGGTCAAGACCGGCGACGTGGTGATCATCCGCAACGAGGGGCCCCGGGGCGGCCCGGGGATGCGGGAGATGCTCTCGCCCACCTCGGCGCTGATTGGCGTCGGCCTCGGGGGCTCGGTCGGCCTCGTCACCGACGGTCGGTTTTCGGGGGGAACCTACGGCCTCGTCGTCGGCCACGTGGCCCCGGAGGCGGCGGTCGGCGGCGGGCTCGCTCTCGTGCGCGAGGGCGACCCGGTGACGATCGACGCCGAGCGACGGCTTCTGCAGCTCGAGGTGGACGAGGGCGAGATCGCGCGGCGACGGGCGGCGTGGGCGCCGCCGTCTCCGCGCTACACGAGCGGCGTGCTCGCCAAGTACGCGCGGCTCGTGGGCAGCGCGGCGCAGGGGGCGGTGACCGACGGGCTGTGATACTTCCCTCGGAGTGTGCCCGCGGGCGGTAGAATGCCGGCACACTCTTCGAGGAGCCATGGTCCAGTGAGCCTGCCCGCCGGCCATCGGCTGGGTCCGTACGAGGTGGTCGCTCCCGTCGGGGCCGGGGGGATGGGCGAGGTGTACCGGGCGCGGGACGTCCGGCTCGGGCGCACCGTCGCCGTCAAGATCCTCCCCCCCGAGCTGGGTGCCGACGAGAGGTACCGCCACCGCTTCGAGCGCGAGGCCCGCGCCGCCTCCGCTTTGTCCCATCCCCACATCGCCCACCTCTACGACGTCGGGGAGCAGGACGGGACCCACTTCATCGCCATGGAGTACGTCGAGGGCGAGAACCTGCGCGCGCTCGTCTCCCGGGGCCCGCTCGAGGCGGACCGGATCGTCGACATCGGCCTCCAGATGGCCTCCGCCCTCGACGAGGCGCACGCGGCAGGGATCGTCCACCGGGACATCAAGTCGGCGAACGCCGTCGTGTCCGCGAAGGGGCAGGTCAAGGTGCTCGACTTCGGCCTCGCCCGCCAGACCCGCGACGCGGCGGGTGTCGACAGCCAGCTCAGCACCGACGCCCAGACGCAGGCCGGGGTCGTGATGGGCACGGTGCCCTACATGAGCCCGGAGCAGGCGCTGGGGAAGGACGTGGACGCCCGCACCGACCTCTTCAGCCTCGGCGTCGTTCTCTACGAGCTCGCCACGGGTCAGCTCCCCTTCGCCGGGGACACGGCGACCCAGACGATCGACCAGATCTGCCACGCGACGCCGGTGCCGCTCGCCACCTCGAACCGCGGCGTGCCGGAGGAGCTGGAGCGCATCGTCCGCAAGTGCCTCGAGAAGGATCGTGACCGGCGGTACGCCACCGCGGGCGACCTCGTGGTGGACCTGCGCAACCTCCAGCGCGCCCGCGATTCGGGAGCGGTCGCGACTCCGAAGCCGAGCGCGGCCGGGCGGCGGCGCACCCTGGCGCTCGTCGGCCTGGCGCTTCTCCTGGGGGCGCTCGCGGCGGGCGCGGCATTCCTCTGGCGGGCCCGGGGCGTCCCGGGGGCGATCGACTCGATCGCGGTGCTCCCGTTTCGCAACGAGAGCGCCGACCCCGAGGTCGAGTACCTGAGCGACGGGATCACGGAGTCCCTCATCAACGCGCTCGCGAAGTCGCCCGACCTCAAGGTCATCTCGCGCACCTCGGCCTTCGCGTTCAAGGGAAGCCAAGAGGCGATTCGAGAGATCGGGCGCAAGCTGAGCGTGCGGGCGCTGGTCGTCGGCCGACTCGTCCAGCGCGGCGACCGGCTCGCGATCAGCGCCGAGCTGGTCGACGTCGCCGACGAACGGCAGCTCTGGGGCGGCCGCTACGACCGCTCGGTGGCCGACCTGCTCGAGATCGAGCAGGAGCTGACGCAGACGATCGCCGATCGGCTGCGCCTCCAGCTCTCGGGCGACGAGGTGAAACGCCTCGGCGAGCGGGGCACCCGCAACCCGGAGGCCTACCAGCTCTACCTCAAGGGCCGCCACTTCAGCGAAGGCACGGCTGACGAGATGGACAAGGGTCTCGAGGCGTTCCAGCAGGCGGCGCGGCTCGACCCGGACTACGCGCTCGCCCACGCTGCCATCGCCGAGGCCTACATGCTGCGGGTGCTGCACGGGACGAGCAATCCCGAGGAGGCCCGGCGGGCCGTGCGCGCGGCGCTGGACCGCGCCGTCGCCATCGACCCGGAGCTGCCGGACGCGCACATCGTCGCCGGCAACGTCCGGCTGCTCTTCGACTGGGACTGGGCGGGCGCCGAGGCCGAGTTTCGGCGGGCCATGGAAGCGGCGCCGGCCAGCTCCCTCGCGCAGATGGAGTACGCCTGGTGCCTGTGGTCGGCGGGCCGCTACGACGAGGCCCTGGTGCACAGCAAGAAGGCGCTCGACCTCGACCCGCTCTCGCGCGGTCCGATGCACCACGTCGGCTTCACCTACCTCGGAGCGCGTCGGTACCCTGAGGCGGTGGCGAGCTTCCGCAAGACGCTCGAGGTCTACCCCGAGTGGATCTGGGGCTGGGTGAAGATGGGCATCGCCTACGCCTACGGCGGTCGATCGGGGGAGGCCCTCGAAGCGGCCGAGCACGCCGAAGCCCTCATCGCCCAGGGAGGGGAAACGCCGCTCCTGCGCGCCTGGCTCGGGGTCCTCTACGCCCGGGCCGGTCGGGTCAACCGAGCCCATGCCGCGCTCGTGCGCCTTGCCGAGATCGGCAAGCTCCAGTCGGTGGACCCGACCGACGTGGCGTCCGTGTACGCCGCGATGGGGGAGAACGAGAAGGCCATCGAGTGGCTCGAGAAGGGCTATGACCAGCACGCGCCCAACATGAGCTTCGTGGCGACGCTCGTGTTCTTCGATGGCCTGCGGCAGGATCCGCGCTTCCTGCGCCTGATGGAGCGGCTCGGCCCGCCCTGGTCGACCCTGAAGATCGGCTGATCCGTCCCGGCCTCTTCGCCCGGAACTTTCTGGCAAGCTCCCTGGGATCAGCGGGCTACGATTGCCTCGAGATTCGGATGGACGACCGGTGCCCGCGAGCCGATCCGGCCCCGGCAGTCGGACGGCGGTCTGCGCCAGGGTACATGAACGAGATCGATGCCAAGCACAAGCAGGTGTCATCCCTAACGTCTACGAACAAAAGACCTTGACAGCGGCCGCGTCACTCCCGTAGTCTCATCGGACCCGTCATGACCCTCGACCACGCAGACCGGACCGACTTCCTCTCGAACGTCGCCGTAGGTCTGCTGCGACTGTCCCTGCGGGCCCTGCTGCGGGGCCTGATTAGACTCGGGGGTTCTTTGACCTAGGCGTAGGCAGATCGAGGCCAAAGAGAACCCCCGGGGACGCAAGCCTCGGGGGTTTTCGTTTGTGGGCCGTTATCGCGGAGGAGCGAGTGCAACGAACCGGCGCGCAGATCGTGTGGGAGTGCCTGGTGAAGGAAGGGGTCGACGTCGTGTTCGGCTACCCCGGCGGCGCCATCCTTCCCACCTATGACGCCATGCTGGACTACCCCGTCCGGCACGTCCTGGTCCGGCACGAGCAGGGCGCGGCACACATGGCCGACGGCTACGCGCGGGCGAGCGGGCGCGTCGGGGTGGCCATCGCCACCTCGGGCCCGGGGGCGACCAACCTGACCACCGGCATCGCGACGGCAATGCTCGACTCGTCGCCCACGGTCTTCATCACCGGCCAGGTCCCCTCGAAGGTCCTCGGGACCGACGCCTTCCAGGAGACCGACGTCACCGGCATCACCCTCCCCATCACCAAGCACAACGCGCTCGTCACCGACGTGCGGCAGCTGGCGAGAACGATCCGCGAGGCGTTCGTGATCGCGCGCTCCGGTCGGCCGGGTCCGACGCTCGTCGACGTCTGCAAGGACGCGCAGCAGGCCTCGACCGAGTTCCACTGGCCGGAGACGGTGAGCCTGCCCGGCCTCGTCGAGGCCGATGCGCCGCGGGCCGAGGATCTCGCGCGGGCCGCCGAGCTCATCGAGAAGGCAGAGCGGCCGCTCATCCTCGCCGGCGCCGGCGTCATCCGGTCCGGCTCGACCCAGGCTCTGCTCGACTTCGTCGAGCTCACCGGCACCCCGGTGGCGCTGACGCTCCTCGGTCTGGGCGGCTTCCCGCCCAGCCACCCGCTTTGCCTGGGCATGATGGGGATGCACGGCGAGGCGTACGTCAACAGCGCGATCCAGCAGGCCGAC
>Ga0214472_10006207_pt1 | contig 12528 bp, 6 predicted proteins | sample RVTome_6_FD_207662 | JGI IMG/M metagenome (GOLD analysis project Ga0214472, IMG submission 207662) | Soil microbial communities from uranium-contaminated site in the Upper Colorado River Basin, Wyoming, United States - RVT140D175 | ecosystem: Environmental > Terrestrial > Soil > Contaminated >... | reverse complement strand
AAGGGTGTCGATAGCCGTAGTGCTGCGACCCGCCACCACGATCACCGACGCGCCCGCGTGGTAGGCCGCCAGGATGGCAAGGTCGGTTGGGGCGAGCCGAATCGACGTCTCGGTGCGGTTGGTGCCGAGGGCGTCCATGCGGGTGCGGCCGGCCGCGTCTGACGTCGGCACCACCACGTGTGCCGCGGTCAATGCGGCCTCGGACGCGGCGTCGATGCCACCGACGATCACCTGCGGCGTGCGCGTGCGTCTCGCGACCGCGTCAGCAGCTCCGCCCTCGGCGATCATGATCGGCTTGCGTTCCCGCAGGAATCGACGGAGCGCGCGCAGGTCGGACTCCACGGCGTCGCCCACTCCCACGACCACGACGGCGCGTCCCCGCACGTCGACGCCAAGGTCCGGGAGCCCTGCGCCTTCGAAGAAGAGTTCCGGTTCGGCCTCAAGGCGCGCAAGCGCGTTCGTGCCGAACGACGCGGTCTGGACGCGCAGTTGCGCGCGCGCGGAGCCGGTCGCCGAGTCAACGAGCGCGGCGGTGAGCACCGTCCCGGCGGCGACCTCGTCGCCACCGCGCACGACTCGGCCGTCATCCACGGTCACCGTCGCGCCGTCTCGCAACGCGAGCACCGCGGCTCCCGCGTCGTCCACGACAACGATCCCGGCCTCCAGGAGCACGCGGGCCCCGGACGCGGGATGCCGGCCGGACACCGTGCGCTGGGCGTTGACCACTGCGGCCGGTGCGGCGTCAACCAACGCGCGGGCGTCGACTGAGTTCAGGTCGAGCGCGTCGATCACGATGATGTCGCCCGCCTTGGAGCGGGCTGCGAGGTTGCGGATGGCACCGCCGACGCGCGTTCGGCCGGAGATCATGACTCCGTCCTCGGGCACGGCGGAGCCGTCGGATTCGCGAGACTCGGCCATGTTCCTCATCGTGCCACGGCGGAGGCCTCCAACAGCTCAACGGCGTGGGCGCGTGCGGTACTCGAGTCCGCCTTGCCCGACATCAGGCGCGCGATCTCCTCGACGCGTGCGTCGCCGGTCACGGCGTGAACCTGCGCGCGCGTCACGGCGCCGTCGGTCGACTTCTCCACGACAATGTGCGCGTCGGCGCAGGCTGCCACCTGGGCCAGGTGCGTCACGACGATGACCTGATGGGTGCGCGCCAGCAATGCCAGCCGCTGCCCCACGGCGGCCGCGGCCTTCCCACCCACGCCTGCGTCCACCTCGTCGAACACGAAGGTGTGCCCGGCGTCGACCGCTCGGCGTGCGAGCGAGACTTCGATCGCGAGCATGATGCGCGACAGCTCGCCTCCCGATGCCGCGTCGGCGACGGGCCGAGGCTGCGCGCCGGGGTGGGCTGCGAGCGTCATGGACACCGTGTTCGCGCCGTGGGGCCCTGGCGTCACACGCACCACATCCACGCCGAAGCGTGCGTCGATCATCGCCAATTGCGCCAGCTCCGCCTCGACCGCGGCAGCCAGGTCGGCGGCCGCGCGCTCACGTCCGCGGTGCACGGCTGCGGCGAGTTCGTCTACGCTGCGCGCGGCCGCGCGTTCGTCGGCGCGCCTCGCCTCGAGCGTGTCGTCCCATGCGTCGTCCGTCGCGATGGCCGTCCGCGCCCGCCCTGCGAGGGCGAGCAGACCGTCGAGGTCGGTTCCGAACCGCCTCAGGAGCGTCGAGATCGAACTTCGCCGTGCGTGCAGCGCATCGAGCGAGGAACCGTCGGCGTCGAGGCCGTCAAGGTAGCGCGACAGTTCGGTCGCGATGTCGGCCGCGTGGTAGCGAAGGTCTGCGATCCGGGTCTCGAGATCGCGCATCGACGGCTCGTGCGCTGCCGCGGGTCCGAGTACGCGCCCGGCCGCTTCGAGAACGGCCACAGCGGTGGCGCCGTCGTCTCCCGCAAGCATGTCGTGGGCGCCTGCAACGGCAAGGCGCATGTCGTTCAGGTTTTCGAGGACGGAGATCCGTCCCGCGAGCGCGTCGTCTTCGCCCGGCTGAGGATCGACCGCATCGATAGCGGCGAGGTCGGCACGCAGCCGCGCGACCTCGGCACGCTGTGCCTGTGCGCCCTCCTCCATCGCCGCGAGCGCGGAGCGTGCGTCGGCCCAGGCGGCCCACGCATCGCGGTAGTCGGTGAGCAAGGCGAGATGATCCGTGCCCGCGTACGCGTCGAGCGTCTCTCGTTGCCGTGCCGCGGTCCTGAGACGCACCTGGTCACTCTGCCCGTGCACAGTCACGACATGCTGGGCCAGGTCCGCGAGCAACGCATGGGGCACCGTCCGCCCGCCGAGGGTGGCACGCGAGCGCGTGGTGGCGCCCACGGTGCGGGCGATCACTACCTCGCCGTCTTCCACGACCGCGCCGGCGTCATCGACGATAGTCGCGGCCTCGCTACCCGGGGCGATCGCCAGGATGGCCTCGGCCAGCGCCTCGTCCGCGCCGACCCGCACGGCGCCAGCGTCGGCCTTCGCCCCGAGGATCAGGCCCAGCCCGGTGAGAATCATCGTCTTTCCCGCGCCCGTCTCGCCCGTGACGACGGTCAGGCCGGGGCCGAGGGTGACCCGTGCGGAGTCGATTACGCCAAGATTGCCGATCGACAGTTCGTGCAGCACGCCTAGCCGTCCGCGCCGGTGCCGCGCTCTCCACGCCAACCGTTGATGGGCAGGGAGAACTTCTGGACGAGCCGCTCGGTGAACGGCGCGTCCGACAGGCGAGCGAGGCGCACGGTGTGCTGGCCCCTGCGGATCTCCACGCGCGCACCGCGCTCGACATCGATGCTCCGAGCGCCGTCGAAGACGACGAGCGCGGGCGCCTCCGAGCGCAGCGTCACCTCGAGTGCGAAGTATGAATCGGGACCGACGACGAGCGGCCTGGCAAAGAGCGCATGCGCGGCGAGTGGGACGAAGAGCAGGGCATCCACATTCGGCCACAGAACGGGGCCACCGGCGCTGAAAGCGTGGGCCGTAGACCCGGTCGCGGTGGCGACGACGACGCCGTCGCAACCAAAGGTCGACACCGGCCGACCGTCCACCTCGACGGCGATCTCGACGGAACGCAGGAGCTCGGCACGCTCGAGCGCGGCCTCATTGAGCGCCCATCCGGACTCGACGGATCCGTCGGCGTGAATGACAGACACCTCGAGCGTGCGGCGCTCCTCGGTTGTGTACTCACCCGCGACGAGGCGTGCGACGGCGTCCGTAAGCTCATCGCGCTCGAGTTCGGCGAGAAACCCGACGTGACCGAGGTTGACGCCAAGCAGCGGAATGCCGGTGCCATAGGTCAGCGCGGCGGCGTGGAGCATCGTGCCGTCGCCTCCGAGGACCACGGCCGCCTCGATCGGTTTGTCGATGCCGCGGTTGTAGTCGCGGCACACCTCGATGCCGTCGGCCTCGAGCACTCGCGTCACGACGTCGCCGGCGTGTGCCGCGTCGGGCCGATGCGGGTTGACGACCACGAGCATCCTGCGGGTCACAGCCGTCCTCCCGTCTCACGTTCAATGGCGCCATGCACCTCGACCTCGCCGAGCGCGGGCCGCTGATCGCGACTCACTGCCCTAGCCTGCCACGGCGTGGAGCCCCAGACGAAGAATTCCACATTGCCGGACGGACCGGGTAACGCGGAGCGCGCGATGTGGTGGATTGCTGCGCCCGCCTGGGACAACGCGTGCGCTACCGCCGCCACCGCCCGTGCGCGCTGCGAGGCGTCGGTGACGACGCCTCCCTTGCCGAGGCGTTCGCGCCCCACCTCGAACTGGGGCTTGACCATCAGGACGTAGTCGGCGCCGCCGGGCGCGACCGCGGTCAGCGGCCCGACTGCGAGCGTCAACGAGATGAAGGACAGGTCGGCGACGATGAGATCCACCGGCGCGTGGACCGCATCTGGGGTGAGATCCCGCACGTTCAGCCCTTCGATCGCCGTGACCCGAGGATCGGCTGCGACCACCGGCGAGAGCTGCCCGTGCCCCACGTCGAAGGCCGTCACATGCGCGGCACCCCGTTCCAGCAGCACCTGGGTGAATCCGCCGGTCGAGGCTCCCGCATCGAGCGCCCGACGGCCGGCCACCTTGAGCCCGAGCGGGGCGCACTCGTCGAGCGCGCCGATCAACTTGTGTGCCGCGCGGGACACATAGTGATCGTCGGAGGTGACGGTGATGAGCGTGTCGTCGCCAACGTCGGTGGCGGGCTTGCTGGCGGGGACGTCGTTGACAGTCACGGCTCCGGCGCCGATGAGTGATTGCGCGTGGGTGCGCGAGCGAGCCAGCCCGCGCGCCACGAGCGCGCGGTCAAGCCGCATGGGCGTTACTGCTCGTCGCGCAGGCGCGCAGACAGTGCGTCCTGCACCTTGTCAAAGAAGTTGGCCTGCTCTTCGAGGTCGTCCGGGAGCTCAGTAACTGCTTTGAGGGCTTCCTTGATCTCGGACGGGTAGTCGACATCCGCGACGGATGTGCGCGTCTCGTTGATGTCACTCATGCGGACGAGGCTACCCCCAAGTGCGGCAGCGTCTCAACCAGGATCTTGGCCCCCTCATCGGTTGCCGCCCAGGCTGCGGCGCATGCCGCCCGAATACGGTCGATCGCTTCTCCGCCGTCCACGAGGAGGCGCCCTTCGCGCACATGCGCACGCGCAGCGCGCACGTGCCACCATTCTCCGTCGCGGACGGGAGCGGGGTGCGCCTCGGCGAGCGCGCCCAGGTCGGCGCCAATGAATGACGGCCGCTGGTCCTTGGCGGCGAGCACCGCGTCGCGCGCGTCGTTGACGCCGGTCAGCACCAGGAGCCCTGGTATTCCGGCGGCGCGAGCTCCCTTGAGGTCGGTGTCGAGGCGGTCGCCGATCACGAGAGGCCTGGCGGCGCCCGCCCTCTCGGCAGCAAGAAGGAACATTGCGGGTTCGGGTTTGCCGGCCGACCGCGGCGTGACACCCGTGGCGATTCCCACAGCGCCCACGAGGGACCCGTTGCCGGGCGCCATGCCGCGCTCAGTCGGCAGGGTCAGGTCAAGGTTCGACGCGAAAAAGGCCGCTCCAGCGCGAATGGCGTACGTCGCCTCCGCGAGGTCCTTCCACGCCAGATCGGGCGAGAATCCCTGGATGACCGCGGCGGGATGATCGTCGGCACCGCTGACAAGCACGAACCCCGCGGCCTCCACAGCAGTGCGAAGGCCCTGACCGCCGACCACGAGTACTGCCGCACCCGCAGATAGGTGATCCCGCAGCATCGCCGCACCTGCCTGGGCTGCGGTCAGCACTTCATCTGGCGTCGCCGGCATTCCCAACGCAGCGAGGTGGTCGGCAACAGTCTGCGGCTCACGCGAGGCGTTGTTCGTCACGAAGACGATCCCCATGCCCGCAGCGCGGGCCGCGGCGATACCGGGTGGCGCGGTCGGGATGACGCGCGCGCCCTTGTACGTCACGCCATCAAGATCGACCAGCGCCGCGTCAAACGCCTCGTACAAGGGCACATCCGTGCCGAGCAACTCACTTTCGCTTGTCACTGCGATGGCTCCTCGTTTGGCCGGCTGGAATCGGTGGGTTCTGCATCAGTTGACGCTTCCTGCGGTACGAGTGTCTCTGGGAGGACCGGTGGAAGCTCTTCGGTGGCTACGTCATAGACGACTACGTCCTCGACATTCTCCTCCTGCACGGGAGCGTGGATGGAGGCCTCGACCTCGTCCGCCTCCGCACCGCGACCGAGGCCGCGAAGTATGTCCACCGTCGCCTCGGCAATCCGAGCCGCGAGAACCTCGTCCCTGGTAGATAGCCTACTCAGAGTCAACAGCGCGGACTCCGAGTCGCCCATATCTAGGCGCGCGCCTGCCACGACAATGGCGAGCTCGATGCGGCCAGTCTCATCGAGATCCGTCGGGGCAACCTCCTGAGAGAGCGCGATGGCGCGCTCAGGGCGACCCAGGCCGCGCTCGCAGTCGGCCATCAGTGCCAGGTGTTCGTGCGAACCGTTGAGTCGCCGCACGGTCCGAAATTCGCGGAGCGCCTCTGCAAATCGACCGGTCGCGTAGGCAGTGAGCGCACCCGCCTCGCGCACCACGTCCACCCGGCCTCCGCGGGCGACGGCGACGACGGCGTGCCGGTAGGCGAGCTCCGGGTCGTCGTCCATCAACAGTCCAGCCATGATGAGATGCCGGCCGACGTCGTCCGCGTTCTCCTTGCTCAGGGTGCGTAGGCGCCCACGGACCTCTCGGTCAAGCTGGCTGTATTCGATCTCATCGGGGATCGGCGGCGCATCGATCGTGGGCCTTACGCGATCTGTGGGTCGCTCACCGCGCTCACCGTATTGCTTAGGTCGCCCGCTCGAGCTCCGCACGTCGCCGCGCGGAGCTCGGTCCCCGCGCGAGTCGCCCGAACGTGGGGGACGGGCATCACCCGAACGCGCGGGACGAGAGTCACCGGAACGCGGCGGACGGGCATCACCCGAACGCGCGGGACGAGAGTCACCCGAACGCGGCGGACGGGCATCACCCGAACGCGGCGGACGGGCATCACCCGAACGCGGCGGACGGGCATCACCCGAACGCGGCGGACGGGCAGACGAACTACGGGGCCGGCGGTCGTCGCCCTTGTCGCTCGCGCGCGACGGGTTCTCGTCCGTGGCCATGGTGCTCCGTTCTGGGGTTGTCTACTCGCGACTCAATGGTCGCAGAAATGACGAAGGGCCGCCCAGCATTGGGCGGCCCTTCGTAGAAAGAATGTCCCGCAGCGACCTACTCTCCCACACCCTCGCGAGTGCAGTACCATCGGCGCAGAGAGGCTTAGCTTCCGGGTTCGGAATGGGACCGGGCGTTTCCCTCTCGCTATGGCTGCGGAAACTCTATGGAGATATTCTTCGGTTACCCGACCGTATCTCGGGAACCGCACAGTGGACGCATAGCATTACGTTTGTAAACTTGAGTGTAATCAAGTTATCGGCCTATTAGTACCGGTCAGCTTCAAGGGTCTTTAGTCCCCTCTTCCACATCCGGCCTATCAACCCGGTGGTCTGCCGGGGGCCTCTCGGGCCGAAGCCCATGGAAATCTCATCTTGAAACAGGCTTCCCGCTTAGATGCTTTCAGCGGTTATCCCTTCCCAACGTAGCCAACCAGCCGTGCTCCTGGCGGAACAACTGGCACACCAGAGGTTGGTCCACCCCGGTCCTCTCGTACTAGGGGCAGCCTTTCTCAAATTTCCTGCGCGCGCAGCGGATAGGGACCGAACTGTCTCACGACGTTCTAAACCCAGCTCGCGTACCGCTTTAATGGGCGAACAGCCCAACCCTTGGGACCAACTCCAGCCCCAGGATGCGACGAGCCGACATCGAGGTGCCAAACCATGCCGTCGATATGGACTCTTGGGCAGGATCAGCCTGTTATCCCCGGGGTACCTTTTATCCGTTGAGCGCTGGCGCTTCCACTTGCCACCAGCGGGTCACTAGTCCCGACTTTCGTCCCTGCTCGACCTGTCAGTCTCACAGTCAAGCTCCCTTGTACACTTGCACTCGCCACCTGATTGCCAACCAGGCTGAGGGAACCTTTGGGCGCCTCCGTTACTCTTTGGGAGGCAACCGCCCCAGTTAAACTACCCACCAGGCACTGTCCCTGATCCGGATTACGGACCGAGGTTAGATATCCAGAGTGATCAGAGTGGTATTTCAACGATGACTCCACCAAGACTGGCGTCTCGGCTTCAAAGTCTCCCACCTATCCTACACAAACCACACCGAATACCAATACCAAGCTATAGTAAAGGTCCCGGGGTCTTTCCGTCCTGCTGCGCGTAACGAGCATCTTTACTCGTAGTGCAATTTCGCCGAGTTCGCGGTTGAGACAGCAGAGAAGTCGTTACGCCATTCGTGCAGGTCGGAACTTACCCGACAAGGAATTTCGCTACCTTAGGATGGTTATAGTTACCACCGCCGTTTACTGGGGCTTAAATTCTGAGCTTCGCCTTGCGGCTAACCCTTCCTCTTAACCTTCCAGCACCGGGCAGGCGTCAGTCCGTATACATCGTCTTGCGACTTCGCACGGACCTGTGTTTTTAGTAAACAGTCGCTTCTCTCTGGTCTCTGCGGCCTTCGAACGCTCGGGAAGCAAGTTCCGTCACGCCTCAGGCCCCCCTTCTCCCGAAGTTACGGGGGCATTTTGCCGAGTTCCTTAACCACGATTATCTCGATCGCCTTAGTATTCTCTACCTGATCACCTGAGTCGGTTTGGGGTACGGGCGGCTAGAACCTCGCGCCGAGGTTTTTCTTGGCAGCATAGGATCATCGATTTCCCGCTATTGCGGTCACCATCAGGTCTCAGGCTATGTGAGTTGCGGATTTGCCTACAACTCGCCCTACACCCTTAGACGTGGTCTACCATCGCCACGCTCGACTACCTTCCTGCGTCACCCCTGTTAATACGCTTGCCTACTACAGACTTGGTTCGTGCGTTCCACAGAGATTCCCCCGAAGGGTTCACCTGCTTCAGGCACTTAGCATTATCTGATTCGGCATGGGCGGTTCTTCGCCGGTACGGGAATATCAACCCGTTGTCCATCGACTACGCCTGTCGGCCTCGCCTTAGGTCCCGACTTACCCAGGGCGGATTAACCTGGCCCTGGAACCCTTGATCATTCGGCGGACGGGTTTCTCACCCGTCTTTCGCTACTCATGCCTGCATTCTCACTCGTGTGGCGTCCACCGCTGGGTCACCCCGCGACTTCACTCGCCACACGACGCTCCCCTACCCATCCACACGCTTGGATCCGAAGACCAGGCAATATGTGAATGACACAACTTCGGTGGTGTACTTGAGCCCCGCTACATTGTCGGCGCGGAATCACTTGACCAGTGAGCTATTACGCACTCTTTCAAGGGTGGCTGCTTCTAAGCCAACCTCCTGGTTGTCTGTGCAACTCCACATCCTTTCCCACTTAGCACACGCTTAGGGACCTTAGTTGGTGTTCTGGGCTGTTTCCCTCTCGACTACGAAGCTTATCCCCCGCAGTCTCACTGCTGCGCTCTCACTTACCGGCATTCGGAGTTTGGCTGACGTCAGTAACCTGTTGGGGCCCATTGGCCATCCAGTAGCTCTACCTCCGGTAAGAAACACGCAACGCTGCACCTAAATGCATTTCGGGGAGAACCAGCTATAACGAAGTTTGATTGGCCTTTCACCCCTATCCACAGCTCATCCCCTCGGTTTTCAACCCAAGTGGGTTCGGCCCTCCACGCGGTCTTACCCGCGCTTCAGCCTGGCCATGGATAGATCACTTCGCTTCGGGTCTAGAGCACGCGACTCAAACGCCCTATTCGGACTCGCTTTCGCTACGGCTACCCCACACGGGTTAACCTTGCCACGTACCACTAACTCGCAGGCTCATTCTTCAAAAGGCACGCTGTCACCCCTGCTAGGGAGGCTCCAACGGATTGTAAGCACACGGTTTCAGGTACTATTTCACTCCCCTCTCGGGGTACTTTTCACCTTTCCCTCACGGTACTGATTCACTATCGGTCAGTAGGTAGTATTTAGGCTTACAGAGTGGTCTCTGCGGATTCACACGGGATTTCTCGGGCCCCGTGCTACTTGGGATGACTCTCAGGAGTCCGCGCAATTTCGTCTACGGGGGTTACACCCTCTGTGCCGGGCCTTTCAATGCCCTTCGACTATTACGCGGATTTTTGACTCCTTGGTAGATCGGCAGATCCACCCAAAAGGTCCCACAACCCCGATAACGCAACGCCTGCCGGCTATCACGCGCTATCGGTTTGGCCTTTTCCGCTTTCGCTCGCCACTACTCACGGAATATCTCTTCCTGTCGGTACTGAGATGTTTCACTTCCCGACGTTCCCTCCGCTCGCCCTATGTGTTCAGGCGAGGGTCACTGGACATGACTCCAGCGGGGTTTCCCCATTCGGACATCCTCGGATCAAAGCTTGTTTGCCAGCTCCCCGAGGCTTATCGCAGGCTACAACGTCCTTCTTCGGCTCCTACTGCCAAGGCATTCACCATGTGCTCTTAAAAACTTGACTACAGATTACAAAGATGCTCGCGTCCACTGTGCAGTTCTCAAGGTACGGGCGTTCCCATCTACCACTGGCGCCTGCCTCTCGGTGTGTGTTCAACACAGCGTGAAGTGGTTCATCCAGATCCGATGGTCCGTCCGGCCTGGTCTCTTCGACCTGGCCTGAGGTGAGCTTGCGCCCGATCCCTCAGGACCCAACAGTGTGCCTTGCAACGACGTCCCCGATCGAGCTCGTTCCAGCCCTAGGGCGTACTTGAGTTCGACGCGTTCGCGTCGCTGCCATGTCGATGTTCCATCCGTGAGCTCTCGCCGTTCTACTGATGAGAACGATGCGAGGTCCTGGACACTCTTGCGAGCGCCAAGTGCTCCTTAGAAAGGAGGTGATCCAGCCGCACCTTCCGGTACGGCTACCTTGTTACGACTTAGTCCCAATCGCCAATCCCACCTTAGACGGCTCCTTCCCAAAAGGGTTAGGCCACCGGCTTCGGGTGTTACCGACTTTCGTGACTTGACGGGCGGTGTGTACAAGGCCCGGGAACGTATTCACCGCAGCGTTGCTGATCTGCGATTACTAGCGACTCCGACTTCATGAGGTCGAGTTGCAGACCTCAATCCGAACTGAGACCGGCTTTTTGGGATTCGCTCCACCTTACGGTATTGCAGCCCTTTGTACCGGCCATTGTAGCATGCGTGAAGCCCAAGACATAAGGGGCATGATGATTTGACGTCATCCCCACCTTCCTCCGAGTTGACCCCGGCAGTCTCCTATGAGTCCCCGCCATTACGCGCTGGCAACATAGAACGAGGGTTGCGCTCGTTGCGGGACTTAACCCAACATCTCACGACACGAGCTGACGACAACCATGCACCACCTGTATACCGCCCCGAAGGACTCCCTATCTCTAGGGATAAACGGCATATGTCAAGCCTTGGTAAGGTTCTTCGCGTTGCATCGAATTAATCCGCATGCTCCGCCGCTTGTGCGGGCCCCCGTCAATTCCTTTGAGTTTTAGCCTTGCGGCCGTACTCCCCAGGCGGGGCACTTAATGCGTTAGCTGCGACGCGGAACTCATGGAAAGAGCCCCACATCTAGTGCCCACCGTTTACGGCGTGGACTACCAGGGTATCTAATCCTGTTCGCTCCCCACGCTTTCGCTCCTCAGCGTCAGTTGTGGCCCAGAGACCTGCCTTCGCCATTGGTGTTCCTCCTGATATCTGCGCATTCCACCGCTACACCAGGAATTCCAGTCTCCCCTACCACACTCTAGTCTGCCCGTACCCACTGCAGATCCGAGGTTGAGCCTCGGACTTTCACAGCAGACGCGACAAACCGCCTACGAGCTCTTTACGCCCAATAATTCCGGACAACGCTTGCGCCCTACGTATTACCGCGGCTGCTGGCACGTAGTTAGCCGGCGCTTCTTCTGCAGGTACCGTCACTTTCGCTTCTTCCCTGCTGAAAGGGGTTTACAACCCGAAGGCCTTCATCCCCCACGCGGCGTCGCTGCATCAGGCTTGCGCCCATTGTGCAATATTCCCCACTGCTGCCTCCCGTAGGAGTCTGGACCGTGTCTCAGTTCCAGTGTGGCCGGTCGCCCTCTCAGGCCGGCTACCCGTCGTCGCCTTGGTGGGCCATTACCTCACCAACTAGCTGATAGGCCGCGAGTCCATCCCAGACCGAAATTCTTTCCAGACGATGACCATGCGGTCTCGTCTCATATCCGGTATTAGCACCGGTTTCCCGATGTTATCCCAGAGTCTGGGGCAGGTTACTCACGTGTTACTCACCCGTTCGCCACTGATCGCCCGGAGCAAGCTCCAGGGTCACCGTTCGACTTGCATGTGTTAAGCACGCCGCCAGCGTTCGTCCTGAGCCAGGATCAAACTCTCCGTAAATGTTTGTTAGCAAACCGGCTAGGCCGGGTTACAAGCATACGAAGTGGTTCCGAAGAACCGGTTTAATCTCTAGCAAATGAACAAATGTCACTGACATTCATTTCTTTACCAAAGGAATCCAACATCACGTCGAGTCAGCCGAAGCTGCTTCGCCGCGATGCCAGAGGTTTTGGCATCGACTATGTGGCACACTGTTGAGTTCTCAAGTTTCGGACGCGCACCAAGCTTTACTCTTTCGAGGTGGGCTTAGGGCAACCCTTCTAACTTACTCCCCTGGACCCACCCTGTCAACTTGCCTCATCGGCGTGTCTCCTGGGCGGAGGGGCCCTCCATCGTACCTCTGATCGGGCGCGCAAGCGACCGCTCTTCAATGCGATAGAGGGATGCTGTCTCGGGTTCGCTCCGTGGCCTTTTTCAGTCCTCCGGTGAGCGCTCCGTCTTTGGCAGCGAGGAAGACATTACGGGCTTGTTACGTGCCAAGTCAAATCGCGACCATCCCGGGCGTGTCGCTAGTTAAATGCCTGATAGATGCCCTGTTTGGCCCCGTCAAGAACCCCGTTCTAAGCGACCGCGCGAACAAGTCCGACAGATTTTTTTCCTCTCCTGACGACCATCCAGCCTCCGGCTAGGGCCTGCGGCGGT
>Ga0214472_10006206_pt1 | contig 12528 bp, 8 predicted proteins | sample RVTome_6_FD_207662 | JGI IMG/M metagenome (GOLD analysis project Ga0214472, IMG submission 207662) | Soil microbial communities from uranium-contaminated site in the Upper Colorado River Basin, Wyoming, United States - RVT140D175 | ecosystem: Environmental > Terrestrial > Soil > Contaminated >... | reverse complement strand
AAGAGCGACCGCGTGGCCGCGATCGTGTCCTACGAGCCCGGCGACTTCGTCTACCCCGAAGGCGAGTTGCCGCCGCCGATTCCGATGGCCAACGGGCGCGAGCAGATGCCGGGGCGGGAAGTGCCGATGGAAGAGTTCCTGAAGCTCACGCGCATCCCGATTCAGATGATCTGGGGCGACTATATCCCCGAAGTGCTCGACCCGAGCCACGTCGGACCGCTCGCCACGCTCGACTCGAGACGGCGCAACGTCGTGCGCGCCGGCCTCATGGTCGAGGCGATCAATCGCCACGGCGGCGACGCCGAGAACGTGCTGCTGCCGGATCTGGGCATCCACGGCAATACCCATTTCCCGATGCTCGACTTGAATAATGTCGAGATCGCCGATCTACTTTCCGAATATCTCAGTAGCAAGGGGCTGGACCGGCGTTGATCGAGCTTCCCGCGCGCGATGCCCGGCGTCGAGCACGGTTCGACCCCGGGTTTGGAGCGAGGCATGACTGCAAGAAATCTGTTGTCGCTGCTCGTCGGTGCCGTCGCCCTGGCGACCGTGGCGGCTAGCGCCGCGCCGCCGGCGACCGAGCGGCGGCCTTTCAGCTACGAGCTGCACGGCACCACGCTCGAGGATCCTTATCATTGGCTCGAAGGCAGCGACGCCCCGGACTCGAATCCCGACGAGGCCGATCTCGACGAGCGCGTCAGCGAGTGGACCGACCGCCAGAACGCCTACACGCGCTCGGTCCTCGACACCCTGCCGGGGCGCGCGTCGATCGAGGCGGAGCTCAGCGAGCTGTTGTCGCTCGAGGCCTACGGGCTGCCGCGTCCGGCCGGCGAGTGGCTTTTCTATACCCGGCGGCGCGGCGACGAGGCGCAGCCGGTGCTCTACGCGGAGCGCGCAGGCGGCGGTGAGGCGCGCGAGCTACTGAACGTCAACACGCTCGACGAGAGCGGGCTCACGGCCCTGGCCTGGCATCGGCCGAGCCCCGACGGCCGTCACGTGGCTTTCGGCACGTACAGCGCCGGCGACGAGCAGGCGACGGCGTATGTGCTCGAGACCGAGACGGGCGAATGGCTGGCCGATGAGATCGACGGCCGTGTGAATCCCGTCGATTGGCTCGACGACGGGCGCCATTTCGTCGTCCGCCGGCTGTCCGACACCGGTAATCCCTACTCGGGGCAGATCACCTTGCACCGTGTCGGTCGCCACTCGAGCCGCGACCCGGTGCTGTTCGAGCAATACACGCAAGGCGCGCTGGCGACGACCTGGGGGCCGTACCCGATCGTTTCGCGCGACGGCCGCTGGCTCGTGGTCATCTATTTCACCGGCACGGATTCGAACGATGTCTGGTTCTACGATCTCGCCGAGTGGCGAAGCACCGGCGAGCTGCGCCGCACCGATCTCATCGTCGGCGAGGATGCGTTGACCGAGGGCTTCATTGAGGACGATATCTTCTTCGCGCTGACCACGCTCGGCGCGTCGAACAAGCGCGTGCTCGCGTTCGATCTCGCGGCCGCGGAGCCGGCGCGCTACCGCGAGCTGATCCCGGCCCGCGACGACGCGGTGATCGTCGCCATCGGCGCGGCGCCGGGCGCGATCGTCGCCAACTACCTCGCCGACGCCTACTCACGCATCGAGATGTTCCGCCGCGACGGCAGGCCGCTGCGGTCCGTCGAGCTGCCGGGGATCGGCAGCGCCGCGATCGAAACGCATCCCGAAAGAGACACGGCTTACCTGAGCTTCGAAAGCTTCAGCGAGCCCGAAGGCATTTATCGTGTCGACCTGGACGAGGCTGCCACCGAGCTCTGGCGCAAGCCGGCGCTGCCGGTGGAGACCGACGATCTCGTCGTCGAGCAGATCTTCTACACCTCCGCCGACGGCACGCGCGTGCCGATGTTCCTGCTGCACGCCGAAGGCCTCGAGCTCGACGGCGACAATCCCGCCTTGCTCTACGGCTACGGCGGCTTCGATATCTCGATGACGCCGAGCTTCACCGAGATCGCGCTTCCGTGGGTGAGCCGCGGCGGAGTCTACGCGGTCGCCAATCTTCGCGGCGGCGGCGAGTACGGCGCCGACTGGCACCGCGCCGGCATGCTCGACAGCAAGCAGAACGTCTTCGATGATTTCTACGCCGCCGCCGAGTGGCTCATCGATCGAGGCTATACGCGCCCGGAGCGTTTGGGGATTCGCGGCGGCTCCAACGGCGGGCTCTTGACCGGCGTCACGATCACGCAGCGGCCGGAGCTCGTCGCCGCGGCGATCGTGGCGGTGCCGCTGCTCGACATGTTGCGCTTTCAGCATTTCCTGATGGCGCGTTACTGGGTGCCCGAGTACGGTAGCGCCGAGGACGCGCAGCAATTCGACTTCATTCGCGCCTACTCACCCTATCAGCACATCGAGCCCGGCACGGCGTACCCCGCGACGCTGCTGACCGCCGGGGAAAACGACACGCGCGTGCACCCGCTGCACGCGCGCAAGATGGCGGCGGCCTTGCAAGCCGCCACCGCGGCGGATCCGGAGCGAGACCCCGTGCTGCTGTGGGTCGACCGCAGCGCCGGCCACGGTCAAGGCAAGCCGCTGGCGCTGCGGGTGCGAGACGCCGCGGATCAGGTCGTGTTCATGGCATGGCAGCTCGGGCTCGCGACGCGTTGAGGTGGCGTTCGAGCCGGGCGAAGCCGACGGCACCGGCGCTGACCAGCGCGAGCGGCAGCGCCAGCGACCAGGCCCCCGCCCCGGGACGCCAGGCCTCCAAGACCGTATAGCTTGCGGCGCCGATCAGGGGCGCCGTGAGGCCGCGAACTCCAGCGAGCGTGATATGCACGCTCAAGTACTCGACGCTGCGGGCTTCGGGCGCGAAATCGTCGTGACCGAGGCTGAAGCCGAGCATGCCGCCGGCGGACGCGATGCCTTGCAGTGCCGCCGAGAGCCACAAAAGCGGTAGCCACGACAAGGTGGCCCCCGCCAGCGCTGCGGCAGCGGCGGCGACGAACACGCGGCTCAACAGCGCCCGGTAGGCGATCGCATGCCGTTCCGCAAGCTTCCGCGACCAATACGGCGTTGCCAGCGGAATCAGCAGTGTCGGCAGCGAGCCCGTGATCAGCACTTGAGTGACCGCCGATACCGACAGATCCCGTCCGAGCACGAGGATCAGCGGCGCGGTCGCCATCAAGGTCCCGGAGCCGAGCACGAACAGGCAGCCGAGATAGCGGCGGTAGTTCGGATCGTTCGCAAGGATACGTTTTAAGGAATTGAGGTTAAAAGTGTTTTCCGCACCCCCGGCGAGCTCGGCGCGCAGCCGCCGGCGCTGCCCGCGAAGCTTCAGTCGGCGCAACGCCACGAGCCCGGCGAGGCAGAAGCCGGCCGCGGCGAGAAACATCCAACGCTGCGCCCGCGAGCGGATCTTGTCGCGGCCCCGGCTCCAGCGCGACCAAATGATGCTCGAGACGTTGGCCAAAGGCCCGGCGCCGGTCACCAGGCCGACCGCGAGCGCGAGCACCCAGCCCGCCACGCCGTCCGCGTGCACCGTGGCGACGAGGACCCCGGACACGGCCCCGGCGATGACGCCGTTGGGAACGGCCAGCAGCGCCCAGGCCGAGAGCTCGATGCGCGCGTGCGGCCGCGACATCGGCGGCAGCGCGGACGCCGTCGTCGGCGGTTCTGGCATGAGACCCCTGGAAATCTGCCGGCGCAGAGCCGTGGGCTGGTCCGTTATAATAGCGGCTACAGCGCGAAAGTGGCGGAACTGGTAGACGCGCTGGACTTAGAATCCAGTGGGGCAACCCGTGGGAGTTCGAGTCTCCCCTTTCGCACCACGCTGCCGGCAGGTTGCGAAACGGGGTCGGCCGAAACGTCGTGGAGAATAGATGTCGGTGAACGCGGTGACTTCGAATCAGGTGAATGTGTCCGTCGACGCCAAGGGCGGCCTCGAGCGGTCGATGACCGTGCGCGTACCGACCGCCGAGATCGAGCAGGAGGTCGGCATTCGCCTGGCGAAAGTCGGCAAGACCGTCCGCCTCAAGGGCTTTCGGCCCGGCAAGGTTCCGGCGAAGGTGCTGCGGCAGCATTACGGCGGCCAAGTCCGCAAGGAAGTCGTGGGCGACGTGATCCGCTCGAGCCTCGCGCAGGCGCTGGCGCAGGAAAATCTCAACGCCGCCGGCGGCCCGTCGATCGAGTTGCTCAACGAGGGTGACGATAGCCATTTCAGCTACCGCGCGACCTTCGAGATCTATCCCGAGATCGCGCTCGGCGGTTTCGACGAGATATCGATCGAGGCCCCCCGCGTCCAGGTCGGTGAAGCGGATGTCGACAGCGTGATCGAGAAGCTCAGGGAACAACGCGCGCATTGGCACGCTGTCGAGCGAAAGGCCGTCTCCGGTGACCGGGTCGTGGTCGATTTCAACGGCACCATCAGCGGCGAGCCCTTCGAAGGCGGCGAGGGCAAGGACGTCACCATCGTCGTCGGCGGCGGCCAGGTCATCGAGGATTTCGACAAGGCGCTCAAGGGGCTGGCTGCGTCGCAGAGCAGGTCGGTCAAGGTGAAGTTTCCCAAGGACTACCCGGTCGAGGCACTGGCGGGCAAGAAAGCCGTCTTCGAGATCACCGTGAAGCGAGTCGAGGAGAAGCATCTGCCGGAGCTGAACGACGCCTTCGCCAAGGAATTCGCGGTCGAGGACGGCGGCCTGGCGAAGCTGCGCGACGAGGTCCGTGCGAACATGCAGCGCGAGCTGGCGGCGCGCAAGAAGTCCGTGGAAAAGCGCCGCGTGCTCGACGGCTTGCTCGAGGCGAATCCGCTGGACGTGCCCAAGGCGCTGGTCGAGGACGAGGTTGCGGCCATGCAGGCGAACGCAATGCGACAGCTGCGCATCGAGGATCCGGAGAAGGCGCCGCCGCGCGGCAGCTTCAGGGAAGGCGCCAAGCGCCGCGTCGCGCTGGCTCTTCTGATGCAGGAGATCATTCGCAGGCGCGACATCAAGGTCGACACCACGCGCGTCGACGAGCGCGTCAACGAGCTTGCAGCGGCCTACGAGCAGCCGCAGCTCGCCGCGCGGCAATACCGCGCGAGCCGCGAGCTCATGGCGCAGCTCGAGTCCGGCGTGCTCGAGGACCAGGTCGTCGAAGCGCTGCTGGCGGAGGCCAGGACGATCGAGAAGCCGATGAGTTTCCAGGAATTTATGCAGTAGCGGCGCGCCGCGGCCGTAGTATCCGTTTCTAGGGAGAGGAGTTCCGCAGTGAGCATGACAGGACTGAATCTAGTGCCCATGGTCGTGGAGCAGACCGCCCGCGGCGAGCGCGCCTACGACATCTATTCCAGGCTGCTGAAGGACCGCGTGGTCTTCATCGTAGGCGGAATCGACGACAACGTCGCCAATCTGGTCGTCGCGCAACTGCTGTACCTCGAGTCGGAGAACCCCGACAAGGACATTCATCTCTATATCAATTCACCGGGCGGCATCGTGACCGCGGGCTTGTCCATCTACGACACGATGCAGTTCGTCAAGCCCGACGTCAGCACCATCTGTATCGGTCAGGCCGCCAGCATGGGCTCGTTGCTGCTCGCCGGTGGAACGAAGGGCAAACGCTACTGCCTTCCGCACTCGAGGATCATGATCCACCAGCCCAGCGGCGGGTTTCAGGGGCAAGCGGCGGACATCGACATTCACGCCAGGGAAGTCCTGAAGTTGCGGGAACGTCTCAACATCATTCTGGCTAAGCATACGGGACAGCCGCTCGAGAAAATCGAGCGTGACAGTGATCGCGATCACTTCATGGACGGTGGGATGGCGGTGGAGTACGGGCTCATCGACACGGTGCTGGCACGACGCGCGGAAGTGCCTTCCAATGGCTGACGATTCAACGGTTTACGAGCTCGGCTTGATTTCGATGCTGCATTCCGGGAACTGCGAGGCGGTCCTTGGCATAGCCTCGAAACAAGTGCTATAAGGCGTATCTGACTCGATGAGCGGAAACATAAGGGCGCATTATGGGCGATGATTCCCGCGGAAAATCGGACGACGGCAAGCTGTTGTACTGTTCGTTCTGTGGCAAGAGTCAGCACGAGGTCCGTAAGCTGATCGCGGGCCCGTCGGTATTCATCTGCGACGAATGCGTCGAGCTGTGCAACGACATCATTCGTGAGGAGCTCGACGACCGCAGCGACCGTAACCGCGACAAGCTGCCGAAGCCGCACGAGATAAAGGCCGTGCTGGATTCCTATGTGATCGGGCAGCAGGGCGCAAAGAAGGTGCTCGCGGTCGCGGTTTACAACCACTACAAGCGCCTCGAGACGCGCGCGGCTGAGCGCGGCAAGGACGACATCGAGCTGGCCAAGAGCAACATCTTGCTCATCGGGCCGACGGGCTGCGGCAAGACTTTGCTGGCCGAGACGCTCGCCCGGTTTCTCAACGTGCCTTTCACCATCGCCGATGCGACCACGCTGACCGAGGCGGGCTACGTCGGCGAGGACGTCGAGAACATCATTCAGAAACTCTTGCAGAAGTGCGACTACGACGTCGAGAAGGCGCAAACGGGCATCGTCTATATCGACGAGATCGACAAGATTTCGAGGAAATCGGACAATCCGTCGATCACGCGGGACGTTTCCGGCGAGGGCGTGCAGCAGGCGCTGTTGAAGCTCATCGAAGGCACCATCGCCTCGGTGCCGCCGCAGGGCGGACGCAAGCACCCGCAGCAGGAATTCCTCCAGGTCGATACCTCGAACATCCTGTTCATTTGCGGCGGCGCCTTCTCGGGCCTCGACAAGATCATCTTGAATCGCTCGCAGAAGAGCGGCATCGGTTTCGTCGCCCACGTCAAGAGCCAGCATGACTCCGACAACGTCAGCCGGCTGCTCAAGGACGTCGAGCCCGAGGACTTGATCAAATACGGCTTGATCCCCGAGTTCGTGGGCCGCTTGCCCGTGGTCGCGACGCTCGAGGAGCTCGACGAGGATGCGCTGGTGCGGATTCTCGTCGAGCCGAAGAACGCCCTCACCAAGCAGTATCAGAAGCTCTTCGAGATGGAATCCGTGGACCTCGAGCTCCGGGAGGACGCGCTGCGGGCCATCGCTCACCGCGCGATGAAGCGCAGGACCGGAGCCCGCGGCTTACGCACCATCCTCGAGAACGTGCTGCTCGAGATGATGTACGAGCTGCCGTCGATGAAGAACGCGACCAAGGTCGTCGTCGACGAGGCGGTCGTCACGGGTGAGACCAAGCCCTACGTGATTTACGAATCCGAGGAGCCGGCGGCGGTGGGAGACGAGCGCCGCTGAGGGCCTCGGTAGGCGCCCGGCAGGCGATATCGGGCCGGGCCTTGAGATTTCAGGTCCAGCCCCAAGGTAAGGGGGTGGGCAGCCGGCCCGGGAAAGCCGTAGTTGTGAGGAGTTTGCGTGGAAGAAAACGGTAAACAGGGCGCGGTAGGGCCAAAGCGCCTTCCGATCCTGCCGCTGCGGGACGTCGTCGTTTACCCGCATATGGTTATCCCTCTGTTCGTCGGCCGCGAGAAGTCCGTGGTGGCGCTCGATCAGGCCATGGCCGACGGCAAGGAGATCCTGCTCGTCGCCCAGACGCGCGCCGACGTCGACGAGCCGGGCCCGCAGGACATCTACGAGATCGGCACGGTCGCGACCATACTTCAGCTCCTGAAGCTGCCCGACGGCACCGTCAAGGTGCTCGTCGAAGGCGGTCAGCGTGCCCGGATCACCAATCTGCAGATCGCCGAGTGCTTCACGGCCGAGGCCGAGATTCTCAGCGAGGACGAAGCTTACGACGAGCGCGAGATGGACGTGATGTGCCGCTCGGTCGTGTCGCGGTTCGAGCAGTACGTGAAGCTCAACAAGAAGATCCCTCCCGAGATCTTGACCTCGCTCTCCGGCATCGATCAGCCGAGCCGTCTGGCGGACACCGTTGCCGCTCACATGGCGCTCAAGCTCGTCGACAAGCAGAAGGTGCTCGAGCTCGCGGGGGTGAAACAGCGCCTCGAGCACGTGCTCGGGCTCATCGACGGCGAAATCGACGTGCTGCGCATCGAAAAGCGCATCCGCGGCCGCGTCAAGCAGCAAATGGAGAAGAGCCAGCGCGAGTACTACCTGAATGAGCAGATGAAGGCCATTCAGAAAGAGCTCGGCGAGATGGAGGATGCGCCGAACGAGCTCGTCGAGCTCGAGCAGAAGATCAAGACGGTCGGTCTGACCAAGGAAGCCAAGGAGAAGGCCACCTCCGAGCTCAACAAGCTCAAGCTCATGTCGCCGATGTCCGCCGAGGCGACCGTCGTGCGCAACTACATAGACTGGCTCGTCAAGGTGCCGTGGAAGAAGCGCACCAAAGTTTTACAGGATTTGCAGGAAGCCGAGCAGGTGCTCGAGGAAGATCACTACGGCTTGGAGAAGGTCAAGGAGCGCATACTCGAGTATCTCGCCGTGCAGCAGCGCGTCAAGGAGCTCAAGGGCCCGATACTCTGTCTCGTGGGGCCGCCGGGCGTCGGCAAGACCTCACTCGGCCAGAGCATCGCGCGGGCGACCAATAGAAAATTCGTGCGCATGTCCCTCGGCGGCGTGCGCGATGAAGCCGAGATTCGCGGTCATCGAAGGACCTATATCGGTTCCATGCCCGGCAAGATCGTGCAGAACATGAGCAAGGTCAAGGTTCGAAATCCGCTGTTCCTGCTCGACGAGGTCGACAAGATGTCGATGGATTTCCGCGGCGATCCTTCGTCGGCCCTGCTCGAAGTGTTGGATCCCGAGCAGAACTCGACTTTCGCCGACCATTATCTCGAGGTCGACTTCGATCTTTCCGAAGTCATGTTCGTGTGCACGGCCAACAGCCTGAACATCCCGCCGCCGTTGCTGGACCGGATGGAAGTGATTCGCCTGCCCGGATACACGGAGGATGAAAAGCTCAACATCGCGAAGCGCTATCTGATTTCGAAGCAGATGCGGCAAAACGGCGTCAAGGAGAACGAGCTCAAGATCTCGGACTCGGCGATTCTCGACACGATCCGTTATTACACTCGTGAGGCCGGCGTGCGAAATCTGGAGCGCGAGATGGCGAACGTCTGCCGCAAGGTGGTCAAGCAATTGTTGCTGAGGCCGCGCAAGAGCATCGTGCAGGTCAATCATCGCAACATCGGCAAGTATCTCGGCGTGCAGCGATTCCGCTACGGCCGCGCCGAAGAGAACGATCAGATCGGTCAGGTCACGGGCCTGGCCTGGACGGAGGTCGGCGGTGAGCTGCTGACTATCGAAGCCGCCACGGTGCCCGGCAAGGGCAAGCTGATTCACACGGGCCAGCTGGGCGCCGTCATGCAAGAATCCATCCAGGCTGCGATGACCGTGGTGCGCAGCCGCGCCGAGATGCTCGGCATCGAAGGGGATTTTCATCAGCGGTCCGACGTGCACATCCACGTGCCCGAGGGCGCGACGCCGAAGGACGGGCCTTCCGCGGGTATCGGCATGTGCGCGGCCCTGGTGTCGGCGCTCACCAGGATTCCCGTTCATTCCAATGTCGCGATGACCGGCGAAATCACTTTGAGGGGCGAGGTGCTGCCGATCGGTGGGCTAAAGGAGAAACTCCTCGCTGCCCATCGAGGCGGCATCGATACCGTATTGATTCCCGCCGACAATCAAAAGGACTTGGCTGAAATCCCGAAGAACATCAAAGACAAATTGAAGATTCTTCCGGTCAAATGGATCGACGAGGTGCTGGAGTACGCGCTGCAGCATTTGCCCGTTGTCGGTCGTAGTGACGAAGTTGCAACAACTGAACGGGAAAAGAAGGGCGAGGCCGCGGAGAAGGGCGAGGCCGCGCTTCCCCACTAGTAGCAAGCTCCATTTGACAGCGGAAAATCCGCCTTGGTATAAGTTCAAGCGTCTTGAAGTCCCGCATCGTTCACGCACAGGGGCGCGCGCGGTGACGAGCCACTTCGTGACACGTTTTCAGGTAGGCGTTATGGAAGCGCCTGGGGATCAACTCTTAACTCGGATAAGGGATCAGAATGAACAAAGCGGAACTGGTTGATGCGGTAGCTGGGGCAGCGAATCTTTCGAAGGCGGATGCGGGTCGCGCGGTCGACGCCGTCGTCAATTCGATCTCCTCGGCATTACGCAAGGGGCAGCAGGTCTCGGTGGTCGGATTCGGCACCTTCAGTGTCAAGCATCGAGCTGCGCGAAGCGGGCGGAATCCCCGCACGGGAGAAACGATCAAGATCGCCGCGAGCAACGTGCCTGGGTTCAAGGCTGGCAAGGCGTTGAAAGACGCCGTAAACTAACCGGCTCTGTCCCAGGGGTGCTTAGCTCAGCTGGGAGAGCGTCGCCCTTACAAGGCGAAGGTCGGGGGTTCGATCCCCTCAGCACCCACCAAGAGAATAGAGAGCCGGAGTGGTAGTTCAGCTGGTTAGAATACCGGCCTGTCACGCCGGGGGTCGCGGGTTCGAGTCCCGTCCACTCCGCCAGACATAGAATAGGGCAGATTCAACTTCCTCGAGAGAAGCGAATCTGCCCTTCTTTTTTGGTCGTTTCCAAGTCTGGGGAGTTGATGCGAGCCTGAGCAGGGTGAGTCGCCATGTTGCAGCAAGTTCGAGATGGCATAGGTCGCTGGGTCGCCGGAGCCATTCTGGCGTTGATCGCCGTCACCTTCATTTTCTGGGGCGTGGATTTCGGTCTCACGGGCGCGACCTTCGCGGCGCGGGTCAACGGCGAAGAGATACCCCTGGTGGAGTTCGAGCGTGCCTTGCAGGCACAGCAGGCAGAGTACGCGGATCTCTACCGCATGGAATTCACGCAGGACCTGCAGCTGAACCTGCGGCGCGCCGTGCTCGAGCGTTTGATCCGCAATGAGGCCTTGCTTCAGCGTGTGCAATCCGCCGGCTACGGCGTGCCCGATGAGCGTGTCATGGCCGGCATACGCTCGCGGCCGGAATTCCAGGTCGACGGCGAGTTCTCGTTGGATCTCTATCGGGCGAGGCTGCTGAACCAGGCAATCTCACCTGCGGCCTTCGAGGCCATGCAGCGAGAGCAGCTCGAGCTCATCGAGCTCCAAATCGGCATCGCGAACTCGGCGTTCTACACGCCGGCGGAATTCCGGCGCTACGTCGAGCTCTACAAGCAGCGACGTGAAGTGGCTTACGCGGTGTTCGAAGCCGCCGCATTCACCGATGCGGTGGAAGTGTCCGAGGAGGCTATCGCCGCGCACTACGAGGCCAACAAGGCTGCGTTCTCGAAGGAAGAGAGCGTCGACCTCGAGTACATCGAGCTTCGGAGTGACCAACTCGCCGCGACGGTCGAGGTCACCGACGAAGCGCTCGAAACCTACTACGAGGAAGAAAGGGCGCGCTTCGAAACCGAAGAGCAGCGGCACGCCCGCCATATCCTCTTCGCGGCCGGAGGAGACCCGGCGCTGGCGGAGCGGCGCGCCGAGGAGGCGATGGCGCGGCTTACGGCCGGCGAGGATTTTGAAGCGCTGGCGCAAGAGCTCTCCGAAGACCCGGGCACGAAAGACCAGGGAGGCGATCTCGGTTGGGTGTCGCGCGGCTTGCTCGCGGGGCCTTTCGAGGACGCGCTCTATGCGATGGAAGTCGGCGACGTCGACGGGCCCGTCGAAACCGATTTCGGCTTCCACATCATCCGGCTCGACGAGCTGCGCGAGGGTGAGCTGCGTTCCTTCGAAGAAGTCCGCGACGAGCTCCTCGACGAGTACCGATTGCGTCACGCCGAGGAGTCGTTCTACAACCAGGCGACCGAGCTTGCCGACAGGAGCTTCGATGCTTACGACGAGCTGGCCACGGTGGCGACGCAACTGGGCTTGCCCCTGGAGACATTCCAAGGCTTCACTCGCAGCGGCTCGTCGAGCCCGTTCGAGAACAGCGCGCCGGTCGTGCAAGCGGCATTCAGCCCGGAAGTGCTCGAGCAGGGGCAGAACAGCGGCCCGATAGAGCTCGCGGACGACCACGTCGTGGTGCTGCGCGTGGCGGCGCATCACTTGCCCGAGGAGCAGCCGCTGGAGATCGTGCGCGACGCCGTCGTCGAGGAGATCGTTCGCGAGGAAGCCGAGCGCTTGGCCGGGGACGCCGCGCAAGCGTTCGCCGAGAGGCTGGATTCAGCCGGCGAACTCGCGATGCTCGCGGCCGAGCTCGGCGGCGAATGGCACGAGCCCGCATGGATCGAGCGCAGCGACGGCAGCATGCCGACGCAGATCGTCGCCACGGCGTTTCGGCTCGGCAAGCCGGGTGAGGGCGATCGGCTCGTCGAGCCCGTGCCGCTCGCGAGCGGCGATTTCGCCGTGTTGCTCTTGTCGGCGGTGGCGCCCGGCGATGCCGAGACGGTGACCGAGGAGGAGCGCGAGCAGATCGCGCGTGCGCTTACCGATCAGGCGGGCATGTTCGAGCTGACGGGCTACGCGGGCGAGATTCGCGACGCCGCGACGGTGCGGATCCCGGACCAGATCATCAACCCCACATTCTAAAACAGAGGTCATCGCACCCCGCGGGAGCGGGATGCAACTCCCTCCCCGTCATCGCATGGCGCGAAGGCGGAGACAT
>Ga0214472_10006205_pt1 | contig 12529 bp, 6 predicted proteins | sample RVTome_6_FD_207662 | JGI IMG/M metagenome (GOLD analysis project Ga0214472, IMG submission 207662) | Soil microbial communities from uranium-contaminated site in the Upper Colorado River Basin, Wyoming, United States - RVT140D175 | ecosystem: Environmental > Terrestrial > Soil > Contaminated >... | reverse complement strand
CGTCAACGGCGTGCGCAGTTCGTGGCTGACGGTGGAGACGAATTCGCCCTTCAAGCGCTCCATCTCCTTGCGTTCGGTGATGTCGCGGACGATGCCAACGAACAGGCGCTCATTGCCGAACGACACCTCATTGACGGCGACCTCCATCGGGAATCGGCGGCCGTTGCGGCGGCGACCCTCGACCTCGCGCACCGCGCCCATGAACCTGGGGATGCCGGTGGTCAGATAGTTGGCGAGATAGCGGTCGTGGCTGCTGCGGTGGGGTTCCGGCATCAAGGTGCTGACGTTATGGCCGACCAGCTCGAGTTCGTCGTAGCCGAAAATCCGTGCCGCCGCCGCGTTGACCGAAAGAATCACCCCGGAGGTGTCGATGGTGACGATGCCGTCGATGATGTTGTCAACGACGGAACGCAACCGCGCTTCGCTGTCGCGAAGGGCCTGCTCGGACCGCTTCAGGTCGCTTACGTCGTATAGATAGGTCAGGTGCGCCTGCCGGCCCTCGAATTCGGTCAGCGTCGAGGTCAGGATGACGAAATAATGAGTTCCGTCCGGTTTCAACAGCTCGACCGGCGTCGGCGACGTGACTCCAGTACGGTAGAGCTCGTTCTTCAACCGCACGCGCAACGCCGGGTCGGCGTAGTAATCGCCGGCGTTCGAGGCCAACAACTGCTCCAGGGTGACGCCCTGGATCTCGAGCGCGCGTTCGTTGGCGAACAGGTGCTTGCCGTCGCGGGTGACGATCAGCACGCCGACCGGACTCGCCTCCAGCATCTGGCGGGTCAGCTTTTCGCGGGCGCGAAGCGCGGTTTCCGCGTCCTTGAGCTCGGTGATGTCGGTTTCGGTGACAGCGATACCCCCGTCGGGCATCCGCGCCTCGTTGATGAGGTACCAAGTGCCGTCGTTGAGTTCGCGGAGGATCGGCCCCCGCGGATTGCGGTGGTGGCGCATCCGGTTGCGCAGGAACGCGTCCTCGCGGCCGATGGCTTCGACGACCTTTCCACGCTCGACGTTGGCTCGGATCAACTCCTCGAAACGGACGCCGGGCTTGATGACGTCCCCCAGGCCCGGATGCAGGCGCAGGTATTCGTCGTTGTAGATAATCAGGCGGTCGTCGGCATCGAACAGGGCGAAACCCTCCTGCATGTTCGATATCGCGCTCCGGAACCGCCGCTCGCTTTGTTCGGCGTCGCGGTATATGGCGAGTGCGTTGCCGATGAGGCCGGTCAAAACACAGGCATAGCTAGCGATCTTGAGCAGGTGGGCGACATCGAACTCATAATCGAAAAGCCGGCCCGACCGTGACATGAATAACGCCTGGCCGACGACGCTGACGATCAAGAAGAGCACCATGCAGTGCTCGAACAGATCGCGCCGCCACAAACCCTTCCTGACGTATCCGATCAGCGCTGCCATGAAGAACAGGGCCGGCCCGAACTCCTCCGGGCGGTGGAAATAGAACTGCGAGAAATGGGCCGGCGACAACGACGCCACGGCGAATACGAGAACAAACGCGACGATAACGACGGCGGTGCCCAGATAGACCGCCGTGTCGCCGGTCCGTGGCGCTTCGTCGAGGCGCCGGCCGCGAAGCGACGCGAGCCAACTCAGGACAATCAGAATCGAGAGGAAATAGCGCGACGCGCTCCAGCTCCACGGCGCCAGCGACGCCATCGCCGAAGGCATATAGGCCTGGACGGCCTCTGACGTCACCATCGCGTGATAGCCGTCCAGGAACGCCGTGCCGAGGAACCCGCAGCCGAGGAACAGGAAGCTGTTTTCCCGTTTGCTGTAGAAACGCGCTAACGCCATGGCGCCGATGATGCCAGCCAGCACCGTGGCGATGATTTCCAAGTTAGTGTGAAGTCCGGCGCCACCTTGCCAGCCGCGGTCGGCGAAAGCGGCAAAAACCACTGTCAAGCCGATGCCGGTCGCCCAGTAGGCTGCGGCCCGGCGTACAGCGATTGCGTGCGGGCGTTCGCTCATGGCGGCCCGTCGCTCGGCGGCGAAGACGCAGGGACCGCCGACGGCAATGACCGGATCGTCGCCCAGGCCCGGGATGACCGTCGTGGTCGGTGGTTCAGGTTGCGGGTTTTAGTCCGAGGTCGGACCATACCTGCTTCATCGCCGCAACTAGGTGATCGATGTCGGCGTCCGTGTGCAGCGGCATCGGCGTGAATCGCAACCGCTCGGTGCCGCGCTCGACCGTCGGGTAGTTGATCGGCTGCACGTAGATTCCATGGTCTTCCAATAGAATGTCGGAAGCCCGTTTGCACAACACCGGATCACCGATCGGCACCGGCACGATGTGGGTTGTCGACGGCATCACTGGGATTGCCGCCTCGGCGAAGCGCCGCTTCAAGGTCGCCGCGCGCTCCTGGTGACGCCGGCGGACTTCGTCGTGCAGCTTCAGGTAGCGAACGGCGGCCAGCGCTGCGGCGGCGACGCCCGGCGGCATGGCGGTCGAGAAGATGAACCCGGTGCCGTAGGAACGCACGAAGTCGCACAACGCCGCCGAGCCGGCGATGTAGCCGCCGACGACGCCGAATGCTTTGGCGAGCGTGCCTTGGATCACCGTCATCCTATCCATCACGCCTTCGCGCTCGGCGACGCCGCCGCCTCGACGGCCGTAAAGCCCGACCGCGTGCACCTCGTCGATGAAGGTCATGGCGCCGTAACGGTCGGCGATGTCGCAGTATTCTTTGATCGGCGATACGTCGCCGTCCATCGAGTACACGGATTCGAAGGCGATCAGTTTGGGCCGCCCGATCGGATATTCCCCGAGCAGCCGCTCAAGATCCTCCGTGTTGTTGTGCTTAAACACCCGCTTCTCGGCGCGCGAATGGACGATGCCCTCGATCATCGAATTGTGGTTCTTGGCGTCCGACAGGATCACGCAATCCGGGAGCATGCGGCCGATGGTGCTGAGCGCCGTGAGGTTGGCCGTCCAGCCGGAGCCGAACACCAGCGCGGCTTCCTTGCCATGCAGGTCGGCGAGTTCCTGCTCCAGCAGCACGTGGTAATGGTTGGTGCCTGAGATGTTGCGGGTGCCGCCGGCGCCGGCGCCGCATTTGTCGATCGCCGCGTGCATAGCGGCCAGCACATCGGGGTGCTGACCCATCCCCAAATAGTCGTTCGAACACCACACGGTGACCTCGCGGACGGTGCCGGCGCGGTGGTTGAGGGCGCGCGGGAAATCGCCGGCGCAGCGCTCGAGGTCGGCGAAAATGCGGTACCGGCCCTCGCGTTTCAGGGTGTCGATCTTGCCGGCGAAAAAGGCCTCGTAATCCATGGCTTCCTGGCCTGGATCGTCGATGCGCCGGAGACGGGATTTGGCCCCTCGATTCATGGTCTCACTATACACCGCGAAATCCGGTCGTTTCGACCGTTTTAATGGCGATATCACTGCTTCCGCCTCCCGTGTTGCCGGTTGAGAATTCTCGCAAAAGCCCGCCTTCCTTAGGCTTTCACGGCCCGACCCTAGACAGCGACGGGGATAGCGCGCATTGACCAAGGTTAAATCGGGGCTTTTGCCGCCGGGCGGCGGTAGGCCCGGCAAGCGGCCGCCGCTCAGCCGGCCTTGAGGCCGTTTCCCTCGACCCAGGCCCAGGTGGCGGCCAGCGCCCGCTCCAGGCAGCCCAGCATCTCGTCGATTTCGGCCTCGTCGATGATCAGTGGCGGGCAGATGCCGATGACGTCGATCATGTTGCGGATCAGCAAGCCCTCGTCGCGCGCCCGGTCGTGCAGGTAGGCGCCGACGCCGGCCTTCGGGTCAAACGGCGCCTTGGTTTTCTTGTCCTTGACCAACTCGAGGGCGCCGATCAATCCGACGCCGCGCACCTCGCCGACCAGCGGGTGACTGGCAAAACGGCGGAGCCCATCCTGCAGGCGTGGGGCAACGCGCCGCACGTGGCCGAGGACGTTGCGCTCCTGGTAGATGTTGAGCGTTTCGAGGGCGACCGCGGCGGCGACCGGGTGCCCGGCGTAGGTGGAGCCGTGGCCGAACAGGCCGAGCTTCTCGCTCTCCTTGACCATTGCCTGGAAGATCGACTCGGAGATCATCAGCGCCGCGATCGGCACATAGGCCGACGACAGCGCCTTGGCACAGGCGATCATGTCGGGCTTCAGGTTAAAAGTTTGGCTGCCCCACAGGTTGCCGGTGCGGCAGAAGCCGCAGATCACCTCGTCGGCAACCAGCAGCACGTCATACTTCCTCAGCACCGCCTGAATTTTCTCGAAATAAGTCTTCGGCGGCACAATGACGCCGCCGGCGCCCATCACCGGCTCGGCGAAGAAAGCGGCGATGGTGTCCGGGCCTTCGGTGACGATCATCTTCTCGAGATTGTCCGCCAGACGACTCGCAAACCGCTCCTCGCTCTCGCCCGGCTGGGCGAACCGGTAATGGTGCGGGCAGTCGGCATGCAGGATGCGCGCGATCGGCAGGTCGAAATCGTTATGGAGGTGAGGCAGGCCGGTGAGGCTGGCGGTGGCGATGGTGACGCCGTGATAGGCGCGGACGCGCGAGATGATTTTCTTCTTCTGCGGCCGGCCGAGGGCGTTGTTGTAGTACCAGATCAGCTTGATCGCTAGGTCGTTGGCTTCCGAGCCGGAGTTTGCGAACAGCACCTTCGATATCGGCACCGGGGCAATGCCGATAAGCTTCTCCGCAAGGTCGATGGTAACGTCGGCGGTGCGGTGCGAGAATCCCTGGTAATAGGGGAGTTTTTTGAGCGCTCGCGTCGCCGCATCGACCAGCCGCGGCTCGTCGAAGCCGAGCGCCGTGCACCACAGCCCGGCCAGGCCCTCGATGTAGGTGTTGCCGGCGTCGTCGGTGACCCGCACGCCCTTGCCGCCGGTGATGATCAGCGGGCCTTTTTCCAAGTGCTTCTTGAGGTTGGTGTAACCGTGCACCTGATAGGCGATGTCGCGGCTGGCTGCGGAATTCCCTGGTCTGGCCATGGTCGGTCCTTTTTATCGGTCTAAAGCGGCGGTTGGAGGCGTTCTTTTGACATAGGACGCGTGGGTCTACAATTTCTATCTTCTTCTATCTTCGGAGAGCGGAAGCGGTGACGACGAGCAAACACCTCAGCAACGGCAACCATACCCGAGACTCCGCCGAGACGGCGGCGCGTCTGCTCGCAGTGGTGCGCGAGGTGGCGGCCGAGTTGCATCCGCACCTGGCCGATGCGCCGGTCGGCCTCGACAGCGTACTCGACAAGGAGCTCGGCTTCGACAGCCTCGGCCGGGTCGAGCTGCTGGTGCGCATAGAGCGTGCGTTCGCGGTCACCCTGCCGGAACAGGTATTCGCCACCGTCGACACACCGCGCGACCTGCTACGGGCGGTGACGGCAGCCCGCGGCGCCGCCGCGCCCGCGGCCGCGACGATCGCGCGGCCGGCCGCGGACAGCCGGCGCGAACGCCCCGCGTCGGCGCCTGCCACGTCGATACCGCTGTCCGCTGGCACCCTCACCGAGGTGCTGGACTGGCACGTGCGGATCAATCCCGACCGCCCCCACATTCGACTTTACAGTGACGGCGGCGACGGCGACGTCATTACCTTCCGCGACCTCAAGGAAGGCGCCGAGGGGGTAGCGCGCGGCTTGCAACAAGGCAACTTCCGGCCCGGCCAGTCGGTGGTCATCATGCTGCCGACGGGTCGCGACTATTTCTTCACCTTCTTCGGCATCCTGCTCGCCGGCGGCGTGCCGGTGCCGATCTATCCGCCGGCGCGGCCGACCCAGATCGAGGACCACCTCAACCGCCACGCCGGCATCGTCGCCAACTGCCAGGGCCGGATGTTGATCACCGTGCCGGAGGCGAAGCGCCTCGGCGGGTTCTTGAGGGCGCGGACGGAAACGCTCCGAGAGGTGGTAACGGTTGGGGAATTGACGGCGCGCCAAGGCGCGTTCACTCCGCCCAAGGTGCGGCCCGCCGACACTGCGTTCCTGCAGTACACCTCGGGCAGCACCGGCAACCCGAAGGGCGTGGTGCTGACCCACGCCAACCTGCTGGCCAACATCCGGGCCATGGGCGACGCGCTGGACTTGCAGAACGACGAGGTGTTCGTCAGCTGGCTGCCGCTCTACCACGACATGGGCCTGATCGGGGCGTGGCTCGGCAACCTGCACTACGCGATCCCGCTGGTGATCATGTCGCCGCTGGCGTTCCTGTCGCGCCCGCAACGGTGGCTTTGGGCGATCCATCGCCATCGCGGCACCTTCTCGGCGGCCCCCAACTTCGCCTACGAGTTCTGCCTGCGCCGCGTGGCCGACGCCGACATCGAGGGCCTGGACCTGAGCACGTGGCGACGCGCGTTCAACGGCGCCGAGACGGTCAACCCGGAGACGCTGACGCGCTTCGCCGACCGCTTCCGACCGTACGGCTTCCGCGCCGAGGCGATGATGCCGGTATACGGTCTCGCCGAGTGCTCGGTCGGCCTGGCATTCCCACCGATGGGACGCGGCCCGCTGGTCGACCGGGTGAAGCGCGAGGTGTTCATGAACTCGGGCCTGGCCAAGCCGGCCGACGCGGACGACGCCCACGCCCTCGCCTTCGTCGCCTGCGGCCGGCCGCTGCGCGGCCATCAGATCCGCGTCGTCGATGGCGCCGGCCGCGAGCTGCCGGAACGCCAGGAAGGCCGGCTGCAGTTCCGTGGGCCGTCGACCACCAGCGGCTATTTCCGCAATCCCCAGGCTACGGCCGAGCTGTTCGATGGCGAGTGGCTGGACTCCGGCGATCTTGCTTACATCGCCGGCGGCGACGTGCACATCACCGGCCGCTCGAAGGACATCATCATCCGTGCCGGCCGCAACATCTATCCGGCGGAATTCGAGGACGCCGTCGGCGATCTCGACGGCCTGCGCAAGGGCGCGGTAGCGGTGTTCGGCAGCGCCGATCCGGAATCGGGGACCGAGCGGCTGGTGGTGCTGGCCGAGACCCGCATGCGGCAGCCGGAGCACCTGGAACGGCTGCGCGCCGAAATCAACGCCCTCGCCGTCGATCTGGTGGGCGCGCCGCCCGACGACGTGGTGCTGGCGCCGCCGCGCACCGTACTCAAGACGTCGAGCGGCAAAGTTCGCCGCGCCGCCTGTCGCGAGCTTTACGAGCGCGGGCTGATCGGAAAGCCGCAAAGCGCCGTCTGGCTGCAGGTGGCGCGGATGGCACTGGCCGCCATCGTCCCGCAGGCGCTGCGCGCGCTGCGCGGCGCCGGCGCGGCATTGTTCGCCGCCTATGCATGGGGCGTGATCGCGGTGATCGCAACGACGCTGTGGTGCCTCGCCCCAGTGGTGCCGTCGCTCAGGTGGCGGTGGGCCTTGTTCGGCGCCGGCGCGCGGTTGCTGATGCGGCTGACCGGGACGCGGTTCACGGTCGAGGGCGCCGACAACCTGCCGCCGCCCGGCAAGGCGGCGGTGTTCGTCTCCAACCACGCCAGCTACCTGGATTTCATGGCGCTCGGCGCCGCGCTGCCGCGGCCGGTCGGCTTCGTTTCCAAGACCGAGCTCAGGAACAATTTCTTCGTGCGCGTCATCCTCGACCGCATGGAGGCGGAATACGTCGAGCGGTTCGACCGCCAAAAGGGGCTCGAGGACGCCAATCGGGTATCGCGCCGCGTCCGCGAGGGCCGCTCGCCACTGTTCTTCGCCGAAGGCACGCTGACGCGGATGCCCGGGCTGCTGCCGTTCCACATGGGCGCCTTCGTCACCGCGGTGGAGGCGGAGGCGCCGGTGGTGCCGGTGGCGATCCGCGGCACCCGCTCGATGCTGCGCGACGGCTCGTGGTTCCCGCGCCCGGGCGCTATCACCGTGGTCGTCGGCAAACCGGTCGCGCCGCCGGCGGCGGAAGGCGAGGCCGGAGCCAGCACCTGGTCGCGGGCGGTGCGGCTGCGCGATGCGGTGCGTGCCGCGATCCTCGCCCATGTCGGTGAGCCGGACCTCGGCCGCGAGGAGCTGCCGATGGTGCGCCCGGAGAAGCCACCTGGGGATAAATCATCCTCATTGTAAGTCATTGTTATTAAAAGATAAAAATAAATCATCCCCAGATATGACCCGGTAATTCACGGGTTTCCCACAGCCATTCATCGAAAGCCGCTGGGCCCGCCGTGTGGCGCCGCGTACGACCCGGGCGCGCCGCAACGGCTTGATCGCGGTCATGGGCCGATCGGCGGAATGGCGCTCAAATGGCCATGCTGGATCGCCGGCAAAGGAGGCTAGCCATGACCTACAAGGACATCCTCGTTCACGTCGACACCCTCGAGCCGTGCAAGGCGCGCCTGGCCGCGGCGATCAACCTGGCCAAGGCGTTCGACGCCCGGCTGACCGGATTGTTCGTCCGCGCCACGCCCTACATTCCGCAATATGCGGAGGCGCAGATCAGCCCCGAGATCCTGGAAGCCCAGGCGAGGGATCTAAAACGCATCGCGGCCGAGGCCGGCAAGACGTTCAAAGCCGCCACCGAATCGTCTGGCGTCAAGACCGAGTGGCGCTCGATCGAGGGCGACTCGTTGGACGTGATCAGCCTGCAGGCGCGCTATTTCGACCTGGTCGTGGTCGGGCAGGGCAATCCCGAGGACATTCTGTTGCCCGGCGACCGTAACATGCCCGACGACGTGATCATGACCTGCGGCCGGCCGACCCTGGTGGTGCCGTACGTCGGCAAGTACCCGGTGATCGGCCGCAACGTGATGATCGCCTGGGACGCCAGCGCCACCGCCACCCGCGCCGTCCACGACGCGATGCCGTTCCTGAAGGCGGCGAAGGCGGTCACCGTCATGGTCGTCAACCCGATGACCACGACGCGCGGCATCGGCGACCTGCCGGGCGCCGACATGGCGGCGCACCTGGCCCGCCACGGCGTCAAGGCCGAAGCCGACCATGTGCAGTGCGACCTCGAGGCCGGCGAGATGCTGCTGTCGCGCGCCGCCGACAAGGGCGCCGACCTGATCGTCATGGGCGCCTACGGCCATGCACGCTGGCGCGAAATCGTACTGGGCGGCGTCACCGACCACATCCTGAACCACATGACGGTGCCGGTGCTGATGTCGCACTAGACCGCGGACGGTCCGTTCACTAATTCGCGGCGGATTTACTCGCCGTGGTGTAGGTGCCGCCGCCGCCGTCGCGGCGGAACCGGCTGCGGGTCGGGAAGGTGCGCTTGATGGCCGCGAATTCCTGGGCGTGCGGCGGCGTCGCCGCACCCGCCTTGCCCCTAGCCGCAGTCTCGATCTTGTCGATGCGTTCCCTGGTCCCCGGATGGGTCGAGAACAAGGACGTCGTGCCCTCGGTGTTGGGCGGCGTCACCTGCAGCAGCGTCTTGAAGAAATTCGCCGCTTTCGCCGGGTCGTGGCCGGTTTGCCCGAATACGTTCAGGATATGGCGATCGGCTTCGTCCTCGTACTCGCGGGAATAGCCGGTCTGCACCATGCCCATGACGACGCCGCTCATCAGGCTGACCAGGTTGTTGTCGAGACCGCCCGAATCCTTGAGCGCTGCCGCCAGCGCTCCCTTCGCGACTTCCGAGAAGCCGGCGCTGAAGCGCTCGGTCTTCATCATGCCGAGGCCGTGGGCCAACTCGGCGTGCCCGACCTCGTGGCTGATTACGGCGGCGAGCTCGGCCTCGTCCGCGGCGTAGCGGAGCAATCCCTTGTTAAGGGCCAGCTTGCCGCCCGGCAACGCCCAGGCGTTGATGGTGTTGTCGTCGATGATGGTGATCTCCCACGGCAGACTCGGCCGCTTGGTGGTCTTCAACAGGTCCTCGGCGAAGCGCTGGGTGGCAGTTTGCACGCGGCGATTGGCATAGGCGCCGCCGTTGCGGTCGATCAGCTTGCCGTATAACTGGTTGCCGAGCAGGATTTCGTCCTTCTCGCCGAGGGTCACGGCCCCGAACATGTCGAATATCTTGTTGAGGTCGATCATCGGCGTCGAGGACTTGTCGCCGCCGCCGCCGAAGCTGAAGCTGAACTGCGCCAGCGCCGGCGCGGCCACGGCGGCGGCCGCGGCGCCGGCCAGCCCGGCAACGACGCGACGCCGGGTGGTCATTGCCGCTTTCGAGCGAACGCCGGGGCGATCGGTGGTCATGGTTACATCCTCCATCGCTACTTGGTCTTCGAAACGAAGCTGCCGTCCCAATCGTCGGCGGGCGGCGCGGCCTGGTAGTGGATGCAGCGATCAACATATACCTTTGCCGCTTCGTCATCCACCGCCAGCCGCTCGAACGCCGCCTTGGCGGTCGCGAATCGGCGCTTGCCATAGAGCTCGAGGGCGGTCTCGAACTCGGCGATCCTGGCCAACTGATCGGCGCTGAGGCGGTCGCGGTAGCCGACCACCTCGAACACCTCGATCGGCTGCGACTTGCCCTTCACTACCAGCTTGTCGATGCGGCGCAGCGCGAACGCGCCGTCGAGGCCGCGGGCGGTTTCGGCGCTGACGATGATGCGGGTACCGTAAAACTTGTTGGCGCTTTCCAGGCGCGCCGCCAAGTTGGTGGTGTCGCCGGTGGCGGTATAATTGAGCCGGCTCGCCGAGCCGGTGTTGCCGACCACCGCCGGACCGGTGTTGATGCCGAACCGGGTGCCGATACCTGCGAGGCCGTATTCTCCCTGCACCACGTCGCGGTTGAAGTCGTCGAGGGCGGCCAGCGCCTCCAAGGCCGCCGCCACCGCATGGCGCTCGGCGGCGTGGTCGCTGGCTGGCGCTCCCCACAGGCCCATGATGGCGTCGCCCATGAAGCTGACGACGTAGCCCTGGTGGCGTTCGACGACCCCGGTCAGCACGGTGAAATAGCGATTGAGGACGTCGACCAGTTGCTCCGGTTTGCTACGCAGGCCTTCCGACAATGTCGTGTAGCCGGCGATGTCGGTGAACATGATGGTCACCCGCCGGCTTTCGCCGCCGAGCCGGAGGCTTTCCTCGCCTTCGGCCAGGCGCTCGACCAGGGTCGGCGCCAGATAGCGGCCGAAGGCGTGCTTGATCCGCCGCTTGATGCGGTCCTCGACCACGAAGCGGTAGGCATAGACGGCCGCGAACACGAACGCCGCCTGCACGGCGAGGGCGATGATCGGCGCCACCATGCCATGACGGAACGCGGCCGCCGCGATGCCGCCCTCGACGGCGAGCACACCGACGCCGGCCAACACGCCCGCCGCCGGCGCCAGCACGAAGAACAACAGCGACAGTATGGCGGCGCTGGCGGCGGTGACGGCGAAGGTGGCTGCGCGATCGAGCATGACCAGCGCGTCGCCCCTGATCAAGGTGTTGACCGCGGCGGCATGGATCAACGCTCCGGGTATCGACTGCCGCGCCACCAGCTGACCGAAACGCTCGGGATCGAACGCGATCCGGCAGCGCTCCGGCGGACGCGAACCGGCGCCGGCGTTGGCGAAGCGCTTAGCCGGAAAGCGCCGGTCCTCGACGTCGAGAGCGGAGCCGACGATCACCACCTTGCCGGCGAAATGGCGGCGGAAGTAGTCGGCGCCGCCACCCTCGACGCAGGCGTGAAGGTCGGCGAGGCTGTAGGTCGGGATGTCGTCGGCGCCGGTGTTGTAGTTGATCAGGAACTCGCCGCCGACTCTGGCCCCGGCGCGGACCGCCAGCTCGGCCGCGAACGAGCGGATGCGGCCGCCGGCTTCGTCGGCGAAGCCTGAGGGGTGGCGCCGCACCACGTTGTCGGTATCGAGCAATAGATTAAGCGACCGGATGTTGTCCGGGCCGCCGGCGGCGATCTGCTGTCCCTTGTAGGGAACGATCGACTGCTGCGACAGCCGCACCTCGCCGAGCACCAGCCGCCCCGCCCGACCGGCCTTATAGAGCGCCTGCAGCAGCGGCTTGTCGTAACCGGGCAGCAGGCCCGGCTTGTCGAGGCTGGTCGGATAGATGAGGTCGAGGCCGACGACGCGAGCGCCGGCGTCGTCGATGGCGGCCAGCACCTTCGCCAGCATCGGCGTCCACGCCACCCTGGGCGTCTCCGAGAACGGCGGCGTCCGATAAGTCTCCTCGTCGATGGCGACGACGACCGCCGGCGACGCGGCGGGAGGATACAGCGGCCCGTGCAGCCAGTGGCGGACCGGCAGCAGGTAGTCGATGCCGAGGCGGTGGATGCCGTCGGACCACGGCCCGGCGGCGGCGACGCCGAGGACGAGGCCGTTCGCCAACGCTAAAGCCCAGCGGCGGCGCCAGGTCCGTCGTTGCGGGCCTTTATCGTCGCTGGTCGGGATCGGGGCCTGTGCCAACGCGCGCCGGCAGTCGCGTCAACGCCCGAGCAGGACGACCCGGGCCATCACCGTGTCCGGCACGTCGAGCTCGGGATCGACGGAGAACATGGCGACGATGGTCGGCGCGCCCGGCGGCGATACCTGGATCTGATAGGGGACGCCGATCTTGAGCTTGGGCGCATCCGCCGGATAGGCGAAGTGGCCGCCCTGGACCTGGCCCTGCCAAACGAGCTTCGGCGGCTCGGCGTCCATGTCCAGAACCTTGAGCGACGCGGCACCGGCCGCCGCCCGCCATTTGAACACCGGCTGCGGCGTCTTCACCGTGAA
>Ga0214472_10006203_pt1 | contig 12531 bp, 7 predicted proteins | sample RVTome_6_FD_207662 | JGI IMG/M metagenome (GOLD analysis project Ga0214472, IMG submission 207662) | Soil microbial communities from uranium-contaminated site in the Upper Colorado River Basin, Wyoming, United States - RVT140D175 | ecosystem: Environmental > Terrestrial > Soil > Contaminated >... | reverse complement strand
GTTCTCGGCGACGGTAATCTGCACGTGGTCGATATAGTTGTGCGACCAGAGCGGCTCGAACAGGATGTTGGCAAACCGCAGCACCATCAGGTTCTGTACGGTTTCCTTGCCGAGATAGTGATCGATGCGGAAAACCTGGCGCTCGGAAAAGACCTGGCCGACACCATCGTTTATCGTCTGCGCGGAGGCCAGGTCCGTGCCGATCGGTTTTTCCAGAACCACGCGGGCCGGCTCTGACGAGAGACCCGCCGCACCAATCGCCTGGCAGATATCGACATAGAGATGCGGCGACGTCGCGAGATAGAAAACGCGCGGGCGCCCCTCCTCAAGCGTCAATAACTGGCGCAGCGATAGCCAGTCGGCCTCCGGATCGGTGGCATCAATCATGACGTAGTGGACCAGCTTCTCGAATTTGGACCACTCACTGGCATTCCAGCTGTTGCCGGAGGCGGCTTCACAGGCATCACGCGCCAGCTTGCGATACGCCGCCGTATCCATTTCCGAGCGCGCCGTGCCAACGATAGCGCTATTGGGGGGAATCTGGCCGTCCAGCCACCGGTGATACAGCGCCGGAAGAAGCTTGCGGCGTGAAAGGTCGCCCGTTCCGCCAAAGATCACGATATCGAATGGGTCAACCGGAACAAACTTTGCCATGCCAAACCCTCAATTAGTCCTTCTGCAGCCCGCCGCCACCGGCCAGCGCCATCGCAGGTGCCAAGCCGAACCTGTTTCGCAAGATTTGTGGAGCGGCGTCACTGCTGCGCATTGTTATCTGACTGATATCTATGGATTTATATGATGCACGCTGCGTCACAACCATCTGCTGATATTCATTTTGCAATTCTTTACACCATCGATAGTATAGAGGCTGTCGCCAGCTAATAGGCGAATGACAACGTTGTTGCAAGCATTTAGGAGTTCGCGCGAAATGTCTACCCGGACGAGGCTCGAAGATCTGGCCGCGATCGCGGGCGTTTCGATTGCGACCGTGTCCCGTGCGCTGAACGACAGCCCGGCGGTCAATGACGAAACCAAGCGCCGGGTCTGGAAAATCGCGCGCGAACAGAATTACCATTTTCGTCCATCCATGCCGGCCCTGTTGTCAGGCGCCGCTGCGACGATTGCCGTTGTGATCCCCACACCGCAAGCGCGCCAGACGCAGGTGTCAGACCCCTTCTTCCAGGAACTGATCGGAGGGATCGCCGAAGCCGCGCGCGCATCCGGCTGCGATATCCTGATTTCTCACCTCGCCCCCAAAAGCCAGGACGATCTGGCCGCACTGATGGCGGCCAATCGCGCCGACGGGGTCATCTTTCTCGGCCAGAGCCTCCTGCATGACCGCTTCAATCGGCTCGCCGAGACTGAAAACCGGTTCGTCGTCTGGGGCGCTGAACTTGCGGGCCAGAAGTATTGCTCGGTTGGATCAGATAATCTGCGCGGCGGCACCCGTGCGACGTCGCACCTTCTGAACCTCGGCCGCCGCCGGATCGCATTCCTGGGCGATACAGCCGCGCCCGAAGTCCAGCAGCGCTATGAAGGCTATGTCGAAGCGCATCGGCGCATGAAGTTGGCCGTCGATCCGGCCCTGGTCGTGCCGGCGCAGTTCGAGATCAGCTATGCCGAAGCGGCCGTTGACGGCCTGATCGGGCGCGGCCTCAAATTCGATGGCATCTTTGCCGCCGGCGACCTCATCGCGCTGGGCGCGATCCGCAGCCTTCTCAAGGCGGGACGGAAAGTCCCCGACGAAATCGCCGTGATCGGGTACGACAACATCCAGCTCTCGGCCTACACGCACCCCTCCCTGACCACCATTTCGCAGGACATGGGCAAAGCCGGACGTCTGATGGTGTCCAAGCTCCTGTCCGCAACCGAAAGCTCGCCGATGCGCTCGGAGCGTCTGCCAACCGAGCTGATCGTGCGGGAATCCTGCGGGCTCGCCTGAACCGGCCTCAGCGAAGGCTGTGGCCGATCCAGACCGCATGCCCTGGCATTTCTGATGGTGGCTCATCCGAGGCGCCTGACGCGATCAGGCAGGTAAATCCGCTCGCGAGGTCGCGCGGAACAGGCACTGCTCCGGCGCCGAGGTTGAAGAGGCAAATGACGATTTCGCCGTTCAACTCCCGCCGCACGGCGAGCAAAGGCTCGCCCACTTCAGGAAACGACACGTCACCCAGGCGGATGGCTTCTGACCCCTCTCGCACGCGAAGCATCGCGCGCGTGAAATTGAGCACCGAGCCGGCATCGCCTTCCTGATGCGCCGCCGAAAGCTCGGGATGGCCCTGCCCGACCGGCAACCAGGGCTTCTGCTCCGAGAAACCCGCAAACGTGTTGTCGTTCGACCAGGGCATCGGCGTTCGCGCCCCATCCCGGCCAAGCGTCCTCGGCCAGTTGGCGATGGCTTCAGGGTCGCGAAGATCCTCGAAGGCAACGTCCGCTTGTGGAAGGCCGAGTTCTTCACCCTGGTAGATGATCGGATTGCCGCGAAGACTGAGAAGCAGGGCATTTGTCAACTTCGCATAGGCCTGCCGGTCTGCGCCCGGCGGACACCAGCGGCTGACGCAGCGCGGCGCATCATGGTTGGAGAACGCCCAGGACGGCCACCCATCGCTGACCGGCCCGGCCCAGGTCATCTGCGAAGCTTTCACGCGCGCGGGCGTGAGTTCCGGCGCATAGAGAAAGTCGAAACTGTAGGCAGAGTTCAGCCGCCCGTCTCCCGCCGTGAACGCGCGCATTTCTCCGAGTGGATCAGGACCGCCGATCTCGGCCACGGTGAAGATCGCGCCGTACGCATCTGTCAACTGGCGAATGCGCTCCAGGAACCCCACGATGTCGGGATGCGACTGGTTGTAGACGTGATGCTGCAGATCGAATGGCCGCGTGATCATCCGCCCTTCGGCGGGCCAGGGCGGGTTGTCCCGGAACTCCGGATCAAACATCGAGAAGTTGATCGCATCGAGACGGAATCCATCGACCCCGCGCTGCAGCCAGAACCGGGCAGCCGCCAGCAGAGCGTCCTGAACCTCAGGACTATGCACATTGAGCTGCGGCTGGCTCGAAAGGAAGTTGTGCATGAAATACTGCTGCCGGCGCGCATCCCACGTCCAGGCCGCGCCGCCAAATACCGACTGCCAGTTGTTGGGCGGCGATCCGTCCGGCTTCGGGTCCTTCCAGACAAACCAGTCCGCATGCGGATTGCTGCGGGACTGCCGGCTGGCCTCGAACCACGCATGCTCATCCGAAGTATGCGCGTAGACCTGATCAATGACCACTTTCAGGCCAAGCTTGTGCGCCGTCTCGAGCAGGACATCAAAGTCCTTCAGCGAGCCGAAAATGGGATCGACATCGCAGTAGTCTGAAACGTCATATCCGAAGTCATGCATCGGTGAGCGGAAGAACGGGGAGATCCAGATGGCCGACACCCCGAGGCTCGCAATATAGTCCAGCTTCCGGGTGATGCCGGGAAGGTCACCGATGCCGTCGCCATTCGTATCAAGGAATGAGCGCGGATAGATCTGATAGATTACTGCGCCGCGCCACCAGGGCGCATCGCTTGCCGCAAGGCTTCGGGCCTCCAAACGAACAGGCTCGTTCATCATCTTTCTCAATTCTTCCAATCCCCGGATTTGCAGACCACGTAGCTCAATGGCGCAAGTTTGATCTCGATAACACCCGTCGCTGACACCGAAGCCGGGCAATTTCCGTATAACGAATGGAATTCCGTCGAACGCGAATCGACCGGAATGCCAAGTCGGCGGGGCGCGTTGCGGAAGTTGAGCATCACGACAACTTCGTGCTCTTCCCCCTGCACACGTGAGAAGGCGTAAACGCCGCCGGATTCTTCCGCGAGGCGCTCCACCTGCACGCCCCGGCGCAGGGCCTCATTTCCGGTCCGGATCTGCGACATTTTCCGGATCGCAAGGAACAGCGGATGGGACATGTCGAAGTTTGCATCCGCCGTTGTCGCCGGCGTTCCGAGCAGGTCATTGTCGTTATAGACATCCACCCTGCTGGGCATCATGTCTTCGCGGGCGAGCTGATCATTGCCGTCCGAGACAAAGCCTTGCTCATCCCCGTAATAGAGGGTCGGCACGCCGCGCGCCAAGAACATCATGGCATGCGCCAGCTCGACACGCTTCAGCATTTCGTCTTCCGGCATATCGGGATGCTTGAGGCGCAGCATGCCTGCGAACCGGCCCATGTCATGGTTGCCGATGAATGTAGGCGACTGGCTGGCCGCGCCATCCTTGTAGAGCGCATCAACGGCGAAGAAGCGGGTCAGGGCAGCGCTGGCCTCGCCCTCGATGATGACGCGGCTGACCGCAGCCTGAAAGCCGAAATCGAGCATGGCCGGAAACGCATCGACACGCGTATAGCGCGCGACCCAGGCCGGATCGTTTTCGTGATAGGCTTCGCCGAAGATCGTGAAGTTGGGCAGACCGAGCGCCCGCGCATGTTCAAGCATCGCCGGATTGAATGCCTGCCAGAATTCACCATTCACATGCCTTGCCGTATCGATCCGGAAACCATCGATCCGGTACCTGGAAATCCAGCCGCCGAAGATATCGACAAAGCCCGCGACGACATCCGGGTGCTCCGTCATCAGATCGTCCAGCCCGGAGAAATCGCCATAGGTCGAGCTTTCCCCCTCAAAGCTCGTATTGCCGCGATTGTGATAGTAGCGCACCTCGTTCAGCCAGGCAGGCGTCTTGATGGCCTCCTCCCCGCCTGGGACATAAGGCGTATAGGCAAACTCCATATCCTGCAGCCGGCTGAAATTTTCCGGCGTCTGAAAGGGCGGAAAATGTCCCATGAAGCCTGGATTGATCGGCTCACCCTCGCGGCCACCCTTCGTCGTATACGGATATTCTCCGAGGGCGCGGTAGGTGCAGCCATCATCAGCCTTCTCGCCCGGCCAGTCCGGGTCAGCGCATTCACGGTACTGGATGACATCGGCCGTGTGGTTGGTGATGATGTCGAGATAGAGCTTCATTCCGCGCGCATGCACGGCCTCAACGAACACCGCCATGTCGGCTTCTGTTCCAAGGTGGCGGTCCACCGAGGTGAAATCCGTGATCCAGTAGCCATGATAGCCCGCCGATTCGAGCCCGGACGGCCCCTGCACCGCCTTGTTCTGATAAATCGGCCCGAGCCAGATCGCCGTCGCGCCGAGTGCCTGAATGTAGTCCAGGCGCGCCGTCAGCCCCTTCAGATCGCCGCCGTGGAAGAATCCCTTGGCCGAAGGGTCATAGCCGTGCTCCAGCCGCCCGCCCTCCAGGCCGCCTGTATCATTTGACGTGTCGCCGTTCTCAAACCGGTCCGGCAACACGAAATAGATGATCTCATCCTGCGGCAGCCGGTTCACATACTCCGCTAGCGGACCGCCGCCGGGCGCAACGCCCGCAGCGGGGTCCGGAGCCGCGCTGGCGCACGCGGCAAGCAGACCGAGGACAGCCAATCCCGCCAGACGGAATCCGGGCGCAACGCGCGCTTTGCCATTCATGTCCTGAATCCTCCCGGCTTTTATCATTGCGCACGATTATGTCCCAGATTTCAGCCATAACGCAACACGGCTTTCTTGTTTTTCCATTTTTTTTCAAACTAAGACCATCTCTGGATATCACGCGGTTCTGGTTCCTATATAGCTGTTTTAATGTGTTTTTTAGGACACTTTCTCGAAAAAATGCGACTTGGGCATCGGGCTGATAAGCAGCTCCTAGAGACCCGAAAATTCACAACTTGCAAATTTATGCAGTTTGCGAAACACTGCGCCGACTTGGCTTAAGCCAGACCTGCCAGACGGCAAACCGGGAGGATTCGAATGAAACGCGCACTTGCAGCCGCCCTGCTCGGCATCCTTCTCACGTCTGGCTGCACCGCTCTTCCGAGCGCCGCGGCGGCGACAGAATCGGCAAGCCCCCTGCCTTCCGGCATCACGTCCATCGGCGCGCAATCGGTCCAGTCGCCCGATGGCACGCTCGCGCTGGTCATTGACGACAGCACGGAAGCCGCCCTCTGGTCGCTGTCCGTCGACGGGACACCGGTGATGCTCCCTGCGCGTCTTGGCATGCGCTTTCTGGAGACCACTGGCTTTGACCGCGGCCTGAAGATCGTCGCCGCCGAAACGCGCTCGGTCGATACGCCCTGGGAACAACCATGGGGCGAGCAACGCCTGATGCGCGAGCACTACAATGAACTGCTCATCACGCTGGCAGATCCTTCCGCCAGCGACCGCGCCTTCAAGGTGCGCTTTCGCGTATTCGATGACGGTGTTGGCTTTCGCTATGAAGTCCCCGAGCTGACCGCTGATGGCAAGATTTCAGTCATCGACGAGCTGACGGAGTTCAAAGTCGATGAGAACTCAAAAGCCTGGTGGGCCTGGGCCGGCAATTACAACCGCTATGAGTATCTCTATCAATCGACCGGCCTCAAGGCCGTTGACCGCGCCCACACACCCTTCACGCTTCAAACACCGCAGGGCACATATGTGACCGTGCACGAAGCTGCGCTCGTCGACTATCCGGGCACATGGCTCGATCAGCAGCGCCCCGGCGTCCTGAAAACATCACTTGTTCCGTGGTCGGACGGCGTCCGCGCCCGGAAGGACGGCCCCTTCACGACCCCTTGGCGCACGGTCCAGATCGGGCGCAAGGCGACCGACCTGCTGAACTCACGCCTTATCCTGAACCTGAACGAGCCAAACCGGCTCGGCGACGTATCCTGGGTCGAGCCCGGACGCTACATCGGAATCTGGTGGTGCATGCACCTGGACCTGTGCACCTGGGGCTCGGGCGACACGCACGGCGCAACCACCGAACGGGCACGGCAGTACATCGATTTTGCCGCCGAGCACGGCTTCTCGGGTGTTCTGATCGAAGGCTGGAATATTGGCTGGGATGGCGATTGGTTCACGAATGGCGAAGTGTTTGATTTCACGAAGGCCTATCCGGATTTCGATCTCGAAGGCGTCGCGGCTTATGCGCTCTCGAAAAATGTCCGCCTGATCGGTCATCACGAAACCTCGGGCGCCGTTTCCAACTACGAAAAACAGATGGAGGCAGCCTTTGACCTCTATGAACGCCTCGGTGTGCGCCAGGTCAAAACCGGCTATGTCGCCGATGGCGGCAACATCCAGCGCATTGACGAGAACGGCATCCGCCGCTCGGAATGGCACGACGGCCAGTTCATGTCGCGCCATCACCTGAAAGTCGTCGAGGCCGCCGCCGAGCGGCACATCTCGATCAATCCGCATGAGCCGATCAAGGATACCGGCCTTCGCCGGACCTATCCGAACTGGATCAGCCGCGAAGGCGCGCGCGGCATGGAATACAATGCCTGGGGCCATCCGGATGTCAGCCCGCCGGAACACGAGACGCTCCTGCCATGGACGCGCCTGATGGCTGGCCCGATGGACTTCACACCCGGCATCTTTGATCTAGCTTGGGACGGCCTTGATGCTGACAACCGTGTACGGACCACACTCACAAAACAGCTGGCCCTCTATGTGACCATCTACAGCCCGATCCAGATGGCAGCAGACTTGCCCGAAAACTACCTGAAGCATCCCGAAGCGTTCGAATTCATCAAGCAGGTGCCGACAGACTGGGAACAGTCCATCGCCATCGCCGGAGAAGTCGGGGACTATGTCGCCTATGCGCGTCAGGAGCGCCTCGGCCGCGACTGGTATGTTGGCGCGGTCACCGATGAAGACGCGCGCACAATCGATGTGGGGCTCGACTTCCTCGAACCAGGAGTTACCTACACTGCGAAAATCTGGCGCGACGGTGAAGGTGCCGATTGGGAAACGGCCCCCTACGAAATGGTCATAGAAACACGGGAGCTTACTTCCGCAGACAAGTTGACGCTGTGGCTTGCGCCCGGCGGCGGCGGCGCCCTCTGGCTGACGCCGGTTGCGGAGACCCAGGGCGAATGAGCCGGCGGCTGATCATCGCCTGCCTCGTCCTGTTCCTCGCCGCCTGCGGCTCTCCTGCCCCGTCGAGCGGTGTTCCGGAGGGCATGGAGCGCGTCGAAATCACCGTCGAAGTGCCCGGCGGCACCGCTCCGGTCTACCTTTCCGGAAGCCTTGACAGTCTCGGCCCGTGGAAAGCCGATGCGCTGCTGATGGAGGGGACGGGTGCAGAGCGCCATGCAAGTCTGATGCGCCCCTCCGGAGAAGTGCTTGAATACAAATTCACGCTTGGCAGCTGGGAAACTGAAGGACTCGGCCCGTCCGGAACGGTGATGGCAAATTTTGCCCTCCCGCCCGGCGAGACGGAAGCACATCAGACAGTTATCGGCTTCAAGAAGGATGCACGCACCTATATCGAAGATGTCGCCGGCGCCGGAATCATCGGCCAGCTTGATTACTGGCTGGATGTTCCATCTGATTTCCTCTCAGAAACCCGGCACGTTTCCATCTGGACTCCGCCTGATTATACCGATCATCCGGATAAGGACTACCGCGTCATCTACATGAGCGACGGGCAAAACCTGTTCGATCCGCGTATCGCCAACACCGGCACGGACTGGGGCGCCGACGAAGCGATGGTCGCTCTTGCAGCCGAAGGTATAGAAGCCGCCATCATCGTGTCGAGCTGGAGCACGTCGAAGCGGTTCGAGGAATACTCGCCCTGGCACCGCGGCGAAGACTATGCACGCTTCCTGGAAGAGGAACTCATGCCGCGCGTAGAAGCGGCCTATCGTGTGAAGACCGGACCTGAAAACACATTCCATGCCGGCTCGTCGATGGGAGGGCTGATTTCCTTCTACCTTGTCACGCATCATCCGGATGTGTTCGGTGCCTGCGGCTGTGTCTCCACACACTTGCCCCTTAGCGAAGCTGTCGTCGCAAAGGTATTTCCGAATGTCCCCGCCGACGTGAAGCCGGACGACACGCCTTACATTGTCCGCGATATCGAAGCGGGCCTGGCGCCGCCGCCGGGCGTACGTTACTGGTTCGACTATGGTACCGAAGGCCTCGACGCCGACTATGGGCCCACGCACGAAGCCCTGCAGGACTGGCTGTTGGCAAACGGCCTTGAAGAACGCCGCGACTTCAGCATCCGCCGCTATGACGGCGCCACCCATAACGAAGCCTCCTGGCGCGCCCGCTTGCAGGACGTATTCACTTTCCTCCTCGCTCCGAAACCAGAGAGTTCAGCTCCATGATCCGGTACCTGATCGTCCCTGCATTGGCCTTCGCACTGATGGCCTGCGGGGTCACGCCCGATGCGCCCGCCGCCTCTATGGCGCCTCAGCCCTATGTACAGATCCAGCACCCGGACTGGTCGCGCGACGCGGTGATCTACCAGATCAACACCCGCCAGTTTACGCCCGAGGGCACCTTCGCCGCCGCCGAGCGTGAGCTGCCTCGCCTCAAGACACTCGGCGTCGATATCCTCTGGCTGATGCCCATTCATCCGATCGGCGAGGTGAACCGGAAGGGTAGTCTGGGCAGCCCCTATTCGATAAAGGACTTCCGAGCCGTAAACCCCGAACTCGGAACGCTGGAAGACTTCAAGGCCTTTGTGGATGCCGCCCATGCCGAGGGTTTCCGCGTTATCATCGACTGGGTCGCCAATCACAGCGCCTGGGACAATCCTCTGGCTACAGAACATCCCGATTGGTATGAGCAGGACTGGAAGGGCGCCTTCCACCCCACGCCCTGGACGGACTGGGCGGACATCATCGACTTCAACTACGACTCGCCGGGCCTGCGCGCCTACATGACGGAATCCATGGTCTACTGGGTGCGCGATGTCGGCATCGACGGGTTCCGATGCGATGTCGCCGGTTTCGTACCCCTCGACTTCTGGGAAGAGCTCCGCCGCGAGCTCGACGCGGTGAAACCAACCTTCCTGCTAGCCGAATGGGAGCAGCGCGACCTGCACGCAAAAGCCTTTGACGCGACTTATGGCTGGGCCTGGAAGGAGGCCGCACGCGATATTGCTCAGGGCAAAAGCGACGCCAGCCGGATGACCGGTTACATGCAGCACCATCTTGGCTCCTGGCCGTCCGGAGCAATGCGCATGCTGTACACCGAGAACCACGACCAGAACGCCTGGGAAGGTACGCCTGCAGAGTTTTACGGCGAGGCCCTGGCCGCTTTCATGGCGTTGCAGTTCGTGATGGACGGAATCCCGCTCATCCACAACGGACAGGAAGCCGGCAACGAGAAGCGGCTCGCCTTCTTCGAAAGAGACCCGATTGCCTGGCGCGATCACCCGAACGCCGGTTTTATCCGCCAGCTGACCGATCTCAAGAGCCGCAATCCCGCTCTGTGGAATGCCGATTGGGGCGGCCGCCTCACCCCGGTGGTCAACAGCGAACCCGGCCGGATCGTCAGCTTCGCGCGCCAGAAAGATGGCAACGAAGTCATCGCCCTTTTTAACCTCTCACCCGAGATGACGCGCTTTACCCTGACGGACGGACCAGTCACGGGCCTCTGGCAGGACGCTCTCACCGGCGAGACCTACACCCTTGGCCTCACCGATAGCATTGTGCTCCCCGCCTGGGGATACTTCATTCTCAACCGAAATCCCCTGCCGGGAGGAAACTGACGCAGATGAACGATGTGGCCGCCTCCCGGAAGCCCGCGCTGAGCTTTGCCCAGATCATCAACATGTCGTTCGGTTTCTTCGGAATCCAGATCGGCTTTGCCCTGCAGAACGGCAATGTCAGCCGGATTTTCCAGACGCTCGGCGCCAGTATCGATGAAATTCCGCTGCTCTGGATCGCCGGTCCGGTCACCGGCCTCCTGATTCAGCCGCTGATCGGATACTTCAGTGACCGGACCTGGGGCCGGCTGGGACGCCGGCGGCCCTACTTCCTGGCGGGCGCCATCCTGACCACGGCCGCCCTCTTTGTCATGCCGAATGCCCCCTTCCTCTGGGCGGCGGCGATTACGCTCTGGATTCTGGATGCGTCGCTGAATGTCACGATGGAGCCGTTCAGGGCCTTCGTGGGTGACATGTTGCCGTCCCGGCAGCGGCCGCTGGGCTTTTCGATGCAGACCGTGTTCATCGGCGCCGGCGCCGTGCTGGCGAGCCTCGCCCCGTTCGTCCTCAACAGCCTCGGCGTCGCCAATACCGCGCCCGAGGGGCAGATCCCGGACAATGTGAAGTATTCCTTCTATATCGGCGGGGTCGCCGTCCTGGCAGCGGTCCTCTGGACGGTCATCCGGACGCGGGAATATTCGCCGCAGCAACTGGAAGCTTTTGGAACGGACGAAGACAATATCTTCGAGGCCGAAGGCGGCCTTGAAGAAGCGGCGCGCCCTGGCCGCGCCTTCTTTGTGCGCTGGGGTCTTGGCGCCTTGCTGGCAGGTGCAGCCTGGAGCTATGCAGTTCACCAGTTCCAGGGCGATCAGCAGTTCTATGTGCTCGGCGGCGGGCTGATTTTCCTGGGATTGTTGCTCCTGATCAACAGCCTGCTCGTACGCGCCGGCCCGGATGCCGAGAACTTCCTTTCCGGAATTCTGGGTGACCTTGCGACCATGCCGACTGCAATGAAGCGGCTGGCCGTCGTGCAATTCTTCTCCTGGGTCGCGATGTTCATCTTGTGGATCTACACGACCTCCGCAGTCGCCCTTCAGGCCTGGGACACCAGCGATACGTCGAGCGCCGCCTTCCAGTCGGCCGGTGACTGGGTAGGCGTGATGTTCGCGGTGCAGAACGGCGTTGCGGCGCTCTACGCCTTCGTGATTGCGGCGCTGGCCCGCAAGGCCGGCATCCGCCGCCTGCATGCGTTCAACCTGATTGCCGGTGCCGCCGGGTTCGCCGCCTATCTGGTGTGCGACACGCCCGGCGCGCTTCTCATCCCGATGATCGGCCTCGGGATGGCCTGGGGATCCATCCTTGCCCTACCCTATGCGATCCTCGCGGACGCGCTGCCGCCGCGGAAAATGGGTATCTATATGGGGATCTTCAATTTCTTCATCGTGCTGCCGCAACTGCTGGTCGCCGGCACGATGGGGCCGCTGCTCCGCACCCTGCAGCCGACCCTCGGTGTGGCGGCCGGCGGCACGCCGCTGCTCGCGGCGTTGTTCGGCGCGGGCGCGCTGCTTCTGGCGGCGGCGGCAATGTCGTTCGTCCGGGTGGGGAAAACCTGAAAATCAGGTCTGACCTGGCAGGGGCAGAGGGACTCGAACCCCCGACTTCCGGTTTTGGAGACCGGCGCTCTACCAACTGAGCTATACCCCTACAAGGCAGAGGTGCGATTTGCCCCATCTGCCGCCCGGCTGCAAGACCAGACCTGAAAAGAGACCGGGGCAGCCTGTCTCAAGATAGCAGCACGTGCGGCCGGACGCGGCTTGCGGGCCGGATTTTGTTGCGCAAGGGCGTGCCGTGCAGGGGTGAGCCGTTTGCTGGAGGGTGCGTCCCCAAAGAAAAAGGGCCACCCTTGTGGAGCGGCCCCTGGATCATTTTGCCAGTCCATAACCCGTCCACAACTTATGGACGGGTTATGGACGGATTGGCGTCTTACTTCTTGATCTCGGACACCACGCCGGCGCCGACGGTGCGGCCGCCTTCGCGG
>Ga0214472_10006202_pt1 | contig 12532 bp, 7 predicted proteins | sample RVTome_6_FD_207662 | JGI IMG/M metagenome (GOLD analysis project Ga0214472, IMG submission 207662) | Soil microbial communities from uranium-contaminated site in the Upper Colorado River Basin, Wyoming, United States - RVT140D175 | ecosystem: Environmental > Terrestrial > Soil > Contaminated >... | reverse complement strand
GGTACCTGTTCAGCATCGGCTCGGTCTGGGCGCAGGAGCTGGAGTGGCATCTGCTGGTGCCGCTCATCCTGTTCGGCTGCTCCTACGCGCTGCGCCACGGCGAGCACGTGCGCGTGGACATCGTCTACGGGCGCTTCCCGCCGCGTGCCAAGGTGGCGGTGGATCTGGTTTCTTCCCTGCTCGTCGTCGCCATTTCCGCGCTGTTCATCTGGTTCTCGCTGCATTACGTGCAGCAGGCGTACGTGATCGACGAGGGCTCGCCCGATCCGGGCGGCCTGCCGCACCGGTACCTCCTGAAGGCGCTGCTGCCGATCGGTTTCGCGCTGCTCCTGGCACAGGGTGTGGCGGGCGCGCTGGGCAGCCTGCACCGGCTGCGCCGGGGCTTGCCATGAGCGGCACCGAGATCCTCGCCCTGCTGATGCTGGCGGCGTTCTTCGCGCTGCTGATGGCGGGGGTGCCGGTCGCGTTGACGCTCGCCACCGCCGGCTTCGTGTTCGGCCTGCTCGGCTTTGGCACGGGATTGTTCAACCTGGTGCCCGCGCGCATCTACGGCGTGGTCACCAACTACCTGTGGCTCGCCATCCCGCTGTTCGTCTTCATGGGCGTGATGCTGGAGAAGTCTCGTCTGGCCGAGGATCTGCTCGATGTCGTAGGCCACCTCGCGGGGGGCCTCAAGGGGGGCATGGCGCTCGGCATCATCCTCGTCGGCGTGCTCATGGGCGCCACCACCGGCATCGTCGGCGCTACTGTGGTCACGCTCGGCCTGCTGACCCTGCCGACACTCATGCGGCGCGGCTACCACCCCGGCGTGGCCACCGGGGCGATATGCGCCTCGGGCACGCTCGGCCAGATCATCCCGCCGAGCCTGGTGCTGATCCTGCTCTCCGACATCCTGCAGCTCTCGGTCGGCACGCTGTTCGCCGCCGCGGTGATGCCGGGGCTGCTGCTGGCGGCGCTGTATTGCGCCTACGTGGTGATCCTCGGCATCGTGCGCCCGGACCTGGTGCCGGCGGTGCCCAAGGCGGAGCGCGACTCCCTGCCGCGCGCCGAGCTGTGGAAGCGCTTCTTCCTGGTGGTGTTGCCGCCGCTTGCCCTGGTGCTGTCGGTGCTGGGCTCGATCATCGGCGGCGTCGCGGCGCCCACCGAGGCCGCCTCGATGGGTGCGCTGGGCTCGATCCTGATCACCGCCGTCGCGGGCCGGCTGTCGTTCTCCGTGCTCAAAGACACCGTCCAGACCACGACCAAGATCACCGCGATGGTGATGTTCATCCTGATCTGCGCGCAGGTGTTCGCGCTCGCGTTCCGCGGGCTGCAGGGCGAGGAGCTGATCCAGGACCTGTTCGAGTTCCTGCCCGGCGGCCTGGCGGCGGACATCTGGTTCCTGATGCTGCTGATCTTCGTGCTCGGCTTCTTCATCGAGTGGATCGAGATCAGCTACATCGCGGTGCCGCTGTTCCTGCCGGTGTTCGCGGCGCAGAACGTGGACCTGGTGTGGCTGGCGATGCTGATCTGCGTGAACCTGCAGACGTCTTTTCTCACGCCGCCCTTCGGCTGGGCGCTGTTCTTCCTGCGCGGCGTGGCGCCGCCGGATATCCGTACCCGCGACATCTATCTGGGCGTGCTGCCGTTCATCGCGCTGCAGGTCGTCGCCATCGTGGTGCTGTTCTTCTATCCGCAGATCGCCCTGTGGCTGCCCAAGGCGATCGGCTGGTAGGTGCCGCGCGCTGAAGTTACATCCTGTTACGTTCGGTCACGGCGGGCTTACGAATGCGGTTCACACTGGCGCGCCAGTCCCAACTTTCGAAAGGAACGACCATGGAGCAGAACCTCCCGCAAACCCCGCGGCGCCGCTTCTTCAAGCTCGCCGCAATTTCCACCGCATTCGCCGGCCTCTCGGGCATCGGCCTGGGCGCTTTCGCGCACGGCCGCCGCGGCGGCCGCGGGCCGATCGACCCGGCGCGCATGGAGGAGCGTCTCGATCGCATGCTGCAGCATCTGTACGTGGAGATCGACGCCACGCCCGCGCAGCAGCAGAAGCTCGAGCCGATCGTCAAGCAGGCGGCCAACGAGCTGCTGCCGATGCGCGCCAAGGTGCAGGACGCACGCCGGCGCGGCGTCGCGCTGCTTTCGGCCGAGACCATCGACCGCGGCGCGATCGAGCGGCTGCGCGCGGAGCAGATCGGCTTCGCCGATGCGGCCTCCAGGCGGCTTACGCAGGCGCTCGCCGACGTCGCCGAGACGCTCACGCCGGACCAGCGCCGCACGCTGGCCGCGCGTCTGGGTCGCCGCGGCCACCACGGCATGCTCGGCTAGATGAGCTTCTGCTTGTTGAAGTAGGCCTTGCGCCAGCGGGTGACCGTCACCTTCGCGAAGAGCCCCGCCTTCGCGAAGGGGTCGCCCGCGATGAAGGCCTCGGCCTCCTTGCGCTCGTCGGTGTCCACGATGAAGATGCTGCCGTGGCCGCCGGTGCCGTCGTCCGCGGTCAGCGCTCCGGCCGCCAGCAGCTTGTGCATGTTGGCCGTGAGATACTGCAGGTGCGTATCGCGCAGCTTGGCGCGCAACGCCGCGCCGTCGGGCTTGTCAGTCGTCTGAATGGCGTAGGGCACGGCGTCTCCTCTTCACGACAGGTCTGAAAACATGAATACTAATCAAGTACGGCATCTGCTTGCATGCGGCTGTGTTGGGGCGCTGGCTTTGGTCGCGGTCGGCGCGCGCGCCGCGCATCCGCTCATCACCGAGGACACCGGCACGCAAGGCGCCGGGCGCTACCAGCTCGAAGTCTTCGCCGAGGAGGGCAAGGAGCGCGTGACGCGCCGGGACCGGGAGGTCTACACCGGCGTGCTGAGCTACGGCATCGCCGAGACCGCCGACGTGCAGGTGGGCCTGCCCTTGTACCGCAGCGGGCCGGACGGCGTGGGCGACGCGTCGCTCGACCTCAAGTGGCGGTTCTTCCAGCGCGACGCGCTCAGCCTCGCGCTGATGCCGGGCATCACGCTGCCCACCGGCGACGAGCGCGACGGGCACGGCTCCGGGAAGACCACCTGGGGGACGCTCGTCATTCTGTCGTACGCACCCGGCGCCATCGCCGTGCACGCGCACGCCGGCTACCGGCGCAACGAGAACAAGCTCGGCGAGCGCGAGACGCTGCGCCAGCTTGCGGCCGCCGCGACCTACCGCATCGGCAACGTGCGCTTCGTGGGCGAGCTCACGCGCGAGACCAACCCCGTGCCCGGCGGGCGCACCGTGCGCTATTCGACGCTCGGCGCGATCTGGTCGATGACGCGAGACGTGGACCTCGATATCGGCTGGCGCCAGGGAAGCGGCGGCGCCCCGATCGACGAGGCGCTGCTTCTCGGCGTGACGGTACGCTGGTAGCGCGGCCTCAGCCGCGATCGACGATGCGGGCGAGCACCGGGTAGTAGGCGCTGCCGTAGCCCGCGGCGCGCGCGGGATGCGTCATGGGGCCTCCATGCGCGCAGTATAAAATGCGGCGCTTTGCCCCCATGATCAGCGATGACTGACGTTGCCTTCCCCGCCGGCCAACCCGGCGCCAGCCAGTGGATCGGCAAGCCTCTGCGCCGCCTCGAGGACGAGCGCCTGCTCACCGGCAAGGGGCGCTTTACCGACGACGTGCGCCCCGAGGGCGCGGCGCAGGTCGCGTTCCTGCGCTCGCCGCACGCGCATGCGCGTATCGGCGCGCTCGACGTTTCCGCTGCGCGCGCGGCTCCCGGCGTGCTCGCCGTCTACACGGGCGCCGATGTCGCCGCCGACGGCGTCGGGCCGATCCCCTTCACGCACCTGCACAAGCGCCAGGACGGCTCGCCCATCGTCGCGCCCCCGCGCATGCCGATCACCGCCGGCGAGGCGCGCTTCGCAGGCGACGCCGTGGCGATGGTGGTCGCGGAAACGCGCAACCAGGCGCGCGACGCGGCCGAGCGGATCGAGGTGGACTGGGAGCCGCTCGAGGCGGTCGCGGATCTGCCGGGCGCGGCGCGGGCGGGGAGCATCGCCGCCTACTATCACGCGGGCGACAAGGCGGCGCGCGAGGCGGCGTTTGCCGCGGCCAGGCACGTCGTGCGGCTGCAGGTGGTGAACCAGCGCGTGGTCGCCAATCCCCTGGAGCCGCGCGCGCTCGCCGCGCAGTTCGACGCGGGCACGGGCCGCTACACGCTGTGGTGCCCCACGCAGAACGTGTACACCGTGCGCGCGCAGCTCGCCACGGTGCTCGGCGTGAAGGAGGGCGAGCTGCGCATCCTGTCCACCGACGTCGGCGGCGGCTTCGGCGCGCGCGGCTACGCCTATCCCGAGCACGCGGCGCTGCTGTGGGCGGCGAAGAAGCTCGACCGGCCCCTGCGCTGGCTTGCCGAGCGCTCGGAGAACTTCCTCGCCGAGGTGCACGGCCGCGACAATCTTACCGTGGCCGAGCTCGCGCTCGACGCCGAGCACCGCTTCACGGCGCTGCGCATCCGCACGCTCGCCAACATCGGCGCCTACATCTCGAACTTCGGCGCCGCGGTGCCGGCGATGTCGGGGGTGCGCGCGCCGACCGGCGTGTACGCGATCCCGGTGCTCGACCACGAGGTGAAGATGATGTTCACCAACACCGCGCCGGTGGACGCCTACCGCGGGGCAGGGCGCCCCGAGATGGGCTACCTGCTCGAGCGCCTGGTGCAGCGCGCCGCGCTCGAGCTCGGAGTGGACCCTGTAGAGCTGCGCCTGAAGAACCTGATCCCGCCCTCGCGCATGCCCTACGCCAACCCCGCCGGCCACACCTACGACTGCGGCGATTTCGAGAGGATGCTGCGCGGCGCGCTCGAGGCCTCGGACTGGAACGGCTTTGGCGCGCGCAAGGCCGCGGCCGAAGCGCGCGGCCTGCGCTACGGGCGCGGCCTTGCCTGCTACGTGGAGATCACGGGCAGCGCGCGCCTCACGGAGATCGTGCGCGTGATCGCGTCGGCCGACGGCACGCTCGAGGTGGATTCGGGCACCCAGTCGATCGGGCAGGGGCTGTGGACCTCGTACGCGCAGGTGGTGGGCCAAAGACTCGGCATCGACCCGCAGGTGATCCGCGTGGTGCAGGGCGACAGCGATTTGCTCAAGGCGGGCGGCGGCGCGGGCGGCTCGCGCGGGCTGCAGGTGGGCGGCAGCGCTGCGCTCGCCGGCGCCGTCGCATTGATCGACGCGGCGCGGCCGCTCGCCGCTCAGGCGCTGGAGGCGGCGGCCGCCGATCTCGAGTACGGCGCGGGGCGCTTTCGCATCGCCGGCACCGACCGCGGCATCGGCCTCGCCGAGCTGGCGGCCAGGCAGCCCGAGCGGCGCATCGTGTGCGAGCACACCGAGACCGCGAAGGGCCAGACCTGGCCGAACGGCTGCCAGGTCGCCGAGGTCGAGGTCGATCCCGAAACGGGCGCGGTGCGCGTCGCGCGCCACAGCGCGGTGGACGACATCGGCCGCGTCATCAACCCGCTCACCGCCGAATCGCAGGTGCACGGCGGGGTGGCGCAGGGGCTGGGGCAGGCGCTCTTCGAGCATTCCGTGTACGACGAGACCGGGCAGCTCCTCACCGGGTCGTTCATGGATTACGCCATGCCGCGCGCCGAGGACATGCCCGACATGAAGACGCGCTTCGATGAGTCGGTACCCACCGGGCAGAACCTGCTCGGCGCCAAGGGCGTGGGCGAGGCGGGCTGCCACGGCGCGGTGCCCGCCATCGTCAACGCCGTGCTCGACGCGCTCGGCGTGAAGGAGCTCGACATGCCGCTCACGCCCGAAAAGGTGTGGCGCGCGCTGCAGGGGAGTTGATGGCGCAGTACGTGTACACGATGCGCCGGGTGCAGAAGATCGTGCCGCCGAAGCGCGAGATCCTGAAGAACATCTCGCTCAACTTCTTCCCCGGCGCGAAGATCGGCGTGCTCGGCCTGAACGGCTCCGGCAAGTCGAGCCTGCTCAAGATCATGGCGGGCGAGGACGCGAACTACGAGGGCGAGGTCGTGCGCATGCCGAACCTCAAGGTCGGCTTCCTGCCGCAGGAGCCGGCGCTCGACCCGAGGAAAACGGTGCGCGAGACGGTCGAGGAGAGCCAGGGCGAGCTCGCCGCGGCGAAGAAGCGCCTCGACGAGGTCTATGCCGCGTACGCCGAGGCCGACGCCGATTTCGACAAGCTCGCCGCGGAGCAGGCGCGGCTCGAGGCGCAGGTCAACGCCGCGGGCAGCGGGCAGGAGCTCGAGATCGCCGCCGACGCGCTGCGCCTGCCGCCCTGGGAGCAGAAGGTGGAAGTGCTGTCCGGGGGCGAGAAGCGCCGCGTCGCGCTGTGCCGGCTGCTGCTCTCGCAGCCGGACCTGCTGCTCCTGGACGAGCCGACCAACCACCTCGACGCCGAGAGCGTCGAGTGGCTGGAGCAGTTCCTGCAGCGCTTTCCCGGCACCGTCGTGGCCGTGACCCACGACCGTTACTTCCTCGACAACGCCGCGAGCTGGATCCTGGAAATGGACCGCGGGCGCGGCATACCCTGGGAAGGCAACTATTCCTCGTGGCTGGAGCAGAAGGAAAAGCGCCTGGAAGTCGAGCAGAGCCAGGAAGCCGCGCGCATCAAGAGCATGAAGGCCGAGCTCGAGTGGGTGCGGCAGAACCCCAAGGGGCGCCAGGCGAAATCCAAGGCGCGCCTCGCGCGCTTCGAGGAGCTGTCGCAGTACGAGCACCAGCAGAGGAACGAGACCCAGGAGATCTTTATCCCGGTGGCCGAGCGCCTCGGCAACGAGGTGATCGAGTTCAAGAACGTCTCCAAGGGCTTCGGCGAGCGCTTGCTCATCGACAAACTCTCCTTCAAGGTGCCGCCGGGGGCCATCGTCGGCATCATCGGGCCGAACGGCGCGGGGAAATCCACGCTGTTTCGCATGGTCCTCGGCAGGGAAAAGCCCGATTCCGGAAAGATCACCCTCGGCAAGACGGTGAAGCTCGCGCACGTCGACCAGTCGCGCGACGCGCTGCAGGGCGACAAGACCGTCTTCGAGGACATCTCGGGCGGCCAGGACAGCATCGTCGTGGGCAAGTTCCAGATGCCTTCGCGCTCGTACCTCGCGCGCTTCAATTTCCGCGGCGCCGACCAGCAGAAGCAGGTCGGCAGCCTCTCCGGGGGCGAGCGCGGCCGCCTGCACCTCGCCAAGATGCTGGTGCAGGGGGCGAACGTGCTGCTGCTGGACGAGCCCTCCAATGACCTCGACGTGGAGACGCTGCGCGCCCTGGAGGAGGCGCTGCTGGAATTCGCCGGCAGCGTGCTCGTCATCTCGCACGACCGGTGGTTTCTCGACCGCATCGCCACCCACATCCTCGCCGCCGAGGACGAGTCGCAGTGGGTGTTCTTCGACGGCAATTACCAGGAGTACGAGGCCGACAAGAGGAAACGCCTGGGCGAAGAGGCCGCGCGGCCGCACCGCATCCGCTACAAGCCGCTGAAGAAGTGAGCCGAGCGCGATTCGGTTAAGCTTGGCGCCGGAGGTCAGCTACGGAGGCAGGCGTCTTGCAGACGGAGCGCATGGGGCGGATGCTGCAGTCCTGGCCGGCATTTCTCGTCCTCGCCGTGGGCGTGGCGATCACGCTGGGTGCCTGGCGCTACACGGATCAGCGCGTCAGTCGGGAGGCCGAGGTCACCTTCCGTCACAGGGCAGGGCAGGCGCTGGAGACCCTCGACCGCCACATCCAGGACAACGTCTCGCTGCTCATTGGCTTGCGCGGCCTGTTCGACGCGTCGGAGCGGCTCGAGCGCCACGAATTCCAGCGCTATGTCGCCGGCTTCAATATCGCGGAGCGCTACCGCGGGGTGCGCCTCGTGTCGTTCGTGCGCCACGTGCCTCACGCGCAGCGGGTCGCGTTCGAGGAAGGCGTGCGCCGCGACCGCAGCCTTGACCCGCGCGGCTACCCCGATTTCGGCATCCGCCCCCCGGGGACGCGGGAGCAATACATGGTGGTCACGTACCTCGAGCCGTTCGCGGGGAACGAGGGGGCGTTCGGCTTCGACCTGCTGTCGGATGCGCAGCGCCGCGCGTCGCTCGAGTACACGCGCGATCGCGGCCGCGCCACGGCGTCCGAGCCGATCTGGCTCGCGGCCGATCCGCAGAAGCGGCTGTCCATGGCCGTGCGCATGCCGATCTACCGGCGCGACATGCCGGTGGGCACCGTGGCCGAGCGCCGCGCCGCGGTCGTGGGCATGGTCGTGTCCGCCGTCCAGATCGAGGACCTGGTGCGGGGCCACCTCGGCAAGCAGCTCGGCGTCGACTTCGAGGTCGTCATCGATGATCTCGGCTACTCGGGCGCCGCCGCGCCGGCCGCTGAGCCGGTGCGGGTGTTCGCCAGCGCGGCGCGGGAGGCCGGTGCGCCTTCTGCCCGGCGCCTGGTGTTGACGCTCGACGTGGTGGGCCGCACCTGGCGACTGGAGTTCAGCGCGCCGGCCGTCCCGGCACAGGGCATCGGCGGGCGGCTGCCCCTCGTGGTCCTGCTGGGCGGCATCGTCACCAGCGTGCTGCTTTTCTGGCTAGTGCTGGCGCAGCTGCGCGCGCGCAGCCGCGCGCTGCAGCTCGCCGAGAGCGCCACCAGAGTACGCGCCGCCGAGGGGCTGCGCGAGCAGCTCGCCTTCATCCAGCAACTGATCGAGGCGGTGCCGCAGCCCATCTTCTTCAAGGACGCGGAGGGGCGCTACCTCGGCGTGAATCGCGCATGGGAACGGTTCTTCGGCATCTCCCGGGAGAAGTTCGTCGGCAAGTCGGTGTTCGAGCTCTATCCGGACGAGCCAGATCTGGCGCAGCGCCACCATGCCAAGGACGCGGAGCTGTTCGCAAGCCCCGGCAGTCAGTCCTACGAGGCCGCCATCAGGGACGCTCAGGGCAAGGTGCGCAATACGATCTACAACAAGGCGACCTTCAACCGCTCCGACGGCACGGTCGCGGGGTTGATCGGCACCATCACCGACATCACCGAGCAAAGGCGGGTCGAGGAACAGGTCCGCCACATGGCGCACCACGACGCGCTCACCCAGCTGCCCAACCGGCTGCTGCTGCAGGACCGCATTGGGCAGGCGATCGCCAGGGCGAGGCGCAACGACGAGGTGCTGGCGCTGCTGTTCATCGACCTCGACCGCTTCAAGATGATCAACGACTCGCTCGGTCACGCGGTCGGCGACCGCCTGCTGCAGGAGGTCGCCGCGCGCCTGCGCGGCTGCACGCGTGCCGCCGACACGGTCGCACGCATCGGCGGCGACGAATTCGTGGTCCTGCTCGGCGACCTGGACCGCCCCGAGACGGCGCGGCACGTCGCGCAGAAGGTGCTCAAGTCGCTGTCGGAACCGCTGGTGCTGGACGGGCACAACCTGCAGGTCACGCCCAGCATCGGCATCTCCGCCTACCCGAGGGACGGCGAGGACGTCGACACGCTGATGCGCAATGCCGATAGCGCCATGTACCACGCGAAGCATGTGGGCCGGAACAACTTCCAGTTCTTCACGCAGGCGATGAACGATGCCGCGCAGCAGCGGCTGTAGCGAGCGCTAGGCGCGCGTGGCGATGTTGCGCAGCTCCCGCATCGCCACCGATGCCATCGCCAGGTCGAGCGCTTTTTGCGCGCGCAGGTCGGCGTGCACCTGGCGAAAGCGCTCGAGCATGGGCCGGTTCAGCTCCTCCCAGGCGCCGATCGCCTGCTGCGCGTCGCCCTTGCCGGCGGCGCCGCGCAGCACGTCGGCCGCCAGCTGGCGCTGCATGCCGGCCAGCTCGTCGCGCAGCGCCGCCTTGGCGAGCGCCTGCCAGTGGGTTTCCGACGGCAAGGCGGCAAACCGGGCACGCAGCCACGCAAACCCGAGCCTGCCGCCGAGCGCGAAGTACGCTCGCGCCGCTAATTCGAGCTCGCGGCCGAGCGCCTTGCCGACCTCGACTAGGTCGAGCGCGGCCGGCAGCGCGTCGAAGCTCGCCGCTCGGGCGGCGAGCCCCCGCGGCACGCCTGCCTCCGCGTAGCGCGTTCTCGCTTGATCCCAGCCCTGGCGCTCGCCGTCGGCAAGCGCATCCGGCAGCAGGTCGCCGAGCGCCTCGATGCCGGGCCGGAAGTAGGCGATCGCCGCGGTGACGTCGGCGAGATGCCGGCGATTGCGCAGCAGCCACAACGTCGCGCGCACGATGAGGCGACCCGCGTCGAGCAGCAGTGCGCTCTGCATGCCGTCGGGCACCGCGAGCTCGAGCGCCTCGACCTGCTGCCAGAAAGCCACCATGCCGTACGCTTCGCGCGTCACCATGTAGCCGCGCACCACCTCGGCGGTGCTGGCGCCGGTCTCCTCGCGCATGCGGTGCACGAAGGTGCTGCCGACGCGGTTGACCATGCTGTTGGTGACGTGCGTGGCGATGATCTCGCGCCGCAGCGGGTGCCCCTGGATGTGGCGCGCGTAGCGCTCGCGCAGCGGCCGCGGAAAATAGCGCTCGAGCGCGGTGGCGATGGTCGGATCCTCCGGGATGTCGGAGCCGAGCAGCTCCTCGTAGATCTGCATCTTGGCGTAGGCGAGCAGCACCGCCCGCTCGGGCGCGGTGAGCCCGAGGCGCGCGGCCTTGCGCTCGGCGATTTCCTCGTCCGCGGGCAGGAACTCGAGCGCGCGGTTTAGCCGCCCCGCGCGCTCCAGCGCGCGGATGAAGCGCGCCTGCTGCTCGAGCAGCTGCGGCGCGATGCGCCCGGCGACCGACAGGCTCTGCGTCTGGAAGACGTTGTCGCGCAGCACCAGCGCCGCGACCTCGTCGGTCATCTCGGCGAGCAGGCGGTTCCTCTGCTTGAGCGTGAGCTCGCCCTCGCGCACCGCGGCGTCGAGCAGGATCTTGATGTTCACCTCATGGTCGGAGCAATCCACGCCGGCCGAGTTGTCGATGGCGTCGGTGTAGACGCGCCCGCCGGCGAGCGCGTACTCGATGCGCCCGAGCTGCGTGACGCCGAGGTTGCCGCCCTCGGCGAGCACCTTGCAGCGGAGCATCCGGCCGTCGATGCGCAGCGCGTCGTTGGCGCGGTCGCCGACCTGCGCGTGGCTCTCGCGGCTCGACTTGACGTAGGTGCCGATGCCGCCGTTGTAGAGCAGATCGACCGGCGCCCTGAGAATCGCGCTCACGAGCTCGTTCGGCGCCAGGGATTTCGCTTCTATGGCGAGCGCGCGCTGCGCGTCGCTCGAGAGCTTGATCGACTTCGCGCTGCGCGGCCACACGCCGCCGCCCTTCGAAATCAGCTTGGCGTCGTAGTCGGCCCAGGAGGAACGCGCGAGCTTGAACAGCCGCTCGCGCTCGGCCCAGCTCGCCGCCGGGTCGGGGTCCGGGTCGATGAACACGTGGCGGTGATCGAAGGCGGCGACAAGCCGGATGTGGCGCGAGAGCAGCATGCCGTTGCCGAAGACGTCGCCCGACATGTCGCCGATGCCGGCGACGGTGAACGGCTGCGACTGGCTATCCAGGCCCAGCTCGCGGAAATGGCGCTTGACCGATTCCCACGCGCCGCGCGCGGTGATGCCCATCTGCTTGTGGTCGTAGCCGGCCGAGCCCCCCGAGGCGAAGGCATCGCCCAGCCAGAAGCCGTACTCCTGCGCAACGCCGTTGGCGATGTCCGAGAAAGTCGCGGTGCCCTTGTCGGCGGCGACCACCAGGTACGGGTCGTCGCCGTCGTAACGCAGCACGTCGCGCGGCGGCACGGGCTTGCCGCCGACCAGGTTGTCGGTGACGTCCAGCAGGCCTCGGAGGAAGGTCTTGTAGCACTCGACGCCCTCCTGCATGAGCGCCTCGCGCTCGCCCGCGGGCGGGGGCTGCTTGACGACGAAGCCGCCCTTGGAGCCGACCGGCACGATCACCGCGTTCTTCACCATCTGCGCCTTCATCAGGCCGAGCACCTCGGTGCGGAAGTCCTCGCGGCGGTCCGACCAGCGCAGCCCGCCGCGCGCCACCGGTCCGCCGCGCAGGTGCACGCCCTCGACGCGCGGCGAGTACACGAAGATCTCAAACATCGGCCGCGGCTCGGGCAGCGCCGGCACCTGGCGCGGATCGAACTTGAGCGAGACGTAGGCCTTGGGCCGTCCGTCCGCGCCCGGCTGGAAGGCGTTGGTGCGCGTGGTGGCGCGAATCGCGGCGAGGAATTGGCGCAGGATGCGGTCGTCGTCCAGGCTCGGCACCTGCTCGAGGCCGGCCTCGAGCTCGCGCAGCAGCGCCTCTTCGCTTCCCGCCGCGGCGTGCTGCGGCGCGAAGCGCGCGTGAAAAAGCTTCACCAGGCCGCGCGCGAGCTGCGCGTGCGCGGTCAGCGTCTGCTGCACGTAGGCGAGGCTGAAAGTGAAGCCGGCCTGGCGCAGGTAGCGGCTGTAGGCGCGCAGCAGGGCGATCTCGCGCGCCGAAAGCTCGGCGGCGAGCACCAGCTGGTGCAGGCTGTCGGGCTCGGCGCGCCCGGACCACATCGCCTCGAACGCCTCGTGGAAAAGCGGCCGTATGCGCTCGAGCGCCGGCTCGCCCCCGCCGGGCAGCGCGAGGCCGAAATCGACGATCGA
>Ga0214472_10006200_pt1 | contig 12533 bp, 11 predicted proteins | sample RVTome_6_FD_207662 | JGI IMG/M metagenome (GOLD analysis project Ga0214472, IMG submission 207662) | Soil microbial communities from uranium-contaminated site in the Upper Colorado River Basin, Wyoming, United States - RVT140D175 | ecosystem: Environmental > Terrestrial > Soil > Contaminated >... | reverse complement strand
GGCGGTGCTGGACGGCGGCATCCAGGCGTGGGTGGCGGCGGGCGGGACGTTGGAGACCGACATCCCTTCGCCCCGACCGGCCACGATGTCGGTGCGCGAGTCGCTCACCCGGCAGATCGACCGCAAGGCGCTCGAGGGCCGCCTCGGGAGCGTTCCGGTCATCGACGCCCGTGCCGGAGACCGCTACCGCGGCGAGACCGAGCCGATCGACCCGGTGGCCGGCCACATCCCCACCGCCCGCAACGCCCCCTACGAGGGCAACCTCCGTGACGACCTGACGTTCGCCGACGTCGCCGACCTGCGGCGGCGCTTCGAGGCGCTCGGCGCCAAGGAGGGCACGGTGGTCTACTGCGGCAGCGGTGTCACCGCCTGCCATGACATCCTCGCCATCACCATCGCCGGCCTCCCCGAGCCGACGCTGTATCCGGGCTCATGGAGCGATTGGAGCACGAGCGGGGGTGAGGTGGCGACGGGGGATGAAGAGGCGCCAGGCGCCAGGCGTCAGAACCACTGAACGCGACTCGCGCTCGTCTGTGCGGGAAGCCGCGTCGTCACCCCTCTGTTCGCTGTGGCGTGGCTGTCGGCTGGGCTGTAGTTGCCGCGCCTCCGATCACAACCCCAACCCCTCCTCGGCCTGCTCCAACGTCTGCCCACCGCGCAGCACCGGGGCGAACAGGTCGCCGTGTTTGGCGAGGCGGTTCCAGATCGTGGCGATCGTGAATTCGGTCGGATCGATCGCGTCCATCTCCTCCCACAGCAACGGTGTCGACACCGGCGCACCCGCTCGCGGCCGCACCGAGTAGACCGAGGCGATGGTCTTGCCGGCCACGTTCTGGTTGTGGTCCACGAAGACCTTCCCCTTGCGCTTGGGGATGTCCCACTCCATCGTCGCCAGGTCGGGGTCGGCCGCCACCAGGAACCGGCCCACCGTCTCCACGAAACGGCGCACCCTCTCGTACGGATAGAGCGGGTCGATCGGGACGTAGATGTGCAGCCCGGTGGCGCCCGAGGTCTTGATGTGGCCCTCCAGGCCGAGCCGCTCCAGGGCGACCCGCACCAGGCCGGCCAGAGTGACCACCTGCTCCCAGGAGGCGCCCTCGGCGGGATCGAGGTCGAAGACGGCGAAGTCGGGCCGGTCGGGCGCCGCCACCCGGCTCAGCCAGGGGTGGATCTCGATGGCGCCCATGTTGGCGAGCCACATGAGGCTCTCGGCGTCGGGGGTGGTGATGTAGTCGATGTGGTCGTCGCGGTGCTCCGACCACATCGGGACGGTCGGCAGCCAACCCGGGGTGTGCCCCGGGGCCCGCTTCTCGTAGAAGAAGTCGCCCTCGGCGCCGTCGGGGAACCGCGCCATCACGATCGCCCGGTCGCGCAGGTGCGGCAGCAGGGTGGGGGCCACCGAGGCGTAGTACTGGATGAGGTCGCCCTTGGTGTACCCGTCGGGGAAGAACTGCTTGTCGATGTTGGAGATCCGCACCGGTCGGCCGGTGCCGATCGGGAAGTGGGCGTCCTGGGAGGCGGCGACCCTCACCTCGGTGGGGAAGGCGACCGCACCCGAGCCGAGGGGGCGTCCCTCCCCGGAAGGTGCCGGCCGTGCCCGGGCAATGGTCTCGTCGATCTCGGCCTTGATGGCGTCGTGGCTCGACTGCTCGTGAGCCTCGGAGATCACGGTGAGCCGCATCCCCATCTCGAGCGCCGCCTCGACCATCGGGCCGACCCGCAGCGAGCCCTCGCCGTAGGGGACGTGGCGGATCTCGCCCGACTTCCCGAACTGGTTGTCGGTGAACTGGCAGTGGAGCGGGTCGATGGTCCATCCCGGGAACGAGTCGCGCAGGAAATGGAACACCGAGGCGAACGCCTCCCTGGTGGTGAGCGCCCCACCCGACATGGCGTGGACGTGCGCCCAGTCGACCACGGGGTGGATGAACGAGAACCGCTCGGCCATGAGGGCGATGTCGCCGAGCGTCCCGAACGACGACTCCTTCCCGCCCACCTCGAGGCCGAGGGCCACTCCGAGATGCCGCACCTTCGGCTCGATCTCGGCCAGGCCTTCGGCGGCCACCTGGTGGAGCTCCTCGGCGGTGCGGCCCGTGGTGTACCCGGTGTGGGCGACGATCACCCGCGCCCCCAGCGCCTTGCCGAGTTTCATGGAGTGCTCCAGCGCTGCCCGGGTCTGCTTGGCGGTGTCCTTTTCCTCGGAGGTGAGGATGGCGAAGTACGGGGCGTGGAGGGAGAGGGCGATGTCACGCTCGGCGGCGGCGACGGCGAACTGCTCGCACCGCTGCTCCTTCCACGGGAACCCCTTGACGAACGCCAGCTCGTAGGCGGTGTGCCCGCGCTCCACGAGCGAGTCGAGGAACTCGGCGTCGTCCATGCCGTCGGGAGGCATGCCCGAGATGCCGAAGCGGATGGTGTGGGGCGGAGGTGCGGGAGGGCTCACGCCGGGAAGTCTGGTCGACTGTCGGGAGGGTCTTGAGATCTCGGATGAGTGTGGCTACATTTATGGCCACATGGTCATCGGTGTCAGAGAGCTCCGCAACAAGCTCACACAGATTCTGCGGGCTGTCGAGACTCGCGGAGAGGGCGTCGTGGTGAGTCGACACGGCCGCCCCACCGCGCTCATCCTTCCGATCGACTCCGAGGAAGCCGAGGACTACGTCATGGCGCACGCTCCCGAGATCCTGCGATCGATGCGCGAGGCGAACCGCGATCTCGAGCACGGTCGAACCGTCCCCCTGGAGGAGTACCGAGACACCCGCGGGGTCTGAGGGTGTCACGGATCGAACTCGCGCGCCGCGCCGTCAACGATCTCGATCGCCTTCCCGACCCGATCGCTGCTCGCGTCCTCGATCGACTCGAGGCGCTGGCCGCTGACCCGACAAAGCGCTCACACGACGTGAAGACTCTGACGGGACACAGACCGTGGCGCCGCCTGCGAGTTGGCGAGTATCGCATCCTGTTCCGGACTTCAGGCGAGGTGACGCTCGTCGCACGAGTGATCGACCGCCGAGATCTCGACCGAGCGCTCAAGGCATTGCCGGATTGATGTGGGCACCCGCGTGGATCGCTCCCGGTGTTGGGAACCAGCCCCCTCCGACCCCGCCCTCCCATCAGAATGGGAGGGGGAGACGACCCCCGAGCCGCATCGAGCGGCTCGTGGGTCGGGAGGGAATCGAACCCTCAACCTTCGGGTTAAAAGCCCGCTGCTCTGCCTGTTGAGCTACCGACCCGGCGTCAAGGTAGCGAGCCGGGACCGGCAGGAGGTCAGCGGGTGGTGAGTGCAGCCCTCCGCCTCCGCTCCACCCAGGGCCGGTACTCGGCGCGCCATTTGGCGACGTAGGCCATGTAGCGCGGCGAGCCGTACATGCGGGCCCGGGTCATTCCCTTGTTGGAGCGGCGGAACCAGGCGACGTCGGTGTCGAGAGCCGTGCCGTACTCGGCGACCTGCTTGGGGAACACCTCCGACACCACGTGCTCGTAGAGCGCCAGGTCGTTGCGGTTGACGGCCTCGATCGCCGCCACCGCCTCGGGGTCGGCGAGCAGTTGCCGCTTGATGTCGTCTGTCGGCGCCACCCACTTGGAGGCGTACCGGATGTCGCGCATCCCGACGAAGCGCTTCATCATCACCAGGGACTCGTCGAAGCGCTCGGTCACGCCGACCAGGGTGAAACGGGGCAGCAGGGCGATGGCCTGCTCGGCGGTGCCGTCGGGTCCCGCGATCACCCGGGTCTGGCGGTCCCATACCGCATGGTGGGTGAGCCACTCCTCGAGGGGGAGGTCGACCCCGCCCACCACGCGGTCGTACTGGTAGTGCGAGGCGGTCCGTCGCACCGGGTCACGCAGGAAGGTGACCCACTGCACCTCACCGGCGGCGTCCTCGAGATCCGAGTACACCCGGACGTCGTGGCCGAGGACGCTGTGGAGGCGCGGGTAGAAGCGCCGCCGCATGCGGCGCAGGTCTTCGGCCGAGAAGGGACGCGACGGGTCCTCGGAGTACACGTCACAGTGACGCGCCCCGAAGGACCGCTTGAAGACCGAGGCGAGCGTGGTGCCCGCCGTCTTGTGGATGTGGACGACGCCGATCACACCTCATTCATCGGCGCCGACGCCGCCGACCATGAGTGGCGGCGCGGCCGATAGAGTGCCGCGTCATGGATTGGTTGCGGTCGCTCGACCGCCGCGTGCTCTGGATCGGTGGAGGCGGCATCGCAGCCGCCCTCGCCCTGGTGCTGGCCGCCTCCTTCGGGGCGTTCGGCGGCGGCGGCGGCGACGACTCCAGCGCCTCGAGCACGACCGTGGCCGCCGCACCGGGCGACACCCTCCCCCCCGAGGCACGCGCCGAAGGGGTGATCATGACCGTGACCGGGGCCGCCGCCGGCTCGACCATCCCGGTTGAGCCCGGCACCGAGATCGCCGTGCGCCTCCCCACCGTCATCGAGGGCGACCTGTGGCGCATGACCGACCAACCCGATGCCGCCGTGCTCGCCTTCGGCGGGTCCCATCTCTTCGTGCCGTCCGACCCTGACGTCGGCGAGCCCTATCAGGAGTTCATCTTCACGGCGACCGCCGCCGGAACCACGTCGGTCACCCTCTCGCAGGGAGCGGCCGGTGACGCCACTCCGACGTTCACGTTCACCGTGGTCGTCGTCGGCGGCTGACCCCTATCCCGGGGCGGCCGGTACGCTGCGAGACCGTCGCATGAACGCCCGTCGCACCGCCGCGCTCGCCCTCGCACTCCTCGCCGCCACCCTGACCGCGCCCACCGCCGGTGCAGGGTCCGGCCCCACCTGCCAGGGCCTCCAGGCCACCATCGTCGGCACCCCGGGCAACGACACGATCGTCGGCACCCTCGGCGACGACGTCATCGTCGGCCGGGGCGGGCGCGACATCATCGACGGTCGCGCCGGTGACGACGTCATCTGCGGGGGCCGCGGCGCCGACGAGATCGATGGCGGCCCCGGTGACGACTTCCTGGTCGGCGGGCCCGGCCCGGACGTGCTCGACGGCGGTGGAGGGTCCGACCATCTGGCCGGTGGCCAGGGCACCGACACGCTCAAGGGCGGCCGCGCCCCCGATCTCCTCGCTGGAAACGCCGGCAGCGACCTGCTGATCGGCTCCGCCGGGCCGGACACCCTGCGCGGCGGAGGCGGCAACGATCGTCTCGAAGGGGGACCGGGCCGCGACAAGCTGGACGGCGGCCAGGGGCACGACGATCTCGCCGGCGTCACCGAGCGTGACAAGGTGCTCGACCAGGCGCAGCTCGAGTCCGGGATCGACCGCCTCGTGTACGAGAAGCTCACGCTCGTGCTGCGCGGGGAGGCCACGGCCTCGTTCGACGGCACCCCGTTCGACGGGCCCATCGAAGTGCGGACCGCACCTGACGGACTGGTGGTGGTGGAGCGCACCAGCGTGCAGGACTACCTGCTCGGGGTCGACGAGATGCCGTTCTCGTGGTCGATGCCGGCGCTCAAGTCGCAGGTGATCGCCGCCCGCACCTACCTCGCCAACCTGGTCACCTTCCCCTACGGCGCCCAGGCCACCTACGGGTTCGACATCTGCGACTCCACGTCGTGCCAGGTGTACCGCGGGGCGCTGCCCTCGAGCCGCGAGGACTTCGACCGCTGGCAGCGGGCGGTCGAGCAGACCGAGGGCAAGATCCTGCTCGCAGGCGGCGCGCCGGCGGCTGCCCTGTATCACTCCACCTCCGGGACGACCACGCGGTCCATCGAGGACGTGTGGGAGGGGCGCAGCCCGGTGTGGTACCTCACGGCCGTCGACGTGCCGCCCCAGGAGTCACCGTTCGCATCGTGGAGCTACGACCTGCCGCTCGACGCCTTCCTGGACATCATGGCGGCGGCGGGGTACGACTTCGGAGGCGAAGAGGTGACCCGGATCCGATCCAAGAAGACCGACCCGGGCGGCGGCCCGTACCTGATGAAGGTGTTCACGGAATCGGGGCGCACCGACCTTTCGATGAGCACGGTGCAGTCGGCCATCAACATGCACGGCCCTGCCCTCTATCCGGACCTGCTACCCGCCTACCGCACCGACGGCTCGGGGTACCGCTACCCGCAGGCGGCGCTGTCGCCCACGATGGCGGTCGTCACCGACACCGAGGGCAATGCGATCGTGCGGGGCGAGGGGTGGGGCCACCAACTCGGTCTCAGCCAGTACGGCGCCGATGCGATGGGGCGGCTCGGCTCGTCCCCGGCCCAGATCCTCGAGCACTTCTACAGCGGGCTGTCGCCCGCGAACGACCCCGGCTTCCTGCCCGACGAGATCCAGGTCGGGCTGGGATGGGAGCGAAGCGCCGTCAACCTGCCAACCACCGGACGCTGGATCCTGCGATCCCCCGACGGTGTCGTGGCGAGGGGACGACTGGGCACCATCTCACTGACCCCGCACGACGGCGAGGTCGTGTTCCGCCCCTGAGGCGTCGTAGCCTCCGAGGGCCAGCCCGACACGGAGTCCCCATGTCACCGTCGGCGCTCGTCTTCGGCGAGGCCCTCATCGACCGCTTCCCCGACCGCTCGGTCGTCGCCGGGGCGCCGCTGCACGTCGCCGCCCACCTGTTGCACCTTGGTTGGGCGCCATCGGTGGTGAGCCGGATAGGGGACGACGAGGACGGTGCGCGCATCCGTGACACCCTGCGCCGCCAGGGCGTGGACGACTCGCTGCTGCAGGTCGACACCACGTTGCCGACCGGGACGGTCGACATAACCCTGCACGAGAACGGCGGCCACACCTTCACCATCCACCGACCCGTGGCGTGGGACGCCATCGAGGCGCCCCATCCGATGCCTCAGGCCGACGTGCTCTACTTCGGGTCGCTCGCCCTGCGGGACGCCCGCTCCCGCAGCGCTCTGGAGCGGATCGAATCGCGGTTCGAGGGGTTGCGCGTCGTCGACATCAATCTGCGGCCGCCCGACGACGGCGCCGACGCCGTGCGATTCGCCGTGACCCACGCCGACGTCCTCAAACTGAGCGACGAGGAGGTTCCGGCGGTGGCGACCAGGCTCGGTCTCGATACCGGGCCGGCAGCGCTGCTGTCGATCGGGCCGCGGTGGGTGTGCATCACCCGCGGCGCCCGGGGCGCATCGCTCCATGCCGCCGACGGCCGGTCGTGGGAGCGCGCCGGGCAGGACGTGGAGGTGGTGGACACCGTCGGCGCCGGCGACGCCTTCTGCGCGGGGCTGATCGACGCGCTGGTTCGCGGGCTCGCTCCGGCCGAGGTGCTGGAACGCGCCGCTGCACGCGCCGCCGCCGTCGTCCAGCAGCGCGGGGGGATGCCGCCCATCCCGGGAACCTTCGGCTGATCGCCTGCGTCGCATCCCCACATCCACACAGGAAAGGACATGAAGAGAGCACTGCTCCTCACCCTCGCCCTCGCCGTCCTCGCCGCCGCCTGCTCCGATGCCAAGGCCGACTCGGGCGATCCGACCACGACCGGCGGCGGCCGCCAGGCACTCGACCCCGCGTATGTCGAGACCGTCGACCTCGTGTTCCTCGAGTCGTACCCGGTGCAGGTGCGCGCCACCATCACCGGCAAACTGCCCACCCCGTGCCATGAGGTCCGGTGGGACCTGGCCGAGGACGGAACCACGATCGTGCTCGAGGTCTCGGGGTCGTACGACCCGAACGAGAACTGCGCCCAGGTACTCGAGCCCTTCGAGGTCACCGTGGACGTCGGCTCGTTCGAGACGGGCTCCTACACCCTGATGGTGAACGGCGAGGCGTACCCGTTCGAGATCTGAGCCGGTCCGACGCCACGACATGGAGAGGCCCCGGCGAACCCGGGGCCTCTCGTCGTCACCGACCGACGCAGGGGCGACGATGGCGTGCCACGGGGCGCCCCCTATACTCGCGCCGCTCCCACTGACCGTTTGGGGGACCGGTAATGTCGCCGGGCTGCCCCCATCGTCCAGCGGCCCAGGACGCCGGCCTTTCAAGCCGGTAACACGGGTTCGAATCCCGTTGGGGGCACATTGGGGGCGTGGTGAAGCCTGGAGTTCACGCCGGCCTGTCAAGCCGGAGATCGCGGGTTCAAATCCCGTCGTCCCCGCCACAGGGCCTCGAGCCCTACGAGGTCAGGTAGCTCAGTCGGTAGAGCGCCGGTCTGAAAAACCGGAGGTCGCCAGTTCGATCCTGGCCCTGACCACCGTTTCCTCAGATCTGCGCGATCCGATCCTCGACGTCGAGGTGCTCGTTGATCTCGTCGATCGCCTGACGCAACTGCTCGAGCCGAGCCCGGGCGTGCTCGTCGTCACGCAGCCTGAGGCGCGGCACCTCACGCCGCACGGTCCTACGCAACTCGTCGGCGGCGTCACGGACACGCTCCCGCTTCACCCACTTGCGCACCCACCACGAGGGGTCGTAGCTCAGGTCGAGGTCGCTGATCGGCTTGCCGGCCCCCGGGAGGTCGTCGAACTCGCCGGCGGCGATCGCCTCCTCGATCTTCCGCTCGATGAACGACTGCCGGAGCAGATCGTCAGTTGGCGAAACTGAGCGACTGGGCGTGCGCCCATCGCGCGGCTGCTGCGGCATACCGCTCCCCTGCCTCCTCCATGTCACCGTCCTCCAGCGCCTCCAGCGACGCCGCCACCTCGGCGGCCGTCTCGTCGAGCACCAGGTCGCCCCGGCTGAACAGCGAGGCCACCGACCCGTAGTCGAGCTCGACGAGGGCGTCGGGCGGGAAGTCCTCCATCCACTCCAGCACCCCGACCACCTGGTCGACGATGGTGACGTCGAAGCCCGCCGAGTCGAGCACGTCGACGGCGTGGCGCAGCCGCGACACCGCAGCCGACACCGGCGCCCGGTACCGGATGGAGAGCCGCCCCTCCTCCTCCACCAGCTCGCGCTCGGACGGCTCGAAGGCGGCGAACCAGCGCAGCGGGACATAGAACGGTGAGGTGAGGATGTGCGAACGCGCCCCGGGCGTGCGGTCGTGGATGCTGTCCAGCTCCCGCAGTGCGCGATCGGCTTCGGCCTGCGGGACCAGCATCGAGGCGGTCGGGCCCTGATAGGCGTTGCGGAAGGCGATGAGCCCCTCCAGCATCCGCAGGCGCGGGTAGCGGGGGCACACGTACCGGGTGCCGTCGACATCGCGCACGAAGGCGTCGTCCCGCGACGACTCGTGGAGCATCCCGAACTCACCGCGGGTCAGCACGCCCTGGCTGCGGGCCGCGGCGCCCACGTGCTCGAGCACTGGGTCGACGCGGCGTTCCGGCACGAAGATCCGGAGGTACGCGGCTCGGGACATGGCGCGCAGCGTACCCAATGGGTCGGCACAAGCGCAGGTCGAGGTGGATCCCGGGGCCCAAGCGGCGAGCCCACCACCGGACCCAGAAAAAGGGACTCTTGGCCCTGCCGCCGATCTCCACGATCCCCGACGCTGTCATCCACGCGACTCACGGGAGGAGCCTTGCCGACGCGCCTTTCCTGGGCGGAGCCCTGGAAGATCAAGATGGTCGAACCCATTCGGATGACCACCCGCGCCCGCCGCGAGGAGGCCATCCGGGAGGCGGGGTACAACACCTTCCTGCTGCAGAGCGACGACGTCTACATCGACCTGCTCACCGATTCCGGGACCTCGGCGATGTCCGAGCATCAATGGGCCGGGCTGATGGAGGGTGACGAGGCGTACGCCGGGAGCCGCTCGTTCCGGCACCTGGGCGAGGCGGTGCTGCAGATCTACGGCTACCCGGAGCTGGTCCCGACCCACCAGGGGCGGGGCGCCGAGCACATCCTCAGCCAGATCCTCATCGAGCCCGGCGACGTGGTGCCCGGCAACATGTACTTCACGACCACCCGGTTCCACCAGGAGCACGCTGGAGGACGGTTCGTCGACATCATCATCGACGAGGCGCACCAGCCTGCGGTCGACCATCCCTTCAAGGGAAACGTCGACCTGGGCAAGTTGCAGGCGGCCATCGACCAGTTCGGGGCGGACCGCATCCCGTACGTCTCCGTCGAGACCAACGTGAACATGGCCGGAGGCCAGCCGGTGTCGATGGAGAACCTGCGGTCGACCTACGAGCTGTGCCGGGCGAACGGCATCCTGGTGATGCTCGACGCCACTCGGGCACTGGAGAACGCCTGGTTCATCCAACAGCGCGAGGACGGGTATGCAGACCGGTCGGTGCGCGACATCCTCCTCGAGATCTGCTCGTACTCCGACGGCGCCACGGTGTCGTCCAAGAAGGACAACCTGGTGAACATCGGCGGCTTCCTCGCCCTGCGTGACCCCGGACTGGCCGAGCAGGCCCGGTCGTTGCTGGTGGCCTTCGAGGGCCTCCACACGTACGGCGGCATGTCAGGTCGCGACATGGAGGCGCTGGCCCGCGGGGTCCGCGAGATGGTGGAGACCGACGACCACGTCCGCGCCCGCATCGGCCAGGTGCAGTACCTGGGCGACCTGCTGTTCAAGGCGGGGGTGCCGATCGTGGTCCCGGTCGGTGGCCACGGGGTGTTCGTCGACGCCGCCGCCGAGCTGCCCCACATCCCCCAGGATCGATTCCCCGCCCAGGCCCTCACTGCGGCCGTGTACGCCGATTCCGGGGTGCGCGGCATGGAACGGGGCATCGTGTCGGCGGGCCGCGACCCCGAGACCGGTGACCACCGCCGGCCCCACCTCGAGCTCATGCGGCTCGCCATTCCCCGTCGGGTGTACACCCAGTCCCACATGGACGTGGTCGCCGAGTCGGTCGCTGCGATCCACGAGCGGAGGGACACGATCGGCGGGCTGCGCTTCACCCATGAGCCGGACGCCCTGCGCTTCTTCCAGGCGCGTTTCGAACCGGTGTGAGGCCTGCACAGCCCGCCCCGCCGTGCGCCCGGCCAGAGCCCGACCCCCTTCACTACACTTCGATGAGATCTCCACCCCCTCTGAAAGGAGTCCCCATTGGGAGTATTCGACGCGCTCGCCGGCCGCCGCCACGAGGAGGTGGTGTTCGGCTCTGACGTGCGCTCCGGCCTACAGACCATCATCGCAATCCACTCGACGACCCTGGGTTCCGCTCTTGGCGGAACCCGTTTTTATCCGTACGGCTCGGAGGAGGAGGCGCTCCACGACGTCCTCCGCCTGTCCGCCGCCATGAGCCTCAAGGCGGCCGCCGCCGGGCTCGACCTGGGCGGGGGCAAGGGCGTGATCATCGGCGACCCGCGCAAGATCGCCAGTGAACGGCTGTGGCGCGCCTACGGGCGCGTCGTGGACTCCCTCGGCGGCCGGTACATCACCGCCGAGGACGTCGGCACCCGAGCACCCGACATGGAGGTCATCCGCCGCGAGACCCGCTGGGTGGTGGGTGTCCCCGTGGAAGAGGGCGGATCGGGCGATCCCTCGCCCGCAACCGCTCGCGGCCTCATGGCCGGCACACGGGCCGTCCTCAAGTTCATGGACGGCGACGAGGACCTCGCCGGCCAGAAGGTCAACGTCCTCGGTGTGGGAAAGGTCGGCACCGACCTGGTGCGCCGACTCGTGGAGGCCGGCGCCAAGGTCACCATCGCAGACGTCTACCCGCCGGCGGTGGATCGCGTCGTGGACCTCTACGGCGTGAACGCCGTGGAGCCGGACGAGCTGTTCGACATCGAGGCCGACGTGTTCGCCCCGTGCTCGCTCGGCGGCGTGCTCAACGAGGAGACGATCCCACGACTCAAGGTGCGGGCCATCGTCGGCTCGGCCAACAACCAGTTGGAGGAGTCGGAAGATGCCGATCGCCTCATCGAGCGCGACATCGTGTACGCCCCCGACTTCGTGGTGAACGCCGGCGGGCTCATCAACGTGAGCGAGGAGATCCGCGGCTACACGGTGGACCGGGCTGCAGCGCGCATCGACAAGATCTACGACAACACGATGCGCGTGCTCGAGGCCGCGCAGGAGCGCGGGGTCACGCCCCACGCCGCCGCCGTGAGCCTGGCCGAGGAGCGCATCGAGGACATCGGCCGCCTGCGCCTGTTCCGGCGCAACGGTCTCGACAGGGACTGAACGAGGAGTAACTGCGAGTGGCCATCGGGCTCGACCCAAAGCGCAACCACCTCGACCTCGGCATCAAGGACGGGGACCTGCTCGAGATGTATCGCCTCATGGTGGTGGCGCGCCGCATCGACGATCGGATGTGGGCCCTGAACCGCCAGGGACGGGCGCCGTTCGTGGTGTCCTCCTCGGGTCACGAGGCCACCCAGGTGGGTACGGCGTTCGTCCTCGAGCGTGGGCGCGACTGGGCGCTCCCCTACTACCGGGACGTGGGCGCGGCCCTGGCGCTCGGCTTCAGCGTCGAGGACATCTTCCTCGGCGTCTTCTCCAAGGAGCGCGACCCGTCGAGCGGCGGACGGCAGATGCCCAACCACTGGGCACACGCCGACCTCAACGTGTTCAGCCACTCGTCGGTCATCGCCACCCAGTTCCCCCATGCCGCCGGCATCGGCTACGAACTGAAGCGCAAGGGCGACGGCGGCGTGGTGATGGTCATGGGCGGCGAGGGATCCACGGCCGAGGGTGACTTCCACGAGGGGATGAACTTCGCCGGCATCCACGG
>Ga0214472_10006199_pt1 | contig 12534 bp, 10 predicted proteins | sample RVTome_6_FD_207662 | JGI IMG/M metagenome (GOLD analysis project Ga0214472, IMG submission 207662) | Soil microbial communities from uranium-contaminated site in the Upper Colorado River Basin, Wyoming, United States - RVT140D175 | ecosystem: Environmental > Terrestrial > Soil > Contaminated >... | reverse complement strand
TGTCGGGGGCAACCACCGCCCCCGACAAGAGCGATTAAGCCATCTCACCATGAACGTTGAGCGACTGGCCGGCTCGCCCCCTACCCGCGCCATTCGACCCATCTTCCGTGAAAATCCATGCGGCCCAATAGCCGGTTGACGCCGCCGGGCCACATCCGCAGGCGGATCGCGGCGCCATTGCCGCCGTCGTTTTCGATGGCGAGCCAGGCGAGCGGCGCGTCCGCAGTCGCCGACGCGGCCGCCTTGGCGATTGCCGCCTGGCAGCGGGCGACGGTCGGATCGGGGAAATATTGCCAGGCGATGGTGTGGTAGATCACGGTTACGGCATCGGCGGCGCGCCGCGCCAATTTCGCCTGCAGCCACTCGCCGGCATCGGCCTTCGTCAGCGCGCCTTCGGGCACGGCGTCCTTGGCGAGCGCAATTGCGGTTTCCAATCGCTCGAGCCGGTCGTACTGGTCGGCCCAGGTATAGGCGCGCAGGCGCAGCACGTCGGCGGCCGAGCGGATATCGAGCGGATTGACGTCACAGCCGGCGCGGGCAACGATATCGAACGGCGCGGCTTCGAGCGCCGCGCCCTTCCACAGCGGCACAAGCTTCAGCGGCGAATCTGCCGCGCCAAGCACCTGTCCGGCCGAAAAGCGATAGCCGAAGCGGTCGCAGGCAAGGTTCAGCCCGGCACTGGCGCCAAGCTCCAGCAATCCGATTTTCGTCGCCCCGGTCGCCGCCGCGATGGCGTTGAGGCCGGCGAATATCCCCGACGAGCGCCGTACCTCGTTGGTTTGCGGCGCCTGCTGCAGCCATCGCAGAATCGTTTCGGCGTCGCCCGCGAGCGCGCCGTCCACGGCCGACCAGATCGCGTTGTCCGAATGCGTCGACTCGTTCGGAGGATAGGCGGTACTGAGCGGATGGTTGGAATCGCTGAGCACCAGGGCATGCAATGCGCCCGCAAGGCGCAACGGCACCGAGTCGGCCCATGGCGCAGGATCGCCCTGCCATTCGAGGATCGCGCGGCCGACCGCGTTGTCGGCGGCAAGCCGTTCGCCGATGATGCGCGAAAGCCGCGCGGTAAACGGCGAGCCGAGGTCGGCGCAAGATTTCGCCTGGACTGCAAACGCCTTGCGAACCGCGCCCTCGTTTTCCAAATTCAGCCTTTCAGGATGGACTTGCCGGCATAGCGCGCCGCCGAACCCAGTTCCTCCTCGATGCGCAGCAGCTGGTTGTATTTGGCGATACGGTCGGAGCGCGACAGCGAGCCGGTCTTGATTTGCCCGCAATTGGTGGCGACCGCCAGATCGGCGATGGTCGAATCCTCGGTCTCGCCTGAGCGGTGCGACATCATCGCGGTCCAGCCGGCCTTGTGCGCCATCTCGACGGCGGCGAGCGTCTCGGTCAGCGTGCCGATCTGGTTGACCTTGATCAGGATCGAATTGGCGACGCCCTTGGCGATGCCTTCGGCGAGGATTTTCGTGTTGGTGACGAAGATATCGTCGCCGACGAGCTGGTGGGTTGCGCCAAGCTTGTCGTTCAGCGCCTTCCAGCCGTCCCAGTCCTGCTCGGCCATGCCGTCCTCGATCGAGACAATCGGATAATTCTTTGCCAGTTCGGCGAGATAGGCGACCTGGCCGGCGCGGTCGCGGACCTTGCCCTCGCCCTTGTAATCGTACTTGCCCTTGTCGAAGAATTCGCTCGCCGCGCAGTCGAGCGCCAGCACGATATCCTTGCCGGGCTTGTAGCCGGCTTTTTCGATCGCCTGCATGATGAAGTCGAGCGCCGCCGTCGCCGAAGGCAGGTTCGGCGCGAAGCCGCCCTCGTCGCCGACATTGGTGGCGTGGCCGGCAGCCTTCAGTTCGGCGCGCAGCGTGTGAAAGGTTTCGGCGCCCATGCGCAGCGCTTCCTTGAACGAGGAAGCGCCGGTCGGCGCGATCATGAATTCCTGGAAATCGATCGGGTTATCGGCGTGGGCGCCGCCGTTGACGATATTCATCATCGGAACCGGCAGCAGATGCGCGTTGGCGCCGCCGACATAGCGATAAAGCGGCAGCGCGGCCGCTTCGGCGGCGGCCTTGGCGACCGCCAGCGAAACGCCGAGGATGGCGTTGGCGCCGAGGCGGCCCTTGTTGGCCGTGCCGTCGAGGCCGATCATCGCCTCGTCGATCGCGCGCTGGTCCTCGGCCTCCTTGCCGCGCACGGCGTCACGGAGCTCGCCGTTGACGGCGGCAACCGCCTTGGCGACGCCCTTGCCGAGGTAGCGCTTTTTGTCGCCGTCGCGCAGTTCGACCGCCTCGCGCGTGCCGGTCGAGGCGCCGGACGGGACCGCGGCGCGGCCCATCGAACCATCTTCCAGGATCGCGTCGACCTCGACGGTCGGATTGCCGCGGGAATCGAGAATTTCGCGGCCGACGATTTCGACAATGGCAGTCATGGATGCTCCCCTGGACAAACGAAGTGCCAGCCTTCTAGCCGGACTGATCCGCGCGCGCAAATTGTGGAAGCGGGGTCACAATGCTTGCCAGCAATTGTCACAGTTTTGCCCGGCGATCTGCAAATTCGCCCGGCAATTTCTCCCATCAAAGCGATTCGGGAACATGAGGAGGATCGTCATGCAGAAGTCGTGGTCGCGTTTGACGTTCGCAAATGCATTCCGTCGTGCGTTGCCGTTTGCCGCGATGGCAATGTTCGGAGTTGGCGCCGCGACGGCAGCGGACGCCGGTTCCGTGTACTGTTCGGCCGCCAGCAAGCCGGCCGAATTCGCGATCTGCAATTCGGAAGACCTGCAGGTGCTCGATAGCCGGGTTTCCGAACTCTACAAGTCGCAATATGCGACATCGGTCAGCATCCTGTCGCAGACGGTGCTGACGCGCGACCATCACAAGTGGCTTGCCAAACGCAACGATTGCCGGGCGAACTTCAATTGCCTGGAGAAATATTACGTCAAGCGGCTGTCGACGCTGGCAAAATCGGCAAAATCGCCCAGGCAACCGATCGCCGGGTTCACCCGCTTTACCGCCGAAAAAGTGGATCGGTAGACGCTCAAAGCTCCCATGTTCGGGCCGTCGGAGGGCGCGTAGTCGGAGCCTGTCCGGATTGTCGCAAAACTGTCATCGTTCTGTCATCCGCCATTGCCAATCAGGCCGCACCGCCGCAGACTGTGCCGGTAAACTCGGTCGGCCGAAATGCAGACCAGACGTTTGCGTGGGAGGAAAAAGAATGAAGAAGAACCTGCTCGCCGGCGCGGCGATCACGCTTTTCATGTCGATCGGTGCCGGAACCGCTCATGCCCAAAATCTGACCCTTTATTGCAGCGTCGAAGAGGCCTGGTGCCAGATGGTGGCGCGTGCCTTCGAGGAGCAGACCGGCATCAAGGTCGCCATGACGCGCAAGAGCTCGGGTGAGACCTTTGCGCAGGTGAAGGCTGAAGCCGCCAACCCGAAGGGCGACATCTGGTGGGGCGGAACCGGCGACCCGCATCTGCAGGCTGCCGAAGAGGGCTTGACCGAGGAATACGTTTCGCCGATGCGCGACCAGTTGCATGACTGGGCGATCCGCCAGGCTGAATCCGCCGGCAACAAGACCATCGGGGTTTATTCCGGCGCGCTCGGCTTCGGCTACAACAAGGACCTGATCGCCAAGAACAATCTTCCGGTGCCCGCCTGCTGGAAGGATTTGACCAAGCCCGAATACAAGGGCCAGATCCAGATCGCCAATCCGAATTCCTCGGGAACCGCCTACACGACGTTGGCCACCATGGTGCAACTGTTCGGCGAAGACGGCGGCTTCGACTACATGAAGGCGCTGCACAAGAACATCAACCAGTACACCAAGTCCGGCTCGGCGCCGATCAAGTCGGCTGGCCTCGGCGAAAACACCATCGGCATCGTCTTCATGCACGACGCGGTCGCGCAGACTGTCGCCGGGTTCCCGATCGTCACGGTGGCGCCGTGCGAGGGCACCGGTTACGAGATCGGCTCGATGTCGATCATCAAGGGCGGTCGCAATCCCGAATCGGCGAAAAAGTTCTACGACTGGGCGCTCGGCGCCGAGATCCAGTCGCGCGCCAAGGAGGTCAATTCCTTCCAGGTGCCATCGAACAAGAACGCCAAGCAATCGGAACTTGGCCCGGACCTGGCGGCGCTGAAGCTGATCGATTACGACTTCAAGAAATACGGCTCGAGCGACGAACGCAAACGCCTCCTGAAAAAGTGGGACGAGGACGTCTCGACGCTGCCGCAATAGTTCGTGCGGATTCGCAAGGAGATTGCGACACTTCACCCGGCCGTCATCCTTTGGATGGCAGCCGGGTGGATCGGTTTTGCCGTGCTGCCCTGGTACGGCCTCGACAGCAATTTCTTTACACTGGGCTGGCTGCTGGATGGCTACCCATTCAGTTCGAACACGGCGCCCGCGCTGTTCCTGGTGCTGCAAGGCGACAAGCTCTGGCTCGCGCCACTCGTATTGCCGTTGCTGGCGCCGTTGGCGCTGTGGCGGCGCGAGAAGCAGCAACCGCTGTTCGGCCACGCGCTGATTGCGATCGGCGCGTTCGGGCTCGTCTGGCTGTTTGCCCAGGGCTTCGGCATCGGTCTTCGTGGATGGCGCTTCGAGTGGCTCGCTGACGCCTTCGGCGACCTTGGCGACCGGCAGTTCGGCATGGGCTATGGCGCGATGCTGGTGGCCGCCGGCTTCCTGTTCCTGTTGACGCTTGGCATTGCCGCGCGCGGCGCGGTCGGCGGCGACGTGTTCGTCGTCAGCGCCATCGGCATGGTCGTCGCCGTCGTCAGCCTTTTCATCTTCTTTCCGATCTTCCAGATGCTGGCGAGCGCGCTCGTTACCAACGAAGGCGAATACTCGCTGCCGGCTTTCGCCGCGAAATTGCTCAGCGCGCGTTTGTGGAGTCTCGATTGCGTTGCCGGCGGTTCGCGCTGCGGTGTGGCGTGGAACTCGCTGTTTCTGGCGGTGGTCGTCGGCATCACGACGACGCTTCTGGGCCTGGTGTTCGCGCTGATCGCCACGCGCACCGACATGCGCTTCCGGCAGGTGCTGCGGGCGCTGACGATTCTGCCGATCATCACGCCGCCGTTCGTCATCGGCCTTGCCGTGATCCTGCTGTTCGGCCTTTCGGGAGCGGTGACGCAGGCTTTCGCCTGGCTGCTCGACGTGCAGCCGGCGCGCTGGGTCTACGGATTCAACGGGCTCCTCATCGCCCAGACCCTGGCATTTACGCCAATCGCCTTTCTGGTCTTGGTCGGCGTTGCCGAAGGCGTGAGTCCGTCGATGGAAGAGGCTGCGCAGACCCTGCGCGCCAATCGATGGCAGATATTCCGCACCGTCACCTGGCCATTGATGCGCCCGGGCCTCGCCAACGCCTTCCTGCTCGGCTTCATCGAGAGCATGGCCGATTTCGGCAATCCGCTGGTGCTGAGCGGCAATTTCGACGTGCTTTCGACCGAGATTTTCTTTGCCATCGTTGGCGCGCAGTACAACCAGGCCCAGGCGGCGATCCTTGCGCTTGTCCTGCTCGCCTTCACGCTTACGGCTTTCTATGCCCAGCGATTCTGGCTTGGAAAAAAATCCTATACGACGGTCGCCGGCAAGGGTGACGCCGGCGTCCATCCGCCGCTGCCGCGCGGCCTGGCGATCGTCATGTATTCGCTGGCCGCATTCTGGCTCGCCGTCACCATCGTCGTCTACGCGACGATCTTCTACGCAAGCTTCGTGACGCTGTGGGGGGTAGATTCGACGCTGACCATGCGCCACTACATCCAGGCTTTCGCCGTCGGCTGGAACGAATTCGGCATGCACTGGAAGGGTTCGGCCTGGAGCTCTTTCTGGACGACGATCTGGATCGCGCTGATTTCGGCGCCGCTGACCGCGGCAATCGGCCTGTTGACCGCCTGGCTGCTGGTGCGCCAGGATTTTTCCGGCAAGCACGCCTTCGAGTTCGGCACGATGCTGAGCTTTGCCATCCCCGGCACCGTCATCGGCGTTTCCTATGTGATTGCGTTCAACGTGCCGCCGATCGAATTGACCGGCACCGGCGTTATCCTCGTGCTGTCCTTCATCTTCCGGAACATGCCGGTCGGCGTGCGGGCCGGTGTGGCTTCGATGGCGCAGATCGACCGCAGCCTTGATGAGTCCTCGCTCACGCTCGGCGCAAATTCGTTCCAGACCTTCTACAAGGTCATCCTCCCGCTCTTGCGGCCTGCCATCCTGGCCGCGCTGGTCTATTCCTTCGTGCGCGCCATGACGGCGATCAGCGCCGTCATCTTCCTCGTCAGCGCCCGTTACGACATGGCGACGAGCTACATCGTCGGTCGCGTGGAAAGCAACGAATACGGTCTCGCCATCGCCTATTCCACTGCGCTTATCGCCGTGATGCTGGTGGTGATCGGGTTGATGCAACTGGCTGTGGGACGCCGCGACATCGGACGCCGCGAAATCGGCGGCGCCGTCGGTGTCGGCAATGCAACGGCAATGGGAGGCGGATAGATGGGCATCATCGGCAGCAACGCCGCCTCGGTGGAGTTCCGGAGCGTGTCGAAGGTCTATCCCTACGCCAGGACGGCGGCCGTCGACGGCATTTCCCTTCATGTCGAGCCCGGCACCCTGGTGACGCTGCTCGGGCCTTCGGGCTGCGGCAAGACAACGACGCTGCGGCTGATCGCCGGCCTCGAAATGGCTACATCCGGCCAAATCCTGATCGGCGGCAACGACGTCACCGGCCTGCCGGCGACCGATCGCGACGTCTCCATGGTGTTCCAGTCTTATGCCTTGTTTCCGCACATGAGCGTGAAGGAAAATGTCGAATACGGGCTGAAGTTCTCCGGCTTCGGCAAGAAGGAAATCGCGGAGCGTTGCCGCGCCGGGCTGGCGCTGGTTGGTCTCGAGACCCTTGGCGAGCGCTTGCCGAGCCAGTTGTCCGGCGGCCAGCAGCAGCGCGTGGCCGTGGCTCGAGCGCTGGTGCTTGAGCCGCAAGTCCTGCTGTTCGACGAACCGCTATCGAACCTCGACGCAAAATTGCGCCGCCAGGTTCGCGAGGATATCCGCGACATTCAGCGAAAGCTCGGCCTGACGGTGGTTTATGTCACGCACGATCAGGAGGAGGCGCTGGCGGTTTCGGACCGCATCATTGTCATGAACAACGCGGTTATCGCGCAGGAAGGCGCGCCGCGCGGCCTTTACGAGGAACCAGCCAACGCCTTTGTCGCCGACTTCATCGGCGAGGCGAACCTGCTCGATTGCGAAATCGAAAAAATATCGCGGGCGGGCGTCGCAACCGTGCATCTCGGGCCGGTACGGCTGTCACTGCCGGCGCGGGGACGATCCGTCGGGCCGGCAAAACTTGCCGCGCGACCGAACCGCATCGAGATCGTGCCGGCCGGAACCAGGAATTCACTGCCGGCCAAACTCGAAAAGGTCACCTATGTCGGCAGGCACCTGGAGTGTTTTGTCGTTACCGAGGTCGGTCCGGTGTTTGCGATTTGCGGCGATGTGGATGCAAAGCTGGCGGCGGGAAAAAAGGTTTCGCTGCGGTTCCCGCGGCGCGGGCCGGTGCTGGTTTCAGGATGAAATCTTGAGCTTGAAGGCGGCCGCCGCGATTTCTTCGACAACACCGTAGATGGCAGGACCCCCGGCAATGACCACGGTGCCGCGATCGAGGCAGGTCAGGGGATCGGGTCTCCAGATCTTGCCACCGGCCTCTTCCACCAGCAGCAGGCCCGCCAGGCAATCCCAGGAATTCATGTGTTCCTCGATGTAGCCGAGAAGCCTGCCGGCGGCGACGTAAGCGAGGCTCAAGGCGCCAGAGGCGTTTCGAAAGAACACCCCGCCGCGCTCGACGATCGCTCCCACCGCCTGGACAACGTTTTCGGCCGGAGCGCGGCCGGAAAATCCGGTGCCGATCGAACCTTCGGTGATCGACGACCCAGCCGACGCGCGCATAGGCCGCGCGTTCACAAAGGCGCCGCCGCCCCTGCTCGCGTGGAACAGTTCGCCCGACGACGGTTCGTTGATGACGCCGAGGATCGCCTCGCCATGCTGTGCGCATGCGATCGCGACGCACCATTGCGGAATGCCGCGGACGAAATTCGCCGTCCCGTCGATCGGGTCGATAACCCAATCGAAGCCGCTGTTTCCGTGCTTGCGACCGTGCTCCTCGCCGACGATGCCGTCGTTCGGCCAGCGGTCGGCGATTGCCGAACGGATCAGGGTTTCGGTATCGCGGTCGGCGTTGGAAACGAGGTCCTGGTGACCCTTGCTCTCGATCACCAGTGCATCGATGGCAATGAAATGCGCCTTGGCGAAATCGCCGGCGCGCCTTGCCAGATCGATGGCGAATTGCAGGCGGGGATTCTCAGACATCGTTGGCATTTACCAGATATCGCGAATCCATGGAGCCGGACGGCGCGATGGCGTTGCCGCGCGCGCGAAAAATCACGGTTTCGGCGCGCGTTTGACGACCGCATCGATCGCCATCAGCGTCTCCAAGAGACCGCGCATCTCGTGCAGCGGCACCATGTTCGGGCCGTCGGAAGGCGCGTTGTCGGGATCCTGGTGGGTTTCGATGAAGACACCGGCGACGCCAGTCGCTACCGCGGCACGCGCCAGATATGGCACCATCGTCCGGTCGCCGCCGGTCGAGGCCCCCTGTCCGCCCGGGCTTTGCACCGAATGGGTGGCGTCGAAAATCACCGGCGCGCCGAAAGAAGCCATGATCGGCAGCGCCCGCATGTCGGAAACCAGCGTGTTGTAGCCGAACGAGGCGCCGCGCTCGGTCGCCAGCACATTCGGATTGCCGCTATCGGTGATCTTGGCGATGACGTTCTTCATGTCCCAGGGCGCGAGGAACTGGCCCTTCTTGACGTTGACCGGCTTGCCGGTTTTCGCGGCGGCGACCAGCAGATCGGTCTGGCGGCACAGAAACGCCGGGATCTGCAGCACGTCGACATGGCCGGCGACGATGGCGCACTGTTCGGCGGTGTGGACGTCGGTCAGCACTGCCAGGCCGAGTTCGGCGCGCAATTCGTCGAAGATCTGCATCGCCGCATCCAGTCCCGCGCCACGCGTCGCGCCGAGGCTGGTGCGGTTGGCTTTGTCGAAGCTGGTCTTGTAGACGAAGCCGATGCCGAGTTCGGCCGCCAATTCCTTGAGCGCGCCGGCGATGTCGAAGGCATGCTGGCGGCTTTCGAGCTGGCACGGGCCGGCGATCAGCGCCAGCGGGCCGGCATTGTCGAAGACGGCGGAGCCGACCTTGACCGAACGGTTCGGACCCGCGCTCATTTCGCCGCCTCGAATGCGAGGATGAAACCCTGGCCCGGCGCCGGCGGCACGACGAGGCGGCGGCCGTGGCGGACGAATACGACGCCGTTCTGGCGGAGCAGCGCTTCGGTCTTGTCGATGTTGCGCACCGCCACTAGCGCGCCCTGCAGGCGCAGGCCGCGGCCGTGGACATTGCCCTTGACGCCATAGAAGGCCTCGATGCCGGCGGCCGAGTAGACTGCGACATTGGCGTTGGGCGTGGCGATCTCGATGCCGAAGGAATGGGCGTTGACGTCGCGGACGCCGGTCACCTCCTGCAGCCAGTACTGGAAATCGGACGGATTGGCCTCCCCGGCGAAAACCTCGCGCAGGCCGGTCGCGCCGTTCTTGTGGCGTTGCAGGGCCGTGCGGTCGATCGCCGGGACGTTCAGACGCTGGGTAGTGAAGAAAAAAGCATCGGGCGCGCGCAAGTCCCCGGCGAATGCGAGCGCGAATTCGCCCTTGGCCTTGTTGCCTTTCCTGTCCTCGAACATGCGAGAGAATTTCAGGATATTGCCGGCCGACAGGCCGGCCTTTGCGAACGCCTTCGCGTCGGATTTCGCATCACCGGTCGAAAACGCGACGGCCGAAAACCCGTTTTCGCTGCGGCGGAAGCGATAGGCCTGGTCGCGGGCGACGAAGATATTGCCCTTTCTGGCCGCCGCCTCGCAATCCTCGCGCTGGTGGACGGCGAGCGGCTCCAGATAGGCGCCGTCGGCAAGGAACACGCAGGCGTTTTCGGTGCCGAAGGGGTGGACCGCATCGGGCGCGACGGTAAAGCCGAGCGCGGTCAGCCGCTTTCGCGCCACCTCCAGGCTTTCGACCGGCAGCACCAGATGGTCGATATTGCGAGCCGGCGGCCGGCCTGAAACCGTCCGCGGCCATCGCGATTTTTTCGCTGCGCTCGATACGCGCTCGGCGCGGGCGGTCTTGCGAGCGAATTTACGGGCGGATTTCATGGGCCGGGCTTTGCCCGAACGCAAAGGGGTTTGCAAGGCGGCTCCGCTGTCCCAGCGAATTCGGGCTTGAGATTTGATCGTCACCCCAGCGAAAGCTGGGGTCCAGCTTCGATCGCTTGCGTTTCGGGAAAAGCTGGATGCCAGCCTTCGCTGGCATGACGGAGCCGCTCTTATTTCTTCGCCGATTTTTTCGACGACTTCTTTTTCTTGGCGGCCGCTCTCGCCTTTTTCTTGGCCGCGGCCTTGGCGGCGGCTGCGGCTTCCGCCTTCTTGCGGATCTCGGTCAGTCGCTCGCTTTCGACCATCAGGCCGTAAGGATCGGGGCCGGTCGCGTCGCCGAGCGCGACACGAATGACGCCCGCGGCCGGCAGTTTCCTGACCTTCGGGCCGAGCAGTTTTTCTTCCAGTTCGTCGAGCGAAGGTAGGCCGGCGCCGCCTTCGCCTTCCGCCTCGTCGCCGGCGAACGCCATCAGGTTGGAGCGGATCGCATCCTTCTTGACCTGCTTGGAGCGCGGCTTGCAGACGATGTCGCGCATGTCGGTGCCGGCGGTCTTGACGAAGCCGGACGGCCGCATCGTCTCGAGCTTGTCCTTGACGAGGAACGTGTTCTTCAAGAAGCCGTCGTTCAGCAGCTTGGCGGCGCGCACGTTGCGCTCCTGGCCGGTCGGCCCGCCGAGGACGACCGCGATCAGTTCGCGCGGGCCGCGCTTGGCCGTGACGATGACATTGAGGCCCGAGGCGCAGACGAAGCCGGTTTTCATGCCGGTGGTGCCGCGAAAGCGGAACAGGAGCTGGTTGTGATTGGCAATCGAGCGGCCGCCGACCTGGATGGCGGGAATGTCGAAATAGCCGTCGTGGGTCGCGAATTCCTTGCGCAGCGCCATCGTCAGCACCGCCATGTCGTGGGCGGTGGTGTATTGACCCGCGTCATGCAGGCCGTGCGGATTGACGAAACGCGAAGCGTCCATGCCGATTTCGCGGGCATAGCCGTTCATCAGCTCGACAAACGCCTTCTCGCTGCCGCCAACCGATTCGGCGACCGCCACGGCGACGTCGTTGGCCGATTTGACCATCAGGATCTTCAGGGCGTTGTCGACAGTCAGGACCGAGCCGAGCGGAAAGCCCATCTTGGAGGGCGGCTTCGACAGCGCGTTGGCCGTGACCAGCACCGGCGAGCGCATGGTGACCTTGCCCTTCCTGACCTCGCGGAAGACGGTGTAGGCGGTCATCAATTTGGTGAGCGAAGCCGGATACCAGCGGTCGAACGCCTCCTGCTGGGCCAGCACCTTGCCGGTCTTCATGTCGACGACGAGATGCGGGGCCGCTGCAGCCGGGCCAGCCAGCACCGGCGCTAGCGCCAGCGCGAGCAAAAGCGACAAAATTGGCAAGAAAAAGCGGTGAACGGGCATGCGCATGGCTCAGGTCAGTTCGATTTGCTGCGGCCGACGCGCTCCCCCGTGCGCCCCCCGGATGCGCGCACCCGGCAGAATCCGCCTTTGGCCGCCTTGTAGCCGCTATTGCGGCAAATTTGAAGCGCGGCGGGAGAATTGTGAACGGGCTATTTCAGACGGAACTTGTTGCGCAGGGCGAGAAGCAGCAGAAACAGCAGCACGCCCCCGAAGAACGCCTGCGCCATGCCGAACCAGCCGATAAGCTCCATGTTCACATTGGTGGCGTCGAGCTTTCCGAACATGGCATCAAACCATCCGATGTAGTTCTTCGGCGTTGGCAGCGTCCGAAACAGCGCGCCGAACAGCGGGACCGAGTTGCGGAAGGAATATTCGATCGCGAACAGGAAATTGTGCGGCCAGCCGCCGGCCGGGCCGATGATCGCTCCGTAAACTGCGACAAAGAAAATGAAGCTGGCGACCATCCAAGCCATCGGGCGGATGTAGCTCTGCCCGAAATTGCCAAGCTGGTGATAGAGCGTGTTGAACAGCAGAGGGAAAAAGCCGGTCGGCTCGACACCGCGCTTGGCCAGCATTTCGTAGGCAAAGAACTCGCCGTCCTTTTCGTGATCGTTGGCAGCGAGCGCCATGGCCTTGAGTTTGCGATACTTGCCGGCGTCACCGAGTTGGGCTGCAACTTTGAATCGACGCCATCCTCTGCGCACGAGCTTTGGCCGCGGCACGAACATATTCGCGACGGAAGGTGGGCGATCGAACTTCGCATCGCGGAAATCCGGAACTTTGCTGAACACGCTGTTGGCAAACGAAGCCGTGCCGCCGACCCTAAGTCGGATGAACGAGACATCCCGTTCAAAAGTGCCCTGAACATAGAGATT
>Ga0214472_10006198_pt1 | contig 12534 bp, 12 predicted proteins | sample RVTome_6_FD_207662 | JGI IMG/M metagenome (GOLD analysis project Ga0214472, IMG submission 207662) | Soil microbial communities from uranium-contaminated site in the Upper Colorado River Basin, Wyoming, United States - RVT140D175 | ecosystem: Environmental > Terrestrial > Soil > Contaminated >... | reverse complement strand
ACTCGTACTCGTCCCAGTCCAGCGACAGCCCCACGAAGTGACGGATCGGTCCCGCTTGCTTCTCACGCCGGAGGGCGGCCTGGCCGTTGAAGGGCTCGCGGTCGAGGTTCACCGTCCAGCCCAGGGCAAGCTCGTAGGGGGTGGACTTGCGGGACTCGATGAGGCAGTGGTGGGCGCTGAAGTAGTCGACGCCGTTCATCAGGAACCCCGCCTCGACCCGCGTGACGTCCATGGCGTCGAGCCCGCAGGGGAGGAGGCCGTAGGGGCGCCCGGCCTCGAGGAGAGCGTCCCAGAGTTCCAGGGCGTCGTCCGAGGAGACCCAGACCTCGTAGCCCAGGTCCCCGGTGTAGCCGGTGCGGGTGACGACCGCGTCCAGGCCCGCGACCCGCGTCTCCGCGAGCCGGAAGAACTCCAGGCCCGCGACGCCCCCGGCCACGCTCTCGAGGATGTCCCGGGATCGCGGGCCCTGCAGCGAGAGCGCGCCCACCGCGGCGGTGACGTCGGCCACGGAAACGTCGTAGCCGCGGGAGAACCGCTCGAGCCAGAAGTAACACGGCTCGGCTGCGGTGAGCCGGAAACGGGTGTCGTCGAACCGCCACACGGTGCCGTCGTCGACGACCTTGCCGCGTTCGTCGCACCAGCAGCAGTAGGCGACCCGGCCGTGCCCGAGGCGGCTGGCGTCCTTGACCAGGATACGGGCCAGGAAGGCGGCCGCATCCGGACCGCGTATGTCGTATTTGAAGAGGGGGGTGACGTCGATCACGCCCGCGGTCTGGCGGAAGGCGTGGTACTCGCGCTCCAGATAGGTGCCGAAGGAGCGGACCGCGTAGAACCCCGACCAGTCCTTCCAGAGATAACTGGTATTGAGGGCGGCGGTTCTGGGATGGAACGGCGTGGGAACGGGCATCGCCCGCACATCCTAAGCGGGCGGGGAGGGCGCGAAAAGAGCCAACCGGAGGATTACGTGGTGGCGGATCAGGGACTCGAACCCCGGACACGCGGATTATGATTCCGCTGCTCTAACCAACTGAGCTAATCCGCCCCCAAGAGTCGTCGTCGGTGCGGGACCCGCCCCCGGGCCTTCGGCTCGGCACGCGGGCACGTTCCCGCGGATCCGGCCCCGCGCCCACCCGGAAAGAAGGGCGCAAAAGAGTACGGACTCGCGGCCCGGGGTGTCAAGGCGGCTCTCTTGACACCCCCCAACCCCCCTTTCTATACTCGTCCATCCACCTCATGAGGCATCCCTTGGGCGTGCGGCCCGCTTGCAATTCAGCCCCGACAGAAACCGGTTGTGTCACCCTCCGGCCACGGATGGAAGGCATCGGTACAACCAACCGGATCGCCTGGGAAGGAGAACCGCACAGATTATGAAGCGTGTGGGAATTGCACTTACGCTGACGGCGCTCTGCCTGGCCGCGTCCGGGGCGGGGGCCCTCGATCTGGCCAAGAAGGGCGGGATCGGCGGTAGCGGAGGCATCATGACCTTCACCTCGGGCGAGGACTTCTCCACCGACAACCGCGTCCGGTTCGTGGGTCAGGCGGTCTTCAAGTACAACTTCACCCAGAACTTGGCCGCCGTCCTCGAATCCGGCTTCGGCTGGAACTCCTATGACAGCGGGAGCGAGGAGGTCAACGACACCCTGGCCGTGGTGATCCCCACCACCCTGGGGGCCATGTACCGCATCCAGTACGGAGACTCCAAGTTCTGGCCCCACGCGGGCGCCGGTCTCGGGCTCTACTCCCTGGGCATCAAGGACAGCTTCCGCAGCTGGGCCAACGGGAACATGGGTACCGAACGCCTCACCTGGACCAGCCCCGGAGGGTATCTCCGCGTGGGGGGTGAGTACCTGTTCGAGAACGGGGCCGCGATCAACGTCGAGGTCCTGTTCCATTCGATCTTCTCCGACGAATCCGACCGGTTCCCCGACGGGTGGGGGAATCAGAATACGTCGTTCGCCCAGTTGAGGGTGGGGGCGAACTACTACTTTTCCCTGGGGGGCGGCTCCGATGCCGTGCCCTCCGGCCAGGAGTGAGCGAAGCCGGCCCCCGGGCCGGCTTTTTCGTATCCGGCAGGCGCTCCCCAAGCGCCGCGTGACCGAGGAGGTTCCGTGAGCGACAGGATCATCGGCGAAGCGCTCACCTTCGAGGACGTGCTCCTGGTCCCCGGCTTGAGCGAGGTCCACCCCAAGGACGTGGACGTGTCCACCCGGTTCACCCGCTCCATCGAGGTGAACATCCCCCTGGTGAGCGCGGCCATGGACACGGTCACCGAGAGCGAGCTGGCCATCGCCCTCGCCCGCGAGGGCGGGATCGGCATCATCCACAAGAACCTCTCCATCGCGCAGCAGGCCGAGGAGGTGGACAAGGTCAAGCGCTCGGAGAGCGGGATGATCATGAACCCGATCACCCTCCAGCCCGACGTGCCCCTGGGCGAAGCCCTCGCCCTCATGCAGAAGTACCGGATCTCCGGGGTGCCCATCACGAAACCCGACGGCACCCTGGTCGGCATCCTCACCAACCGCGACGTGCGCTTCGCCGAGAACGTGGCCGCCCCCGTCTCCCATTTCATGACCGCCGAAAACCTGATCACCGTTCCCGTGGGGACCACCCTGGAGGGGGCGCGGTCGATCCTGCTCGAGCACAAGATCGAGAAGCTCCCCGTGGTCGACGACGAACGCCGGTTGAAAGGGTTGATCACGGTCAAGGACATCGCCAAGAAGCTCAAGTACCCGCTGGCCTGCAAGGACGAGCACGGGAGACTCCGGGTGGGGGCGGCGGTCGGCGTGTCCGACGATCTCATGGACCGGGTGGCGGCCCTCCGCGAGATGAGCGTGGACGTGATCGTCGTGGACTCCGCCCACGGCCACTCACGCGGGGTGCTCAACGCTTTGAGCCGCGTCAAGGGCGAACTGCCCGAGCTGCAGCTCGTGGGCGGCAATGTGGCCACCCCCGAGGGCACCCGGGATCTCATCGAGGCCGGCGTTGACGCGGTCAAGATCGGCATGGGGCCCGGCGCCTCCTGTACGACCCGGGTGGTGGCCGGAATCGGCGTCCCCCAGGTCACCGCGGTCATGCAGTGCGTGGAGGCGGCCGCGGCGAGCGGCGTTCCCGTGATCGCCGACGGCGGCATCAAGTACTCCGGCGATCTGGTCAAGGCCCTGGCCGCGGGGGCCCACACCGCGATGATCGGAAACCTGTTCGCGGGGGTGAAGGAGAGCCCCGGCGAGACCATCCTTCTCGAGGGCCGGTCCTACAAGGTGTTCCGGGGGATGGGTTCGGTCGCGGCCATGCGCGAGGGCTCGGGCGACCGCTACTTCCAGGGCGGGGTCGTCGAGGAGCGCAAGCTCGTCTCCGAGGGAATCGAGGGGCGCGTCCCCTACAAGGGACCGCTGCACGATCTCGTGTTTCAACTCGTGGGCGGTCTCCGGGCCGGGATGGGGTACTGCGGGGTGGGTTCGATCGAGGCGCTCCGCACCGAGTCCCGGTTCGTGAAGATCACCACCGCCGGGCTGCGCGAGAGCCACCCCCACGACGTGACCATCACCAAGGAAGCGCCCAACTACGAGGTGCGCTAGACCGCTCACCCCATCCGCGAGCGGTGCGTGCCCGGCCGCCCGGCCACGATGAGCACGCCCGCCATCACCAGCACCGCCCCCCCCACGGCCAGGGGGTTGGGGAACTCCCCGAAAAACGCCACCCCCCACACCGCCGCGAACACGATCTGGATGTAGCTCGTGGCCATGGCCCGGCCTGCGGGTTCCGCGTGGAGCCCCTTGGTCAACAACACCTGCGCGATCTGGGTGAACACGCCGACGGCGAGGAGCAACAGCCACGCCCCGGGGCCCGGCCACACCGCCTCCGGAGCCATGATCGGGATCGAGGCGGGGGTGGCCACCAGAGGGAAGTAGAACACAACGATCAGCGGGTGCTCGGTCTCGCGCAGCTTGCGGACGGTGGTGTAGGCCACCGCCGAGAACGACGCTCCGAGGACGGCGATCCCCACCACCGCGGGGTCCAGACGCGCCTCCCCGCCGAAGAGGAACGAGGGCTGGGCCACCAGCACCACGCCGGCCAGGCTCATGGCGAGCGCGCCTACCTCCCGCCAGCGGAGCCGTTCCCCGAGGACGCCCGCGGCCAGGATCGCGGTGAGCACGGGGTTGATGTAGTGGATCACGGTCACGTCGGCCAGGGGCAGCCGCACCGCGGCGTAGAAGAAGCACAGCAGCCCGCCGAGCCCGGCGAACCCGCGCAGGAGGAGCAGGTCTTTGCGGTTTCCCCAGCCGAAGACCTTGGCCCGGCGCAACAGTATCACCGTGAACACCAGTCCGAGCACGTTGCGGACGAGCACGATCTCGGAGCTGGGGACGGTGCGCCCGGCCAGCTTGACGGCCAGGGTCATGAGGCTGAAGAAAAACGCGGCCCCCACCATGTAGTGGAGGCCGGAGCCCGGGCGGCCGGCGGCGTCGCCGCCGGCCATCGGGGAAGAGAACCTCCCCCCTCTAGGGTGCAAGTCTACGTGATGCGTGGGAGGAGGTAGGGGCCCACCGTCCCAACCGTGGCCGGGATGGGCGATCCCCAGTTCGTTGTCTCCCCCCCGGGATGTCCTTGGTCACGCCGGCTCGGTATCGCAACCGCCGTCGCTCTCGCGATCCACGGCCTTGCCGACGTCGAACGAAAAATCGGGATCGAGCTTCCGCACCGCCTCGGCGGCGTCGCGCAGAGCGGCCAGATCGCGGTCCGATTCCGATCTGCGCCACGCCGCGTAGGCGTCGAGGAACTCGTCCTGTTTGGCCCGGAGCAGCTCGCGCTCCTTCTCTTTGTGCACGGAACGCTCGAGATGGTAGATCTCGCCCCGCGACAGCTCATGAACCAGATCCAGATACTCGCCGCGCAGGTGGGCGAGAATCCGGATGTACCGGTCGAACCCGTGGGCCAGCTTGTTGAGCACGTCGGATACCGCCGGGTGCTTCCGGTTGACGAGCTGGCTGTAGGAATACGCGAACTGGTAGTACGTCCGCCCCCGGCTCAGAGACGTCTCCTCGGTGGGTTCGAACTGGCGCCGGCTCCCGCCCCCCGGCGAACCCGTAACCCGGCTCAGCAGGGTCTGGGTGGAGTTGTCGAACACGCCGATCGAGACCAGGAGGAAGTCCGCGTTGGTCTTGTAGATCTTGTACTTGAGCCGCGAATCGGTGGACCGGGTGAGCCGGTGGAACACTTCGTGGTCGTACCGGTGGAGATAGGGCTTGGCGCTCTCCAGGTACTCGGGATCCCCGAACGACTGCAGGAGGTGGGCAAGATACACGTTCACGTCCTCGTCCTCCACGTCCTGATTGGACGTGAGGCCGGTGTCCACGCGCGAGTGCAACAGCGACCGCATCATGAAGTAGTAGGACGGTTTCACCGAGCGGGCGGTGTCGCTCAGGTCGGTGAACAGGTAACGGGCATGATCCAAGGTGCCACCTCCGAACCGTTGAACTGCAACCGGTGTGCCAGATCGGCGGCCCCGGCCCCGGCGGCGGCCCGCGGAGCCGTGTTGTCGGTACGTATTGGGTAGTTTAGCCCCATATTCCGGGGTCTGCGGGGTCCGGTGCGTCCCCAGGGTTTTCTCCCGCTACCTCCGCCTTGGAGGAAATGCCCCAGAAGTTTGCGGCAAATGCCCCCCAGGTTCGTTGCACGGTGCACATGGAGGATGCAGAAGAGCAAGTACCGGGATCGGTCGAGCCCGGGGTCCGGCCGGAACCCATTGGCGGACAGTGGGTTCCGGAGGCGTCTGATTTCGCAAGCATGCGGGCGCGATGGTGGGTCCGGTTGGCATGTCTGTTGCGTTTCTATCGAGCGACCGCGTTTGTTCCGGGGCACGGGTCGCCGCCGGAGCGTGCGGTTCGTTCCGCAGCGTTTTTGTTCTTGGGAGATGGGGCCGCGGGGACCGGTGGTGGGACATGGCAATAACCGACGGTTTCTCGAGCCCTATTCTCCCTCCTTTCATTCTCCGAAGACCGGGCCAGGTGACTGCATGACGGAATCGACGTCGCCCCATCGCGCCGAGGTGGAATCCCTGCGGATCCTTCTCGTCCTTCCCGAGGCGCCCTGGTCCAAGACCCTCCTCGAGGCGTTCCAGCGTGCCGGATTCCTTGCCCGCGCCGTGCTCTCGGTGGACTCCGCAATCCTCGCCGCCCCGCACTTCCGGCCCGAAGCCATCGTGGTGGAGGCTTCGCTCCTTGCCGACGACGCCTACCGCCGCATGGAGTCCCTCCGCATCGCCGTCCCCTACCTCCCCATCCTCGTCCTCGCCGACGGGGGCGACCAGAGCCTCCGTCTCAAGTCGCTGCTCATGGGCGCGGAGGACGTCCTCGCCTTTCCCCTCGCCCACCAGGAAGCGGTCCTCCGGGTGCGCCGGGCCATCGAGCGCCGGAGCGGCATCCGGCGGCTCGCCGACGAGAAGCACGAGAGCCGCCGCCGGGCCGACCGGTTCCAGGAGGACATGGGAGTGCTCCGCACCCAGTTGCTGCGAAACGTCGCGCTCCTGCAGCGCGGCATCGACTTTCATCAGCGGCTGGATCCCGACCGCGGGGAGCGCGAACTCCTCACCGACGCGCTAAGGAACCTGAGCGTGCAGATCGGCGTCGACCGCCTCGCCTACCTCGCCCGCTCCCGCCCCGACGACGCCTGGTTCACCGCCCAGGCGGTGTGGGGGCTCCCCGATTCCCTCTCCGAGGGGCTCCGTGCGCCCGCAGGGGGAGAGCTTCTCTCCCTGCTGGAGTCCTCGGGAAGCGCGGCGGTGGTCGAACAGTTGAGCCGTGTCCCCGGGCTCCGGCTCGAGCTGGGGATCCTCTCGGCGGGGGGGTTCACCGCGGTCATCCCGGTGATCCACCGGGCCGCGCTCCTGGGCGTGGTGCTGGTGGGGGAGATGCGTGGAGGCGGCGCCCCCGACCCGGACACGCTCCGGCTGGGGCAGTTCCTGGTCTCCGCCCTCACCCCCGCGGTGATCGCCCAGCGGCGCCGCGAACGGGAGGGGTTCATCTCCTCCCACGCGCTGGGGGCCCTGGTCTCCCGGCTCGAAGCCCGCGACCCGTATCTCCGCGGCCACAGCCTGCGCGTCGCCCGGATCGCCGAGGACCTTGCCCTCCGCGCGGGGCTTGCCCCGGGACGGATCTCCCTCCTCAACGCCGCCGCCACCCTCCACGACGTGGGGCGGTTTGAGATCGACGTAACGCTCTGGAGCAAGCGGGCCCCGCTCACCTCCGAGGACTGGGATGTGATCCGCCGCCATCCCCTCGAGGGAGAGCGCCTTGCCGCCGAGGCGGACTGGCCGGAACCGGTACTCGCCGCGATCCGCTCCCACCACGAGCGGTGGGATGGGGACGGGTATCCCAGCGGTCTCCGCGGTGAGGCCATCCCCGTCGAGAGCCGCATTCTGGCCGTGGCCGACATGTACGAGGCGCTTACCAGCCCCCGCCCCCAGCGCCCCGGTCTCACCCCCCAGGCCGCCCTGGAGCAGATCGGAGCGGAAGCAGGCCGGAAGCTGGACCCCGATCTCGTGCGGGTGTTCCTCGCCGGGTCCGACATCCTCCTCGTCTCGTGACCCGGCCTCGGGTTTCGGGTTCGGGCGGCGGACGGCCGGTTCCATCGTTGCTCCTCCTCCCCGATGCACATCGGCATCGCGTCGTCGTCGCGCCGCGGCCGCGGCCGCGGCCGCGGCCATCCGGCGCTCCGAACGCGACCGGATCCAGTCCCTCAACCGGCTCCTCTAGGCTCCCCGCCGGGTTTCTGGTACACCTTGTGGCGGTCCCGGGGTGCCGAATGAACCATCCGGAAAGGGGATCTTGGGTCATGAATCGAACAATGAATCTTGTCCTGGTCGTTTTGCTGGCGCTGGGGGCCGCCGGGTGCGGCGCCACCGGGGCCGAAAAGGGAGCCCTGATCGGCGCCGCGGCGGGGGCGGTCGTGGGGGGCGTGGTCGCCGAGAACACGGCCACCGGCGCCATCCTGGGAGCCGCCGTGGGAGGCGTGGCCGGGGCCATCATCGGAGACTACATGGACAAGCAGGCCGAGGAGCTGGATGAGGAACTGGAGGGTGCCACGGTGGAGCGCGTGGGCGAGGGGATCAAGATCACCTTCGACTCGGGCCTGCTCTTCGAGGTGGATTCGGCCATGCTGAGTGAGGAGGCCAAGGTCAACCTGACCGAGATGGGCCGGGTGCTGAACCAGTACCCCGACACCAACATCTTGATCGAGGGCCACACCGACGCCACCGGTTCCGAGCAGTACAACCAGGATCTGTCCGAGCGCAGGGCCAAGTCGGTTTCGGTGTATCTGGTCCAGCAGAACGTGGCCGGCGGCCGGATGACCACGGTCGGTTACGGGGAGATGCAGCCGGTGGCCACCAACGAAAGCGCCTCCGGCCGGGAGGCCAACCGCCGGGTCGAGGTCGCGATCATGGCCAACGAGGAGTTGCGGGCACAGGCCGAGAAGCAGGCGGCAGGGCAGGGGGAGTAGCCCCAGGGGATGGAAACCCGGCCGGCTCGCCGGCCCGGTCCGCGATCCGGGGGGTGGATCCGTCCATCCCCTCGGATCGGAATGTGCCTTGCCGATGTTCTCTGTCCGGAATCCGCTTGACTCGGTTTTGACCCTCCTCTACCCTCCCCGTCCCTGGCCCGGACAGGGGGGGTGCCGCGCTTTGCTCCAACCCCCGCAAGGGGGAGGCCTCCCCGTACGGGAGACTCCCATGTCGGACAACCCTTCTGATAAATACAGTCTGGCCAGGCAGTTGGGGATGCTGACCATCATCCCTTTCCTGTTGGGGGTGTCGCCGCTCGTCGGCTTTTTCATGGGGCGGTGGCTGGACCGGAGGTTGGGTACCGAGCCCGTCCTGACCTGGGCGTTTCTGGCGCTGGGTTTCGTTGCCGGGATTCGGGAGACCGTGCGGATCCTCCGCAAGGCCAATCGGGCCGGGGAGGAAGCGGATAGGATCGGCTGACGAAGCGATTCAAACGGCCGGCATTTTTTTTGGGCGGGCTTGTGAAAAAAAGCACAAGCGATCCTGGGGCGTCCCTGGCGCTCGGGCCACAGTTCTTGAGACGGACGACGATGGCGGCCGGGGTGACCGGCGTGGTCGGGGCGGTGGCCGTGACCGCGCGGTGGGATACCGCGACCGGGCTCGGCTTCGCGGCCGGATTGGGGTGGGGGGTGGCCAACTTCTGGGCCCTTGCCTTGCTGCTGCGAGCGGCCACGGGGACGGTCAGCCGGGGCAGGGTCCCCGGTCTCATCGGGTTGAAGCTGGCTCTCTACGGGCTGGGTGGGGCGGCGTTGCTCCTGCGGTGGTTCCCGCCGCCGGCCCTGATCGCGGGGTTCACCTGGCTGTTGGTCGTGCTGGTGCTGCGGGCGGCCGGAGCCATGTGGCTGGCCGGTTCGCAACCGAAAGCGCACCATGAACAGTGAAACGGGAGCCTGGCGAGGCATGATGGCGCGGATCGTCGACGCAATGAACAACCGGGGAGGCTTCCTCGAGCGGCCGGCGAGGCTGGTCGCGGCGGGGCTCCTTGGCGCCGCCCTGGTGGTCGGCGCCCCCCTCCTGCTCGCGGACGAGGAGCCACACCCCGAGGGGGGGCACGCGGTCCCCGGTCAGGCCGAGGATCCCGACCACCCGGCGGAGATTCAATCCGGCGGAGAGCTCGGCGAGGAGCACGGCGAGGAGCACGGCGGAGAGCTCGGCGAGGAGCACGACGAGGAGCACGGGGGCACGAGCCTCCACTTTCCCACCCTGGTCCGGATCATCGCCGATGTGGTGGAGCCGGGGGGCAAGGAACTCCACGGCTACGCCGACGCCCGGAGCCCGGTGGCCCGGTTCCTCCTCCGGTACGAGGACCCGATCTACTCCGGCCTGATCATCCTCCTCCTGACCGTCCTCTTCGCGGCCGGAGCCCGCAATCTCCAGATGATCCCCGGTCCCTTCCAGAACTTCGTGGAGACCCTGATCGAGGGTCTCGACACCTTCATCCGGGGCGTGATCGGCCCCCAAGGCCGGCAGTTCGTGCCCTTTCTGGGCACCCTGGGCATCTACATCTACGTGATGAACATCTTCGGGCTCATCCCGCTCATGAAGTCGCCCACCTCGATTCTCGAGACCACGGCGGCCATGGCCATCTGCGTCTTTCTCTACGTGCAGTTCAGCGCCGTCCGGATGAACGGGATCCGCGGGTACCTCCATCATCTCGCCGGCGAACCCAAGGACGCCATCGGCTGGGGCATGGTCCCCCTCATGCTGCCGCTCCACGTCATCGGCGAGTTCGCCAAACCGCTGAGCCTGGCCCTCCGTCTGTTCGGAAACGTCATGGGCGAGGACCTGCTCCTGGTGGTGTTCGCGGGGCTGGGGGTCTCGATCCTCGCCTTCACCCATCTGCCGGTGGGATTCCCGCTCCACTTGCCCTTCATCTTTCTTGCCCTGTTGACCACGTTGATCCAGGCCCTGGTGTTCATGCTGTTGAGCACCATTTACATCGCTCTCGTCATGCCTCATCACGACCACGGTGAGGAGCACGCGAGTCGGTAACCCCACCCAAGGGGAGGAGAGGAAAGTCATGGAAAACCCTATCATGCTCGCACTGCCGCTGGCCCTGGGCATCGCCGCCCTGGGGTCCGGTTTGGGTCTCGGCCGCGCCGTCGGCGGGGCCATGGAAGCCATGGGCCGCCAGCCCGAAGCCATCGGCCGGATCCAGACCGCCATGATCATCGGCGCCGCGTTCATCGAGGCCCTGACGATCTACGTCTTCGTGTCGATGTTCATCTTCCTGGGCGGCAAGTAAGCCCTCTTCGATCCGCCGTCCGGGTCTCCGGGCGGGGAATTCTCGAGGTTCTCCCATGAATCTTCAACTCGACGTCCTGGTCACCCAGATCATCGGTTTCCTGATCGTGCTGTGGGTGCTGCGGAAGTTCGCCTGGGGTCCGATCCTTGGCAACCTGGAGGTGCGGCGCAAACGCATCGCCGACAATGTCGCCGGCGCCGAGCTCATGCGCAAGGAGGCCGAGCAGGTCAAGGCGAAGGTCGAGGACGAACTCAAGGGGATCGAGGCTCAGGCCCGCGCACGGATCCAGGCGGCGATGGCCGAGGGGCAGAAGGCGGCGGAGGAGATCCGGGCCGGGGCCCGCTTCGAAGCCCAGCAGCTCCGGGACAAGGCCAAGGCCGACATCCGGATGGAGTACGAGAAGGCCCGCGCCTCGCTCCACAAGGAGGTTGTGCATCTCGCCCTGGGGGCGGCCGAGAAGCTGATTCAGGAGGAGATGGACGACGAACGCCACCGCAAACTCGTGGACCGGTTCGTTTCCGAACTGCCCGGGATGAAGACCTCGTAAAGCCATGCTCGATATCGCCGTCGCCCGCAAGTACGCCCGTGCGCTGTTCGAAGCGTCCACCCGGGAGGGGAATGCGGAGCGCGTGAACGCGGATCTGGAAGGCCTGCTCGCCCTGCGCGAAGAAGACCCGGCGTTCCTTGGCTTCCTCGTCTCCCCCGAGGTGCCCACCGACCAGAAGCACGCCTTCATCAAGGCGGTGTTCGAGCCGAGGCTCGACCCCATGATGATCGGATTCCTGCGGCTCCTTGTCGACAAGGGACGCATCGTCAACCTCCCCGAGATCGGCAAGATCTACCGGGAGCTCACCGAGAAACAGCGCGGCATGCTGCGGGCGCTGGTGATCCTGGCCGCGGCGCTCCATCCCGATCAGGAGAACCGGCTCATCGCCGAGCTGAGCCGGATCTCGGGGCGGAAGGTCATTCTCGAAAAGCGTATGGATCCCTCGATCCTCGGGGGGGTCGTGGTTCATCTGGGTGACAAGATCATCGACCGCAGCGTGCGCGGCGGTCTCAAGACGATGTCCGAAGCCCTGCTCGCGGCGGGGCCCCGTTAGTTTCATTGCCACCGCGGCTCCGGGCCGCGATGGAGGAGAGATCATGTCGTTCCGCCCCGAAGAAGTCAGCGCGGTCATTCAGAAGGAGCTTTCCAGGTACTCCAGCAAGCTGGAGATGGAGAGCCGGGGGTCCGTTCTCCAGGTGGGGGACGGCATCGCCCGCGTCTGGGGACTGGAAGACGCCATGGCCGGCGAGCTGCTGGAGTTCCCCGGCGGCGTCATGGGCATGGTGTTGAACCTCGAAGAAGACAATGTGGGCGCGGTGCTCTTCGGTCCCGACACCGGCATCAAGGAGGGCGACACCGTCACCCGGACGGGCAAGGTGGCCCAGATTCCCGTGGGTGAGGCGTTGATCGGGCGCGTGGTCGACCCGCTGGGAGAGCCTCTGGACGGCAAGGGCCCCATCGTCACCGGCAAGTCGCGGGTCCTCGAGGGAACCGCCCCCGGCGTGATCGACCGGCAGCCGGTGAAGGAGCCGGTTCAGACCGGGATCAAGGCCGTGGATTCGATGATCCCCATCGGCCGGGGCCAGCGCGAGTTGATCATCGGCGACCGCCAGACCGGCAAGACGGCCATCGCCATCGACACCATCATCAACCAGCGCGAGACCAACAAGCGCGGCGGGAAACCCC
>Ga0214472_10006196_pt1 | contig 12536 bp, 10 predicted proteins | sample RVTome_6_FD_207662 | JGI IMG/M metagenome (GOLD analysis project Ga0214472, IMG submission 207662) | Soil microbial communities from uranium-contaminated site in the Upper Colorado River Basin, Wyoming, United States - RVT140D175 | ecosystem: Environmental > Terrestrial > Soil > Contaminated >... | reverse complement strand
TTGCCGGAGGGAGCCAAGCGGCGGGCTCGGGCGATCTTCGAACGCCTGGCCGCGGCCGAGGCAGCGGTCCACGGTGTGCCGGTCGAGCAGGTCCACTTTCACGAAGTGGGAGCGGTCGATGCCATCGTGGACGTGGTGGGGGCGTCGCTGGCACTGGAGCTTCTGAAGATTGACGAAGTTCACTGTTCGCCGGTGGTCGTCGGCTCAGGGACGGTGACGTGTGCTCATGGCGTCCTTCCCATTCCCGCTCCGGCGACGGCAGAGCTTCTGAAGGGAGTGCCGATTCTGGCCGGCGACGAGGCGGCGGAGATGACCACGCCCACCGGGGCGGCCGTGCTGACCACGGTCGCCAGGAGCTTCGGTCCGCTGCCGGAGCTCGCGGTCGAGGCGATCGGCTACGGCGCGGGTACCCGGGAAGGACTTCACCGCCCCAACGTTCTGAGGGTACTGATCGGCACGGGAAAATCGGGGTCGCCAGCGGCCGTGGACGTGGAACGGGACCAGGTCACGGTGCTGGAAACCCAGATCGACGATTCCACGGGGCAGGTGGTAGGGCACTGCATGGAGCGCCTTCTGGAGGCGGGTGCTCTGGACGTGTTCGCGGTGCCGATACACATGAAGAAGTCTCGGCCCGGTCTTTTACTGACGGTCCTGTGTACGCCGGACCAGGAAACGGAGATGGAGCGACTTCTGTTCGCGGAGACCTCCACGCTGGGGGTTCGGCGGCAGTGCGTTTCGCGGATCAAACTTCGACGGCATCACGCGGCCGTGGACACGCCCTTCGGTTCGCTTGGCGTCAAGGTCGCCGAGGGATTTGGCACCCGCCGGGCCTCGCCGGAACTTGAAGACTGTCGGCGGGCCGCGGAGAAGCACGGCGTTCCGCTGAGAATCGTGTTGGAGGCCGCGCAGTCGGCTTGGGCACGGAAAGAGGCGACGTAGTCGTGGCGCCGGGCCTTCTCGCCGGCGAGGCAGGAGCAGCGTTTCGTGAGTGCCTTGGTCCATCTTGACGCCTGCTCGAGTATCCTGGCCGAAGGCACGTGGGCCGTTGACCGCGGCGACCTGGCGATCGTGGGGGTTGCGCTGATCGGCCTCTCGCTGCTGATGCGAATCACCTACGTTCGCACGCGCCGCTCGCGAAGTGCGCCGATGACACCTGCTCGCGAACAATATGCCATGGCCGCCTCGTCGAAGAGCGCCGTGCGTGACGCGGAACAGGTCATGGTGGAGCTGGACAAGCTTGCCCGTGAGTTTCACGGCGCTTTAGACCTGCGGTTCGCCAAGCTGGAAGCCGCGATTCGTGACGCCGACGAACGCATAGCGCGGCTGTCGCGGCTGATTCGAGCCTCCCGAGGATCCGATGGCGTGGACATCACCGTCGGGTCAGGTGATTCGGAAGACGCTCCGGCGGGCCCGACGGACGATGCACGAACGCCGCCGGCGGATGCGCGGCACGCCGAAGTGTACCGGTTGGCTGACGACGGCCTGTCGGCGTTCGAAATCTCGGGGCGCGTGGGTCGGCCGATCGGCGAGGTAGAGCTGATCCTGGCGCTTCGTCCCTCCCGAACAGCCTCCGCGGAACCTGTTCGATCTTCTCAAGGCGAATAGTCGGTTCGTCTGGTCTCTGCCCTTGATTCCCAACTACGCCGGGACGCCCGTTATCGGTCTACGTTGCCAGGATCGAGCAGTGCGCGTCAAGCCTTCCTCTGCAACCGGCACTTTTCTCGCCCACGATGCTTCCGGATGGTCCGAGAGCGGGCCGACGGATGACTTGCGTCCGGTAGTGTGCCTAGAATGAGGATCGGGTTGGCACGGTCGGCGACCGGCGTCCGAACGGAGCGGCCGAAGAATGGGTCTGTGCGTCGTCTTTGTGAGCGGAGCGAGGCGCTCGGGAAAGAGCGCCGTTGTGCGGGCCATGGTGGACCGCGTCTGGAAGCGTCCGCCGCATTACATCCGGCTGGTGGCCAGTCAGAGCGACAAAGTGCCTCCCCCGCGATGCGGATCGGCTCGACCGGCGGACTGCGGCGTGTCCAGTGCCCGTTGGCTGAAGTACGCACCGGACCAGATCTTCGAGATTCTACCCGAGGCGCTGACTGAGATTCATAGGCAGGACCGGTTCGGCTCGGTCGTCATCGAGGCGGACGCGGACGCCGTGCTGCGGCACGCGTACCCCTACGATCATCGCATCTTCGTCATGCCCTTGCCGTGGGCGATGGGTGAGGTGTTTCGCGAGCCGCGGCGGGCGGCGGTCGAGCTGCAACGTGTGCTCGATGACACGACTTCGTTCGCGTCGGAGATGTTCGGACTCAACGCCGCCTCCCGGCAGATGGATTGCGACCCCTCGGAAGAGCGTCCCGCGTTGACCCGTGCCCAGATGCGGGCGTTTCTCCACTCACCCCTGGGTGACGAGTTGGCCACCCGCATTCAGCTTCAGCCCACGTATCAGGGCCTGGTGGAAAGTGATGTCGTAGTGGTGAACACGCGCGTGGGTCGGGAAGGCCCGGAAACCCACGCCTGTGTGCAACGCCTCCAGTCCCTCCTTGATCGACTTCGGGGGGACGCCGGCCGGGCGAGCCAGCTTTTTGCGTGTGATCCGCTGTCCTCCGACGACTTTGAAGTGAATGGACTGCTGCGCGCCCTGGAGCCAATGTGCCAGGGGGGCAAGTAGTCTTTCCGAATACCGCGCTGGCTGAGGCTCGGAGTCCTGGCCGGATCGCCCCTCTCCGCGACGTTTGCGTTTCCTCGCTTGAGCAATCCGTGGTTGGGGTCTAGATTCCCCGCACAAGACGATCCGCGCCCGCAACGGAGTCCAGGCGCATGGCGATGCTTGTCGGAATCGACGAGGCGGGATACGGGCCGGTGCTCGGGCCGCTGGTGGTCACCTCAGTTGCGTTCCGGGTCTCGGAGGCCCGGCTGGCCGATTGCCTGTGGGACTCCCTGCGGGAGAGCTGTACGCGCGACACACGTCGAGGCGATCCCCGATTGGCCGTCGCCGATAGCAAGGCCCTCAAGCGGTCGGGCGGCGGACTGGACGCCCTGGAACGCACAGCTTTGGTCATGCTGGCGGCGGCGGGGCACAGCCCGGCTGACCTTCGCGAGCTGCTTCGCATAGTTGCGCCGCATTCTGAGGAACTGCTTGCCGAGTACCCCTGGTACGCTCCGTTGCACCTGACCTTGCCCGTCAGCCGAAGCGTCGGAGACGTGGGAACTCGAGCCAACGCCGTCAGACGCGACCTTCACGCCCAGGGGGTGGAATGGTTGGGAACGTTCTGCGAATGCCTCCCGGAGGGGCACTTCAACCGCCTGGTGAGTCGAACGCGGAACAAGGCGGTGGCCCTTCTCGGCCTTACGTTTCGGGTGCTGGATCGGGCGCTGCGGTTGAGCCCGGGCGAGCGCATCCGCGTATTCGCAGACCGCCTGGGCGGCCGGCAGCACTATCGGGAGGCGATCATGACGCTGCTGCCTGGTGGTGAACTGCGCATCATCGAAGAGTCGGAGACGCGCAGCGCCTATCGTGTCGAGCAGCGCGACCGCACGTGCGAGATTCAGTTTGCGACCCGCGGCGAGCAGCGACACTTCACGACAGCGCTGGCCAGCGTCTACAGCAAGTACCTCCGCGAGTTGTTCATGCACGCCTTCAACCGGTACTGGTGCGGACAGATGCGCGGGCTGCGGCCCACCGCGGGGTATTACCAGGATGCGCAACGCTGGCTGGGAGATGCAGAGGGCGCGATCGCCCGGTTGGCCGTAGACCGCGCGCTGCTGGTGCGTGAGCGCTAGCGCCGCACGTCTTCCACGCCATGTCGAGATTGACATCGCCGCCGGGCAAGGGTACGGTCCACGCCGTTGGCTTGGGGAGGTGTGCGGACGTGTCCATCGACAATTGGTCGGACAGCATTCTGGTCGCTGAGTTGCAGGACGATCCCACATTCACCGATGACTTGAACGCCCTGCTGGATCAACTCGAGACGCACCCGGACGTCGACGTCGTGTTGAATCTCGGAGGCGTTCACTACCTCAACTCCTCCAACATCGCCAAGCTCCTGAAGGTGCGGAAGCGCGTCCTGTCGAACCGTCGCCGACTGCTGCTGTGCGAGATCAGCAACAACGTATGGGGCCTGTTTCTGGTCACTGGCCTCGACAAGGTCTTCGAGTTTGCGGAGAGTGTCGCCATGGCCCTGGCGAGCGTGCAGATTTCATCGGGCGGCGGCGTCGAGGACTGACCTTCGCGGGCCGTGTTGCCCGTGGAGCTTCCGTTGCGACGAAGTCGGGCTCTTCCGGGGCCACGGCGCGACGCCCGCTGCACAACGACTGACGGAGCCAGCCTTCCATGGACCTGCCGTTTCGGGGAAAACGCTGTCGCTGGGTGTGGGTGTTGCTCCTTGTTGCGGGGTGTCGGTCGTCGGGTCCTTCGGCCGTGTCGTATAGTGTGGCGCGCTTTGAAGGGGGTGCGCTGGATCATCTCCTGGACTTCGCCGAAGTTTCGCTGCTGGAGGACGGCTTCACCATCGGCGAGCGTGACGAGGGCAAGGGCCTGCTCATTACCCGGCCAAAGCCCGTCGATCGGCCCGGCGCACCGGCGGTCGGGCGAGCGACGCTCAGCTCACGGGGCGAACAACGGCGCGTGGCGGAGATCTGGCTGCAACGAACGAACACCTCGGCGGCGGTGTATTGCCGCGTGGTGGTCGAGGAGCAGACGACGCAGGCCCATCGCCTTTTCGTGAACCGTCAGGACGCTACGGACCGACCCGTCTACACGGCGATCGATCAGGATGCGGCTACCTCGCGCAGCCAGAACACGGTCTGGGAGACAGTCTCGCGGGACCGCGGGGCGGAGAGGCGCCTGCTTTCCGCGATTCAATCTCGGGTCTCGAGCGCTCCGGAAGACCGCTCTTCGTAGCTTCTTGGCGCGGCACCGCGGAAATTCGGGAACGGCCAACTTGGCCAGCCGTAGCCACTTGACGCCATCCGGTTGCCGGTCCAAAGAGGATTTCTGACAGTCATCCGGGCTCGCGCTATCGGCACGTGTTGCGAACCCGGAGGCAATCCCAAGGAAACCGCGGTGCAGGAAGTCGGCGCTATCGGGAAAGCATGGCCTGCGGGCTCGGCGCCCGGTTGGCGTCTGGCGCTCTGCGCATGGGCGCTGAGTGCGGCGCTCGGCATCGGGATGGAGCGATCGTCGGCACAGACACCCGCTCCGTCTGCCCTGTCAACAGTGCTGCCTGCCGAAGATTCCCTGACGCCGGAGATCGTGCAGGCGCGCCTTGCAGAGATCGAGGCCTCCAGCGAGCTCGAAGAGGGTGTGAAGGCCCGTGCGCTCGAGCACTATCGGCTGGCCATCGACTATCTTCGCGCCGGACAGCAGTGGGCCGAACAGGCGCAACGTTATTCCCAGGCCCGTGCAGATGCGCCGATCAAGCTGACGACCATCAAGGAGGAACTGGCCAAGCCGCCTGCGGAGCCCAAGCCGGAGGTTCCGCCGGACGCTTCCCTTGCCCAGATGGAGCAGTGGCTGGCCCAGCGGGAGGCAGACCTCGCCGTCGCACAGAACGAAGTCACCGAACTCGACAAGGAGCGGAAGCGCCGCGCGGATCGCAAGCTCAAGGCCCCGCAGGATACCGCCGTCGCCAAACAGCAACTCGCCGAAGTGCAGAAGGAGCTGGACGCCGGCGCGCTGAGCGACGAGCCCACGGCTGCCTCCGCGGCTCGACTCCTGCACGCTTCCTGTCGAAAGAAATCGCTCCAATCGGAGATCGAGGCCTACGAGCAGGAAATCCTGAGTTACGACGCCCGGGGCGAATCGCTCACCGCCCGGCAGGACCTGGCGGCAAGGAAAGCGCTGGAAACCGAAGCGCTGGTGAAAGCCTGGCGCGAGCTGGTCAACGAACGCCGCCGCGTGGAATCGGAACAGGCGGCACGCGAGGCGCAGCAGACGCGACGGGAGGCGGCCCGCAAACATGCGATTGTCAGTCGGCTGGCCGAAGAAAACGCCCAGCTCGCCGACCTGCGCGCGCAACGCCGCCTGGCCGACAGGATCGAGCAGGTCACGGCGACACTGGAGAAGACCCGCCAGACTCGCGCCCGCCAGACCCAGCGGCTCGCGGATGCCCAGAAAAACCTGGCCGTTGCCGGGCTTACGCAGGCCGTTGGACTTCAGTTGCGGGCCATGCGGTTGGAACTGGTCGATGTAGCCGAGCTACGGCGGGACATGCGCCGGCTCCAGGCCGAGCTGACGGAGTTGCAGATCGACCGCATCGGCTGGGAACGCCGCCGTGATGATCTTGCCCGATTGGATGTGAAGGTTCGGGACCTGATGACGGAGGTCGATGCGGGCCTTCCGGAACAGGAACGCGCGGAAATCGAGCTCGCGGTTCGTGAACTCCTCCAGTCTCAGCGGAGCTACCTCGAGTCGCTCATCGATGACGGAGAGAGCTACGTGGATCAGTTGGCCGCCCTGGATCGTGAACAGGGTGAACTGATCCGCGAGTCGACATCGTACAAGCAGTTCATCGACGAGCATGTACTCTGGATCCAGAGCGCCGCCGTGCTGGGGTTGTCAGACGTGGGAGAGGCCCTTCGCGCGCTTCGATGGCTGGCTCTTCCGGCTAACTGGCTTGAGGCCGTCGAGTCCCTTCGGGATACCACTGTGTCAGCGCCGGCGCAGACGGCGCTGGGACTGCTGATCGTGCTGGCGCTGTTGCTGTTTCGACTTCGGTTCCGGCGGCGGGTGGTGTACCTGGGCGAGCTCGCCCGGCGCGCTTCAAGCCGCATGATGGCCTCCACGTGGGAGTGCTTCCTGCTGACGATTCTGCTGGCCAGCCCGTTTCCCGTCTTTCTCCGCTGGCTCGGTTGGCTGCTGGATGCGCCGCTGGAGACCGCACCCTTTGCCCGGGCGCTGGCGACCGGAATGCGCACCACGGCCGGCCTCCTGCTCGCGGCGGAGCTCTGCCGTCAGGTGTGTCGCCCGATGGGGCTGGCCGAGGCCCACTTCGGCTGGGGCGAGGCGGTGGCGAAAGCGCTGCGACGGCACATCTCCTGGCTGATCGCGGGAGCGACTCCGCTCGTCCTGGTGGTGGCCACCCTCGGCGCGCAGGACGACGCGGGCTTTGAGGAGGCGCTGGGGCGAGTGGCGTTTATCGCCATTCATGTGTTGCTTTCGATCTTCGCCTATCGCGTCCTGCGAGCGCAAGGCGACGTGCTGCAAGAGATTCAACACCGCAATCCACGAGGCTGGCCGCTGCGGATGCGCTTCTTGTGGTATCCGCTGGCCTTGGCGCTTCCCCTGGCGCTCGCTCCCCTGTCGGTCGCCGGCTACTACTACACGGCGCTTCACCTGGCCGGACGACTACAGGTCACGCTGCTGCTGGTCTTCGCGATGGCGGTGGCCAACAGCACGCTGCTGCGCTGGACCCTGATGGCCCGCCGACGGCTGGCCTATGAGCAGTATCGCAAGCGGCGCTATGCGGAGGGCGAGGTTCGGCCGGCAGAGGCTGCGACGGGCGAAGCAGCGCCGGGTACGTTTCCTTCAATCGACCTGGGGGCCATCAGCGGCCAGACGCGCGATCTGATTCACGCTTTCACGGCCGCCGGGCTCTTCGTTTTTCTGTACCTGGCGTGGGTCGACGTTCTGCCGGCCTTCAGCCGGTTCCACCAGGTCGAGGTCTGGACAACCGTGAGCAGCGTTACCGAGCAGGTGCGCGCCGCCGACGGGACCATGAACACGGTCACGGTGGAAAAAACTGTACCGATCACTCTCGCGGACTTGCTGCTGGCCCTGCTCGTGCTTCTGATGACGTTTATCGCCGGCAAGAACATCCCAGGCCTGCTGGAAATCGCCGTGCTTCAGCGCCTCCCGTTGGAGCCGAGCATGCGCTACGCATTCAGTGCCCTGTCGCGCTACGTGCTCACGCTGGTGGGCCTGGTGTTCGCGTTCGGAAGCATCGGAATCAGTTGGTCCAAGGTGCAGTGGCTCGCGGCGGCCATCACGGTGGGTCTGGGCTTTGGGCTCCAGGAGATCTTCGCGAATTTCGTCTCCGGCCTCATCCTGCTGTTTGAGCGGCCTTTGCGCGTCGGGGACATCGTCACCGTAGGGAACATCGAAGGTAAGGTCACGCGCATTCAGATGCGGGCCACGACGATCATGGACTGGGACCGCCGCGAGTTGGTCGTGCCCAACAAGGAGTTCATCACCTCCCGGCTCATCAACTGGACGCTGTCCGATCCCGTCACCCGGGTGGTCATTCCGGTGGGAATCGCCTATGGCTCCGACACGGAGTTGGCCCGCGGCCTACTTGAGCAAGTGGCCCGCGAGAGCCCTCACGTGCTTTCCGACCCGCCGCCCTCGGCGGTGTTTGTCGGTTTCGGGGAGAGCTCGCTGGACTTTCAACTGCGCGTGTTCATCGCCACGCGTGACATCTGGCCGGATCTGATGAACGGCCTCCACACCGGAATTGACCATGCCTTCCGCCGGGCGGGCATCGAGATCGCCTTCCCCCAGCGGGACATCCACATCCGCTCGATCAATCAGCCGATACCGCTGACCAACGAATCCCGCGTGGATCAGGTGTAATCCGAGCGGAGGTCAGGGAAGCAACCCCGTTCCAGAGGTCCGTTCGCTACCTGGAGCACCGATGGCCTCGCAGGATTACCTGCGTTCCTGTCGGTACGCGATGAGCTTGTAAGCCAGGCGGGCGGCGAGGAACTCCGTGGTGGTCTGGCCGGGGATCGGGGCGACCTCGACGATGTCGGCGCCGACCAGCTCGGTTTCCGCGGCGACCAATCGCAGCAGCCCCGTAACCTGATACCAGTCGAGCCCGCCGGGTTCGGGCGTGCCGGTTCCCGGGGCGTAGGCGGGGTCGAAGGCGTCGATGTCGATGGTCACGTAGACCGGGCCGCGAAGGGCGTTGAGCGCCCGATCAAGCCAGTTGTCATCAGACTGGCACTCGCGGGCGGTGATCATTTCGATCGAGTTTCGCCGCAGAAAGCGATGTTCTTCGACGCTGTAGCTGCGGACGCCTACGGAAACGATCGAAGCGCCCAGATCGTTCACGCGGCGCATGACCGCGGCGTGGGAATAGGGCGTCTGTTCGTATTCGCTTCGCAAATCGGCGTGGGCATCGACCTGCAAGACCGTGAGCTTCTTGTGTCGCGACTGGACGGCCCGGACGAACGCGGAAGTAATGCTGTGGTCGCCGCCCAAAGCAAGTAGGAACTTGCCATCCTTCACGATACGCCGAGCAGTTCGATAGAGGTCCTCGTGCATGGCCTGCGGGCCGGCGGCGTTGGGTTCGACGGGCGGGAGCGTGGCAATACCGGCCGAGAACGCCTCAAGCTCCAACTCGTCGTCGAAGGTCTCGACCTGCTGAGAAGCCGCCAGGATGGCCGCGGGGCCGAATCGCGCCCCGGGACGGTAAGACGTGGTGGCATCGTAGGGCACGGGCAGCACCACGTAACTGGCCGACTCGTATTCCCGATACTGCGGCTCAAGCCCTAGAAAAGAGACGACGTGGGCGTTCAAGGCCGCCGCCTCTGGAGTGGCCACGAGCCGCATCGCCGGGCCGACGAATCGCGAGGCTCACGCATGGTGAAACAGTTCCGGGTATTCCGCGCGAAGCTCGGCGTTGTGCGTCGCAGCCTTGCGCAGGTCGGCCGTCATGTCCTCCAGACGTCGATAGAGCCGCTGATGGGGTCGCGGCCGAGCGCGGACCAGCGCGTACTGGGCAATCAGTGGAAAGGTAATGGAGGCACAGGAGTACACGACGACGTTGTTGCGCTGCGCGTCCTTGAGCTTGCCCCAGCTTCGCGCTTCGCCCGGCGTGGCTCCCGACAGACCGCCCCAATGTGGCGCGTCGGTCGTGAGCTGAAGGAAAAAGTCGTGCCCGCCCTTGCTGCGATCCAGGAGAATCTGGTGCAAGGCCGGTTGCGTCTGCAAGTAGAAATTCTTGGGCGAACCGCCGCCGATCTCGACCACGCCGTTCAGCTCCGCATCGCGAATGATGGCCGCCGTTTCGATGACATCGAGAATCGGGTTCAGCCGCACGGGGTGGTCCAGAAGCTGCGGCAGCACGAGGTTCAGCCCGATCGACGAATCTCCCGGCGACGACGTGTACACCGGCACGTCATACGTGGCGCACGCGGCCAGCATTGACTTCTCAGGATGCGGAGCAGTCTCCAGCACCAATCGCCCCAGCTCATAGTGTAGTCGGGCCGAGGAGAAAGGCTCCGCCGAAGGCATCCGCTGGTACGCCTTCAGGACGATCTTGTCCGTCGCCATCAGCGTCTCGTCGTCGGCGATGAACACGTCGTAAATACGGGCCACGCCTTCCTCGGCCAGTTGATTGTCGTCCACGTCTGCATGACCTTGCACCATGGGGAATTCGAAGGGTCGATGGAGGTCGTGGTAGAGGTTGGCCCCGGTGGAGATTAGAAAATCCACCAGGCCCTTTTCGATGAGCGACGTAAGAACGCCGCTCATGCCAATGGGGGTCATTGCCCCAGCCAGAGTAACGCACACCCGGGCGCCCGAATCGAGCATCGTTCGATAGAGCTTGGCTCCTTCGGCCAGCCGGCGGGCGTTGAAACCGCTACGGGCGAAGACGTGGTCGATCATGTCGGCCACGGCCTCGTTCCCGGGGAGAGACAGAGGCTCGATGGCCGCTCCGTCCAGCCATGCGCCGCGCCGGCGGCAAGGTTTCTGAGCGTCCGGCTTGTGCATGTTCCCCCGCGGAAGCTGGGTTCAGGGAAGCAGAACCGCGGCCGCCACGGCCGTGGTCCACAATCCTCTCTTGTCGCCTTCCACCGTCTGGACCACGGCCCGCGTCCGCACGACGAGGCCCTTGGCCTTGTAGATGTCCTTCCGTTCGATGTAGGCCTTGTCCGGGTCGAGGTCGATGCCCTGCGTCTGGGCGAGCATGGTCGCGGCCATGTCTTCCACGTAATCGGCGCAGGCCTTCTGGGTCATGCCGAAGCCGTGATGCTCGGCAATGTAGCCGTGCTGAGCCGGGTTGGCGGGAATGGCCAGTCCAATGCCGGCTCCGGCCAGACGGTTGGGTTCGTTGGTTCGCGTTTCGGCCAGTACGACGAAGACGATCTCACCCGGCGAAAGGAAGGAGAGACCTTTGTCGCGGGAGACGATCTTGCACCCCGGCGGATAGATGCTGCTCACCCGCACGAGATTGTAGGACGCAATGCCGGCGTCCCGAAGCGCCTCCTCGAATGACTGGAGGTTTTCGCGGTGCTTGCCGGCCCCCTTGGTGAAGAACATGCGCCGGGGAACCAGATGGCTTAGCAAGGTTTTTCACTCCGTGGACGAAACGCGATTCGGGCCACGCCAACGAAAGGGCGGATTATAGTCCCGCGCGCCGCGGACACAAGCGATCAGGGCGGAGCTTTCTCGCCGCAACGCCACATCGATTCGTCCGACGACGCACGGCGGAGAAGCTCTTCGATCCGGCGGCGCATGGCACGCAATGCGGCGCCGCGGTGACTGATGCGGTTCTTCTCCTCCACGGACATCTCGGCCGTCGTCCGGCCAGCTTGGGGCACCAGGAAGTACGGGTCGTATCCGAAGCCTTCTTCGCCCCGCGGCTCGCTCGTAATCACGCCTTCCAGCGCGCCCGTAGTTACGGCCAGGATGCCTCCGTCGCCAGCCAGTGCCATGACGCAACGAAAGCGCGCCGTTCGCCGCTCGGGCTCGACACCGGCCAGGGCGGCAATCAGCTTGGCATTGTTGGCTCGCGCGTCGCCCGCCGGCCCGGCGAAACGAGCGGAATGCACGCCGGGCTGCCCGCCCAGGGCGTCCACCTCCAGACCGGAGTCGTCGGCCAGCGCCCAGGCCCAACAGTGTGTGGCGTAGTGGAGGGCCTTGGAGACTGCGTTTCCTTCGAAGCTGTCCGCACTCTCATCAGGAACAGGAACGTCTGGAAAGTCTGCCGCGGATGGCAGCCGCACGGGCAGGTCGGCCAGCAACGCCCGAACTTCACGCATCTTGCCGGGGTTCGACGTGGCCAGGACGATCGTGTGCCGGGGCGTTGCAGACATGGCGTGCGGTCTCATCGTGGCACGGGGGCGCCGCGCATTCGGTTCATTGCTCTTTGGGCACGCGCACCAGCCGCGAGGGCACCGGCACCATCTGCCCGTGATCGTTCCGTGCCCGATAGATCCGTCCGTTGAGCAGGTTGTACTGGAAGAGCTCGTCGCTGCCCTGAAGCTTCAGGACGTCGGGCGCGTACCAGGGTAGTCCGCGCTCCGGCGTAATCAGCGCGTCTTCGCCAAATGAGCCGACGGTGACCTCGCTTGTCGCCCGACCATGGTGGTAGTACGCCTCGTGACTGTCCTTCCGCAGGACGGCGCAATAGTCCGCGGCCGCCTGCTTGAAGTTCCAGAAATGGTCGGTCGGCTCGAAGACGGCCACCTGGAGCGAATACACGCCCGGATTGCGGGACAGCTCCCAATCCGGATCGCCCACGTCCGCGACCGGCAGCGGCACCATCATCGCCCCCAGGAACAGGTACTGTTCCGGACCGGCCCCGAGCTGTTTG
>Ga0214472_10006195_pt1 | contig 12536 bp, 10 predicted proteins | sample RVTome_6_FD_207662 | JGI IMG/M metagenome (GOLD analysis project Ga0214472, IMG submission 207662) | Soil microbial communities from uranium-contaminated site in the Upper Colorado River Basin, Wyoming, United States - RVT140D175 | ecosystem: Environmental > Terrestrial > Soil > Contaminated >... | reverse complement strand
AGATTGGAAGGTTCCCAATTGTTCTTGTTGGCAAGGAATATTGGCAGGGATTGTTTGACTGGATAAAGAAAGTGGCCATTGAGGAAAGTGCAAACGTAAGTCCCGAAGATTTGGAACTGGTGAATATAGTAGACAACGCCACAGATGCTGTGAAGGTGATTGATGAATTCTATTCCAAATACCTGTTGTCTCCCAACTTCTAATTTTCAGTTTGAAATACATAAATACATACCTTTCCCTCGCGACCCTGATAATTCTGATTGGATATATTTTCTATGATCACGCTGAGGTCGAAAAAGAAACTCCCGCACGAATTACAGTGGCAGAACCTGATTGGAACTTTCCTGGTGGTGCTAAATCCTTTGACCTTCCGGATACTATTTCATTCGCCGGAGAACGGGTTCCCCTCGAAATACCTGATGTTCGTGAACGGCTCGACAGAGAAATCCATATCAATACATACTGGCACAACAATACCATTTTCATGATCAAACGGGCAAACAGGTGGCTTCCTCAGATTGAAAAAATTCTTCGTGAAGAAAACATTCCGGATGATTTCAAATACATAGCAGTTATCGAAAGTGGATTGATCAATGACATTTCCGAAAAGAATGCAGTCGGTTTTTGGCAATTCCTTAAAGGAACGGCAAAAGATTTTGGATTAACCGTGAATCGTGATGTTGATGAAAGATATGATCCAATCAAATCAACTCGTGCTGCCTGCAAATATTTTAAACAGGCGTATGACAAATTTAACAATTGGACGCTCGTATCAGCCAGCTACGACAGAGGGATGCGGGGAATGCAAAACGCCATGGATAACCAAAAGGTAGACTCTTACTATGACCTGTTATTGAATGAAGAAACCTCCAGATATATTTTCAGAGTATTGGCCCTGAAAGAAATTTTGTCTCATCCCGCCAAATATGGTTTCCAGGTAAAAGATATTCATTTGTATGAACCTGAACCAACAAAAACCATTTTGGTTTCTGAAGACATCCCGGACTTAATAGAATTCGCGCGAACTCAGGGAATCAATTATAAAATTCTGAAAAGGTTGAATCCATGGTTAATCAGAGATCAATTATCCGTTTCTCGTGGCGAGTCATTTGAAATCGCGATACCTGCCACAAATTAATTTTCTAATACCTGAACTTGCTCTTATTATTTGTAATTTTGCGCACAATTTCAGCAAGTGGGGGCGAGAAAAACTAAATCCGGAACGAACTCAACCAATGGCTTTGACGCGACTGGCCATGAATCGATAGAGATTTTCGGTGCCAGGGAGCATAATTTAAAGAATATCGATCTCAAGTTTCCGCGGAACAAACTTGTAGTAATCACCGGAATCAGCGGCAGCGGAAAATCTTCCCTGGCCTTTGATACCATTTATGCGGAAGGACAGAGAAGATATATGGAAAGTTTTTCTGCCTATGCACGCTCCTTCATCGGAAACCTGGAACGGCCTGATGTTGATAAAATAAATGGATTAAGTCCGGTTATATCCATCGAGCAAAAAACTACATCCCGGAATCCAAGATCAACAGTAGGCACTGTAACTGAGGTATATGATTTCATGCGGCTCCTTTTTGCAAGAGCTTCCGAAGCATTCTCTCATGTTACGGGAAACAAGATGATTAAACAAACAGAAGATCAAATCCTTGAAAAGATCCTCGAACAATTTAAATCCAAAAAAATCACAATTCTCGCGCCTGTTGTAAAAGGAAGAAAAGGTCACTACCGTGAATTGTTTCTTCAAATCCGAAAATTGGGATATAACAAGGTACGTATTGATGGGGAACTCCATGATTTAGTACCTAAAATGCAGGTAGACCGGTATAAAATTCATGACATCGAAGTCGTAATTGACAGGGTTGAGGTAAAAGACAAAGAAAAATTCAGAATCAATCAATCCTTAAATCTTGCCATGAAGGAAGGAAAAGGGGTGATTATGTTAATGGAGGAAAATGGCTCTACTCATTACTTCTCGAAATTTCTTATGGATCCGGAAAGCGGAGTTTCTTATGATGAGCCTGCTCCTAATCTTTTTTCATTTAACTCACCTTATGGGGCTTGCCAGGTTTGTAACGGGCTCGGAGCAGTGGAGGAAATTACCCGGGAATCGGTAATTCCTGATAGCAATCTAAGCATTAGCAGGGGAGCTATTTTACCCCTGGGTGTTTACAGAGACATCTGGATTTTTAAGAAAATAGATGCAATTCTGAAAAGATATAAATTCAACCTGACAACTCCTGTTAAAAATATTCAGGATGAAGTAGTCGATATTTTACTATACGGAGATAAAGTCCCGGTGGCAGTTCCTTCAGTAAAATATCCGGGTACAGAATGGAATACAAAATTTGAAGGTATCATCAATTTCCTGGTAAAGCAAAAAGATACGGGTACCGAAGCAATTCAAAAATGGATTAATGAATTTACAATTTCCAAAACCTGCCCGGAATGTGAGGGAGCCCGACTTAAGAAAGAATCCCTTTGCTTTAAAATTGATGGCAAAAACATCGCCGAACTTGCTACTTATGATCTAAAACAACTTGCGGATTGGTTCGGGAATCTTGAGGATAGACTTTCAGAAAGTCAAAAAAGGATTGCATCTGAAGTGCTTAAGGAAATCAGAAAGCGGCTTGGTTTTTTAACCGGTGTAGGTCTGGAATATCTTCAACTCAACAGAACTCTCAGAAGTTTATCCGGAGGTGAAGCCCAGCGAATCAGATTAGCGACCCAAATCGGTACCCAGTTAGTTGGGGTGTTATACATTCTTGATGAGCCCAGCATTGGATTGCATCAAAGGGATAATATTCGGCTCATTCATGCACTTCAAAGCTTAAGAGACCTGGGCAACACGGTAATTGTCGTTGAGCATGATAAGGAAATGATGGTTTCCTCGGACTACCTCATTGATATTGGCCCGGGAGCCGGAAGGCATGGTGGAGAAATTGTTGCTCAAGGAAAGCCTTTGCAATTCCTTAAGAACGGCAGTATAACAGCCGCTTATTTACGGGGTGATTTGGAAATTTCAACCCCCGAAAAAAGAAGATCAGGAAATGGAGAGAAGATAATTCTGATAAAAGCTTCGGGCAATAATTTGAATGATCTCACGGTTGAATTTCCCTTAGGGAAAATGATTTGTGTAACCGGAGTTTCAGGAAGCGGAAAATCTACGCTCATTCATGACACTCTGTTCCCAATTCTGAATCAGCATTTCTACTCATCAAGATTAGAACCTTTGCCCTTTGCCGGTGTTAAAGGTCTTGAAAAGATTGATAAAGTTATTGAAGTGGATCAATCTCCCATTGGCAGAACGCCGCGATCAAATCCAGCTACCTATACAGGTGTATTTTCCGACATTCGATCTTTGTTTTCAGAACTTCCGGAAGCTAAAATCCGCGCTTATAAACCCGGACGGTTTTCGTTCAATGTGAAGGGCGGAAGATGTGAAACCTGTGAGGGTGCCGGATTAAAATTGATTGAAATGGACTTCATGCCGAATGTACATGTCCCTTGCGAGACTTGCAAAAGCAAACGCTATAACCGTGAAACCCTTGAAGTAAGATTCAAAGGGAAATCCATTGCAGATGTCCTGGACATGACCGTGGATGATGCGGTAATCTTCTTTGAAAATCAACCAAGAATACTTCGCAAAATAAAGACTCTTGAAGAAGTGGGACTTGGATACATCTCCCTTGGGCAACATGCAACCACCCTTTCGGGGGGAGAAGCACAGCGGGTTAAATTAGCAACAGAATTGTCAAAGAAAGATACTGGTAAAACTTTCTATATTCTGGATGAACCTACTACTGGTTTGCATTTTCAGGATATCCGGCATTTGCTTGACGTTCTCAATCAATTGGTAGATAAAGGGAATACGGTTTTGATAGTTGAGCATAACCTTGATGTTATCAAAGTGGCTGATTACATTATCGATCTTGGACCCGAAGGCGGAGAAGAAGGCGGAAGGATAGTTGCACTAGGAACACCAGAATCACTGGTTAAATCAGGCAAAGGCTATACCTCAAAATATCTTAAATCTGAATTAAAGAACAAAAGCGCTACCGTGTAGTAGCGCTTTCACTCAACCAAAACAAATATTAAAACTATTTGAACTGTCAAATATATAAATGGATTTTTTACAAAAAGGTTACATCAATTTGAATCTTTTTGAAAAAAATAGTTAACACTAAAGATGAATTCTCAAAAACTTTCAATACCGGACACAACAAAAAAAAGAATTATAATTATCGGCGGTGGATTTGCAGGAATCAATCTCCTCAAAAATTTGAAACATCAGAATTTTCAACTGGTTTTAATAGATAAAAATAATTTCCACACTTTTCAGCCTTTATTGTACCAGGTAGCAACAGCAGGACTCGAGCCCGACTCAATTGCAGGGCCATTAAGAAAACAAATCAGCGGGAATTATGAGTACTACTTCAGAATGGCTTCAGTGTTGGACATTGATCCGGTAACAAAGAAGGTGCTGACTGACCTGGGGGAGATCAATTTTGATATTCTAATCATTGCAACTGGAACAGTATCAAACTTCTATGGAAATAAATCAGTGGAACAAAATGCATTTCCATTAAAAGAGGTAAACGATGCATTAAATCTGAGAAGTCACATTCTGCAAAACTTTGAACATGCCGTACTGATTGACGACCAGGAAGAGCTGGAAAAATATATGAATATTGTTGTGGTAGGAGGTGGGCCAACCGGAGTGGAGGTGGCAGGAGCGTTGGGAGAATTGAAAAGACATGTTCTGCCAAAAGATTATCCGGAATTGGATTTTTCAGGAATGAATATCTACCTGGTTGAGGGTCTTGAAAAGCTGCTGGCAGGAATGTCAGAAAAAGCAGGAACAACAGCCGTAAAATCACTTAGAAAATTCTCGGTAAATGTGGTGCTCAATACAATGGTAAAAGAGTTTGATGGCAATCGAGTGCTGCTGTCCAATGAAAATGCTATTGAAACCAGAACCGTTATTTGGGCTGCAGGAGTTAAAGGAACAATTTTCAATGGTATTTCGAAAGAGTCACAACTCAAAGGAAGAATATTGGTAGATAGATTTAATAAAGTACGGGGAACCGAAAATATCTATGCCGTGGGTGACATCTCCGTAATGCAGACGCAAGCATATCCTGACGGCCATCCAATGCTTGCCCAGGTGGCAATTCAACAAGGAAGACTCCTGGGAAGGAATCTGAAAAGAATTGAAAAAAGCTTAAATCCGGTACCTTTTGAATATAAGGATAAAGGTAGCATGGCAACGATTGGAAGGAATAAAGCGGTGGCTGATCTGCCCGGCAATATGCACTTTGGCGGGTTGATTGCCTGGATGATTTGGATGTTCATTCACCTGGTTTCAATAATTGGTTTCCGGAATAAAATTGTGATTCTAAGTAACTGGGTGTGGAATTATTTCACGTATGACCGGGGAACGCGACTGATTATTCGAAAATTTATTCCTAATTGGGAAAAGAAAAGTTCATAACCATTTCAACAAATTTTGCAGCCAAACTTTTTCTAAATGCGTATCTTAGCTTAAATGATTTCACTCTCAAAGAACAAGGTTTATTGGATTTTCCAGATTGTGGGCTGGACAGTTTACACGATTCTTAATATTCTGGGTGGTGCCGCAAATTATGGCGGAAATATTTATGCATCAAAACCTGCCTTTCTGGTTCTTTTTATTTCAGAAGGAATAATTTTCTTCCTTATTACACATTATTATCGAAATCTGATTACTAAACGCAAATGGCTAAATGATGGTAAAATAAGAATTTTCTATAAGGTGATAGTCTCCAGTATTATTATGGGACTCTTAATATATCTGTTTAGAGTTGTTGTTTCACAGGTGACTTCAATAGCAGATCCCAAACTGTATAAATTAGCGACCATGCTTGGTCTCACTTCCATTAATACCATTATCTTATTTGTTTGGTCACTTTTTTATTTCGTTTACCACTACTTTGAAAGGTTTAGCGCAAGCCTGAAATACGAAGCCGCGTTAAATGAAATCGCCTTGAACCAACTTAAATCTCAGCTGAATCCGCATTTTATATTTAATGCCCTAAATGGAATTCGGGCATTGGTTGAAGATGAACCCGCCAAAGCTAAAAAAGCAATTACGCAATTATCAAACATCCTTAGAAATTCATTGGTCACAGATAAGAAACGGTTAACGAATTTTGATGAAGAATTGAATACAGTGAAAGATTATCTTGGGTTGGAAAGCATCCGGTATGAAGAACGACTTCAAACTTTTTATGACATTGATCCTAAATCAGGAAGATTTTCGGTTCCACCTTTAATGCTGCAAACTTTAGTTGAGAATGGAATTAAGCATGGTATCTCTACACTCAAAAAAGGTGGTGTTATTAAACTGACAACTGTGGTTAAAGATTCACGAATGGTTATCAGAATAAGAAACTCAGGACAATATTTAAATGGCAAATCAACAAAAAGAAAAGAAGGATATGGAATAAGCAACACCTTGCAAAGGCTAAATCTTATTTATGGGAATGAAGCAACTTTTCGAATAGGAAACGAGGATCACAATACCGTATTAACTGAAATAACCCTACCGCTCAATATATGAAAGCCCTTATAATAGATGATGAAAGACTGGCACGAAAGGAATTACTAAGCCTCCTTGAAGAACATAAACAAATTGAAGTTGTAGGTGAAGCAGCTAATGCCGACGAAGCTTATGAAATGGTAAATAGACTTAACCCCGACCTCCTTTTCCTCGATATCCAAATGCCGGGAAAATCCGGATTTCAATTCCTCGAATCATTGGATTCGGTGCCTATGGTAATTTTTATAACTGCCTACGATGAATATGCACTAAAGGCATTCGAGGTCAGCGCCATTGATTATTTACTAAAACCTATCCAGAATGAAAGACTGGCGGAGGCAATCTCCAAAGTTTCAAAATTCAATCTGGCCAATGATTCAAACGCAAAAAGTGATCATAAACTGAAATTGACAGACAGGGTATTTGTTAAAGATGGTGATCGCTGTTGGTTCGTAAGTCTGGCAGATATCCGGTTATTCGAATCCGACGGGAATTATATCAAAGTTTATTTTGAAACATTTAAACCGATGATTCATAAATCTCTAAATGCCCTTGATGAACGGCTGGATCAACGATCTTTTTTCCGCGCAAGTAGAAAGCACATCATAAACTTGTCATGGTTAGATTCCATCGAACCCTGGTTTAATGGAGGACTTATGGCGAAACTGAAAGGTGGAGAAAAAATTGAGGTAAGCCGAAGGCAAGCTGCGAAGTTTAAAGACATAATGAGTCTGTAAGGCAGATCCATCAAGTTGTTTTTCTTGCATATTCCAGCAATTCCTTTTCAATGCCCCAATCCCTGGCAAGTTTGACCATGGCCCGTGCCTCCATTTCTGTAATGAATCCTTTAGAAAGGTTTGCTCTCCAGGTCTCTTCCATATACTTAATCTGGTTCGATTTTTTTATCTTCGGAAATTCTATTTTAAGATATTCACGGGCATTCTCAAAGGCATGTATGTAGTCTTTAGAAATAAACTCATCAACCCATTTCAACTCTTCTCTTCCATGTATCAACTCAGCTTTTTCGTTTAATAATTCCTCCTCCTCCTTATCAAGACCATGATAATGGAAAATCACAGATAGCAAAAGCAAGTATGTTTTTTTCTCGGCAGAATCCATTGGACTGGTTTTTCAAAAGTAGCAATGAAAATGAGTAATCAAAATTAAATCTTTGACATAGGAAAAAGCAAGGGCTTTGAAGGGCAGGCATCCGTTTCAAGACTGATTATTTGCAGATTAACAAGATATAGGCCATCGGGTACTGAATCGGGCACAAAAATCAATTCGGTAATTGTCGCATTTCCGCGGGTTGCGGCAGGGAAATTCCAAAAATTACGGTGGGCCAGAAGTTTCCCGCCGTCAACTTCCCTGTCAACCGAAGGCAAATCTACCATCAAATGCAAAAAGTTTCTGTTTGCAAGCATCTTCAACGCCTTGGGATCAAAGTATGGCGGGTTGGTTCCGGAATACCTTCGGGCTAATTTTCCTACCGAATTTGGTAATGACCTCACGATTAAACCTTCAATATTCGTATTGGAAATTTTTGCCTCAAGGCTCTCCCATGTTATTACCGAATCATCTCCCATCAAAATGGGTTCAATGGAAACCAATTCAGAAACGAAGTGAAATTTTTTGAGAGTACCATTAATCGTCGCACCATCGGCAGAGATATGTCCGTAACATTCTGTATGAGTTCCATTTCCATGCGGAGTTATGGAAATCTTTTGATAATTGACCGGGCCGCCTTCAGAGACACTGCCGATAAAATCACCCGAAACTATTGTTTCAAATACGGGAGGCTCTGCCCAATAACAATTCGGATTACTTTCTCCCTCCCTCAAAGGAATGGAGATATCTAAAGGGTTGCTTAAATCTGCAGCGTATTTTTCTCCATTAAAATTAAATTCAATCTTCATGAAAAAGTTTTTCTGTAATATGATCCGCGATAAGTTTGCCCTTATCGGTTAGCACCAACATGCCTTCACTCACAATAATATAATCTTCAGCTAATATTTGCTCCAAATATTTTTTGTGAATGGAATATAAGTCATAATCAAATTTAGTTTTTAATGAAACCAAATCACAACCCCATTTCGTCCGGATGGAAGTCATGATTGTCTCATTAATTTTTTGACTCCGCGAAAGAACCTCACGTTCCATTGGTATTATTCCCTTTCTGATGGAGGCTATATATTTTCTGTTATTTCGAATATTAAATTGTCTGGACTCACCATTATAACTGTGTGCGCCAGGCCCAATCCCAAGATAAGTGGCTCCCTTCCAATAATTGCTGTTATGCCTCGATTCATATCCTGGCAATGCAAAATTGGAAATCTCATAATGCTCATACCCATGATCTTTCAAAGTTGCCATGATCACCTCGTATTGAATAGCACTTTGATCTTCACCTTCTTCAACCAGTTTGCCTTTCTTAACCCAATTGCCAAACACAGTCCTTGGTTCAATGGTCATTCCGTAAGTGCTAATGTGTTCAGGCCTGATTTCAATTAACTTGTTCAGATTATTTCTTATCATATTTAATGAACCACCTGGAATTCCAAAAATCAAATCAACACTTATATTATTAAAACCTGCTTCGCGGGCTAACTGAAGAGAAATTAATGCCTGAGATCTGTCATGAGCACGATTCATTAATCTCAACTCCTTGTCATCAAAAGACTGGATACCAATGCTGAGTCGATTAATGCCCAGTAATTTCAATTCATTTAAGTATGAATCATTCAAGTCATCCGGATTGCACTCTATTGTTATTTCAGCCTGCTCGTCAACATTGTAATTACTATAAACAGCATTCAGAATTTTTTCTATTTCTTTTGGAGAACACAAAGATGGGGTTCCACCACCGAAGTAAATAGTCTTAAGGTCACTTGCTAAATATGAATTTTGTAAAGTGATTTCAGCGAGCATGCATTCAACCATTTCTACCATGATACTATTGTCGGTACTAAAATGGAAATCACAGTAGTAACAGGCTTGCTTGCAAAAAGGTATATGAAAGTATATTCCCACAACTTTAGCTAAGAATTTTGCCAATTTAATACACAGTTATTAAAGTTACCGGTTAACCCGTTATCTTGCCAAAAGATTTGAGCATAACAAATTTCATATTACCCTTTTTGTGGTCTGCAATTATTTCCCTTTACGCAGTTCCTTCCGTTGTTGAATTGGCGTGGAAAAAGGGATTAATGGATTCATTTGAAAAGCGGAAGATTCATCACTTACTTACTCCCAGGCTTGGTGGAGTAGCCATTTTTGCCGGTACCTTTTCTGGAATTTTGATATTTACCCGGATTGATAATTTTCTTCAGTACTTCCTTGTTTCAATTCTGCTGTTATTCTTTCTCGGAGTTAAAGATGATTTAAATGAAATCAAAACCTGGAAAAAATTGATTGTTCAGATTTTAGCCACTTCTCTCCTGATTTATGAAAGTGAATTTATGCTGACTTCCTTCAAGGGATTACTTGGCTTTGACTACTTTTACCTCCCGGTTCAATATGCCCTCACAATAATATATATAGTAGCGGTAACCAATGCAATCAATTTTATAGATGGATTAGATGGACTGGCGGCGTCAATTGGTGTTATCATTTCTTTAATCCTTGGTTTTTACCTTTTAAGATTTAATTCAATGTTGGCAATAGCCTGCATTTGCCTGGGTGGAAGTCTTCTGGGATTCCTGCGGTATAATATTAAAGAATCAGCAGTCTTTATGGGCGACTCCGGTTCATTGATCACTGGATTTATGGTTGCTGTATTAAGTCTAAGTTTGATGGAGACTACCAAAGATGCCTCCGGAATTGTGATTGCCTTTTCATTACTGATGCTGCCCGTAACAGATCTGGTCAGGGTTGTATTTCTGCGTATATTTCAACGGACGTCACCATTTACGCCAGGGCGGGATCACATTCATCACATATTAATTGATTCTGGTTTTACGAAAAGGAAAACCCTGCTGATAATTCTTTCAATAACATCGTTCTCGTCGCTCACAGGAATTGCCATGGTTAGCATTTTCCATTTTGATCCTAACCGTGCTATTTTTGTCTTATTTGTATTTTCAATTTTGATTACAATCTATTGTGAATTTAAACGCAGGAGTTTATTTCGGTAAATTTTGGATCTTGATGCTGATAACCTTTTCCGGTTATGCTCAGCAATCAGACTCCACCCGGATTCAAAGCCCAATCCTTGATTTAAGTTATGGGTGGATGGAGAATAAAAATGGCAAATTTGAATTAATCCCCTTCAATAAAAAAAGTAACGCGATCCACTTTTATATCAGAAGAAATATTTTAGCAGAAGGTGAATTTCTTATGCAAATTCCTGAGGGAAGTTCATTGTGGATCGACAACAGATTATTTGAATTTTTTGAAAATGATACAACATTCATCTTTTCCACCAGGCAGTTCCTTGCCGGAAATTCCGAACGGCTGATTTCTATTTATGGAAAGAACCTGAATCGTACCAACCTGCAAACGAAATTGATTAAGACTACTTTTAGACAAATGAGAGAGATTTCACCTCGACCCCGAAAGTCAGACCAGAAGTTTCTTCTTATATCATTTCTTTCAGGCCTTGTCTTAACTGCAATCTTTAATATGAATACCCACGGAACCCTACAGGGGTATTTTTCAATTAACCGTACTTTCAACCTTACAAATCGCGAAGAGCTAATATTTAAGGGCAAGCTATTTAGCGCCCCAAACCCGATTTTCTATTTGGTAGTTAGTTTTTATTCTTCCTTCATGGTTGTTGCACTTTTGCTTTTAACACCAGATACCTTTTCGATAAATTTTAGGATTAATACATTTACTTCCGGACAACTTCTGGTATTTCAAAGCATAGTAATGGGAGGATTTTATATTTGGATCGTTGTTAAATGGATGCTGGTTAGATATATAGGCGGTTTATTTCGATTAACTGAATTCTCAACAATCCATTTTTTTAATTACGAAAGATTCTCATTCCTTTTCCTATTGTTTATGGCATCTTGCCTGGTTGCTTGTTTTTTTGCCTTTGGGAATGAAACCTTCATTTATTCTTTTATGGTTTCACTTATAGTTTTGGCAGCCACTTTCCGGATACTCCTTATGCTGCTTAAATTATTGAAGGGCTCACCCTATAAATTTCTGCATTTATTTTCATACCTTTGCGCCACAGAAATAATGCCCTATTTGTTTGCTATAAAGTTGATTTTAATCTAACGATTAATTGGAGTAAGAATAGACCCTATGGATGTTATGGTAAAAAGAAGCGAGGGGTTGTTTCCGGTAGAAAGACTTTTTGCGGTTAAAAGTATACTGGTATCTCAACCGAAACCCCAGGATGTTAATTCACCTTATTTCGCCCTTGCAAATAAGTATACCCTGAAAGTTGATTTCAGACCTTTTATTCAGGTTGAACCCGTCACCATAAATGACTTTCGTAAGCAGAAGATTGACATTCTCGAGCATTCGGCAATAATCTTTACAAGCCGGAATGCAGTGGATCACTTCTTTAATATGTGTACTCAAATGAAGATTGATGTGCCATCAGACATGAAATATTTTTGTATCTCGGAACAAACATCGAATTACCTTCAGAAGTATATTGTAATTAGAAAAAGAAAAATTTTTACAGGCGATAAAACCGCGATGGACCTGATCGAAATTCTGAAGAAACATAAGAACGAAAGATACCTGTTCCCTTGCTCGAATATCAGGAAAGATGACATCCCGGGTTATATGAAAGAACAAGGGTATAATTTCCGTGAAGCAATTCTTTATAAAACTGTTGCAAGTGATTTATCAGACCTAGCCGAAATCAAGTATGATGTAATTGCCTTCTTCAGCCCGTCAGGTATAAATAGTTTGTTTGTCAATTTTCCAAAATTCAAACAAAACAATACAAGAATTGCAGCATTCGGTCCAGCAACCGCCGAAG
>Ga0214472_10006194_pt1 | contig 12537 bp, 13 predicted proteins | sample RVTome_6_FD_207662 | JGI IMG/M metagenome (GOLD analysis project Ga0214472, IMG submission 207662) | Soil microbial communities from uranium-contaminated site in the Upper Colorado River Basin, Wyoming, United States - RVT140D175 | ecosystem: Environmental > Terrestrial > Soil > Contaminated >... | reverse complement strand
CGGGCTTGCCACTGTCGGGTTCGTGGCAGTTGGGACGGTGTTCAGCGCGATGGTAGTGCGGACGCGATTTGCCGACCTCCTGCTGCCGTTGCTCTTCCTGCCATTCCTGGTTCCACCGGTCATCGCCGCGGTTCAAGTCACGACGCGTCTGCTGGATGGGCGTCCGTTGAGTGAAGTGTGGGGCTGGCTTAGATTGCTCGCGGCGTATGATGTGGTCTTCCTGACCGTCTGTGCGATGGTCTTCCCTGCGATCCTGGACGAATGACACCTCAAGCCCAAGCCGCCACCACGACCATCCGCAGAGGCCTGGTCCTCTCAGGCATCGCACTCGTCGGCGTCGTCCTCGTCTATGTCCTGGCCCTGTTCAATACTCCGACGGAGGTCCGGCAGGGTCTGGCCCAGAAGATCTTTTACATCCACGTCCCAGCGGCGATCGGCGCCCTCGTCGCCTTCACTCTCGTGGGCCTAGTGAGCGGAGTCTACCTGTGGCTCCGCGACCCTCGACTCGACCTTTTCGCTCACGCCTCGGCCGAGGTCGGCGTTGCGTTCAGTGTAGTGATGTTGACGACCGGCCCACTCTGGGGGAAACCCATATGGGGGACCTGGTGGACCTGGGACGCCCGACTCACACTCACTCTCTTTCTTTTCTTCCTCTTCGTCGGCTATCTCGCACTCCGGAGCGCCGTGCCGGAACCAGCCGAGCGGGCGAGGTACAGCGCGGTGGTTGGCATTCTGGGCTTGTTTCTGGTCCCGTTCGTTCACCTCAGTGTGTATCTCTTCCGGACCCTCCACCCCCAGCCCGTCCTCCTCAAACCGAGCGCGCCCTCCATGCCGCCGGAGATGCTCCGGACGCTCCTGATCTCGATGGGAGTGTTCACCCTCCTGTACGCCGGATTTGTGACGACGCGGTATGGACTCGCCTTGCTGACGGAATCCACGGGAGACGCTGATGCAGATTAGTACGCCTGAGAACGGGGGGTTCATGATCGCCGCCTACGTGGTGACGGCGGCGATCCTCGGTGGGTATGCGTTGTCGCTCTGGCGAAGAGCTAGGCGGGCGTTGAAGCGCTAGAGTCCTTCTTGATCAGAACCTGTTCCCACAGCACCGTCGCAACGAGGGCTCCAAGGATCGGCCCGATCCAGTACACCGCTTGACCGAGAAAGGTCCCACTTACCACCGCCGGTCCCAGTGCCCGCGCTGGATTCATCGCGGCACCTGTCAAGTTCCCGCCCACCAGGATGTCGAACAGTAGCGTCAGCCCGATGGCGAACCCGCCGACCTTCGGGGCGGTTGGCGCGACCGCCGACCCGTAGACCGCGGACATCAGGAAGAAGGTGAGTACCGCCTCGAGGGCCACGCCTTTGGTGAAGGTGATTCCATTTTGAAGTTGCGGAGTGCCCAGCGCCGCTGCGGACACGGCCTCAGGTGGCATGAGCGTACTGACCAGCCAGGCCGCGAAGATTGCCCCCGCCACCTGCGCGCCGATATACACTAGCGCATCCCTCACTCCGATTCGTCGGCCCGCGAGCAACCCGATGGTGACCGCGGGATTGACGTGACCGCCTGAGATGTTCATGGTCAGTGTCACCATCACCCCCAACCCGATGGCGTGCGCAAAGGCGATTCCAAGCAGGCCAAAATTGGTATTGGGAAGACCGGCAGCGACCACGGCGCCACAACCGATGAATACGAACCCGAATGTGGCGAACGCCTCGGCGGCGGCCCGACGGTAGAGTGACATGAATACCTCGAAGTGGTGGTTCTGGGTTAAAAGTGCCGCCGCAACGGTCACTGTCAAGGATGGTTTGGGGGTCAGACCGCTCGCCGGAACAGGAGGCTGGCGTTGATCCCCCCAAATCCGAATGAGTTACTCAATAGGTACTCCGGGTCGTGGGACATTCCCTCTCCGGCCACGAAGTCGAGGTCACACTGTGTATCGGGGTGGGTCAGGTTGAGGCTTGGAGGGAGCCAACGGTAGGTACTGGCAAGCGCGCAGATGGCGGCCTCGAAGGCACCACTCGCACCTAGCGCATGCCCGTAATACCCCTTGGTCCCGCTGATTCTGAGCCCCGGAGCGGCATCGCCGAACACCTGCTTGATGGCCAGGGTTTCCGTGGGATCGTTGAGGGGCGTCGATGACCCATGCGCATTCAGGTAGGTGACTTCCCCCGGAGTCGTGTGGCCGTCCTCCAGGGCTTGGCGCATTGCCCGGGCCGCCTGTCGTCCATCCGGGCGTGGAGCGGTCATATGCCAGGCGTCGTTGGTGAGACCATAGCCGCAGATCTCCACATAGATCTTGGCGCCTCTCGCCTGGGCTCGGGAACGCTCTTCGAGCACGAAGACCGCCCCCCCTTCCGCCATCACGAACCCATCCCGATCACGATCGAATGGTCGGCTCGCGGTTGCGGGGTCGGCGTTGCGCGTACTCATGGCTCGAATTATGGCGAAGGACCCGAAGGTGAGGGGTGCGAGCGGGGCCTCGGCGCCACCCGCCAACATGACGTCGGCTTCACCCCGGCGAATCGCACGGAAACCCTCACCAATAGCGATGGCCCCGGAGGCACAACTCATCCCATTGGTCACGTTGGGACCGGTGATCCCGAATTCGATTGCCAGATTACAACTGGCCGCCCCCGCGAATACAGTGAGCGCGAGCCCCGGATCGACCGACCGCACGCCCTGGGAAAGGAACACGCCGTGCTGTGCCTCCGCATGGGCGACCCCCCCCAGAGCGGTTCCCATGGTGGCGCCCACGCGGTCACGGTTCTCCTTCGAGAGGTCGAGCTCGGCATCGTCGAGGGCCATCCGGCCCGCTGACAACGTGAAGTGGCTGCACCGGTCGAGACGCTTGGCCCGACGCGCTTCCATCCAGTCGGTGGGGTCGAAATCCCTTACCTCGGCGCCGATCTGTGATCGGAACGGCGAGGGATCGAATCGCGTAATTGTATCGACCGCAGAGGTCCGGCGCTGAAGCCCCTCCCAGAACTGCGGGAGCCCGATCCCGATCGGTGTGACGACGCCGATGCCCGTTACCACGACGCGCCGGTCTTCACTCATCTCGTTGCTCCGCCACGCGGCCGAGTCCGGCGAGGGTTCGTGACGCGATGCCATGCACAAAAACCGGTCCAATGATCCACTCGGCGGCTGGTTTGCGGATCAGGGGCCAGCGTGGTCCGTCCCATTCGTGGACTAGAGTGACGTTGGTGCCATTGCCCCCAGGTCGGACTTGCCAGACGACACGCATGCCCGTGGTGATGCCCCGAATGTGCGTGTAGTGCACATCGAGCGCGTGTGGGTCGGTCCGCATTTCCGAGACCCACCAGGTTGGCCACCTGAAGAAACCGAACGGCCTCCACGCCGCCATCTCCACGATCCCCTCCTGCGTGTCGCCCTCGAGCACTCGAACCCACCGGTAGTGGGATAGGTGGTCCGGCCATCGCTCCACCTCACGCGCGAGGGCGAATACGCGCTCGGGGTTCGCCGCCACAGACAAGAAATCCACCGTGCGCATCAGCTATTCACTCGCCATGCGGCGACCAGCCGCACGCCCCGGACCAGTGACACCCTGGTAGAGACTCCCGATGCCTCGAGAAGGGCTTTCAACTCGGACACCGTGTATCCCCGACGCAGGGACGTAATGCCATCGACGATCGTGTACTCGTCGAATCGGAGGAGCCATCCGACAGGTCTCCAGATACGGGCCGCGAGCCACGAGCGCCTCAAGTCCGCGAGAACCACTCCATGACGTGCGACACGAACACATTCGTTGACGAGCGTGATGAAGGATTTACGGTCGAGGTGATGGGCGACCTGACTGACGATCACCACGTCTACCGAGTTGTCCGCCAGGGGGAGCGACCCTCCACACCCCTGAATCATGGGAAGTCCGGTGGACGCGGCGAGGTGCGCCGCGGCGATGTGTCTCTCTAGACCCAGCGGACGAAGCACGAGGCCGTGTCGCTCTGCCCAGTGACGAGCCATGGCAGGGATGTCTCCCGACCCAGTACCTACATCGAGGAGCGTGACGGTGGACCCTGGGAAGGGTAGGAGGGAGGTCAGGCCCGACCGGACGGCGGCTTGGCCGCCGAACCAGCGGTTCGCGCGGGCGATATTGCGCAACGATAGTTGCACCGCTGAGGGATCGGCGAGAGGATCGTCGAGCAGCTCAGTCCCGACGGGTGAAGGGGTGAGCGCAGTCACGCGATCCCACCGAAGTACCGGCCGTCGTAGAAGACCAACGGCTCTCCTGGGCCTACCGTTCCGCCCTTGACACTTCCCACCAATATCGTGTGGTCCCCTGCCTCGAAAGAGGCATACCGGATACAGTCGAAGCTTGCCAACGCCCCCTCGAGCCAAGGGTTGCCCCCCGGACTCAGGCGATATCCCACGTCACGGAACCGGTCCTCCCGGGGTCCTGCAAATTGTCGGGAAAGAAACTCCTGCCCGTTCGCCAGGACGTTGAGCCCAAATCGTGTGGTTCCGACCAGAGAGCCATGCAATTCGGCTTGGTGGTCGATGTTCACCGAGACCAGCGGGGGCTCGAGCGACACGGAGGCAAAGCTGTTGGCGGTCATGCCGATCGGGTTCTCGCCTTCGTCGGTGGCGGTTACCACCATCACCCCGGTCGCGAACCGGGCGCAGAGTCGTCTGAATTCTGCTGCGTCGACCTGTGTCATCGTCAGAGGAGCATGCCCGCCAGGAACCTGGCGTTGAGAACCGCGCTCGGCGGGAGCGAATGACCGGTGACACCGATGAGAGTGTGTGACAGACCTCGCGATTCGAGCCGAGCAATGGCTCGATCAAAGAGGATAGGTGTGAACATTCCAAACCCGATGATCCGTTCCACGAGAGACTTCGCTGCGAACCGCGCACGGCGTCGAGTACGATAAGCCCGCAGGGACCTCGCAGTGACGGGACTGGTTTCTCGGAGTGCTTCGTCGATCACTTCCGAGGCCAGTTCGGCACTTTCCAACGCGGTGCACACTCCCTCACCGGTGAACGGATCGAAGAAGGCCGCCGCATCCCCCACCAGGAGGGCGCCATCAGCGACGATACACCGCGATCGTGCCGCGAAGGGACCGGTCACGAGAACCTCCCGTACAATCCGGTTGCGGTGCACTCTCCCGTCGAGTCCCTGGAAGTTTGCCAGCGTCTCGAAGAGGAAACGTGCGGGGTCACCCGAGGCTTGCGGAGCCTGATGGGACCCACACACCAGCGCGACGTTTGTCACGCCACCGCCGAGCGGATTGAGACCGACGTAGGCATCGGCGTGCACATGCATTTCGGCCTTGTCGGTCATGCCCTGGACATCTGCCATGTGGGCGACGAGTGCGAGGCGAGAGGGCCGGGGAGGATATCTCCCACCGAGGAGATTGGCCACGCGGGACCGCAATCCATCCGCTCCCACAGTGATACGGGCCCGAATCGTCGCGCGGCCACCGGTGTGGTCTTGCACCACGGCGCCGGCAACCGAGCCACGGTCGTAGAGAAGGTCTTGTAAGAGATGTCCTTCCAGCACGGTGGCACCTGCGGAGCGGGCAGCAAGTACGAGGTGGTGGTCGAGGACCGTTCGCCGTAGTGACATTCCCATCGGCTCATAGGGGGTGCCGGCACGGGCGAAGAGACCAGTGAGGCGTGCTCCGCGTGGGCCGATGACGGTGGTGCCGGCCAAGGGGTGCCCAAGGGGCCTGACCTGCTCGAGGACGCCAAGCAGATCGAGGTGTCGGAGCGTCTCCGGACCGAGGTACTCCGCGCAGGGTTTGTCCCTGGGGAACTGCGCCCGATCGATGAGAATGACGGAGCGTCCGGCGGCGGCGAGTCGGATGGCGGCGGCAGCCCCGGCGGGACCTGCCCCGACGATCAGTGCGTCAACGAGCTTCATCGGGTTAACCGACGCGCTGGTACTCGAACCCCTCGAAGATCATACGGTCGCGCTCGCCTGGTGGAAAGGAGAACGGGACTCGGAGGATCTCCCCCGTATCGTCGAATACGATGGCCGCGGTGGCAGAGGACTCGGTCCAGTGACACTCGCGCTGTTCCCGAGTGGTCTCTCCTGCCAGAACGGAGAGGATCGTTTGGCGGAACTGACAGGTCGCATCATCATTGAATATCCACCTGGTCGTCCAGAGCTGGCTGTCTTCCGAAGTACTCACCAGAAGAGTCGTCTCCCACTCGCCAATCAAGGGGCTCGGCACATTCGACCGCGCTCCCCGGTTTCCCCCGTCGTCACTCGGGGCGAGGAGCCGTACCCCTCCCGTGCACCCCGTCAGGACGAGAAGCCCCGCAACAAGAAGCCCACCAGCAGCCCCGTGAGCCCAGCGAGGATGGTCGCGATCGCGTTGACGACGTCGTTGTTGATCCAGTGTAATCCTCCCAAATGTTCCGCGCTGACTCCGCAGCGATGCACTCGGAGTTCGGTCGGGACATCGCATCGGCGACAGTGAAACCGAGCCTGAAGGGTAGCCCCGATGAGTGAATCTAGGAGCATCCCGGCGAAGCCGATCGCGGCGGCACCGGCCAGGAGACTCGTATCCCCGACGCTGATCGCGGCTGCTCCGGCTGGCAGCGCGGCACCAAGGACTCCACCGGCTGTGCCGGCGAGGGAGACCGCCCCCGAGGTCCCAGGCATGACCCGTCGGCCCGAGCCGAGCAACACAGGGTCGCGACGGCTCAGGGCACCGAAGGAGGTGGCGTAGGTGTCGGCCCCAGCTGCGGCGAGTGAGCAGGTGACCACCCAAAGACCGAGTGTGGGTTCCTGGAGTGCGAGGACACCCCCCGCCAACGCGCCGCCGCCGTTTGCCATGACCTGAACGAGGTCCCGTCGGTTGCCTCGGGCCTCCAGCCGAACCAGGGTCCTCCCTTCTGTCATCCAGGAGACAAGACTCGCCCCCACGAAGAACACACCCAGGGCTGCCCCTCCAGCCCAGCCCGTGCCGTACACGATCACAGACCCTATCAGTGACGCGGCCACCGCGCCTGTCCCCGTCAGCGCTCGAGTGCGCCAGCCAAGGAAGGACACGATAACCGCAAGGCCCACCGCGATCGAAAGTGTCGGTGATGGCATGGTTAGGAATGTCCGGCGGGATGTGCCAGGCGGCAAGCACCCCTGGTTCACACTCTGCTCCCGGGCTATGTTCCGCGCGGTTTCACCCCGACCAGCCTTATACATCAGACGTGACTTCATCCCAGGCCGTCCACGCCATCATCCCGCTCAGCCTGCTCGAGGCCATGCGGAATCTCGACACGCCCATTGATGACGGACTCGCCGAGCTGGCCCATGAGATGGTATCGAAGCGCCTCGGGCTAAGCAGTACCGTCGCCACCCAGATCGAGCGGTATCGCTCGCAGGCGGAACGTCAGGGTTCGGTCTCGATGGACGAGGCAGTGTCGGTGTTCCGCCTCGTGAGCCGACGTGAGGATGCCCAACTGGTGTTTGCGGACGCGGGTCGGCGGACGGCCCGGCTGGCCGCCCGCTCTGCTCCCACCTGGGTGCGGACGCTCCTGAAGGCCGGGCCGCGAATGCTCAGGCAACGCATGGGCATTCGTGCGGCCGCGCGGGTCGCTGCACGCGTGCTCGATGCCGAGGTGAGTCCACAGGGTGGCGGCCTGGCGGAGGCTTGTCTCACCGAGTCGATTGCCAGTCGCGCGTCGGCCACCGGTCCGGGGTGCTACTACTACGGAGCGGCGTTTGCCGAACTTCTCCGCCTCTTGAGCGGGTTCGAGGGGGCCATGTTGCACGAGCGCTGTCGCGCCAAGGGTGATCCGGATTGCACCTGGCGTTCAACCACTGTCGAAGGATACGAATGAGTATTCAGGACGAGTTCGATCGCGACGCGCTGAGGGTGGGGCTCGATGCCTGTGGGGCTGACGGATGGCTCCTCTTCGATTTCCGTGGCATCAATCCCGTAGCGGGTCGTGTCTTAGGACTCGGGGGGATGGGCTCCCGGCGGCTGTTTGTGTACTTGCCACGAGATGGAGAACCGGTGGCGATTGCTCACAAGATCGAGCTTCAGCCTCTCGGCAACTTCCCGGGCCGGATTACCCCGTATGCGCGCTGGGAGGAACTGCATGATGGGCTGAGGGAGATCATCGCTGGAAAGACCGTCGCGATGGAGATATCGAAGGACGATGCCGTTCCTTACCTGGACCGCATCCCTTACGGCGTGGTGGAACTGGTCCGCAACATGGGAGCGACGGTGGTGCCGAGTGGGCCCCTGGTGACACACTTCGCCGCGCGATGGTCGGACGGCGAGCGTGCCGACCATCTCCGGTCGGCAGAGATCCTGGCGCGCATCGCCAGGCTGTCTTTGGGTGAGGCGTGCCACCAAGCCGGTAGCGTCACCGAATGCGAACTCCAATCCCGCGTCATGAGTCGAATCCAGGAGGAAGGGCTCCTCTTCGACCACCCACCCATCGTGGCATTCGGAGCCAACGCGGCCGACCCCCACTATGCCTCGCAGACTGGTTCTGATCCCGTGTTGCAGCCAGACCAGACCATCCTGCTCGACCTCTGGGCCTCCACTTCGATCGAGACCGTGGCGGCCGACCAGACCTGGATGGGGTTCAGTGGCCGTACCCCGTCGGATCGTGTCGTCACCATCTGGGAAACCGTCAGGGATGCTCGCGATGCCGCCATCGCGCATGTGCGTGAAGCCGTCGCCGCAGGGAGAACGCTCCGAGGCTTCGAAATCGATCGGGCGGCCCGAGACCTGATCGATGCTGCCGGATTCGGGGAGTACTTCGTGCACCGAACCGGGCATTCGATCGACCGGGATCTCCACGGGTCGGGGCCGCATTGCGATGACTACGAAACACGAGACGATCGGGAACTACAGATGGGTGTCGGGTTCTCCATCGAACCCGGGATCTATATCAAGGGGGAGATCGGTATTCGGAGTGAGGTCGACATGTTCTGGGGTCCGGCAGGTGTCGTCGTGACGCCCGAATCGCCTCAGGTGGATCTGATCACGGCATCTTGACGGGCGCGACTGGTACCTCGATGAGCGTGACCTCTACCGCCGGGCGGAGGTGCCCAACAGGAAACGCCCGGTCCACCCCCATCGCCACAAACAGCAACGCGAGGTAGCCGAGCGAGAAGCGGTACATCTTCCACGGCAACCCAGACCGTTCGGGCTCACGCAACAACTTGACGCAATACCACAGCAGTCGCGCTCCGAGGAGCAGGGCCGCTCCGGCGTAGATCGCCCCCTGCGTTCCGGAGAGCCATGGAAGCAGCGTGAGGGGCACGAGCATGATCGTATAACCAAGCATCTGGACCTTGGTCCGGTGCGCCCCTTGGACCACGGGCATCATCGGAATCCCCGCCTTGGCGTACTCCTCGCGCTTCATCAATGCCAGCGCCCAGAAGTGCGGTGGCGTCCAGTAGAAGACGATGGCAAAGAGGTAGATGGCCGCGAGGTCGATCCGACCGGTGACGGCGGTCCACCCCACCAGAGGAGGGAACGCTCCTGCCGCGCCACCGATCACAATGTTCTGGGGGGTCGAGCGCTTCAGCCAGAGGGTGTAGATGAACACGTAGAACAGCAGTCCCGCGAGCGCCAACCAGGCACTCAGCGGGTTGACGAAATTCCAGAAGAGGAAGAACGCAACCACGCCGAGCCCGATGCCGAAGGTCAGTGCGGCCAATGGCCGAATTCGACCCGTGGGGACAGGCCGTTCGCGGGTACGGGTCATGTGGAGATCGATATCCCGGTCGAACCACATATTGATCGCGTTGGCCCCCCCCGCCATGAGGTATCCCCCGACGATCACCCACCCGACCAACGCCGCCGGGGGGACTCCCACGTCGGTAATGAACATCGGGGCCACCGCGGTGAGCAGCAGCAACGAGATCACTCGGGGTTTCGTGAGGGTGATGAGATCGGCGACGAGTGACATGGCGGGCGGAAGGAACGACACCCGCTGACCCTTGTCAAGCAGAATGCAGGTAGGGATGTTCCGGGTCCTTCGTCACCCACCGAGGAGTATCGAGTGACCGCTGGAGTCCGGGATGCCTGGGGTGAACGGCTTCCCCGAAGTCTGGGTCTCGGCTCGGCCATCGCCGTCCTGGTCGGGTCCACCATCGGGAGCGGGATCTTCCGAGTGCCGGCCACGGTCGCGGGGCAGCTCGGGGACCCCGGGCCGATGATTCTCGCTTGGGTGGTTGGTGGGACCCTCTCGCTCTTTGGCGCCCTGACCCTGGCGGAGCTGGCAGCAGCCCTTCCCAGGTCCGGCGGGGTCTTCGCCTACATTCTCGAGGCCTTCGGGCCACTCCCCGCGTTCCTCTTCGGCTGGTCGGAACTCGCGGTGATCCGGGCGTCGGCTCTCGGAGCCATCGCAACGATCTTCGCGGAATACCTCGGCTATTTTGTCAAGCTGACCGAACAGCAGGTACACTGGGTCGCCGCCGCCGGCATCGTCGTGGTCGGCATCTTCAATTATGTGGGGGTCAAGAAGGCCTCCGCGTTCATGAACGTCATAACGGTGGTCAAGTACGCGGCGCTGGCTGGGCTCGTGCTTCTCGCCTTCAGCGTCGGGGAAGGGAGTGCCTCGCACTTTAGCGGGGCGTTCAGAAGCGGCATGCCGCTTTCTTTGATGACCACGGCGCTGATTTCGATCATGTGGACCTACGATGGGTGGGCCGACCTCTCGTTCATCGGAGGAGAGATCAAGCGGCCGGGCTACACCTTCCCGCGGGCGCTGATCATTGGCACCGCGGCCATCGTGGTGGTCTATCTCGCTATCAACTTGGCCTACATGTATCTCGTCCCGATTCCGGAGATGGCCGAGTCCCCGCTCGTCGCAGCCACGGCCGCCGAGAGGATTCCTTTCCTTGGCGGTCGCGGAGGTGCCCTGGTCGCCGCCATGGTGATGCTCTCCTGTTTCGGGTCATTGAACGGATCGATGATGACAGGGCCCCGGATCTTCTTCGCGATGGCCGACCGTGGACTCTTTTTCAAGGGTATCGCCCGGGTTTCACCTCGGTTTGCCAGCCCGTCGACGGCCATCTGGCTCGCGACGGGATTGGGCGTGCTCTATGTCCTGTTCAACAATTTCCAGCAACTGGCGGACAAGTTCATCCTGGGGATCTGGCCGTTTTATGCCCTCGCCGTGGCTGCGGTCTTTGTGTTCCGGCGGACCCGTCCGGAGATGGAGCGACCCTATCGCTGCTGGGGTTATCCCGTGGTGCCGGCGGCATTCCTGTTGGTCTCTGTCCTGATGGTGGTGAATGCACTGGTGACCGATCCGATCGACACCGGGATCACCTTCGGGATCATTCTTGTCGGTGTACCCCTGTATTTCCTCTGGCGGAGTCGTCGCGGGTCCCCGGAGGCGATCGAATAAAGCAGGAAACAAGGACCTATCGGGCCGGACCTGCACCGGATATTATCGTGGCGGTCTTGCAGTCGGCACCAAGGGTCACGCGATCCGGGCGATGGGGGACAGGGTTGTTACTCTCACAGTACATTTCCGTGGGTTGACCAGGCCCGTCCCTCGGATAATTTTTGGCAATGCGGTCCACCTCCAACCGAGCTACACCCTCACTGCGATCGAGACACTAATCCAAACCGAACCTCGTTAGGGGATCCCAATGCGACGTAGACTCTTTTCGGCCATGGCCCTTGCGTTCCTGATGGCGATCGTGCCGAGCCTTGCCCAAGGGCAAGGCGTGACGACCGGTGCAATCGAAGGCACCGTCACCTCACAGGCCGGCGATCCTATCGCCGACGCTGTTGTCGAGGTGGTGTTTGCGGAAACCGGCTATCGAACCACGGGACGAACGTCCCCCGCCGGACGGTTCCTGATCACGGCACTCGAACCCGGCGCTCCGTACACCGTGTTTGTCCGTGCGATCGGTTACCGCCCCGTCCGCCGTGACGACATTCGGGTCGCGCTCTCGCAGACCGCTCGAGTGGATTTCGCGCTCGAAGCCACCGCCGTTCAGCTCCAGGAACTCGTGGTGATGGCTGATCCGCTCTCCTCCGATTTTTCTTCGAGCCGTACCGGGGCGCAGACGAGTATTTCCGACTCGTTGATCTCTCGCCTTCCCACCCTTAACCGGGACTTCGCCGATTTCGTAATCCTGACTCCACAGGTCGCGATCCGTGACGGAGATGCGGGCGGGATCGTGGCAGCGGGACAGAACAATCGGTTCAACACGATCCAGGTCGATGGTGCTACGGTGAACGACCGGTTTGGACTTGGAGCGACCGGCCAGACGGGTGGCCAAGCCAATGGACGCTCGGTCGGTATCGAGGCGGTGAAGGAGTATCAGGTACTCCTGGCCCCCTATGATGTCCGGCAGGGAAACTTCACCGGCGCGCTGATCAATGCCGTCACCAAGACCGGGACCAACGAGCTCAAGTATTCCGGATTCTTCTACTACCGGAGTGACGACATCGCTGGTGACCCGCTGTCGGCAACGGCATTTAACGTCAAGAACTTTGGCGCCTCGATCGGTGGTCCGGTGGTTCGGGACAAGTCCCACTTTTTCATCAACGCCGAGTTCCGGCGGGCCAACACGCCTGCGAACGGAC
>Ga0214472_10006193_pt1 | contig 12538 bp, 12 predicted proteins | sample RVTome_6_FD_207662 | JGI IMG/M metagenome (GOLD analysis project Ga0214472, IMG submission 207662) | Soil microbial communities from uranium-contaminated site in the Upper Colorado River Basin, Wyoming, United States - RVT140D175 | ecosystem: Environmental > Terrestrial > Soil > Contaminated >... | reverse complement strand
ACCTGCTGGGGCTGGACCATGCGCGCACCACGTCGGCGCTCGCGATGGCGGCGTCGCTGGCCAGCGGCATCAAGGCGAACTTCGGAACCTGCACCAAGCCGCTGCACGTGGGACATTGCACTCGCAGCGGCGTACAGGCCGCCCTGCTCGCCGAGCAAGGATTCGATGCGAGCGCCGATGCGCTCGAACACCCGCAGGGCTTCCTCGAGGTCTACAACGGCGCCGGCAATTACGATGTCGGCGCGATGCTCGTGCCGTGGTTCGATCCGCCGCTGGTGTGTGCGCCGGGAATCAGCCTGAAGCAGTTCGCCTGTTGCGGCAGTACCCACCCCGCGATATACATGGCGCTGGCGCTGCGCGCCAGGCACGCGCCGCCGGCCGATGCGATCCGCGCGATCACCGTGCTCACCCACCCGCGTCGCCTGCCGCACACCGACAATCCGGATCCGAGCACGGCGCTGGAAGCGAAGTTCAGCATGCAGTACTGCGTGGCCCGCGCGCTGCTCGACGGCGAGCCGCGGCTGGCACACTTCGAGGGCGATGCGCCGTTCGACCCGCCGGTGCGCCGGCTGATGGAACGGGTCAGCGCGGGCGCGCACCCGGAGATGGCGGACAGCGCGGATCAGGCCTTCGGCGCGGAAGTGATCGTGGAGATGAACGACGGGCGGCGGCTGAGCGAGCGCGTGGCACACATGCCCGGGCGCGGTCCGCTGCATCCGATGACGCGCGAGGAGCTGCGCGACAAGTTCATGGACTGCGCCGCGCGCAGCCTGCCCGCGGCGCGTGCGCTGCAGTTGTTCGAGCGCCTCGCCGATCTGGAACGGATCGCCAGCGTACGCGAACTCGGCGCACTGGCCGGGCCGGATCCGGAGGCCTGAGCCGCACGCGCTGCGTGCCCGCGCCTGGGCTGGCATGAAGCTTGCTTTTGGTTGCGGTACCGGTGCGCGGATCGGCCGCGTTTGCCAGGAGGTGTGACATGACGCGAGTGCGTGCCCGTGCGCTGAGCGGGTGGCGGGCGCGCCTGGAACTGGACTTCGCGCACCGCGGCGAGCGCACCGTGTTGGGGCACAGGCGTCACGAGGGCCCCTTGATGCTGCAGTCCGCGTTCTATCCGGAAGGCGCGCCGTGCCATGTCTACCTGCTGCATCCGCCCGGCGGCCTGGTGGGCGGCGACGAACTCGAGCTGCGGGTGCATGCAGGGCCGGCGAGCCATGCACTGCTGACCACGCCCGCCGCCGGCAAGTTCTATCGCAGCGACGGCCGCATCTGCCGCGTCAGGCAACGCCTGCGGGTGGCCGGCGGCGCCACGCTCGAGTGGCTGCCGGCCGAGTCCATCGTGTTCCAGGGCGCACGCTGCGTGCTGGATTCGCGCATCGTTCTCGAGCCGGAGGCACGGCTGCTGGCCTGGGAAGCGTGGGGGCTGGGCCGACCGGCCTGCGGCGAGGGTTTCGATGCCGGCAGTTTCCGGCAGCATCAGGAAGTGTGGCTGGACGGCCGGCCGCTGCTGGTGGAACGCAACGAGGCGGTGGCCGGCAGCGCCTGGCTCGGCGGTGCCTGGGGACTGGCCGGGCACGTCGCGGCCGCCACGCTGCTGGGGCGCGACGACGTGATGGAAGGCGTCGCCGAGATGATCCACGAGGTGCAGGTGGAGGCGACCTTTGCGGACGGCACCAAGCTGGTGACCGTGCACGATCCCATTGTCTGAGAGCGCACGAGGCCCCGCATGTTCACACCCGGTGAGATCATCTGCGAACACGGCGAGATCGAGCTCGCCGTCGGTCGCGAGCGCATCCGGCTGCGCGTCGCCAACAGCGGCGACCGCCCGATACAGGTGGGCTCCCACTACCATTTCTTCGAGACCAACGCGGCGCTGCGCTTCGATCGCGCCGCCGCACGCGGTTTCCGGCTGGACGTCGCGGCCGGCACCGCGGTGCGCTTCGAGCCCGGCCAGGAGCGCGACGTGACGCTGGTCGCCTACGCCGGTGCGCGCGTGGTGCATGGATTCAACGCGGCCGTCAGCGGCCCCCTGGACGAGTAGCAAGCAGTGACCGACGCCGACAAGGAACCGCAAGGCAGCCGCATCGGACGCGTCGCCTATGCGCAGATGTACGGGCCCACGCGCGGTGATCGCGTGCGCCTCGCCGACACCGAACTGTTCATCGAGGTGGAGCAGGATCGCACCGTCTATGGTGAGGAGGTGAAGTTCGGTGGCGGCAAGGTGATCCGCGACGGCATGGGGCAAAGCCAGCGCGGTGCCGGCGAGGTGATGGACCTGGTGATCACCAATGCGCTGATCCTCGACTGGTGGGGCATCGTGAAGGCCGACGTCGGCGTCAGGCACGGGCGCATCGCCGGTATCGGCAAGGCCGGCAATCCGGACGTGCAACCGGGGGTGGACCTGTTCATCGGCGCCGGCACCGAGATCGTGGCCGGCGAGGGATTGATCCTGACCGCGGGCGGCATCGACGCGCACATCCACCTCATCTGCCCGCAGCAGGTGGACGAAGCGCTGATGTCCGGTATCACGACGATGCTCGGCGGCGGCACCGGGCCGGCAGCGGGCACCAATGCGACTACCTGCACGCCGGGGCCATGGAACATCTCGCGCATGCTCGAGGCGGTCGAGGCGTGGCCGATGAACTTCGGCCTGCTCGGCAAGGGCAACGCGAGCGCCGCGGCGCCGCTGGAGGAGCAGATCGCGGCCGGCGCGATGGGGCTGAAGCTGCACGAGGACTGGGGGACCACGCCGAGCGCGATCGACACCTGCCTGCGCGTGGCCGACGCCCATGACGTGCAGGTGGCGATCCACACCGACACCCTCAACGAATCGGGCTTCGTCGAGCGCACGCTGGAGGCGATCGCCGGACGCACGATCCACACCTATCACACCGAGGGCGCCGGCGGCGGTCACGCACCCGACATCATCAAGGCCTGCGGTGCGGCGAATGTGCTGCCGTCGAGCACCAACCCCACGCGCCCGTACACGGTGAACACCATCGACGAGCACCTGGACATGCTCATGGTGTGCCACCACCTGGACAAGAGCATCGCCGAGGACGTGGCCTTCGCCGAGTCGCGCATCCGCCGCGAGACCATCGCCGCCGAGGACATCCTGCACGACCTCGGCGCGTTCTCGATGATCGCGTCGGATTCACAGGCCATGGGTCGGGTCGGCGAGGTGATCTGCCGTACCTGGCAGACCGCGCACAAGATGAAGGTGCAGTTCGGGCCGCTCGACGGTGACAGCGCGCGCAACGACAACCGGCGCGCGCGCCGCTACGTGGCCAAGTACACCATCAACCCCGCGATCAGCCATGGCCTGGACCACGAGGTGGGCTCGGTGGAGGTCGGCAAGCTGGCCGATCTGTGCCTGTGGAAGCCGGCCTTCTTCGGCGTGAAGCCGGCGATGGTGATCAAGGGCGGCTTCATCGCCGCCGCACCGATGGGTGATGCCAACGCGTCGATTCCCACGCCGCAACCGGTGCATTACCGTCCGATGTTCGCCGCCTTCGGTCGCGCGGTGGCCAGCACCAGCGTGACCTTCGTGTCGCGCGCGGCGCACGAGGCGGGCGTGCGGCAGGCGCTGGGCCTCGCCAAACCCTGCGTCGCGGTACGCGGCACTCGCACGCTCGGCAAGACCGACATGAAGCTCAACGATTATCTTCCGGTGATGGAGGTGGATCCGCAGACCTACACGGTGCGCGCCGACGGCCGGCTACTGAGCTGTGAACCGGCCGCGGTGTTGCCCATGGCGCAGCGCTACTTCCTGTTCTGATGGCGATGCAAACATCCGCTATGCCCGTGCTCGCGCTGGTCGCACGCGACCATGGCGATGCCGCGCCGGGGGCGAGCGTGACACTGGCCTTCGATTCGCGTCAGCGCTCCAGGCTGCGGGTCAGGCTCGACGACGGACGCGAAGCGGCGTTGATGCTGCCGCGCGGCGACGTGTTGCGCGGCGGTGACCGGCTGGCGTCGCGTTGCGGCGTGATCGTCGAGGTGCGTGCGGCGAGCGAGACGCTGTCCGAGGTCAGCGCCGCCGACGCCGCAGCGCTGGCGCGCGCCGCCTATCACCTGGGTAACCGGCACGTGGCCGTTGCGGTCGGACAGGGCTGGCTGCGCTATCGCCACGACCACGTGCTCGACGACATGCTGCGCGGACTGGGGTTGACGGTCAGTGCCGTCAGCGCGGCCTTCGAACCCGAAGCGGGGGCGTATGCCGGGGCGCACGGCCATGCGCACGGACATGGCGATGAGCACGCGCACGCACCACATGTCAGCGGCGATCGCTGATCCCGCACAGGGCGTCGGGAGCGCGGCTGCAGTGCCAGGTCGCGCGTGCGCCGAATCCGTGCCCTGCCTGGATATCGCTCCCGCGCCGTCCGGCGCGACGGTCGATCCCGCGCCATTCGGCGTGTCCGTCGATGACGCGCCATTCGGCGCGATGCTGCCACGGCTGCTGCAACTGGCGAGTCCGATGCTGCCGGTCGGCGCCTACGCCTACTCCGAAGGCCTCGAGTACGCCGTGCAGGCGGGCTGGGTGCACCACGAGCGCAGCGCACGCGACTGGATCATCGGGCTGCTGGAGCATTCCCTGGCACGTCTGGACGTGCCCTTGTTCGCGCGTGCGCACGCGGCCTGGCTGGATGCAGACGAGCACCGCGCGCGTGGCGTGAGCGCATGGCTGCTGGCGTGCCGCGAGACGGCCGAGCTGCGCGCGGCCGACCGGCACCAGGGTCAGGCGCTGGCGCGCGTGCTCGCGCAACTGGGCGATGCGGGCGCGCGCGCGTGGATGCGCGTCGCCGATGCCAGCTTCGCCGTGCTGTTCGCGCGCGCCGCGGTGCGCTGGCAGATCCCGGTGCAGCCCGCCGCGAGCGCGTTGCTGTGGAGCTGGTGCGAGAACATCACGGCCGCGGCCATGAAGCTGGTGCCGCTGGGACAGAGCGCGGGCCAGCGCGTGCTGTTCGAGGCCGGGTCGCGCATTCCTGTGCTGTGCGCGGCCGGCGTGAAGCTGGAGGACGACGCCGTCGGCGGCGGCGCGCCGGGGCTGGCGATCGCGAGCGCGCGCCACGAGCAGCAGCACACCCGCTTGTTCCGTTCTTGAAGACGCCCGCACGCGGGCGTCTGAACAGGCTGGTGAACAACCCCGTTTTTTCGCCAGGCAGTTCACCAAGGAGACGAAGATGAACCCAGGCAACGTACTGCGCGTCGGTATCGGCGGCCCGGTCGGCTCCGGCAAGACGGCATTGCTGCTCGAGCTGTGCCGGCGCATGCGCGAGCACTACGGCATCGCGGTGGTCACGAACGACATCTACACCCGCGAGGACGCCGAGTTCCTCACCCGCCACGAGGCGCTCGAGGCCGCGCGCATCGTCGGGGTCGAGACCGGCGGGTGTCCGCACACCGCGATCCGCGAAGACGCGTCGATGAACCTGGCCGCGGTGGACACGCTGTGCCACGGCTTTGCCGATCTGGACGTGGTGTTCGTGGAAAGCGGCGGTGACAACCTCAGCGCGACCTTCAGTCCCGAGCTGTCGGATCTGACCTTGTACGTGATCGACGTCGCCGCCGGGGACAAGATCCCGCGCAAGGGCGGCCCCGGCATCACGCGCTCGGACCTGCTCGTGATCAACAAGATCGATCTCGCGCCGCACGTGGGCGCGAGCCTCGAGATCATGGAGCGCGATGCGCGCGCCCAGCGCGGCGAGCGCCCGTTCGTGTTCACGAACCTGAAGACCGGCGTCGGCCTGGACACCGTGATCGCCTTCATCGAGCACGCCGGAATGCTCTCGCGCGCGGCGTGAGCGCGCGATGGTTGTATCGCCGCGCGGAAATGTCCGCAGCAGGGTGGTTGCGGGTCGCAAGCGGGCAGCGTCTGCCGCGACTCGCCGTGAATACGTCCCTGTAGGCTCGACGGCCGCACCCGACCGCCAGGGATGGCGGTAGTGCCGGGGATTGTCGGGAACAATCCCGGCCCTGCGGCCGACGGTCGCGGCAGACGCTGCCCGCTTGCTCTGGATCGGTGATCGGCTTCCGCGCCGCGATGCAGCCGTTGCCCGCCGTCCCCGCGGTCACACCGACAGGTGGCGCTGCACCAGCGCGTCGTCCAGCTCGCCCATCGCACCGGCGGCGACCTTGCGGCCCTTGTCGACGATCGCGAAGCGGTCCGCGACGCGGCGTGCGAACGGCAGCTTCTGTTCGACCAGCAGCACGGTCAGCCCCAGGGTCTCGTTCAGGCGCACGATGATGTCGCCGATCTCGCGCACGATGTTGGGCTGTATTTCCTCGGTCGGCTCATCGAGGATCAGCAGCCGCGGCTCGAGCACCAGCGCGCGCCCGATCGCGAGCTGTTGCTGCTGCCCACCGGACAGGTCGCCGCCGCGCCGGTTGAGCACCTCGCGCAGCACCGGGAACAGCTCGAACACCATGTCCGGCACCCGGCGCGGTCCGCCGCGGCGCACGCCCAGGCCCGTTTGCAGGTTCTCCTCCACGCTCAGGCGAGGGAAGATCTCGCGGCCCTGCTGCACGTCGAGGTCCACGCCCCACAAGGTGTGGCTGCCGCCGTAGTGGTGATCCAGCGATTCGATGCGCAGCATGTCAATGACCCAGGTAGACCTCATTGACGGCCGGGTCCGCCTGCACCTGGCTCATCGGTCCTTCGGCCAGCACGCGGCCCTGGTGCAGAACCGTGACGCGGCGCGCGATGGAGCGCACGAAATCCATGTCGTGCTCCACGACCACCACGCAGTGATCCTCGGCCAGTTGCGTGAGCAGCTCGGCAGTGTGCTCGGTCTCCTGGCCGGTCATGCCCGCCACCGGCTCATCCACCAGCAGCAGGCGCGGCGACTGTGCCAGCAACATGCCGATCTCAAGCCATTGCTTCTGGCCGTGCGACAGCTCGCCCGCCAGGCGCGCCGCGAACGGAGCCAAGCGCACGATCTCCAGCACCTCGTCGATGCGTTCGCGATCCGCCGCGCCGAGCCGGAACCACAGGTTCTCGAACACGCCGCGGCGTCTGGCCAGCGCCAGTTCCAGGTTCTGGAACACGCTGTGGCCGGGAAACACCGTGGGCTTCTGGAACTTGCGCCCGATCCCCAGGTTCGCGATCGCCGCCTCGTCCAGCCGCGTCAGATCGATGTCGTCGCCGAACACGACCTTGCCGCGATCGGGCCGTGTGCGCCCGGTGATGATGTCCATCATCGTCGTCTTGCCGGCGCCGTTGGGGCCGATGACGCAGCGCAGTTCGCGCGCCTGCACCACCAGGCTGAGCCCATCGATGGCCTTGAAGCCGTCGAAGCTCACGCTGACGTCGTCCAGGTAGAGCAACGTGGCGTCGGCCTGGTGGCGTGGAGCCGCAGTACTCATTCAGGTTTGCCTCGGGGCCGGTGCGGGCGGCATCTGATCGTGCGCGGCGACGCCGGGATCCTCGCCGCCGGACGGTACGGCATTCTCGCCATCGGCGCGCCGCCGGCGCGTGAGCAGGCCCACCACGCCTTGCGGCAGCGCGACCGTGACCAGCACGAACAGCGCGCCGAGGAAGAACAGCCAGATCTCCGGCCAGGCCATGGTCAGGTAGCTCTTGGCGTAGTTCACTGCGATGGCGCCGAACACGGCGCCGAACAAGGTGCCGCGTCCGCCCATCGCGACCCACACCACGACCTCGATGGAGTTGATCGGCGCGAACTCGCCCGGATTGATGATCCCGACCTGCGGCACGTACAGCGCGCCCGCGATCCCGGCGAGCACCGCCGAGACGGTGAACACCAGCAGCTTCACGCGCTCGTCGCGGTAGCCCAGCGAGCGCACCCGTCCCTCGGCGTCGCGCACCGCCCTCGCGACGCGCCCCAGTCGCGAGCGCACCAGCGCGCGGCACAGCAGGTAGCCGCCGCCGAGCGCCGCCGCCGAGCACAGGTACAGCGCGATGCGGGTGCCGTCGACCTGCAGATCGAAGCCCAGGATGTCCTTGAAGTCGGTCAGCCCGTTGTTGCCGCCGAAGCCCATCTCGTTGCGGAAGAAGGCGAGCATCAGCGCATAGGTGAGCGCCTGCGTCATGATCGACAGGTACACGCCGGTGACCCGGGAGCGAAACGCGAGCCAGCCGAACACCAGCGCCAGCAGACCCGGTACCGCGACCACCATCAGCATCGCGAACAGGAAACTGTTGAAGCCGAACCAGTACCACGGCAGCTCCTGCCAGTTCAGGAACACCATGAAATCCGGCAGCACGGCGTTGCCGTACACGCCGCGCGCACCGATCTGGCGCATCAGGTACATGCCCATCGCGTAGCCGCCGAGCGCGAAGAAGGCGGCGTGGCCGAGGCTCAGGATCCCCAGATAGCCCCACACCAGATCCAGCGCCATCGCCAGCAATGCGTAGCACAGGTACTTGCCGACCAGCGTGACGACGTAGGTGGACAGGTGCAGCGGCGAGGATTCGGGCACCAGCAGGTTGAGCACGGGGAGCAGGAACGCGCTCGCCCCGAGCAGTGCAAGCAGCACCGCACCGCCGCGGTCGGAGGCGATCAGCCGGGAGATGGGGCCGCTGGTGTTCATCAGTCCACCGAACGCCCCGACAGCGCGAACAGTCCGCGCGGCCGGCGCTGAATGAACACGATGATGAACACCAGGATCAGGATCTTCGCCAGTACGCTGCCGGTCACGGGTTCGAGGAATTTGTTCGCGATGCCCAGCGTCATCGCGCCGAGGAAGGTGCCGAGCAGATTGCCTACGCCGCCGAACACGACGACCATGAACGAGTCGACGATGTAGGCCTGCCCCATGCTCGGCCCGACGTTGGTGAGCTGGCTGAGTGCAACACCGGCCAGGCCCGCGATGCCCGAGCCCAGCCCGAAGGTCAGGGCATCGACGCGGCCGGTGCGGATGCCCATGGCGCTGGCCATGGCGCGGTTCTGGGTCACGGCCCGCACTTCCAGCCCGAAGCGCGAGCGGCGCAGCAGCAGCACCAGCGATACCAGTACGGCGAGCGCGAACAGGATGATGTACAGGCGGTTGTAGGTGAGCGTGAGCGCGGGATTGATCTCCAGCGTGCCGCTCATCCAATGCGGCGTGGACACCGAACGATTCAGCGGCGAGAACACGCCGCGTACCGCCTGCTGCAGGATCAGGCTGACGCCGAATGTGGCCAGCAGCGTCTCCAGCGGCCGTCCGTAGAGGAAGCGGATCACGCCGCGCTCGATGCCGATACCGACCGTGCCGGCGACCAGGAAGGCCGCGGGCAAGGCCACCAGCAGCGACCACTCCAGATGCTGCGGCATGAGCTGCTGCACGACGTAGGTGGTGTAGGCGCCCAGCATCACCATCTCGCCGTGCGCCATGTTGATCACACCCATGACGCCGAAGGTGATGGCCAGCCCGACGGCGGCGAGCAACAGCACCGAGCCCAGACTGATGCCGAAGTACAGGTTGTTGACCTGCTGGTAAACGGCCAGCCGCGTGTGCATGCGATCGAGCACCTGCGCGGCCGCCGCGCGCACCTCGGCATCGCCCTGTGCATCGTCGGCCACGGCCTCGAGCAGCGCGCGCACTTCCTGGCGAACCGATCCGTCCAGTGCCGCGATCGCGTGCAGGCGCTTGTCGCGGTCGGGGCTCTTGATGTCGATGGTGGCGAGCCCGATTGCCATCGCGGCGCGCACGTTAACCTCGAGTTCCAGTGCGTGCAGCGGGGCCGGCCGCGACCGGCCCCGCGAACAGCGATGCGTCAGGTCAGAGCCTGTGAATCTTTCGCCCGCCGTCGCAGCAGGCGTGGTGAAAGTTTCACACCGCTCCCTCAGTAGTTCTGTCCCGAGCAGGTGCCCGTCTTGACGTTGAAGTTGCCGCAGCTCACCGGCGGCATCCAATCCGCCACGATGACCTGGCTCTCCGGCAGGAAGTCGGTCCATGCATCCCCGATCACGGTGCCCGGCGTGCGCCAGACCACATCGAACTGCCCGTGGTCGCGGATCTCGCCGATCAGCACCGGCTTGGACAGATGGTGGTTCGGGAACATGGTCGCGATGCCGCCGGTCAGATTCGGCACGCTGATGCCGTACATGGCCTCGAGCACGGCGTCGACGTCGGTGGTGCCGGCCTTCTGAACGGCCTCGATCCACATCTTGAAGCAGATGTAGTGAGCTTCCATCGGGTCATTGGTGACGCGCTTGGAATCCTTGATGAAGCTCTTCCATGACTTGATGAACGCGGTGTTTTCCGGGGATTCCACGCTCATGAAGTAGTTCCATGCGGCGAGGTGCCCGACCAGCGGGGCGGTATCGATGCCGGACAGCTCCTCTTCACCGACCGAGAAGGCCACCACCGGGATGTCCTCGGCGGACACACCCTGGTTGCCCAGTTCCTTGTAGAACGGCACGTTGGCGTCGCCGTTGATGGTCGATACCACGGCCGTCTTCTTGCCCTGGCTGCCGAACTTCTTGATGTCCGACACGATCGTCTGCCAGTCCGAGTGACCGAAGGGCGTGTAGTTGATCAGGATGTCCCCGGCCTTCACACCCTTGGCCTCGAGGTAGTTCTCCAGGATATCGTGTCCTGCGCGTGCGCGGGCATGCTCATCACGCCCAGCGTGACGGCGCTCGCCGCCACGATGCCGGTCGCGCGCCGGGTGCAGGCGCCGTGCATGGATTCGAGCCATCGATACTTCTTCACGTCGGTCTCCCTCGTGTTGCCGTCATGGTCGGTGCGCCGTGTGGCGACCGCCATGACCAGGGCAACATGAGTGCCAAGGGAGAATTCCCCCAGGCGATCAGAGGCTTATGTGGGCAACGTGGATCGTGCGCAACGACCCCGCGCACCGCCGTGGCGCGCGCGAGACACGGTGCCGGGTCATGCGCACCAGGCCGGTGCACGAGTGGCTGCGCGAGTTCGGTGCAACCCGCACGGCGCCGGCCGCGGCTCGCGGGCGGCGCGCCTGTACCGCGCGGCACCGCGCTCGGCCTGTCGCAACACCGCGTGTCGCCCAAGTGCCTGCTCCGCGATCGGCACGCGCGTGTGCTTTTTCACCAGCCGGTTAACGGCCGCCCGGTGCGATGGCTATAATCCCCGGCCCGGTGGGGCAGATCCCAGCGCGAAAGTGGCGGAACTGGTAGACGCGCTGGTTTTAGGTGCCAGTGGGGTCATCCCCGTGCGGGTTCGAGTCCCGCCTTTCGCACCACGGTCTGTGAGGGCCGCGCAGCCCGGCCCTGGCCCCGCCGCGGCGGGGCAGCAGGGTGTAATCGTGGTCATGTTCGTCAGAGGTAGTTAATGGAAGTCACGGTGGAGAGCAGCGCCGGACTGGAGCGCCGCATGCGCGTCCGGGTGCCCGAGGAGCAGGTCAGCAGCGAGGTGAGCAAGCGTCTCGAGAACCTGTCGCGCCAGGCGCGCGTGCCCGGATTCAGGCCGGGCAAGGTCCCGATGAAGGTCATCCGCCAGCGCTTTGGCCGTCAGGTGCGCGAGGAGGTGGTCGGCGAGGTGGTGCGTTCCAGCTTCTACGACGCGTTGACGCAGCAGCAGTTGCGCCCGGCCGGCAGCCCCACCATCGAACCGGAGAACCTCGAGCCGGGCCAGGACATCGCCTACCTGGCGACCTTCGATGTCTATCCCCAGGTCTCGCTGCCGCCGCTGGAGAGCCTGTCCCTCGTGCGTCCGGTCGCCGCGGTCGAGGAGTCCGACGTCGACGCGATGATCGAGACCCTGCGCCGCCAGCGGCGCAACTGGAGCGAAGTGCAGCGGGCCGCGACGGCCCGCGACCGCGTGATCATCGACTTCGAAGGCTTCATGGACGGCGCCCCGCTCGAGAATGCGCACGGCAAGGGATTTACCGCCGAGCTGGATACGCAGCGGATGATTCCCGGCTTCGAGGCCGGGCTGATCGGGATGTCGGCCGGGGAGAGCAAGACCCTGGAACTGAGCTTTCCCGAGGATTACCACGCCGCCGAGCTGGCCGGGCGTGCGGTCAGCTTCGAGGTCACGGTGCAGCGGGTCGAGGAGGCCAGCCTGCCCGAGGTCGACGACGCCTTCGCCACCGGCTTCGGCGTCGCCGAGGGCGGCGCGCAGGCGCTGCGCCAGGAGGTGCGGCGCAACATGGAGCGCGAACTCGAGGACCGGCTGCGCAACCTCACCAAGCGGCGCACGATGGATGCACTGCTGCTCGGCCAGGACATCGAACTGCCGGCGGCGCTGGTCGAAGAGGAATCCCGGCGCGCGCTGGAACGGCGCAAGACGGAGCTGGCGCATTCGGGCATGGATCCGGAACAGCTCGCACTGAGTGCCGGGATGTTCGAGGAGCAGGCGCGCACGCGGGTCAGCCTGGGCCTGGTGCTCTCGGAACTCATCAAGGAGCACGCGCTGCAGCCCGACCCGGTCAAGGTGCGCGCGCGCATCGACACCATCGCCTCCACCTACGAGCGGCCCGAGGAAGTGGTCGGCTGGTACTACGGCAACCGCGAGCGGCTGGCCGACATCGAGACCGCGGTACTCGAAGAGCAGGTGGTAGACTGGGTGCTGGAGCGGGCGTCGGTGACCGACGAGGCCACCACTTTCGAGGCCCTCA
>Ga0214472_10006192_pt1 | contig 12539 bp, 12 predicted proteins | sample RVTome_6_FD_207662 | JGI IMG/M metagenome (GOLD analysis project Ga0214472, IMG submission 207662) | Soil microbial communities from uranium-contaminated site in the Upper Colorado River Basin, Wyoming, United States - RVT140D175 | ecosystem: Environmental > Terrestrial > Soil > Contaminated >... | reverse complement strand
CCGAGGGGCGGGTGCTGGTGGTCGGCGCGTCACTGGACGACCAGCGGGAGGCCCTGGCCCGCCTGGGGATCCTCCTCGCGGTGGGTGGCCCCCTGGCCCTGATCCTCGCGAGCGGGGTGGGATGGGTAGTGGCGGGAGCGGCTCTCCGGCCGGTCGAGCGGATGCGGGCCGAGGCCGCGGCCATCTCCGCCTCCGAGCCCGGCCGCCGGCTGCCCCCGTCCGGAACGGGGGACGAGGTGGACCGCCTCGGGGAGACCCTGAACGAGATGCTCGAGCGGCTGGAACAGGCCCTCCAACGTGAGCGGCGGTTCGTGGACGAGGCCAGCCACGAGCTCCGGACCCCGCTGGCGAACCTACGGACCGAGCTCGACCTGGCCCTCCGACGGTCTCGCAGCTCGGAGGAGCTCGAGGCGGCGCTCCGGAGCGCCGCGGAAGAGACCGACCGGCTGGCCCGGCTGGCCGAGGACCTCCTGGTCCTGGCCCGCGCGGACCGGGGGCAGGTCCCAGTGAGGCGCGAGCCGGTTGACCTGGCCGAGCTCGTGGGCGACACGGTCGAGGCATTCGCCGTCCGGGCGGCGAAGGCCGGGGTGGCGATCGAGGCCCGGGTGCCCGAGGGTCTCCGGGCGAGCCTCGATCCACTCCGCATCCGGCAGGCCATCGGGAACCTCCTCGACAACTCCCTCCGCTACACGGCGCCTCGCGGGACGGTCACGGTCGAGGTGGCCCACTCGAACGGATCCCTCTCCCTGGAGGTCCGGGACACGGGCGAAGGGTTCCCGGCCGCGTTCCTCCCGAGCGCCTTCGAGCCGTTCATCCGGCCGGATGCCTCCCGGTCCAGGGAGGACGGGGGCACGGGGCTGGGGCTGGCCATCGTTCGGGCCGTGGCCGAGGCGCACGGCGGCGCCGCCGAGGCCCGGAATCGACCCGAGGGCGGCGCCTCCGTCACGCTCCGCATCCCCGATCAGCCCCTCTCATCCTGAGCTCACCGTCCTCTCATCGCCGGGCGGGCATCATGGGTCCGTCGAAACCGGGACCGCATAGGGTGGTCCGGGCGCAACGAGAGGAGGCACACCGATGGATCGAAAGACCAGGTGGATCGGCGGCGGGGCACTGGCTATCGCCGTCATCGGCGGCGGCACCGGGATCGGTGTCGCCGCTTCGAGAGGCGACGACCAGCCCCTCACCGGTTCGGCCCTGGAGAAGGCCACTGCGGCCGCGCTCCAGCACACGGGTGGCGGGACCGTCATCGAGACCGAGGTGGGCGACGGCGGCGCCGCCTACGGCGTGGAGATCCGTCTCGACGACGGACGCGTGGTCGAGGTCGGCCTCGACGCGAACTTCAACGTCGTCGGCCAGGAACGCGACGACGACGGTTCGGGCCGAAACGACGGACCGAACGACGACTGACCAGACAGCATCGACAAGGAGGTTGCGATGAATAGCAAGCTGGTCGGGCTCAGCGTCGCGGTCTTGCTCGCGATGGGGGCATGGCCCGCCGGGGTCGCCGGCGCAAGACCGTGCCCGGTTCCGCTTCCTCAGGGAAGCGACCCGGTGACCCTCGACCCGGCCGATTTCATGGGCCAGATCGACAATCCCTACTGGCCCATGGCACCGGGCGCCAGGTGGATCTACCGGGAGTCCGATCCCCAGGGGAACGCGCAGAAGGTCAGGGTCACCGTCACCACCCGCAAGAGGGACATCCTCGGCATCCAGGCCACGGTGGTGCACGACGTCGTGTCCGAGCGCGGCCAGCTGATCGAGAACACGTTCGACTGGTACGCCCAGGACACGTGCGGAAACGTGTGGTACCTGGGGGAGAACACGAAGGAGTACGAGAACGGAGAGGTCGTGACCACGGCCGGTTCGTGGGAGGCCGGCGTGGACGGCGCCCAGGCGGGCGTCATCGTGCCCGCCGACCCCCAGGTCGGCCTGACCTATCGGGAGGAGTACTACGCCGGGGAGGCCGAGGACGCCGCCGAGATCTTGAGCCTCGACGAACAGGCCCAGGTGACGTTCGGACACTTCCGCGACGTCCTCCTGACCAAGGAATTCACGCCGCTTTACCGCAGGGTCCTCGAGTACAAGCTCTACGCGAAGGGGATCGGACCGGTCCTGGCCCTCGGCATCTCCGGAGGCTCCGACCGGGAAGAGCTCCTCCGCTTCATCCCGACCTCCGCATAGCATCAGCGGCGACGACCGACTCCGGGATGCTCGGGGGCATACCCGCGGGTTGACGCCAATCGGCAGGCATATCTTCACGGCGGAGGGACCTGCGCAGGCGAACCCATGAGCCGGCTGGTTCGTCCAGGGTGGGAAGAAGCCGGGGAGGTCGGGGCTGACCGAGGAGGAGATCAGGCGGTTCGTGGCCATGGACTACCCGCGGCTGGTGAACGCCATGGCACTCGTATCCGGAAGCTCCGCCGCCGCGGAGGATGCCGTCCAGGAGGCCCTGGCGCGGGCCTGGGAGCTGTCGGAGCGCGGGAAGTACATCGAGTCGGTCCCCGCGTGGGTCGCGACGGTGGCCAGGAACCTGTTGCGAGACCGATTCCGCCGGGCCATGGCCGAGCGCGCCCTCGCCTCTTTGCCGCCCCGGCAACGGGAGGTCGCGGTGTTCCACTACTTCCTCGACCTCGGCGTGGCGGAGATTGCCAGCCTCCTCGGCGTCCCGGAGGGCACGGTGAAGAGCGCCCTCCACCGGGCGAGGCGGTCGCTCGCCCGAGCCGAACACGACCCGGATCTCTACGACGTCCACTCGACGGTATTCCTCGTGGCCGGCGTTTCGCTCGAGGTGGTTGGCACGCAGGATCACCGGGTCAACGGGAAACGGCTCGAGGGCTCCGGCGAGCTGTGCGGGTCCCGGCTCCTCGTCCGGGCATAGCTTTCGTTCATGTGCAACTCCTCCGAGGGCCGTCCCTTGCGCCGGTGCGAGGGGGGCGCCTAGCATCTGGAACGCACGGGGTCCCCGCACAGGGGTCCTCGCATGGGGCCAGGCGTAGGAGGGGAGCATGCGAAGCGAGCTGGACGCGTTGCTTCGGTCACCGATCGAACGGCGCACGTTGCTGAAGTACATGGGCTACTCGGCGGCCCTCGGGGGCGCGGGGATCCTCGCGGCCTGCCGAAGGGCGACCCAGCCCGGCGGCGCCTCCCCGGTCGTCCGGCCGCCGATCGAGGAGGAACCGGGCGTCCTGCGAATCTACGAGTGGGCCGGGTATGAGGCGAAGTGGCTCTGGCGCGACTTCGCGAAACAGGGGTTCGAGGAGCCGAAGTTCGCCTTCTTCACCAACACCGAGCAGGCCATCGCCAAGACGGCCGGCGGCTACACGTGGGACCTCTCGCATCCCGAGACCGAATACATCCAGGACTACGTGAACCTCGGCCTGATCCAACCGTGGGACACGTCGCTGATCTCGAACTTCGCGGATCTGAACCCCGTCCTGGAGAAGGCGGGGCAGCTCGACGGGAAGCAGTACGACATCGTCCTGGACTGGGGGTACTCGGGCGTGATCATCCGGACCGACCACGTCGACCCCTCGATCAACTCGTACTCGTATCTCTTCGACGACAAGCTCGAGGGCCGCATCTCGTGGTTCGACACCCCCTGGATCCTGATCCAGGCCGGGCTGGTCCTGGGGATCGAGTCCTCCATCTGGGACATGACGGCGGAGGACCTCGAGACCTGCAAGAACTACTGCATCGAGAAGTCGAAGAACCTGCACAGCATCTGGGTCGACTTCACGCAGATGTGGGACGACGTTCGCCAGGGGAACGTGTGGGCTGCCTATTCCTGGCCCGACACCTTCGTCGTGCTGAAGGAGGAGGCGCCCGTCCAATACATCCGCCCGAAGGAGGGCGTCCTGTCCTGGGCCGAAGGGCTGGTCCTGCACACGGAGAGCGAGAGCTACCGCCACGCCCACGAATACGCGGATGCCTGGGCCAGCGTGGCCGTCGGCCAGCGCCTGGTGAGCAGCTGGGGGTACGGCCACGCCAACCTGGGCATCGACCTCAGCCTGATCGACCCGGAGGTCGTGGAGGTCTTCGGCCTGGACGACCCGGAGGGCTCGCTTTCCGAGCCGACCAGCCTGATCGGCCGGTATCTGCCCAACCGGGATGCCTACAATCGCGCCTGGGACGAGGTGAAGGCGGCCTAGCGCCCGCCGGGAGGTCGGGCCCCGAGCGTGGGTGCGGTGATTGAGCCGGCTGGGTCCGGGGAGGCCCGCCGCGCCGGGTCGCGGCGACGACTCGCCACCCTCGGCCTCGTATCAGCCCCGGTCGGCTACCTGGCGCTGTTCTTCCTGATCCCGGTCCTCATGGTGGCCGCATACAGCGTGGGCATGCTCACGTTGCTGCCACAGGACGACTACCTGTCGCTGCAGCCCTGGCGGGACCTCCTGTTCGGCTCGATCTACATCGGCATCTTCTGGCGGTCCGTATGGATGGCGCTGGTCGTCTCGGTCGTCTCGGTCGTCCTGGCCTATCCCGTCGCGTACTTCCTGGCCCTGGTGGCGGGTCTCCGCAAGTACACGCTCCTGCTCGTCATCATCGCGCCGTTCCTCACGAGCTATCTCCTTCGGGTGCTCGCGCTTCGCGTGATCCTGCAGGAAGACGGCGTGGTGAACTCGTTCCTCCGGACGGTCGGAGTCCTCGGCCCTGACGAGGCGGTCGGCTGGCTCTTCAACAGCCGGTTCGCCGTGTACCTTGTGCTGGCCTACGTGTGGGTGCCCTTCGTTGCGCTCCCCATCTTCGTGTCCCTCGAAAGCCTGGACCACGCGCTGCTCGAGGCCTCGAACGACCTGGGGGCCAGCCGGTGGCGCACCTTCTGGACGATCACGTTCCCGCTGTCGCTCCCGGGGGTCATCGCCGCGTTCGTCTTCGTGTTCATCCCCACGATCGGGGAGTACATCACGCCGCTGCTCGTCGGCGGGCCGGGCAACTTCATGTTCGGGAATGCGATCCAGGGGGCGTTCCTCCAGGGCCTCGACTGGCAGTTCGGGTCGGCGATGTCGATGTTCCTGGTCCTGGCGGTGGTGGTGCTGATCGTGGTGTTCGGTCGGTACCTCAACGTGCGGACGGTGACCGAGTGAACGCGGCCGTCTCAACGGGAGGACGCCGGGGGTTGTGGCTGTTCTTCGGGCTGCTGGTGGTGTTCCTTTACGCGCCGATCGTCATCCTCATCGTGTTCTCCTTCAACGACCGTTCGTTCGTCTCGTTCCCGTGGGAAGGCTTCACCCTGCGCTGGTACCGGCAGTTCCTGCAGAACTCCTCCCTGCTCTCGGCCTTGCGGACGAGCGCGTTCGTGGCCGTGCTCACGGCCGTGGCGACCGTCGCGCTCGCCATCCCCGCCTCCATCGTCCTGGTGCGCCGGCGGTTCTTCGCCAAGGGCCTGGTGTCGGGGGTGCTGCTCGCTCCGCTCGTGATCCCCCTCGTTGTGTTCGGGATCTCCCTGCTGATCCTGTTCAACACGCTCGGGATCCCTCTCTCGCCGCTCACGATCGTTGTGGGGCACGTCGTGATCGCCCTGCCGTTCGCGGTCCTCACGCTGGTCCCGCGCCTGGAGCGGATCCCGGTGTGGTTGGAGGAGGCCTCGCGCGACCTGGGGGCCAGCGCCCTGACCACGTTCCGGTGGATCACGTTCCCGCTGCTCGCGCCGGCCGTCGTGTCGTCGTTCCTGATCAGCTTCGTGATCTCGTTCGACGAGATCGTGATCGCGTCGTTCATCGCGGGCGACGAGCCGACGTTCCCCCTGTACCTCTTCTCGCAGCTGCGGCTGCCGCGCCAGCTCCCCCAGGTCATCGCCGTGGCGGTCGTGGTGATGATCGTGTCCGCCCTCGTGGTCCTGGCCTCGGAGGTCGGCCGGCGGATCGCCGACCGGAGGCTGGAGCGGCGGATCGCGGCGGTCGAACAGGCGGGCGTTGAGTGATGACCTCGCGGGACCGAGGCGACGTCGCGATCGGCCTGGAGGACGTCCGGAAGTCGTTCGGCAGGGTCGAAGCGGTGCGGGGGATCTCGCTCGACGTCCGCGAGGGCGAGTTCCTGACGATGCTCGGTCCGTCTGGGTGCGGCAAGACCACGACGATGCGCCTGATCGCCGGGTTCGAGGATCCCGACGGCGGGCGCATCCTCCTGCGGGGCCGTGACGTCGTGGGTGTCCCCCCGAACAGGCGCGAGGTCAACATGGTGTTCCAGCACTACGCGCTGTTCCCCCATATGTCCGTGGAGGGCAACGTGGCCTACGGGCTGAGGCTGAAGAAGGTCCCCAAGGAGCTCCGCCGCCGCATCGTGGGCGAGATGCTCGAGATCGTCCGGCTCGAGGGCTTCCAGCGACGCCGGCCGGTCCAGCTCTCGGGGGGTCAGCAGCAGCGGGTCGCCCTGGCCCGGGCCCTGGTGAACAGCCCGGCCGCGCTCCTGCTGGACGAGCCGCTCGGCGCCCTCGATGTGAAGCTCCGAAAGCAGATGCAGCTCGAGCTGAAGCGGATCCAGCTCGAGCTCGGCACGACCTTCGTGTACGTGACCCACGACCAAGAGGAGGCCCTGGCGATGTCCGACCGGATCGCGGTCATGAACCAGGGCCTGATCGAGCAGCTGGGGTCGCCACGGGAGATCTACGAGCGGCCCCAGACGCCGTTCGTGGCCGACTTCGTCGGCGTGCTGAACGCGATGGAGATCCGGGTCGACGAGGTCCGCGACCTCACGGCGGTGATGCGCGTGGGCGGCGGGGAGCGCGTGGAGGTGCCCGTGCCGACGGGTGCGTCGATGGGTCAACGACTCACGGCCGCCGTTCGGCCAGAGCGTGTACGGGTGCAGCCCGCCGGGGCCGCGGACAACGGAACGGGCTCCCGTCTGGGCGGCGAGATCGCGCTGATCGTCTATCTGGGGACCTTGACGCAGTTCCACGTCGAAACGTCGCTCGGGACCCGGCTGATCGCGCACCGGCTCTCCGACGAGGCCGCCGGTGACGTGCGGCAGGGCGAGAAGGTCGTGCTGACCTGGGACCGCGACGACGCTTCGGTCCTGGGCGATGCTGAGACCTCGGCGCATGCCTAAGGCTTGGTGCTGACCCGCCCTGGAGGGCCCTCCCAGGATAATGGTGGCGTGAAGGCGGTCATCCGTAAGGTCGACCGATTCCTCCAAGGCCATCCGGCTACATCCTTCCCCGTGGCCGTGTTCAAGAAGTTCGGCGAGGACGAGGCCGGCAACCTCGCCGCGTTGATCGCGTACTACGGGTTCTTCTCCCTCTTCCCCTTGCTGCTGGTGTTCGTCACGATCCTGGGCCTCGTACTTCGCGACAACCCGAGCCTGCAACAAAGAATCGTCGACTCTGCCCTCGCCAACTTCCCGGTCATCGGCACCCAGATCTCGAGCAACGTGCGGGCTCTTCCGGGGAGCGGCCTGGTGCTCGGCATCGGCATCGTCCTGACCCTGTGGTCCGGGCTGCGCGTCGCCAAGGCCATGCAGTCGGCCATGAACACGGTTTGGAACGTGCCCTACAAGCGCAGGCCGCACTTCCTCGTCTCGACGCTCAGGGCGGTGGCCATGCTGGCGGTGCTTGGGGTCCTCACGCTCGCCTCCGCCGCGGCGGGAGGCGTCGGCGGCGCCAGCAGCAACTGGCTGTTTGGGATCCTGGGGATCGCCGTCTCGCTCGTACTGAACTTTGCTCTGTTCATGCTGGCATTCCGGATCCTCACCGCCGTGGACCTGTCCTGGGCCGACGTGTGGCCCGGGGCCGCTGTCGGGGCCGTGGCGTGGGCGGCGCTGCAGGCGGTGGGTGGGTTCTACGTCACGCACCAGCTCCAAGGGGCGAGCGAGGTCTACGGGACGTTCGCCCTCGTGATCGGGTTGCTGGCGTGGATCTTCCTGGGCGCGCAGGTCACCCTGTACGCCGCCGAGGTGAACGTGGTGAAGAAACGGCACCTGTGGCCTCGGAGCATCGTGCAGCCTGGACATCCTGTCGGGGTAGGCCCGAGCCGCCGCTAGCTTCACGGTTGGATCGCTCGCACCGAGTCGATCGTATCCGTTTCCTCTGGACGCTTGTCCGGCCGGTATCCCTTCACCCTGGCGAAGCGGAGTGCCAGCCTGCCGGGGTAGCGGCTACTGCTCTGTACCCCATCGAAGGCCACCTCCACCACCAGTTCCGGGAGCACGTGCACGGTGTAGGCGTCGCGGCCGGTCTCCAGTTCCAGCAGGCGCTCGGTCTGCCAGGCCAACATCTCGTCGGTCATCCCCTTGAAGGTCTTGCCGAGCATCACGAAGCCACCGGTCTCAGGGTCGCGGGCGCCGAGGTGGAGGTTGCTGAGCCATCCTCGCCGTCGACCGTGCCCCCACTCGGCGGCAAGCACGACGAGGTCGAGGGTGTGGGCCCGCTTGACCTTGAGCCAGCCGGCCCCCCGCCGCCCCGCTTCGTATGGCGCGTCCAAGGCCTTGACCATCACGCCCTCGTGGCCTCGCTCCAGCGCCGCGCCGAGGAACCCCTCCGCCTCGGCGGGGTCGTCAGTCTGGATCCTCGGCACCCGCACCTCGTCCGGCAGGCTGTCGGTGAGAGCGTCGAACCGTACGTTGGCAGGCCGATCGATCAGGTCGTCGCCCTCCAGGTGGAGGCAGTCGAAGAAGAACGAGGAGAGCGGCACCGTCCGGCGGAGCTCCTCGACCCCCAGCCTGCTGCCGAACCGGCTCATCGTGACCTGGAACGCGTGGGGTCGTCCATCGGGCCGCAGCGCGATCGCCTCGCCGTCCAGGATCACGGCCAGCACGGGGAGGCGGCCGACCGCTTCCACCACCTCGGGCACTCGGTCGGTGATGTCGGCGAGGTTCCGGGTGAACGCGCGGACCTCGTCGCCGACCCGGTGCACCTGGATCCGCGCGCCATCGAGCTTCCATTCGACGGCGGCGGGATGGATGCGAGCCAGCGCGTCATGGAGGTCGTCGGCGGTCTGCGCGAGCATCGGCTGGACGGGACGGAAAAGGGTCAGGCGGAACCGGGCCAGTCCGTCCCGGCCTTCCGCGACGGCCGCGGCAGCGACCGCGCCTAGGTCCCCGGACAGCATCGACGCGCGCCGGACCTCCGGGGCCGGGACCCGTGCCGCCCGGGCCACCGCTTCGACCATCACTCCTTCCAGGGCGCCCTGCCGGAGCTCTCCCTGTAGCAGGCCGATGAGGAACCGTCGTTCCGGCTCCGTGGCCCGGCCGAACAGCTCGACCAGCGCGCGGCGGCGGATGGCCTGGGATCCGGGCCCCGCACTCGTGCCGATCCGCTCCAACGCCGCGTCGACCTCGAGCAGCTCTAGGGTCGGTGGGCCCGCGGCCGGAGGAGGGAGGTCGCGCAGCGACGCCCACCCCACGCCGATCGCCCCCTGGCGGAGCACGCCCGAGAGATGGGCAACCGCGACGGGGATCTCCTCCGGGCGGAGACCGCGGAGGCAAACGGCCAGCCGTTCGATCTTGGCCAGACGGGCCGGGGTCTCGGCCACCGCCGCCGACGTTCGAGCGATCTCGTGGAGGAGCACGTGACCGATTGTGCTACGAGCGGAAGTCTCAGGTCCGCGGCTCCACGCCCAGGGGCCGAACCTGGTGAGGCGCCGAACGTGGCAGGATGAGGTGACCGTGAAGGACTTCCTGGAGAGCACGATCCATCCCCGTTTGCCAGTGGACGTAGGCCTGACGTTCCGACCCTTCCTCCGAGGTCGGGGCGATCCCTGCGTGCGCGAGGATCCGGACGGCTCGTGGTGGCGAGCCACTCGCACGCCCGACGGTCCGGCCACCACCCGGTTCGTCCAAACGTCAGACGGGATCCGGGCCGAGGCGTGGGGGCCGGGAGCCGGCCGGGCCATTGCGGCGGCGCCCGAGCTGCTCGGGCTTCGAGACTCGCTCGAGGGGTTCGACCCGGGACGCGGCATCGTCCGCGACGTGCACCGTCGGATGCCGGGGCTCCGGATCTCACGCTCGCGGGCCGTGTTCGAGACCCTGGTGCCGACGATCCTCGAGCAGAAGGTCTCGGGGAAGGAGGCCGGGCGGGCCTACCGGTCCCTGGTGCGCGCCTTCGGCGAGAGAGCGCCCGGTCCGGGAACGCTTCGTCTCCCGCCCTCACCCGCTGCCCTGTCCCGCCTCCCGTACTTCGCGTTCCATCCGCTCGGGATCGAGCGACGGCGCGCCGATACCCTTCGCCGCGCTGCGGCCAGGGCCGATCGGCTTGAGGAGATCGTCGACGCTCCGATCGACCAGGCGTACCGGCGGATGCTCGCGTTCCCGGGGGTGGGGCAGTGGAGCGCCGCACGCGTGGCCCTGGTGGCGCTGGGTGACGCCGACGCCGTCCCCCTCGACGACTACCACCTCCCGCACATGGTGGCCTGGGCGCTCGCGCGGGAGCCTCGCGGGACCGACGCGCAGATGCTCGAGCTGCTGGAGCCCTACGCCGGGCATCGGGGGCGCGTGCTGCGGCTGCTGCTCGCCGGAGGGATCGAGGCGCCCAGGTTCGGACCCCGGATGCCGCTCCGGTCCATCGCCCGCATGTAGTGAGGAAGACTCGGCCTGCATGGCCGAGCGTGCGTCCGGGCACGGAGCATCCACGTCCGCACCTTGCGCGTATGCCTTAGAGGACGCTCCAGAAGGGGGGCAGCTGGGCGGGAAGGGCCACGCTCGCGTTCGAGCCGACGCGAGGTCCGGCGGAGCGGTCAGAGTGGTCCGGAGAGGGAAGGGCTTGCGTCCGGAGGCGAACCCTGGTTCGTCGGAAGAAGGGAGGTCTGGATGAGACTTCGCATGCACATCACGAGACGGAGGACGATCGCACTCCTGGTGCCGGTGGCCCTTCTGGCGCTGGCGGCGCTGGTGGCAGCCCCCACGTTCGCCGATGAGGGGCGGTCCTTCAAGGCCGCGCTGACCGGGTACGAGGAGGTGCCCTCGATCTCCACCATCGCCTCGGGCGAGTTCCGGGCGCAGCTCAGCGCCGATGGAACGACCCTGAGCTACGAGCTCACCTACGGCAACATCCAAAACGCCGGCCAGGCTCATATCCACCTGGGCCAGATTGGCGTCGCTGGGGGGGTAAGCGCCTTCCTGTGCGGCCCGGCGGGGGCGTCCGACAAGCCCCCCTGCCCGGCCACTGGGGGCACCGTCACCGGCACGATCGATGCGGCCGATGTGATCGGGCCCACGGGCCAGGGGATCTCCGCCGGCGAGTTCGCCGAGCTGCTGGCGGCGATGCGAGCCGGCTTCACGTACGCGAACGTGCACACGACGATGTTCCCCGGCGGCGAGATCCGCGGACAGATCAGATAGCCGAAGGAAAGACTGCAGGCTGCCGCCGCGCGTCGCGCGGCGGCAGCCCGCTTCTCTCCCTGGGCCTCGCTCCTCAGCCCTCGTGCATTTCTCTTCGCCGGCTAGCATCACCGTTCGATGGAGGTGTGGACCACAGCGTTGCCCCTGGCTGAGCTTCCCGATCGCACGCCCACCCGGGCGAGCGCGGGCGGAGCCGACCTCCTCCTGTACCGGACTGGTGAGCGGATTCTCGTGGTCTCCAACCGCTGCACGCAGCAGGGTGCGCCGCTCCACCGAAGCGTGGTCCGGGAATCGGGCTCCCTGCTCGCCGTGACCTGTGCGCTGCACGGCAGCACGTTCCAGCTCACCGACGGGCGGGTCCTCCGCGGACCGGCCATGGCCCGGTTGCCGGTTTACGACGCCCGGGTGAACGGGGACATGGTCGAGGTCCGTTCGGCGCCCTGAAGCCGGTACCATCCGCCCATGAGCGTCCTTCAAGCTCGTGATCTCGCCGTGGAGGTCGGCGGGAAGACCATCCTGGAAGGCCTGTCGCTCTCCCTTGGGGCCGGGGACAAGGTCGGCGTGGTCGGCCGGAACGGGGCCGGCAAGACCAGCCTGCTGAAGGTGCTGGCGGGGGAGGAGCCGCCGCTCCGAGGCTCGGTGACCCGTCGCGGCGCGCTCGGGCACCTCCGCCAGGACCCCGGCCAGCACCGGGCGAGCCAGGACCACACGGCATTGGTCCACGTCCTGGAGGCCCGGGCCCTCAATGAGATGGCCGGGCGCCTGGAGAAGCTCCGGCTGTCGCTGGAGGAGAGGCCGACCGAGACCGCCGTAGCCCGGTTCGCCCGCCTCGAGGAGCGGTACCGGGCGGCCGGCGGCTACTCGGGGGAGGCGGAGGCCCGCCGGATCGCCGCGGGGCTCGGCCTGGGACAGGATCGCCTGGACCTTCCGGTGCGGGCCCTGTCCGGAGGGGAGCGGCGGCGCCTGGAGCTCGCCCGGATCCTGTTCGCGGGGTCCGACCTCCTGCTCCTCGACGAACCCACGAACCACCTCGACAACGACGCCAAGCTCTGGCTGATGAAGTTCCTCGCCTCCTATGACGGCGCGGTGATGGTCGTGAGCCACGACATCAAGCTGCTCGACGCGGCCATCTCGCGGATCGTCCACTTGGACCGCGACGGCGTCGTGATCTACCGGGGGACCTACACCGAGTACCGCGCGGCCCGGCGCCAGGACGAGCACCGGCTCGGCGCGCTGGCCATGCGGCAGCAGGCCGAGATCAGGCGGCTGAAGAC
>Ga0214472_10006191_pt1 | contig 12541 bp, 11 predicted proteins | sample RVTome_6_FD_207662 | JGI IMG/M metagenome (GOLD analysis project Ga0214472, IMG submission 207662) | Soil microbial communities from uranium-contaminated site in the Upper Colorado River Basin, Wyoming, United States - RVT140D175 | ecosystem: Environmental > Terrestrial > Soil > Contaminated >... | reverse complement strand
CCGCTTTCTTTAGCATCGGCGGCTACACAGCCGGCCTGCTCTTGAAAGCGGGCGTTGACTTCTCTCTGGCGATGACCGCCGCCCCGCTGGCGGCGGCAGCCGCCGGCTGGCTCATGGGCTTTCTGGCTGTCCGGCGGAGCCATGCCTACCTGCTCATGCTGACGTTTGCCCTGGGCCAGTTGGTCTACTCCGTGTTCTTCAGCTGGCGCAGCCTGACCGGCGGTGACGACGGTTTGATCGGCATCCGCCCACCCGGATGGCTCATTCCGCTCGAGAACTTCTACTGGTTCAGCCTGGCGCTGACGGGCGTCTCGATCTTCGTGCTTTTCAGGATCTTCCAATCGCCGTTTGGCTACAGCCTGCGCGCCGTGCGGGACAGTCCCAATCGAGCCATCGCCTCCGGCATCCCCGTGCGCCGGCAGCAGATCATGGCCTTTGTGATCGGGGCCTTCTTCGCCGGGATCGCCGGCGCCCTGTTCGCCTTCTTCAACCGCGCCTTCTTCCCCGGCAGCGCCCACTGGCTGCATTCGGCGGACGCGTTCGTTGCCGTCATCGTGGGCGGACCGATGCTCTCCTTCGGACCGCTGGTCGGCGCCGTCATCTTGGAATTCTTGTCCGAGTTCATAAGCCGCTACACGGTCTACCGATTTCTCTTCCTGGGAGCCGCCATGATCTTCATCGCGCTGGTGGCCCCTTACGGCGTCGGGCCGCCGTTCATGCGGTTGATCGCCCGAATCTGGCAGCCGGCCAAAACCGCTTCCGAGGAGCCGCAGGTGCCGGCACCGCTCGGCAGACCTTCGCCAGAGCACAAGGAGGGGGAGGCCGCATGAGCCTGGCGCTGCAGATCGAGCGCGTCTCGAAGTCGTTTGGGGGGCTGATGGCCGTCCATGACGTCACGCTGGAGGTGGAAGAGGGCACGGTGATGGGTCTGATAGGCCCCAACGGCGCCGGCAAGACCACGCTGTTCAACGTCATTACCGGCTTCCACCGCCCGAGCAGCGGCCGCATCGCCGCCCACGGGGAGGAGATCAGCGGTCTTTCGCCGGACGCCATCTGCCGGCGCGGGATCTGCCGGACCTTCCAGCTTCTGGAGGTCTTCCCGACGATGACCGTGTTCGACAATGTCGCCGTTGGCGTGCTGGCAAGCCAGCGTCGGACGTTTCAGGTCTTGGGCACCATCGGCGAAACTTCCCGCAGGCGAGTGAACCAGATTCTGGAGATGACCCGGCTGCAGGACCGCGCCGAGGTTCCCGTTGCCCAGCTGGGGCTGCCGGAGCGGAAGAAAGTTGAGCTGGCGGTGGCGCTGGCGGCCAACCCCAGGATCTTGCTGCTGGATGAACCGGTTGCCGGCATGGCCGTCGGTGAGAAACCGGCCCTGATCGAACTGATTCGTACCATCCAGGAGCAGACCGGCGTGACGACCGTCCTGATCGAGCACGATGTGGACGTCATTTGGGGGATCGCCGACCAGGTCGCCGTCCTGCACTATGGGCAAATCATTGCCCAGGGAACGCCGCAGCAGATCCGGGCCGACGAGCGGGTGCGTGATGTCTACCTTGGCCAGGAGCGCCATGCTTGACGTCCGCGATTTGGCCGTTTCTTATGGGCTGGCCCGGGCTCTGTTTGGGATCAACCTGACCGCCAGCCAGGGGGAGGTGGTCTGCCTGTTGGGCCGGAACGGCGCCGGCAAGAGCACCACTCTCAACACCATCATGGGCTTTCTGCGCCCGGATGGGGGATCGGTGAGCTGGGGGGGACACGAGCTGATCGGCCTTCCCCCGTATGAAATCAGCGCGCTCGGGGTCGGCTATGTTCCCGAGAACAGGCGCCTGTTTGCGACTTTGACCGTCGCCGAGAACCTGCAGGTCGGTCGCCGGCCGGGAGGGCTGTGGGACCTGGAGGCGGTATTGGGTCTGTTCCCTCGCCTGCGCGAGCTCTCCAACCGCAAGGCCGGCACCTTGAGCGGCGGCGAGCAGCAGATGCTGGCGATGGCGCGGACCTTGATGGGCAGCCCGCGTCTGCTGCTGCTGGATGAGCCGACCGCCGGACTGGCGCCGCTGATCCTCGAGTCGATGGCTGCCCAGATCCGCAGCTTCAAAGAGCACGGGATCACGACGCTGCTGTCTGAGCAGAACGTGCGCTTTGCCAGCACGGTGGCGGACCGGGTGGTCATCCTAGACCGAGGGCAGGTCGTGTATGAGGGGACCTATCAGGAGCTGGAGGCGGAGGCCGAGATCAAGACCAAGTACCTGGCCGTCTAGCCGCGGAGCATCTGACGTGCCTCAGGTTCGATCGGAGAAGGTAGAAACGATGACCGTTGACTTCGAGGTGCACGATCGGGTGGCCGTTCTGACGCTGAACCGCCCGCAGGCGATGAACGCCATCAACCAGGCCGTGAATGACCGGCTTGTTGAACTGTGGCGCGAGATCGGCGCCAGCCGGGACATCTGGGCGGCGGTCATCACCGGGGCCGGCGACGAGGCCTTCTGCGCCGGAGCCGATCTCAAGGAAGCGCGTCAGCTGTATGAACAGCTGACGCCGTTGGAGCGCCGCCAGCGGTCCGAAGACCGACCCGGCGTGGGCGGGCTCACCCGCAACCTGTGGGTTGGCAAGCCGGTCATCGCCGCCGTCAACGGCCATTGTCTAGGGGGCGGGCTGGAATTGGCGCTGGCCTGCGACTTGCGGGTGGCCGCCCGCAATGCGTCCTTTGGCATGACAGAGTCGCGCTGGGGGTTGTCGCCCAACGCCGGCGGCACCCAGCGTCTGCCCCGCCTGATCCCTTTCGGGGTTGCCCTGGAAATGCTGCTGACGGCCCGCACGATCGATGCCGAGCGGGCGCACCAGGTTGGCCTGGTAAACGCCGTTGTCGATACGGGCCGGGCGCTGGAGGCAGCGCTGGAGCTGGCCGGAGCCATCTGCCGAAACGCACCGCTGGCCGTCCGCGTCATCAAAGAGGCGGCCTGGCGTGGGCTGGACCTGCCGCTGGAGGCCGGGCTGCGCCTTGAGTCCCACCTGGGCGAACCGCTGCGGACGACGGAGGACGTCCGCGAGGGCGTGCGCGCCTTTGCCGAGAAGCGCAAGCCGGAGTTCAAAGGCGACTAAATGGCCGGCGTCCATGCCTATGTCGAGGCTCCACACGGGATGATGCGATGAATGATCGCCGGACCGCCTACATTCGCGGGGTGGGCATGCACCCCTTTGGCCGTTTTCCCGACGTGTCCCTGCGCCAGATGACGGCAGTCGCCGTCGGCGCCGCGCTGGACGATGCCGGCCTGGGCCCCGACCAGATCGAGGCCGCCTACTTTGCCAACTCGCTCGGCGGCGTGCTCAACGGGCAGGAGGCGATCCGGGGCGAGGTCAACCTGCACCACGCCGGGATCTCCGAAATCCCGATCGTCAATGTCGAGAACGCCTGCGCCAGCGGTTCGACGGCGCTGTGGAATGCGATCCGGCTGGTGTGGAGCGGGGAGGTTGAGACCGCCCTGGCGGTCGGTGCAGAAAAGCTGTTCGTCGGCGACACCGGCCGGACGCTGGCGGCACTGCGCATGGCGACAGATGTCGAGATGACCCAGGGCCAGGCCCTGCAGTTCACGGCCATGTACGCCATGCGGCTTCAAGAGTACGTGCAGAGCGGTCTGTTGACCGAGCGCCACCTGGCGGAGATCACGATCAAGAATCAGCGTAACGGTGCCCTCAATCCGTATGCGCAGTTTGGAGCGGATCTGACGGAGGAGGAGGTTCTCGCCGCCCGCAGGATCGCCGGGCCGCTGACCATCCCGATGATTGCCGGGATTTCCGATGGTGCCGCCGCTGCCGTAGTCTCATCGACTCCACATGCAGACGCCTCGATCGCCGTCCGCGCCTCCATTCTGGCGACCGGCGGCGTTGACGGCTTGAATGAAGGTGTCGTTCGACGGGCCATCAGCCAGGCGTATGAGTCGGCTGACATCGGCCCGGCCGACCTTGACGTCGTCGAAGTTCACGACACGACCGCACCGATCGAGTTCCTCTACTACGAAGATCTGGGTCTTTGCGCCCGCGGCAAAGCTGGCGCTTATTTCGACAGCGGAGCAACACAACTTGGGGGAGCCACTCCGGTCAACCCAAGCGGCGGCCTGACCGCCCGTGGCCACCCGGTGGGAGCCACCGGGCTGGCCCAAATTGCCGAACTGGTCTGGCAGCTGCGCGGCCAGGCGGGTGAACGACAGGTGCACGAGAGCCGCCTGGCCCTCAGCCAGAACTCGGGCGGCTGGCTGGATGGCGACACGGCCGTGTGCTCCGTGCACGTGCTGGAGCGGGGCGCCTGATGCGGCTGATGGCCGATGGCGACGGGCTGCGCCTGGCCGGCGGACTGTGCGCCGACTGCGGACATCGGATGATCCCGCAGCGGGCGGTCTGTCCGGCCTGTGGAGGCGCGAGAGTCGGTCTGGCGGCGTTCGGTCCCGACGGGGTCGTTCGGAAATGGTCTGACCTGACGGTTTCGGTGGACGGGGTCGAGGCGCCCTACTGGGTCGGACTGGTCGAGCTCGCCGAGGGCCCCGTGCTGTTTGTGCGGCTGGCCAGCCAACCGGAAGTCGGCCAGCGTGTGCGTTTGGCGGCCGATGCGGCGGCCGACGTCTACTGGTTCGAGGCGGTCGGTGATGAGGCTTCGGCCGAGGAGGAGGGCAAGTGAGCGGTCCTCTGGCCGGCAAGGTGGCGATCGTCACGGGGTCGGGTCGCGGAATTGGCCGCGCCGTTGCTAGCGCCTACTGCCAGGCGGGCGCCCGGGTCATCGTGAATGATGTCGATCAGGACGCCGTCGATGCGGTGGTTGCCGAGCTGCGGCAGGCCGGCGCCGAGGCAGCCGGACGTCAGGCAGAGGTCGGTGGTACCGAAGCGGGCGAGCAGCTCGTTGCGGCCGCGCTCGAGAATTTTGGTCGGTTGGACATCATGGTGAACAACGCCGGCATCCTGCGCGACCGTATGCTGCACAACATGACCGAGGACGAATTCGACTCGGTCATCAGGGTGAACCTGCGGGGCACGTGGGCCTGCACCCGGGCGGCGGTGGCCTACTGGCGGCCGTTGGCCAAGGCTGCAGACAGAGACGGGACGCCGGAGGTCCGCAAGGTGATCAACGTGACGTCGGCCTCCGGCCTGACGGGGGCCGTCGGGCAGAGCAACTACGCCGCGGCCAAGATGGGAGTTGTCGGGTTGACGAAGGCCTGGGCCAAGGAACTCGGGCCGTTGGGCATCCGTGTCAACGCCATTGCCCCGCTGGCGCGCACCCGCCTGACCGAGCCGTTGCTCGCGGACCCCGAGCAGGCGGCGGCGCGGGCAGCCCGGCTGGCCCTGCGCCGCTACGGTGAAGTCGAGGACGTTGTACCGGTCTTTCTGTTCCTGGCGTCGAGCGCCTCCGATTTCATCACCGGGCAGGTCATCAACGCCGATGGCGGTTTGGTGATCTAGGTCGATGCGGGGCGGAAGAGTCAGGGAGCGGCGCAGGGGCCGGCTCACGGGAGGCGTGACACGAGCGCGCTCGGACCATCGCAGTACGGCAGCAACCCGGAGGTAGCAATGGACTATCGTCCCGTGTATCGGGATCGCACACCGCGACATTCCGAGAGCATGATCGCCGCCTATGTGGCCCAGGGCTACTGGGGCGAGCAGACCATCCTGGAGCGCTTCCGCCAGATCGTGGCGCAGCGCCCCGACAAGGAGGCCTTGATCGAGGGCGCCCACCGCTTCACCTATCGCCAGCTGAACGACCAGGTCGAGCAAACCCGGCAGGGATTGGCCGCGCTGGGCCTGCAACCGGGGGACCTGATAGCGGTTCAGCTGCCCAACTGGTGGGAGCAGATTGTGGCCTCGCTGGCAATCATCGATCTGGGTGCCGTGCTGGTGCCGGTCAGCATCCGGCTGCGAGGCGAACTCAAATACATTCTCGAGTTTACGGCCGCCCGGGCCATCGTGCTGCCCGAGGCGTACCATGGCTTTGACCATGTTGGCCTGGTGTCCGAACTCAAGCCGGCGCTGCCTGACCTAGAACACCTCGTCGTTCCGCGGCTTGGCCGGGACCTGCTGGGCGTCGTTTCCTTCGACCGTCTGCAGCGTATGAGCGGCGACTCGGCCCCGCCCGCCGCCCTGGATCCAAACGATCCATGGGAGATCATTTTTACCTCCGGCACCACCTCGGCCCCCAAGGGCGTGGTCCGCACCCACAACAATACCCTTCGCACGCTGTCCAACCTGTCAAACCACTATGACTTCATCCGGCCCGATGGGTCCGACATTGTCCTTGCCATCCTGCCGGTTTCGTTCATCTTCTCCCAATACCTGGGCGTATTGAGCGCTCTTCTGTTTGGGGCGACCCTGGTGCTGCAGGATTCGTTTGAGCCTGGCGCGGCGCTCAAACTCCTTGAGCGTGAAGGCGTCACGTACTTTGGGATCGTGCCGTCCATCGTCGAGCGCTTTTTCGAGGTGGAGGATCTGGCCCAGCGTGACTTGTCGACCCTGCGCTATGTGTCACCGGCCGGCGAGGCAGTGACGAGGGAGCGCAAAGAGCGCATTCGGGAGGCCTTCGGTTGCGATGTGCTCGAATCCTACGGCCTGTCCGAGTTCACCTGGCCGCTCGGCCAGGTGATGCGGGCGGGTTGGGAGAAGAAGGTCTCGCGGACAGGGATTGCCTCCCCCGGAACCGAACTGGCGATCGTGGACGCCGGCGGGGAGCCGGTGCCGGCTGGGGAGACGGGCGAGCTCCTGCTGCGTGGCCCGACCAGATTCCCCGGCTATTACGGGAATCCGGAGGCGACCGAGGAATGCCTTGACGAGGACGGCTGGTTTCACACCGGTGATCTGGCCCAGCTGGATGACGACGGCTTCTACGCCATTGTTGGCAGAGTCAAGGATGTTATCAAGCGCAAGGGTTCACTGATTGTCCCGCATGAGATCGAGGATGCGTTGGGTGAACACCCTGACCTCAAGGACGTCGCCGTGGTCGGTTTGGCCGACCCGGAGCGCGGCGAGATTGCCTGCGCCTGCGTCGTGCTGCGGCCGGGCGCCAATCTGGGCACCGAAGAACTGCTCTCATTCCTGGAGGGGAAGCTGGCCACGTTTAAGCTGCCGGAACGGATTGAATTCCTAGATGAGCTACCCGTCTCTCCGGTGGGGAAAGTGCTCAAGTCCGACTTGAAGGCTATGTTCGAGAATCAACGCGCTTGAGCCGTGTCCGCTCAGCCGGCTGCTTCACTGTGCTTGCTCGCAGCACCAGCGGGTCCGGCAGATGACAACACCGTCAGGAGGCTGCGAAAGCATGATTCACAATCTGTCGAAAGATGAAAAGGAACTTCAAGCGCAGGCGCGTAGTGTTGCCGAGAGCCTGCGGATGCTGGCTCGCCAGGCCGACCGCCAGGGTGGGTACAACAACGCCTGGGTCGAGGCGCGCCAGCTGCTGCATGACAGCGGCTACCTGGCGATGTGCGTGCCCAAGGAATACGGGGGAGGCGGCGCGGGCGCCATGGCGTTATCCCTCGTCACCGAACAAATCGCACATGTCGACGGCGGGCTGGCAAACATCCTGTTCCACGAGGCCGTCGCTGCGCGGGCAATCCTCAACGCGCCTGGCGACCTGCGTGAGCGCGTCTTTGCCAAGATGGTCGACGGCGCGCTGACCTGCATCGGCATCACCGAGCCGGGGGCGGGCTCGGATCTCGGCGCCATGACGACGACCGCCATGCCCTCGCAGGGTGGATACGTCATCAACGGGGAGAAGGAAATCTCATCGCTGGCGGGGGTGGCTGACATTTTCATCCTCTGGGCGATGACGGATCCAGGGCAAGGGACCCGCGGCATCACGGCCTTCGTGCTCGACCACAAAGCGGAGGGGATCGGCATTTCCGAGCACGCCGACACGTTGGGCTTCCGCCAGCTGCCCAGCCATCACGTAACGTTGGCGGATGTAGCTGTCAGGGAATCGGGCCGTCTGGGTGAAGAGGGAACCGGCCTAAGAGTATTCGCCGACGCCCTCAACCTGGGGCGGTTGGGCGGCGGTGTGCAGGCGCTGGGCATCGCCAGCGGCGCCTATGAGCGGGCGCTCTCTTTCAGCAAGGAACGCGAGACGTTTGGGGTGCCGATCATTCAGCATCAGGCGGTGCAGTTTAAGCTGGCCGAGATGTTCATGGAGATCGAGGCGATGCGCGCCTTCGCCTATGCGGTGGCGCGCCTGATGGATGCGTCGGCGGACTATGGCAGCCGGGAGGTTGCGACGTATGTCGCCGCGTTGAAATCAGCCAGCTCGGATATGGCGATGGGGGTTACGGAGGACGCCGTTCAGGTGTTTGGCGCCCAGGGCATCTGGAAGGACAACGACGTCGAGCGGTTGTTCCGGGACGCCAAGGTGTGCCAGCTTGTGGACGGGCCCAATGAGCTGATGAAGATGCGCATCGGGCACAGCCTGATCAAAGGCACCGTCTAGGCGTGAACCCGGCAGCAGCGCGTTCGGGACTACTTCTGAGTCAGGAGGCGATTCTATGCCGGCCAAACGGATTCGCCCGGACGGCTGGCCAAGTCCAAGCGGCTATGAATACGGCTACATGGGGAAGGGCGCGCTGTTGGTCACGGCCGGGCAGATGGGCGTAACGGCTGAGGGTGAGCTCGCAGCCGGCGATTTCCCCGCGCAATTCGAGCAGTCACTCCGCAACGTCGTGGACGTCGTGGCGGCCGCAGGGGGCCAGGCGGAAGACATCGTTCGGCTGGTCGTTTACCTGACCGACATGCCCACCTACCGCGCTTCGCGAGCGGAACTGGGAGAAATCTGGAGGCGAGTTATCGGCCAAAGCTATCCGGCCATGACGGTTGTCGAGGTCAAATCACTGGTCCGCCCAGAGGCCCTCGTCGAATTGGAGGCGACGGCGGTTCTCGATCGTTGAAGGGCCTCTCGCCAGGCAGTGGTCGTGGTATAGTCCCGGGCGGCAGACCGATCGCCCACTCGAGGCAACGACTCCGTTCGCGCCGGACACCAGCCCTAACAGGGGGAGCTCGGGAACACATGCGCCATCGTCCATCTTTGTCAGTTCGGTGCGGCCTGCTAGGCCGCGAGTCAGGGAGACTCACTGCATGGAAGGCTTAGGGGCGCGAATCAGGGACCACAGGAAGCGGCGGGGCTTGACCCTGAAAGGTTTGGCCGATTCCACCGATCTAACCGCTTCATTCTTGAGCCAGGTCGAACGGAACCAGGTCTTGCCGAGCATTGTCACGCTGCGCAAACTTGCCCGTGCCCTCGACGTTACCCCTGGGCGCTTGATGGACGGCGCCGACGAGTACGACCCCGTGGTCCGCAGGGACAGCCGGATGCGAATCCAACTGCCCAACGCCGAGACGTACCGCGAGTGCCTCACCCCGGGCCTGAACCACCGCCTCCAGGTATTCAGCGTAAAACTTGAGCCGGGCGAGAGGTCAAGTGAGGAGGCGCTACAGCACTCGAGTGAGGAGTTCATGCTCGTGCTGAGCGGCGCGCTGGAAGTCCATTTGGGGGACAAAGAGTTCCATCTTGAAGCAGGGGATACGATCCATTACTCGGCCACCTTGCCCCATTTGCTGCGAGCAGTCGGGGACACACCCACCGAATTCATTGTTGTAAATACGCCGCCGGTCATCTAGGGCCCGCTCGCCTTGGGCCTTGAGCAGCGACCAGCGAATCCGTCCACTGATTTGAGACGATCACGTCGCAGCAACCGGAGGGCTTTTCGTTTGGCGTCCGGCAGGTCATGGAAAGGCAAGCGGCCGCATAATGGGCCGAGCTCGAGGGATCGCACGGATGAATGCTGACATGATTAGGGTGGGGGTCGAGGTGGCCGAGGTGGCCGAGTCCCTACCCCTGTCAGCCGACACGCCCCGTAGTGCGGGCAGCGAGCCCGTGCAACCGCTGCCCGCCACAGCTCGAGCCTACGATGGAGGCATCCATGCTCTTAAGCTTGCTGGCCGCCACGCTGCTCCTGGCCCTGGTAACGTCCTGGATTGTGGTCCGCCTGTTTGACCGGGCGATCGGCGCCATTCTGGCGCGCATTGTTTCGGCGGATCTGAGTTCAGCTTGGCAGCGCTATGTCACGTTTGCGACCTATATCGTTGGGGTGTCGGGTGGGGTTCGAATCTGGGAGTTGGAGAAGTATGTGCTGCCGCGGGCGCCAGGTGTTGGCACGCCGCTGTTGACAACGGAAAGTTGGATTTTGGAGCTCTATCGTACGGTCATCGGAACCCTGCAAGCCGTCGCCTGGATGCTGCTCGTGTTTTTCGTTTTCGCCCTGGTGGCCTATGTCGTGGTCCGTGGCTTCGAGCAGCGCAGGATGGGTGACCCCGAAAACCAGTGAAGTCGGCTGCTCCGTATTCCCCGGTTCCATTTTGGGGGTAGGCCCGCCCGGCAGGATTTGAACCTGCAACCTACGGATTCGAAGTCCGGCGCTCTATCCGTTGAGCTACGGGCGGGTATGAAGGGATTATACCGCGCGCAACCTGGCGGCAGCTGCTAGCGCCCGGAGGCGGCCGGCGCGCCGTTGGCCGTCCTCTCAAGCGTTTCGATCGAAAGCAATACCGCCCGCACCGCCAGTCTCCAGCGATAACTCTGCTCGCGCTCGTCGAACCCATGGCAGGTGATCAAGGTCAGCCAGGACTGCTCCTCATGGCGGAACAAATCCGCCGAACTGGGTGCCGCCAGATCTTGGTCTTGCACCTCATACACATAACGCAGGCCCCAGGCCTCGATGATGACCTGATCCCCGAAGCGTAGGTCCTTCAGATTGGCGAACGGCCCCGGCAACCCGCTGGCCAGCCAGACGTGCGCCGTCAGCAGACTGTTGCCGGACCAGGTTGGGAAAGCCGTCCCGTGCAGATAGCCGACCTGCTGGCCAAGCCAGCTCACGTCCCAGCTGCCCTCCTGGTTGGGAACGCCGACAATTCGGGCTTGCATCCTGAGGCTCGGGATCGAAAGCCACAGCCCCTCGTAGTCTGTGTATGCCAGGCGAGCCGGCTGGGCGGGCAGTGCACTGACCCGGTCGGGCGCAAAGCCGGTATTGGGTGCGATCGTAGTGCGCACCACGATGGTGGTGAGGGCGGAGTCGGCATTGTTGTCCGGGTCGGCATCGAGGGACGAGGTGATCAAGCTGGCGCTGTTGGCCCCGCCCGGCGGGCTGGCCGAAGCATTGACGGTGGTGGCAATCGTGACCGCGTACGCCTCGGACGGACTGAGCGTCCCGATGTCGATGGTGATGGTGTTGCTCACGATGCTGATGGCCGGCCCCAGCGGTGAGATGACGACCGAGTCAATCGTCAGGAAGGACGGGATGACATCCGTGACGACGACATCCTCGGCGTCGCCGCTCCCGTTGTTGAAGATGTCAACGGTGAACACCACCGATTCGCCGACGGCGGCCGAAGCCGGATCGCCGCTCTTGGTAAGCGCCGGGTCAATGATGGTCGGTTCACTGGTTTCGGTTGCCGACGGCGTCGCCGTCGCCGTATTGGTGGCCATGGCCGTCGCCGTGTCGGTGGCCGTCGGGCTGGCGGTGCTGGTATCCGTCGGGGTGGCGGTGGCCGTCGGGGTGTCGGTTGCCGTGGGCGTTTCGGTCGGCGTTGGCGTGTCGGTAGGCGTACTCGTCGCCGTCGCCGTGGCGGTTTCGGTTGGCGTATCGGTGGCGGTGGCGGTGGCCGTGTCCGTCGGCGTATTAGTTGGCAGGGGCGTTTCGCTGGCGGTCGGGGTGCCGGATGGGGTCAGGGTCGGACCGGTATAAGGGACGGTCTGACTGTCCTCGTTCGACTCAACACCGTCGGCACTTGCGGTGGCCAGGTTTGTCACCGAGCCGGCGCTGATGTCGTCGGTGGTGATGGTGTAGCTCGCCGCGCAGGTCACGCTCTCGCCGGGATCGAGGAAGGCGTCGTTATCCCCGACGGTCGTAAGATCGGGGCAGGCCTCGTCAATCGCCAGGTCATCATCGATGCTGACTGGCCCCGCCAGGGTGGCCGCACCCGAGTTGGTCACCTGATACTGGTAGTGGAGCACGTCATCGACCGCTTGGTAGAAGGTCTCGGTGACGGTCTTCACCAGGGTCAAGCCCGTGGTGGCGTAAGTCGCCGAAGCTTGGTCGGTGTAGTCGGTCGAATTGTAGGTTCCGCTGCCGGTGGCGGTGTTCTGGTGGGTGCCAGCGGCGGCGCTGATCGGCCCAACAACGCAGGTTGCCAGGTGATCTTCGTTGGAGGCCGACGGAGCCGGCAGGCTGGCGGGCCAAATGCAGCTCGAGGTATCCAGGTCCGGATCGGTTAGCGACAAAGGGCTTAGGGCAACGTCGCCGGTGTTCTCGAGCGTGAATTGGTAGTAGACGTCGGCCCCGGTCGCCAGGGCCAGGTAGGACAACCAAGGCCCCGTTGCGCTGGCCCCAACGCGTTTCAGCAGACTGATCCCCGGGTCTGGCGCTTCAGCCGTCAGACTGTCGCTGGCCGTGTTGCCGTTAACAGTGGAGCTGTTGATCAAATGCGAGACGGGCCCACTGATATTGGCATAGGTCCCGACCGAGGC
>Ga0214472_10006189_pt1 | contig 12544 bp, 12 predicted proteins | sample RVTome_6_FD_207662 | JGI IMG/M metagenome (GOLD analysis project Ga0214472, IMG submission 207662) | Soil microbial communities from uranium-contaminated site in the Upper Colorado River Basin, Wyoming, United States - RVT140D175 | ecosystem: Environmental > Terrestrial > Soil > Contaminated >... | reverse complement strand
GTGTGTGAGCGGGCAAAGCCCGCTCACACACCTGATTCTTGCCCAAAATTCCCCTCAGGAGATAATCGATGACTTACACCATCGTGGACGTCCCGGCAACGGGTCAAAAGATCACCAACCGGAACGGCCGTCTAAACGTCCCGGACCAGCCGATCATTCCCTTTATTGAGGGGGACGGCACCGGGCGGGATATCTGGCGAGCTTCCGTCCTTATCCTGGATGCGGCGGTTGAGAAAGCATACGGGGGGAAGCGGCAGATCCAGTGGATGGAGGTCTATGCCGGTGAGAAAGCCTTCACGCAGTTCAACAACTGGCTGCCGGATGAGACCGTCACTGCTTTCCAGGAATTTCTGGTGGGGATTAAGGGGCCGCTGACCACCCCGATTGGCGGGGGGATCCGCTCGCTCAACGTAGCGCTGCGCAAGCTGCTCGACCTGTATGTCTGCCAGCGGCCGGTGCGCTGGTTCAAGGGGGTGCCCTCGCCGGTACTGCGTCCGCAGGACGTCGACATGGTCGTCTTCCGGGAAAACACAGAGGATATCTACGCCGGGATCGAGTTCGAGCATGGGACCGAGGCCAACCGTGAGTTCAAAGCGCTGCTCAAGGAGCATTTTCCGGCCGAATACGAGAAGATCCGTTTCCCGGACACCGTCGGTCTGGGTCTCAAACCGGTTAGCGTCGAGGGGACCGAACGTCTTGTCCGGGCCGCGATCGAATGGGCTCTGGAGAACGGTCGAAGGAACGTCACCCTGGTACACAAGGGCAATATCATGAAATACACGGAGGGCGCTTTCCGCAATTGGGGCTACCAGGTCGCCGAGGGGGAGTTCGGCGACCTGGTCTACACCTGGGCACAGTGGGGCCGCACGAAGGAAGCCCAGGGGGAGGACGCCGCCAATGCGGAGCAGGAGGAGGCCCTCGCTGCGGGGCGTCTGCTGGTCAAGGACGTCATCGCCGACATCGTCTTCCAACAGACCATCACCCGGGCCCGCGAGTTCGACGTCCTGGCGACGATGAACCTGAACGGGGACTATCTTTCCGATGCCCTGGCCGCCCAGGTTGGCGGAATCGGTATCGCACCCGGCGGTAATATCAACTACGTCACCGGGCATGCCATCTTCGAAGCCACCCACGGCACCGCACCGAAATACGCTGACAAGGACGTCGTCAACCCCAGCTCGGTCGTGCTCTCGGGGGAAATGATGCTGCGCTACATGGGCTGGAACGAGGCCGCCGATCTAATCATAAAAGGAGTGGAGGGAGCTATCTCCGCCAAGACCGTCACTTACGATTTTCACCGCCTCATGGAAGGCGCAACCCGCCTGACTACCTCCGAGTTCGCGGATGCGGTAATCGGATGGATGTGAAAGAAATGTGCCTGGTGCCTGGTGCCTGGTGGAAGGTAAGATTTCTCTGCACCAGCCACCAGGCACCAGGCACTATAATACTCTTGACCGAAACAACCACTGAAAAGGAGGACGCATGTCCGGCTTTTTCGAATCCATGAAAACGACCCTGTCCGGGTATACCCGCTACCGAGGCAGAGAGGGTCATTTCAGTTTCCTGCTGCATCGGATCACGGGGCTGGGGACATTGCTGTTCCTGCTGATCCATATCATCGACACGTCATTTGCCTACTTCAATCCAGAACTGTATCAGGAAGCGATCCATCTCTATACCCAGTGGTATTTCATGGTCCAGGAGATCATCCTGGTTTTTTGCGTGATTTACCATGGGGTTAACGGGCTGCGGATTGCTTATGTCGACCTGCTGAAACCGGCTGCCTGGAACATCCCGGCGCAGCGGAAGGCGGCGCGCTGGACCCTGATCGTCAGCGTGCTGTTATGGCTGCCCGCCGCCGCGGTTATGGGCTATCGCACCCTGACCATTTCCCTGGGCTGGATCTAGGAGGAGCCGATATGACCGCAGATCAAGCCGTCCGCCGTGTCAAACGGCCGAACAACTACGAAGCTGTTGCCTGGAGATGGATGCGTTACAGCGCCATCGCCCTGATCCCCCTGGTGTGGATCCACGTCGCGATCCAGGATGTGATCGTTGGAGCGCACGGGATCGCGGAGACCGAGGGGGGCGCCTGGGTCTACGTCATCGAACGCTGGGGGAACCCGCTCTGGATTACATACGATATTCTGCTCCTTGCCTTTGCGTTCGCCCACGGCATGAACGGGCTCAGGCAGGTGGCCCTGGATTTCATCCACGGCGAACGGGCTAAACGGGTCGTTTCCTGGGTGATCTTTGTCATGTGGGTGATCTGGAGCATCATCGGAGCGTACGCCATCATCGCGGCTGCAGTCGCGAACCTTGCAAGCATCTGAGGAAGGAAAATTTGAAGCCCACCAGGCTCTGCCCGGTGTGGGCCTCAAATTTTCAAATCTGAAGGACCGGAGTCATTCATGACCAAAACGCACGAATTCGAAGTCGTTATCGTGGGCGCAGGCGGCGCCGGCCTGATGGCCGCGCTGTATGCGTCCAGGGGGGCCACAACGGCGGTATTGAGCAAGCTTTACCCGACCCGGTCGCACACGGGGGCGGCGCAGGGCGGAATCGGGGCCGCGCTCGGGAACCACGAAGAGGATTCTCCCGAATGGCACACCTTCGACACCGTCAAGGGCAGCGACTATCTGGGCGACCAGGATGCGATCGAGTTCATGTGCAGCGAGGCGATCCCGATCGTCTACGAGCTGGAGAACATGGGTCTGCCGTTCTCACGCACCCAGGAGGGCCGGATCGCCCAGCGGCCCTTCGGCGGGCATACGAACAATTTGACGAAGAAACCGGTCCGCCGGGCGGCATATGCCGCCGACCGGACCGGCCACATGATCCTGCAAACCCTTTACCAGCAATGCATCCGCAACGAGGTCAACTTCTTCGACGAGTATCACGTCGTCGATCTGTTGATGGGTAACGGGGCTTGCGCCGGGGTCGTGGCGATCGAACTGGCCACCGGGGAATACCATATTTTCAAGGCCAAGTCGGTCGTATTTGCCACCGGGGGGCACGGAAGAGTCTGGAGCATCACCTCGAACGCCTATGCTTACACAGGAGACGGGATCGCCGTCACGATGCGGCGCGGCATCCCGGCCGAGGATATGGAGTTCTTCCAGTTCCACCCGACCGGGATCTTTAAGCTTGGGATCCTGATCACGGAAGGCGTCCGTGGAGAGGGAGGCGTGCTGATCAACGGGGAGGGCCAGCGCTTCATGGCCGAGTACGCTCCGACGGTCAAAGACCTGGCCTCCCGGGACGTCGTCAGCCGGGCAATGTATCTCGAGACACAGGCCGGGCGCGGGATTGGAGGGAGCAATTACATGCACCTCGACGTCCGGCCCGAGACGGTCAATAAATTCGCCGAGATCGACAAGCGCACCCGCGCCGACGGATCGACCTACCGGGTGACCGGCGAGGAGATCATCTCCAAACTCCCCGATATCATCGATTTCTGCAAGACGTACCTGGGGGTCGACCCGCTCAAGGAGCCGATGCCGGTGCAGCCGACGGCCCATTACGCCATGGGCGGCATCCCGACAAACAAATTCGGCGAGGTCGTCCTGGATGAGGACAATACGATCCTGCCGGGGATGTACGCGGCCGGGGAGTGCGCCTGCGTCTCGGTCCACGGGGCCAACCGGTTGGGCACGAACTCGCTGCTGGATATCCTTGTATTCGGGAAATTTTCCGGCCAGCGGGCGGCCGAATTCGCCGGTGGGGCTGATTTCCAGCCGGTGGGGGCGGATGCGGCCGGCTTCGCCCGCGATCAGATGGAGAGCCTTCTGAACCGTGATGGGACCGAGCGGGCGACCGATCTCGCCGACGAGATGAAGGCCGTCATGATGGATCACGTCGGCGTGTTCCGGACGGAGGAGGGGATGGACAAAGCCGTCGCAAAGATCCGCGAGCTGCGCGAGCGCTTCCGGAACGTCCGGGTGGACGACCACGGCCGGGTCTTCAACACGGACCTGCTCAACACCTGGGAGCTGGGCAACCTGCTCGAGATCGCCGAGGTGACCGCCGTCGCCGCGCTGGCGCGCAAGGAAAGCCGCGGCGCCCACGCCCGGGAGGATTTCCCCAAGCGGGACGATGAAAAGTGGATGAAGCATTCCCTGGCCTGGCTGACGGATGGCGGGGTCGAGTTGAAATACAAGGATGTCGTCTTCACGAAATACGAGCCCAAAGAACGGGTGTATTGATCATAGGAATTCCCATGGCACAACCAACCAAGCAAACAATCACCCTGAAGATCCTGCGGTTCAACCCTGAGAAAGATGAGCAGCCGCATTACGAGACCTACCAGGTCCCGGCTGCCCAGACGGACCGGGTGCTCGATCTGCTCGAGTATATCAAGGGCAACGACGACGGCACCCTGACCTTCCGCCGGTCCTGTGCGCATGGGGTTTGCGGTTCGGATGCGATGCGGATCAACGGCCGCAACCTGCTGGCCTGCAAGGTGCTTGTCCAGGACCTGGGGACGGATCAGATCACCGTCGAGCCGCTGATGGGGATGAAGATTCTCAAGGACCTTCTGGTGGACATGGAGCCTTTCTTCGAGAGCTACCGGTCAGTGCTGCCGTATTTTGTCAACGATACCGAGCCGCCGGCCGATGGGAAGGAGCGGTTGCAATCGATCGAGCAGCGCGAGCGTTTCGACGATACGACCAAGTGCATCCTGTGTGCGGCCTGCACGACCTCCTGCCCGTCGTTCTGGTCGGACCAGCGCTATACCGGCCCGGCTTCGATCGTCAACGCCCACCGCTTTATCTACGACAGCCGGGACCAGCTGGCCGAGGAGCGGCTGGAGATCATGGCCGACGAATTCGGCGTGTGGAAATGCCGCACGGCCTTCAACTGCACCGAGGCCTGCCCACGGGACATCCACGTCACCCAGGCGATCGCCGAGGTGAAGCGGGCTATCACCACCGGCCGGTTGGATTAGCCAAAACGAAAGAGACCCCGGGCGCAGCCCGGGGTCTCTTTCGTTTTGGCTGAATTAACAGCAGGTTCGCAGGTCAGTGATTTTCTTGACATGCGGCGTCAGCAGCGCAGCCAGTTTTTCCTCGGACAGCCCGACAACCTTAACCGTCAGCACCCGGTCGGTGCTCTCTTCGCCGAAGAACGTGCCCATGGCGATGATATTGCCCCCGGCGGATGCGATCGCGGTGCTGACTGCGGCCAGCTCGCCGATCTTGTCCGGAACATCAGCCGTCAGGCGTACACCCGGATCCCGGGCGCCCATCAGTTCGAGGAAAACCTTGAACAGGTCGGTCTCGGTGATGATCCCGACCACGCTTTCCCCCCGGACGACGGGCAGCCCGCCGATCTTGTTGGTCGCCATGATGTAGGCAGCTTCTTCGATCGGGGTGTCCTCATGCACGCTGATGACCTCGCGGGTCATCACATCCTTGACCTTGATCTTTGAGACCAGGTAGTTGATTTCCCAGACGCTCAGTGAGGTGGCATCAGATGGGCCGGCGTTGAGCAGGTCTTTGTCCGACACGATCCCGACCAGGTTTCCCGCTTCGTTCACGACCGGCGTCCGGCGGATACTCTCGCGCTTCATCAAGTTCAGGACATCCATGACCGGCATGTCCGGCTTGACGGTGATGACGGGCGATTTCATTCTCTCTTTGACTAACATGCAGCCTCCAATGTTGAGAAGACGTCGTGAGAACAGGGGGCAGGCGGTGCGCAGCGCCGCCTGCCCCCCTGTTCTCACCGATGAGTGTAGAGCGAGTCCGGTTTTGAGAACAGGGTCGGATGCCCGCACATCGGCGGGACATTCGACCCGCTGTCCCCGCTACAGGCCCAGGTAGGCTTCCCGGACATGTTCATCCTTCATCAGGTCCTTGCTGGGACCCTGCAGTTCGACCTTGCCGTGCGAGAACACGAAGCCGTAATCGCTCACGGCCAGGGCCATCTGCACGTTCTGCTCGACGAGCAAAATAGTGAGCCCCTGCGATTTGAGCTGTTTGAGGGTCTGAAACAGCCCCAGCACCAGCACCGGCGCCAGGCCGAGCGAGAGCTCATCGATCATGAGCACCACCGGATCGGCCATCAAGCCGCGGGCAACGGCCAGCATCTGCTGCTCACCGCCGGAGAGCGTCCCGGCTTTCTGGCTGCGGCGCTCCTTCAGCCGCGGGAAGTATTCGAAGACCTGCTTCATGTTCCGGTCGAACTTGGCCTGGGCGCGCCTTGGGGAGGCGCCCATCTCGAGGTTTTCTTCGACGCTCATATCGGTGAACAGCTGGCGGCCTTCGGGGACCAGGATCAGCCCCATCTCGGCCTTGGCATGCGCCGGCAGGCTGCTGACATCCTCGCCGTTGAACCGGATAGACCCCCCCCAGGGCTTGTTGAGCCCCATCACGGTCCGCAGTGTGGTGGTTTTCCCCGCCCCGTTGGCGCCGACCAGGGTGGTCAGCCGGCCCTCCTCGAGCACCAGGCTGGCGCCCCACAGGATCTGGACTTCTCCGTAGCCGGATGAGATATCGCGGATTTCCAGGATCGACATAATCAGGCCTCCTCGCTCATCAGGCTTTCCGCAAGCTTCGGATCCCCGAGGTAGGCTTCGATGACCTTGGGGTTGTTGGCGATTTCTTCAGGGGTACCCTCGGCGATCAGCCGGCCGTAGTCGAGGACGATGATGCGGTCGGAGACGTTCATCACGGCGTGCATCACGTGCTCGATCATGATGATGGTGATATCGCGTTCGCGGATCTGCTTGACGATGTCGACCATCCCGGCGATCTCGGAGGGGTTGAGACCGGCCAGCACCTCGTCGAGGAAGAGCAGGTAGGGCTGCGAGGCCAGCGCCCGTGCCAACTCGAGCCGTTTCTTCTGCCCGACGTTCAAGCTGCCGGCCAGCTGCTCGGCCCGGTCGCCCAGACTGACGAAGTTCAGCACTTCCCCGGCGATCTTGCGAGCCTCCCCCAGGCCGTGGCTGTGCCTTCCGAAGCAGGCGCCGACCATCACGTTATCGATGACCGAGAGTTCGTTGAGCGGGCGCACGATCTGGTGCGTCCGGGCCAGCCCGGCATGCGCCATTTCATAAGTTTTATTGTGGGTGACGTCCTCGCCCCGGAAGCTCACATTGCCCGCGGAGGCGGGGTAGACGCCGTTGACCACGTTGAACAGGGTGGTCTTCCCGGCGCCGTTGGGGCCGATCAGGCCGAGGATCTGGCCTTCCGGCAGATCGAAGGTCACGTCGTTCAGGGCCTGGAGGCCGCCGAAGTTCTTGGAGATATGGTCTACCTGCAGGATCATTGGAGCACCCTCCGGGTGGCCGGGAAACGGTTGCGCACCCAGCCGACCACGCCTGCCGGGACGAACAGCACGATGATCAGGAGCAGCGAACCGGCGATGGCGAGCTGGATGTCCTTGAAGACAGGGCTGGTCAGCAGGTAGCCCCGCATGGCCTGGTAGCCCGAGGCCCCCAACAGCGGTCCGAGCACCGTGCCCTGTCCGCCGAGCATGACCATCACGATCATCTCGATCGATACGTGCAGCCGAAAGGCGGGTCCGGGTTCGATGTTGATGTTCTTGAAGAAGAACAGCGCCCCAATGATCCCCGGGAAGACGGCCGACAGCACGTAGGCCCAGGTCTTGGTATTTGGTGCGACCACGCCCATGATCTCGGCCGCGTCCTCATCCTCGCGGATCGCCAGCAGCCCGAGACCGAACCTCGAGGTCCGGACCAGGTAGCTGACCGTGACGGTGATGAGGGTCACGGCGACCAGGATATAGAAGGTCAGCCAGAGCGCTTTTGCGGCGCCGCCGTAATCGTTGTAGACAGAAAAGTTCAGCGACATCCCGATAGGGCCGCCGAAAGGCTGGAAATTGTTGATGAAAGCCTTCATGGCCTCGTTGATGCCGATGGTGGCCAGGGCGAAGTAGGCGCCCCGCAGCCGCAGGATGGCTTTCCCGAGCAGGAAAGCCAGGATCCCGGAAGCCAGGCCCCCGGCCAGCAGGGCCGACCAGAGCGGCCAGCCATGCACCGAGAGGAAGTACATCCCGACATAGCCTCCCAGCCCGAAGAAGACCACGTGGCCGAAGCTCACGTAGCCTGAGTACCCGAGCAGGATGTTAAGGCTGGATGCCAGGGCAATGGACATGAGGATGGTGAAGGTCGTTTCCCGGTTGATATCCCTCCCCGTGACGATCGGGTAGAGCGCCAGCAGGAGGACAAAGCCGAGCGAAACGACCAGACCAAGGTGTTTGCGCCAGGTCTTCATTGCTTTGCTCCAAACAGCCCCTGAGGGCGCACCAGGAGGATCACGACGAACAGGACGAATTCGATCACCGGCACGAAGGCGGTCGAAGTGAAGAACGGGATGACGCCTTCCAGCATCCCCAGGACCAGCCCGCCGGCCAGGGCGCCGATCGGGTTGCCTAGGCCGCCCAGCACGCCGATCACAAAGCTTTTGAGCTCGTAAGTTCCCCCCGAGAGCACGGTGAACGGGAAGAAGGTGGCGATCAGGCCGCCGGAGACGGCGGCCAGCATGGTCCCGATCCCGAAGCTCAGCGCCAGGATGCGGGAGGAGGGCACGCCCATCAGTTCGGCGGCAGACCGGTTGTTGGAAACGGCCCGGATGTAGCGGCCCTGCCGCGTCCGGTAGAGGAACAGGTACAGGGCGCCGGTCGTGAGCATCGCCCCGACCGCGGCTACCACCCTAGTCCCCAGCACGGTCACCGGGCCGATCGAGAGGCTGCCGAGCGAGATATCGACGTTGCGTGGGGTGGTGCTGAACTGGGCGGTGGCCAGGCCGATGATGATCATGTTGACGGCAAAGGTCGCCAGCAGCGAGGAAAGATGCGGCGCATCGATCACGCGCGAGATGGCGACGCCGTAGACGAGCATACCGAACAACAGTCCGGCGACCGCAACGAGGATAAGGGCCAGGTAGGGGTGCAGCCCGAAGCTCGAGAAGGTCAGGTAAACCCCGAACATTCCGAGGGCGATGATCGGGCCATGCGCGAGGTTGATCACATTCATGACCCCCCAGATCAGCGTCAGGCCCATTGCAGCAAGACCGTAGACGAAGCCGATCAGCAGCCCGTCGACGAGGAATGCAAGGATATCCATTGGACTCTCTCCTGGCGGTAAAGTGACCGGCGGGGGCTGTCAGGCCCCCGCCGGTTTGCTGAAGGACGGGTTCAGGGCAGCGGGAAGAGCGTTTCGGCTGAGGCGCCCTCGGCCGGCCAGACGACCTGCTTCTCCAATGCATCCGGGTTTTGCCACTGGATGTAGACCATGGAGTGGCCGATCTGGAGACCGTGGTTTTCGGGTGAGGTGTCGAACTTCATATGCCCGAAGAACGTGATCACGTCGACCGCGTCCAATGCTGCTTTGACGGCGTCCGGATCGACCGAGCCGGCGTCCTCGATGGCTTTCTGGAGCAGCAGCCCTGCGATATAGCCGCCGGCTGCGTGATAGGAGGGCGATTCCCCGTATTCGGCCTCGTACGCTGCCGTAAATTCAGCACTGGAAAGCCCGTAGAAGGCCATCCCGGCCGCCTCGGCGGCGGCGGCGTTGAAGTCAGCCAGCGGCTCCCACTGGCTGGGCCCGATGATCCCGAGGGCCGCATCGCCGAGCTCGGCGAAGGTCGGCTCAGGCGGAGCGACCAGGATGGCTACGAATTTCACATCGAGCTCTTTTTCAAAGAGCTGCTTGGCGAAGGTGCTGCCGTCCTGGAAATGCCCGCCACCCATGATCGCATCCGGCGCGGATTCCTGGATCTTGTTGAGGAAGGGGGCGAAATCTGTGGTTTCGCTGGCATAACCTTCGAAGAGCACCACTTCATAGCCCAGCGACAGGGCGTAGTCATTGAGCGCCGTCGAAACATCGGTCGAGAACTTGTCTGTCTCGTGGACGATGGCGATCCGCTTCACATCGGGATCGGTGGCGGCCAGCAGGTCGAGCGCGCCGGTCAGGTAGCGGCTGGCGGGGGTGTAGGTCTGGAAAACGCGGGTGTAGCCCTTCTGGTAGGTGCTGTCCGATGCGGCGCCGGTCGTGATCATCACTTTGCCGTACTGCTCGGCAATCACGGCCGACGTGTCCGTCAGGCCGCTGGAATAGGGGCTGATGAGGAAGTCGGCTTTGTCTTCCGTCGCCAGCCGGGTGTAAAGCTCCTGCACCCGCTCGGTGCTGGACTCGTCATCATAGAATTTGTCGGTGAACTTGACCACGGTGCCGTCGGCGAGCGTGATCCCGCCGGCGTCGTTGACCTGGTTCATCCACAGCCGCAGGCCGTTGATCTGCCGGGTCGACTCGACGTTGTACTTGCCGGTCGTGGAGGCGGTGAACCCGATGGTCACGGTGACCTCTTCCATCGTTTCTTCCGTTTCCACACCGCTCCCGCCGCCGTCTCCCCCGACGGCTTCGGTGGCCGGCTCTGCGGGCGTGCAGGCGCCGACCAGCAGCGTGAAAAGGACAAAAATGAAGAACAGGGTTGAACGGTACTTTTTCATGTTGTTTGCCTCCTGAAGGCGAGAAATAAAAATGGAAACGTTCGGACAGCACTGCTGCAAGGGCGGGGCAGCCTTAAACGGCTTAACCCCAGCAGCTTCACCTTACCGGCCGGGCGTTAATAGAATCGAAAAATTTTGGGGCTTATATAAAAAATGCGTAAAAAAGTCGGGTCAGGCCGTTTCGAAGCGGTAGCCAATCCCCCGTTCGGTGAGCAGCCGCACCGGCCTGCCCGGATCGTCCTCGATCCGCTGGCGCAGACGGCCGATGTAGACCCGCAGGTACTCAGCCTCAAGCCCGTATTCAGGTCCCCAGACGTGCTGGAGGATGCGCCGGTGGGAAAGCGCTTTCCCGGCGTTCTCTACCAGGAAGACGAGCAGGTTGAACTCGGTTGGGGTGAGTTCGAGCGCTTCACCGCGCAGCAGGACCTGGTGCCGGGCGATGTCGATCGTGATATCCCCGCGTACAATCTGGGCCGCTTCATGTTCCGGGGCCGGCAGCCAGTTCGCGCGCCGCAGGACGGCCTGCACGCGGGCCATCAGCTCCGGGACGCCGAAGGGCTTGGTCAGGTAGTCGTCCCCGCCCAGGTTCAGGGCATTGACCTTGTCGCTCTCCTCGCCGAGCGCTGAGAGCACGATGATGGGCACCAGCGATTGGCTCCGGATGCGCCGGATGGTTTCCAGCCCGTCCATGTGCGGCATCATCAGGTCCAGGATCACGAGATCGACCTGCAGTGTGTTGAAATGCGCCAGGGCTTCCAGGCCGTTCCCGGCGCAGACCACGGTGAAGCCGCGCACCTCGAGGTTGCGCCTGACGAAATCGCGCAGGGATTTCTCGTCATCGACGACCAGGATCAGGGGCTTGCTCATCCTTCGCCTGCCAGGACGGTGTCCGGTTCCGCCCGGCCCGGCCCGGTTTCCGCAGAAATGGGGAGCGAGAACGCGATGCAGGCGCCCTGCACCTGCGGCTCGAGCCAGATGCGCCCCCCGTGGGCGTGCACGAAACCCTGGCAGATCGCCAGGCCGAGACCGGCGCCCGGGGCGCGGGTCAGCCTGGAATCGACCCGGTAGAAGCTGTCGAAGACCCGCTCGGCATGCTCCTCCGGGATCCCGGACCCTTCATCCGCCACGCGCACGATCAGCTGGCCGTCTTCAACCGCTGCGTTCAGGCGGATCTCCCCATCCGGCGGTGAATAGCGCGCCGCGTTCTCGATCAGGTTGCGCAGCACGGTCGTGATTCGCTGCGGGTCCACGTACAGGGCCGGCAGGTCAGCTGGGATCGAGACCTGCAGCCGGTCGCCGGGCGGCGGATCGGAGCGGTCGGCGGCCTGACGGACCAGTTCCTCGAGTTCGCAGAGTACGCGCGAGACGGATAGATTCCCGGCTTCGATGCGGGACATGTCTAACAGGTCGTTGACCAGCTCGTTGAGACTGTCCGCTTCTGCGGATATGATTTCGAGGAATTCCTTCTGGCTGTCGGGATCCCAGCGCACATCCTCGGCCAGCAGGGTCGAGGCATAGCCCTTGATGGCGGCCAGCGGCGTGCGCAGTTCGTGAGAGACAGTCGAGACCAGGCTGGATTTCATCCGGTCGAGCTGCCGGCTCCGGGAAATATCCTGCAGGATCAGGCCGCGGCCAATCCGGCGGCGGCGCGAATCGGTCACCTCGAAACCGGTCAGCCGCAGATCACGCGTGCGGTCCGGGTAGACTACGACGATTTCGACCGAGCGGGTCCGGCTATTGGACTGGAGCATCGTCTCGATGGCAGCCCGGGTCTTCCCCTGGTCGCGGGCGCGGGCGAGGATCTCGTCGAGCACTTCAGCGCCGGTCAGCTGGGTGAGCTCGACGGTGTCCTGGAACTCGGTCAGATCGAGGACACGCCGGTTGGCGTAGATCACGCGGCCCTCCAGGTCCTCCAGGATCAGGCCGTCCTGCATCGATTCGACCAGCGCCTCGAGGCGGTGAGTCTGCCGCTGCAGGGCGGTGTCGCTGCGGTCGAACAGTGCGGCGTTCTCGATCGCCATGGCGGCGTGGTTGGCAAAGCTGCTCAGCAGGTTGATCTCCTGGCGGG